>ERZ1645187.1697-NODE-1697-length-20004-cov-36.379016_pt1 | contig 20004 bp, 21 predicted proteins | sample MGYA00575352_ERZ1645187 | MGnify/ENA primary metagenome ERZ1645187 (study PRJEB40837, sample SAMN11349314) | freshwater sediment metagenome | isolation source: river sediment | host: Sediment | place: India: Wazaribad , New Delhi | collected 2017-02-21 ... | reverse complement strand
GCCACGCCGGCTTCGGCGAAGGTCGCCATGTCGGCGTGGCAGGCGAGCGCGGCCTTGACGATTCCGGCCGCGAGCGCGGCGCCGGAGCCTTCGCCGAGCCGCATGCCGAGCGACAGCAGCGGTCTCATGCCCATGCGCGCCAGCACGTCGGCATGCGCGCCTTCGGCCGAGAGATGGCCGGCGAGGCAATGCGCGGTGCAGGCGGGATCGAGGGCGTGCAGAACAGCGGCGGCGGCGCAGACGACGTAGCCGTCGAGGATGACCGGCACACGCTCCATGCGCGCGGCGAGAATGGCGCCGGCAAGCGCCGCGATTTCGCGGCCGCCGAGACGGCGCAGCACGTCGAGCGGATCGGCGCATTCGCTCTTGTGCAGGGCGACGGCGTTGCGCACGGTGGCGATCTTGCGTTTCAACCCTTCGTCATCGACGCCGGTGCCGCGGCCGACCCAATGTTCGGCCTCGCCGCCGTAGAGCGCATGATAGATCGCCGCCGCGACGGTGGTGTTGGCGATGCCCATCTCGCCGAGGCAGAGCAGATCGGCGCCGCCGGCGACGGCCTCCATGCCGAAGGCGATGGTGGCGGCGCATTCGGCCTCGCTCATCGCTGGCGCGACGGTGATGTCCTTGGTCGGCAGATCGAGAGCGAGTTCGAAGACTTTCAGGCCGAGGCCGAAGGTTCCGCAAATCTGGTTCACCGCCGCGCCGCCGGACGAAAAGTTTTGCAGCATCGCGCGCGTGACCGAAGTCGGGTAGGGCGAGACGCCGCGCGCCGCAACGCCGTGATTGCCGGCGAAAACCACCGTATGGGCGCGATCGGCGGTCGGCTTGTCCTTGGCCTGCCACGCGGCCATGTGCTCGACGATCTCCTCCAGTCGGCCGAGCGCGCCCGGCGGCTTGGTCAACTGCGCATCGCGGGCGCGCACGGCGGCGATGTGCTTCTCGCTCGCCTGCGGCATCAGCGGCAGCAGATTGCGGATATCGTCGAAGGGTTTGCGATCGGTCATGGCGGCGCCCGGGTTCAAGTTGCGGCGGCGCTTCTAGCACATTTTTCTGGAAAGGGGCCTTGCCTCTCGACAGGCGGCGCGGGGCGGGCCATGAGACGCGGATGGACGCTCTGCGCATCATCGCCGAAGACACGCTCGCCTGTCTGCGCTTCTACACGCGGCTGCCGATACCCGTTTTCGGCTTCGAGCGCGCGCCGCACGCGATGCTCGATTTTCAGCGCGCGATTCGCGCATTGCCGCTGGCCGGCGCTTTTGTCGGCTTGATCGGCGCCGGAGCGCTGGCGCTCGGCGTCGGCGCCGGATTGCCGGCCTATGTCGCCGCGCCGCTGGCGTTGGCGGTCATGGTGCGGTCGACGGGCGCCTTTCACGAAGACGGACTGGCCGACAGCGCCGACGGGCTTGGCGGCGGCATGAATCGCGAGCGCAAGCTCGACATCATGAAGGACAGCCGCATCGGCACGTTCGGCGGCGCGGCGCTCATCTTGTCGCTGATGTTGCGCGCGGCGGCGATGGCCGCGCTCTGCAGCTTCGGTCTGGCCTATGCGGCCACAGCGCTCGTCGCGGTCGCGGCGTTCTCGCGCGCCGCCGCGCTCATGCCGCTGGCGTTGCTGCCGCCGGCGCGCGACGACGGGCTGGCGTATAAGGCGATGAACCCGAGCGCAGCGGCGTTGCAGACGGCGGGGCTCATCGCAATGTTGTTTCTGCTGGCGCCGCTCGTCTGCGGCGCGACGCCGGCGCGCATCGTCGCGGCCGGCGCGGCGGGATTGGCTGGGGCGTATCTGATGACGCGCATCGCCAAGGCCGAAATTCAGGGGCATACGGGCGACGTCGCCGGCGCTTCGCAACAATTGGCGGAGATCGCCATGCTGCTCGCTTTCATCGCCAGACCGGAGTGGTGAACAGATGGATCCGAACGTCTACAAGCCGGGCATGTTCGAATTGCCGCCGCCGCTCGTCGAATCTCCCTGCGTGCGCATCTGCACGATCGATCGCAAAAGCGGGCTGTGCGTCGGCTGCGCCCGCACCGTGAAGGAAATTGGCGCGTGGGCGTCGATGACGCCCGAAGCCCGACGCGCCGTCATGGGCGAATTGCCGGCGCGTCGCGCCGCCAAACTCACCAGCCCAACAGGCTGATCAGGAAGCGCAGGCAGACGATCAGCAGGAAAATTCCGAAGGCGAGTTCGAGCTTCCGCTTGCTCAGCGCATGGGCGATTTTCACGCCGAGGGGGGCCGTCGCCACGCTGGCGGGAATGAACAGGGCGACGCCGATCAGCGAGACGAAGCCGATGGACAGCGGCGGCAGACCGGCCTTGCCCCAGCCGGCGAGCATGTAGCCGAGCGTGCCGGGAATGGCGATCAGCATGCCGACGCCCGAGGAGGTCGCCACCGTCTGATGGATCGGGCGGTTGTGGAACATCATGATGAGATTGGAGAGCTGGCCGCCGCCGATGCCCATCAGCGAGGACAGGAAGCCGACGATCCAGCCGTAAAGCAGCATCAGCGGGCCTTTGGGCAGATCGTCGGCGAGACGCCACGCAAAGCCGCCGAGCAGCCGCACGGCGCTGACCGCCGCGACGCAGACGAAAACGATCTTGAACACGGCCGGCGGCGCGTAACGCGCGAGGGCGGCGCCCATGGCGACGCCGACGACGATCGGCGCGGCCCATGCCTTCAGCACCGACAAATCCGCCGCGCCGCGCGCATTATGGGCGCGGAAGGAGCGGATGGAGGTCGGGATGATGATGGCGAGCGAGGCGCCAACGCAGCTCGCCATACGCACCTCCTCCGGCACGCCGAGGATGCGATACACTTCGTAAAGCACCGGCACGATGATGGCGCCGCCGCCGACGCCGAACAGGCCGGCGAGAACGCCGGTGATTCCGCCCGCGGCAAGCAGCGCGACGGCGAGCATCACGATTTCGGTCGTCGAAAGTCCAAACATTCCAAGCCCCCGGTCGCGACCCTTACTGGAATGTCAGCGGCGCGGCGTCAAGGGCGCGGGTGAGATTGGGGCGTCGTCCAAAAGCATGCTCGCTTCAACTCACTATAGTTCCGCTCTTCGGACATGTGCTACGATTGCGTCATGGCCGAACGCTTGAAAGCCCTTGTTGAGCCCAAACTGTTGGTTTGGGCGCGGAAATCCGCCTCCCTTTCCCTAGAGGACGCGGCGAGGACCGCAGGCGTGCCCGTCGACAAGCTGGAAGGCTGGGAAACCGAGGGCAGCGAAGAACACCCGAGCATCCCACAGCTCAAGAAACTCGCCGGAGCCTACAAGCGCCCGTTGAGCGTGTTTTTCCTGCCGGAGCCGCCCACCGACTTCGCAGCCTTGCGCGACTTCCGCCGCGTGGCGGACGTGCACGGCCAAACCTACAGCGCACAGCTCGCCTATGAAATCCGCGCCGCCCATGAGCGCCGCGCCGTCGCCCTCGACATTGCCGAGAGCCTTGGCGACGCGCCCGAGAAGCTGGGCATCCGCGCACGCATCGCCGACGACCCCGAAACCGTGGCCGCACGGCTGCGCGAGCGGCTGGGCATCACACTTGACCAGCAAGCCCGCTGGGGCGATCCCGCCAAAGCCTTCCGCGCATGGCGCGACGCCATCGAAAATGCAGGCGTGTTGGTGTTCGCCCTTAGCGGCGCGCACCATCGTGTGCCCCTGTCCGAGGTGCGCGGCTTCGCCATTGCCGAAGAGACGTTTCCCGTTGTCGTCGTCAACGGCAAAGACCGCACCAACGGACGCATTTTCACGCTGTTGCACGAGCTGGCGCACGTCGTCATCGGTCAGAGCGCCATCGAGAACGAGATAGAACCGCATCAAGGCATGTCCGCTCCCGACCGCGCCATTGAAACCTTTTGCAACCGTGTCGCCGCCGCCGTTCTCATGCCGCGCACTGCGCTGTTGGCCGAGAACATCGTGATGTCCAAACAACGCGCAGGCCTGCAATGGACGGACGCCGAGATTGCCGCGCTCGCACGTCGTTACAGCGTGAGCCGCGAGGCCCTGTTGGTGCGCCTCGCTGACCTTGGGCGCGCTGAGCGCGCGTTTGTTCAGGCGAAGCGACGCGAGTTTGCCCGCCAATACGAAGAGATTGACGACGAGGCCGACAACGGCGGTTTTGCACCCTATGCAATTCAGGTGGTGAGCCATTTGGGGCGCGGTTTCGCGCGTCTCGTTTTGCAAGGCTACTACAGTCGCCAGCTTACACTCAGCACCACATCCAGCTACTTGGGCACGCAGGCCAAGCACGTGGCGAATATTGAACGCGCTGCATTCACGGGCATGGCATGAAGGCTGATGTCGTGAGCACCTATTGCGTCGACACAAGTTGTTTAATTGCGGCTTGGGACGAGCGCTATCCGCCAGAGAATTTCCCAAAATTTTGGGACTATCTCGACAAGCTGATATCGGACGGCCGCGTGCGCGCACCTGAAGCCGTTCTGGACGAAACCGGCAAACGCTCAAAGGAGCTTCATAGCTGGTTGAAGGAGCGCCCCGACCTCATCGTTGGATACGAGATTGAGATTCAGCAGGAGGTGAAAACCATCCTCGCCAAATACCCGCGCCTCGTCGCCATCAAGAAAACCGCCTTCGCAGCGGATTCTTTCATCATCGCAACCGCAAAGGTAAAAGGCCTTGCAGTCGTAACGGAGGAGGGCCCTACGGGGAAGTTGCAGCGTCCGAACATCCCCGACGTATGCCGTGACCATGGTGTTGAATGTATCAACCTCATTCAGCTCATCCGCGCCGAGGCGTGGCTGATAAGCTGAAGGAATTAACTCGCGAGTAAGGCGTCAGCCCGCATGCGGCACGGCAGCCATGGTCGCCAGCATCACGGCGATGATCGTGCGTTTGTCGCCGGAGACAGCCTCCACCTCGCCTTCGCAGACGCTCATGCTCTTTCCGGCGCGACGCACGCGGCCGCGGGCGATGAATTTCTCGCCGACGGCGGGCCGCAGGAAGTTGATCTTGTATTCGACGGAGACGACCTCCTTGTTGAGCGGGATCAGCGTCAGCGCCGCATAGCCGCAGGCGCTGTCGCAGATCATGCCGACGCCGCCGCCATGGGCGAAGCCGTGCTGCTGGCCGATGTGCTCGGAGAAGGGCATCACGATTTCGCATTCGCCCGGCGCGAGCTTTTCCATGCGCGCGCCAATGGTCGTCATCATCGACTGGGCGGCGAAGGAGGCGCGGACGCGCGCCTCGATTTCGGGGGCAAGCGGCTTGGTCATGCGGCCTCTCGGCGTTGGACATGGGAGACGGCGGCGCGCAGCACATCGAGGCCGGCGCCGCGTTTGACGGCTTCGGTGGCGAGATGGCGACGGAAGGCGCGCGCGCCGGGCAGGCCGTTCATCAGGCCGAGAATGTGGCGCGTCATGTCGGCGAGGCGTACGCCCGCAGCGAGCTTGCGCGCGACGTAGGGCTCGAAGGCTTCGACGACTTCGAATACGTCGCGCAACGGCGGCTCGTCGTCGAAATAGAGCCGATCGACGTCGAGCAGCAGCGCGCAATCGTGATAGGCGGCGCGGCCGAGCATCACGCCGTCGACATGATCGAGTTGCGCGAGCGCGGCGTCATGCGTCGTCAGGCCGCCGTTGATCGCAATGGTCACGTGCGGAAAAGCGCGTTTCAGCTCATGCACGAGCGGATAATCGAGTGGCGGAATATCGCGGTTTTCCTTGGGCGACAGGCCTTGCAGCCAGGCCTTGCGGGCGTGCACGACGAGCGCGTCGGCTTGCGCCGCGATCACCTTTTCGGCAAGCGCGAACAGCGCCTCGCGCGGCTCCTGATCGTCGACGCCGATGCGGCATTTGACGGTGACGGGCAGGCTGACTGCGCCCTTCATCGCCGCGACGCATTCGGCGACGAGATCGGGAGCGCGCATGAGGCAAGCCCCGAACGCGCCGTTCTGCACGCGGTCGGACGGGCAGCCGACATTGAGGTTGATCTCGTCATAGCCGTAGTCGGCGCAGACGCGCGCGCTCGCCGCCAGATCGGCGGGGCTGGAGCCGCCAAGCTGCACGGCGACGGGATGTTCGGCTGCGTCGAAATCGAGCAGCCTGTCGCGATCGCCATGGATGATCGCGCCCGTCGTCACCATCTCCGTATAAAGCCGCGCGCGGCGCGACATCAGGCGATGGAAAACGCGGCAATGCCGGTCGGTCCAATCGAGCATCGGGGCGACGGAAAAGCGGAGATCGGCGGGCGGGAGCAAAGCGGGCCTTTCACAGCATGACCATGCGGCGCCATGGCCGGGCTCGTCCCGGCCATCCACGTGGTTGTGTCGCATACAGGCCGGGCGAGGGGTTCGCGTCAAGCTTAGGCGCGCGAACTGCGCTCTCTTCGCCGCGCGCCGAGCGTCAAAATTTGCAAAAAAAGCGCATGGGCGTGAACATGATGGACGACGCCGCATTACTCGACGAGCCACGAAGGCCGCGCCCTTTGCGTATGCGACGCCGAAAAACGGCCAATATCTCGGCGCGGTTGTTAACGCGATATTTACCTCAAAAATTGACGGTCATGATTCTGACGCAGGAGGCGTGGGTGGCCGCTGAATCGAAGATCGAATGGACGGATCACACCTTCAACCCGTGGACCGGGTGCACGAAGGTAAGTCCAGGCTGCGACCATTGCTATGCGGAAAGCTGGGCAAAGCGCTCGGGGCAGGTGAAATGGGGTAATAGCCCGCGCAAACGCACCACCGCCGATTATTGGAAAGGTCCGCGCATATGGAACAAGCGGGCGTCGACGTTTGTCGCCCAGCACGGTCGAAGACAGCGCGTTTTTTGCGCCAGTCTCGCCGATGTGTTCGACAACAAGGCTGAGCCCGGCTGGCGCCGCGATCTCTTCGCCCTGATACAGGACTGCGCCGATCTTGACTGGCTTCTCCTGACCAAGCGGCCACAGAACATTGTGAAGATGCTGCCGGCTGATTGGGGCGACGGGTATCCCAATGTCTGGATCGGAACGACAGCCGAGGATCAGGAGCGCTACGATCAACGTTGGCCCGTCCTTGCCGCAGTGCCCGCTGCGGTAAGGTTCATTTCCTACGAGCCCGCAATCGGCCCCCTGCGCTTGGCGGCTCACGGCGCGCAGCCGGATTGGCTCATCTGCGGTGGCGAAAGCGGCGGCGGAGGACGACCCATGCATGGGCAGTGGGCGCGCGACATTATCGATGATTGCCGCAAGGCTGGTGTGGCGCCATTTCTGAAGCAGTGGGGCTCATACGCCAATAATCCGCTGGTTGCTGAATTAGGCGCTGATATTGCCGTCGCCAAACTCATTGATGATGCCGGCAAGGGTGGTGGGCTGGTCGATGGCCAACTTGTCCGCGAATTCCCGCGGCCGCACATAGCCTTCAGGGTCGTTGTCGCCGCTTGACACTCACTCAGCGCCGTCCATTCTGCAAAATATGACCTGCGACACGCTTGGCGAGTGCGATTGCGGGCTCGCTTCGATTTGCGACAGCGAACATCAATGAGAACCGCTGCAAATTGTTGTTGCTCAGCCGCCGTGGTTTCGGCGCGATGAAGCCAAAGTGCGGTTCAAGACGCGTGATGAAGCTCTGCTCGATTTGCTCGAGCCGCGCTGTGCGCTCGACAACTTCTGGCGTGGCCTGATCGAACAGATCGCGCTGGCCCGGCCGAACCGCGTAGAGTTCGTCGCGCCACCAATTTCCACCCAAGATCGTATTGAGCTTCTGTTCCCACCCGTCCTTGATCGCCGCCGCGTCGCGCGCGAGCAGGCGCCCGATGGCGTTGGTAGGGAACAAATACCAAAGATCGATGGCCTGCGTCGCGCCGATCGCCAGCAGTGTCTTCCATTCCACAGATAATGCGAAGGGATCTAAAAATAACACTGCTCTGGAGCCGACGTAGGCGCCGCTACGGCTATGCCATGCGATTTCGGAACAAAGGCGCTGCACTTCGGCATTCGCGTCCCCGCGACGGATATCAATCTTGCGATCTGGTGTCGCTTCGCGAATTTCCGACAAGGCCGCTACGCTTGATTGGCTCATATCGACGAACACCAATTCGTCGAATGGTGGGTCGACGGCAAGCGCCAGACGAGCCGAACCCGGGCGCGTCACCAAGCCCTGATCACCGCCAAAGCCCGCGAAAAGGCCCGCATCGCCGAGGTCGAGATGATAATCTCCCGTTCCCGCGAACGCATCGATATAAATTAACTTAAATTTTTTTGATTTAAGAGCCTTGGTGAAAAAATTCAAATATGAGCTCAACACTTCCAGCTTTTCGACCGTCGTGTGGCTACCTGTAAAACGCGCTGTGGCCATGCCGACGCCTACGATTGCGGTCCGAATCCCGTTCAAGAGCATTCGAAATTGTATTTACATTTTTCTGCAATCCACAATTTTTACTATTCGCGATGATTTGTCATGATTAATCGATCTAAGCGCCATCATGGCCGCGCCCGACCATGACGGCGGTAGCGCGCCTTACTTCCGCGCGAAATCCGCGAAAGCTTTCAACTGACTGGCGATGAAATCCTTCGTGCCCTGATCGGTGATCTGGCCCTTGTCGTCGATCTTGTTCTGGACGGCGCCGACCATGACTTCCGGCTTGTTCAGCACGTGGGCGTCGAGGAAGACCAGCGTCTGGCGTAGGTGATATTGCATGCGCGCGCCGCCGAAGACGCCCATCGAGGCCGATTGCAGCGCCACGGGCTTGCCGGCGAAAGGCTGGTTGGGCAGGCGCGACAGCCAGTCTAGCGCGTTCTTCAGCACGCCGGGCATCGAATAATTGTATTCCGGGCTGACGATGATGATTCCGTCGGCCTTGGCGATGGCCTCGCCCATGGCGGTCACGGCGGCGGGAAAGCCCTTGGCGTTTTCGTCCTGATCGTAGAGCGGAACGTCGCCAATGGAGCCGAGTTCGGAAATCGTCACGCCTTCGGGCGCGAGGCCGGGCAGGGCGCGGGCGATGGCGTGATTATAGGACGCCTTGCGCAGGCTGCCGACGAGGGTGAGGAAATGCAGGGGCTTGGACATGGGGCTCCTTGGGTCTTGCGTGATCGGGGCTTGGATCCTCAAAATGGGGCGTCCGCCTTGCATTGCATAGTGGCGCGCCGACGACAGATTGTTGCGTCGCGCGCAATTGACACTGCGTCGCGCCTCCTGTAATTGCCCCATCACGTCAGGCGCGCCCCAAGTGGGCGCGCCCGGCGTTTGACGCACCCGTGGCCGCTCCCGCTTCTTCATACGAAGACCGAGGTGAGCAGCCTGTCGGCCAATCCCCCGTGGAGCGATCCGCGCCGGAACGGCAGAGGAGGGCGCGTTTCCACCGCGCCGGGCCTTCGCCCGGTCAAACAGGCGGCGGAACGCGAGACAAGCGACGCCGGGCCAGAGCCCGCGCGGGCGTTTCGCGTTTCCTCCGCAAACGAGGAACGACATGACGAAGCGCGCAACAGCCAAGTATAAAATTGACCGCCGTATGGGCCAGAACATCTGGGGCCGTCCGAAGTCCCCGGTGAACCGTCGCGAATACGGCCCCGGCCAGCACGGCCAGCGCCGCAAGGGCAAGATGTCGGACTTCGGCACCCAGCTGAAGGCCAAGCAGAAGCTCAAGGGCTATTACGGCAACATCTCCGAGAAGCAGTTCCGCAAGTACTATGCGGAAGCGATCCGGATGAAGGGCGACTCCTCGGACAACCTGATCGGCCTGCTCGAGCGTCGTCTCGACGCCGTGGTCTACCGCGCCAAGTTCGTGGCCACGGTTTTCGCCGCGCGCCAGTTCGTCAACCACGGCCACATCAAGGTCAATGGCCGCCGCGTCAACATCGCCTCGTATCAGGTGAAGCCGGGCGACGTGATCGAGGTGAAGGAAGCTTCGCGCCAACTCGCCATCGTGCTTGAGGCCAGCCAGCTCGCCGAGCGCGACGTGCCGGAATATTTCGAAGTCGACCACGGCAAGATGACGGCCAAGTTCACCCGCATTCCGACCCCGTCGGAAGTGCCCTATCCGGTGATGATGGAGCCGAACCTCGTCATCGAATTCTATTCGCGCTGATTTTCTCCGCGCGACGCGAATATCGGAAAGGCTGCCCTTCGGGGCGGCCTTTTTGTTTGCGGCGCAATACAAATATTTGTGGGATTGCAGCGCCTTCGCCGGACGCAGATGATGACGCGTTCGCTCGTCGTCAGGGAGGGCGCGGTGGCGAAAACAATCATCATCTGCGCGGATGGCACCGGTAACGCGTTCGGCGTGCAGGAATCTAACATCTGGCGGCTGTATCAGGCGCTCGATAAATCCGATCCCCGACAGGCGCAAATCTATATCGAGGGCGTTGGCACTTCCTCGTGGAAGCTCGTGCGGGCCATCGACGGCGCCACGGGCGTCGGCGTGCCTTCCAATGTGCGCAAGCTCTATCGTTTCCTGTGCCGGCATTGGGAGCCCGACAGCACGATCTACATGTTCGGCTTCAGCCGCGGCGCCTTCACGATCCGATCGCTGATCGGGCTTATCGACAAGGAAGGCCTGTTGCCGAAAACGATGCCCGGTCCAGACGGGCAGGACGTCACGCTGACAGAATACGAACTCGCCGGTCTTGCAGCCGAGGCGCAGCGAGCCTACCGACGCAAGCGCGCGCCGTCCTGGACATGGGGGCGGTTTCCGACGGTCGGGATCGCGCGGATGGTTCGCGACGTCTGCGTGTGGGGCTGGCGCAGGATAACGGGGCAGCCACGCTACGCCGACGTGGCGCGGGAGACGCGGCGTCAGGCGCGGGGCGACGTTCAAATCCAGTTTGTCGGTCTGTTCGACACGGTCGAGGCGTTCGGCGTGCCGATCGAGGAATTACGCGCCGCCATCAATTACGTGATCTGGCCGATTTCCTTTCCCGACAATATCCTCACCGACAAGGTCGAGTGTATGCGTCATGCGCTGTCGCTGGATGACGAGCGCACGACATTCCATCCACTGCGTTTCGACGTCACTTACGAAAAGGACAAAGCGCGGCCGGACCGGCGCATCAAGGAAGTCTGGTTTGCCGGCGTGCATTCCGACGTCGGCGGCGGCTACGACGACGGCGCGCTGTCGCTGTGCACGCTGAACTGGATCATCACCGAGGCGCAGGACTATGCCAAGCGCAAGGTCCGACCGGCGATGAACCTGCAAGCGGAAGCGCTGGAGCGCTTTCGCGAGATGGCCGATCCGATCGGGCCCGTGCATGATTCGCGCGCGGGCGTCGGCGTCCTTTACCGTTACGAACCACGCCATATCGTGACGCGCGGCGACCGTTTTCTGCCGCCGCTCGCACATTCGAGCGTCGTGGAGCGCATGGCTTCAAACGCCAACTATGCTCCGGCGGTTTTGCCTGTCGAGGCGCGCGCGCTGATGCCTGACGGCTCCGAGCAGCCCATTCTCGATTTCGACCGCCGACAGCTCGACGCCGAGGCGACGCCGAAAGTTTGGCCACGGACCGAACATGTCGCGCTGGCCATGGATTTGCTCGGGCGCTGCGACGATCAATCTGATGGGACGACCAAAAAGCCGGTCGAACTGATCGCGCGCACGTTCGACGCGATCTGGTTGCGACGTGTCACCTATTTCGCGTTGCTATGGGTGTTGATCCTGATCGTCGCGGCGCCGGTCGTCAAATATGAGGGGCTGGCTCCCGCCCCGGTCGAAGAGAGCCTTAGCGTGCTTGCCGGCAGTCTGGTCCGCACGATCGGCGCGGTTCTGCCTTCCTATGCGGCGCCTTATGCCAACGAGATCAAGCGCGCGCCCGGTTCGGCGCTGGCGCTGATCGGGATCGCCGCCGCCCTCTACGCGATCAATTCCACCTTGGCCTATCGAATCCGGGAATGCGCGCGGCGGGTCTGGTCGGTGGCGTGCCGGCGAGAGGATGACGGATGGTTTTATGGCGCGCTACGTTCCATGGCGCGGTTCATTCGCCGCAATGCATTGGTCAACGGGCTCTATGATCTGACGGTGCGCCGGGTCTTTCCCGGCGTCCTGTCGCTGGCTCTGTTGGTTGGCGCATTGGTGGTCGCCAGCCGCACCCTGTTCAGCATCAAGAACGGCATGGGGTATGTGTGCGAGGGATCGCAACTCCCGGCCTTGCGATCCGCCGGCGACGCGCCCGGCCACATCGGCTTGTTCACCACCGACAATCCCTGCTGGAAAAGCGGCGTTTATCTGCAAAGCGGCGAGCGCTATCGGGTGTGGATCGAGATCCGTGAGCCGTGGTTTGATGAAACCATTATGACCGATGTGGGCGGCTTCTCGCCGGAGCTACTGTCAGTCATGACGTTGGGGCGGCCATTACGCCGCAAGTTCGGCGACGACTGGTTCCAGCCGATCGCGCGCATCGGCGTCAAAGGCGATGCGGAATGGGCGCTTGCGCCGAGCAACAATGTCCGCGTGCGCAAACTGGGCGACGGTCCGTTCGATCTGTCGCGTTACGAACGCCCCAAGGGCTTCGTGATTCCGACGACGCCGGAAAATCCGCCGCCCGAACGACCGGTCGGCGCAGACGGGCGGATCAGTTGGGCGGAACGCGCGGCCGTCGCGACGCGGGCGTGGTCGCAAATCAATCCGCAGCGTCTGCTCGTCTCGGACTTTGTCGCGTCGGCCAGCGGTGAGCTGTTCCTGTTCGTCAACGACGTGATCATCGGCTGTGGCAGATTCCCGTGCCGCGGCGTCAATACGCATTTTTACGAGAACAATACGGGCTCCGCCGATATTTTCATCCAGCGTCTGGCGCCGGCTGACCACGGGGCGCCGCCCATGGCGCCGCCGCGTTCGGAAATCGGTCAGAAGTCCGAGCCAACCGGGAAAACGTCGCCGCCGTAACCGGCTTCGAGCGGGATGCGCAGGGCGCGCTCGTCGCCGAGTTTGGCGGGCTCGGGCAGGACGGTGACGATCTTGCGGGCGCTGGCCGCGGACATCGCTTCGGCGACGGTGCGGCTCTCGTCGAGCATTTTCAGATTGAGACGCGTTGGGAAGATGATCGTGTAATTGCCCGCCTGCTGTTCGCGCAGGGCGCGGCCGGGATTGATCCAGACCGAATCGACCGATTCGCCGCCGTCGTGCATGGCGAGTTGGTCGGACGGCGTGGCCGCGAGGAAAAAATGCGTGTCGAAGCGCTTCGGCACGAGCGGCGGCGTGATCCAATGCGCGTAGTGAGTCAGGACATCCAACGCCAGCACGAGATCTTCCTCCGCCAGCATCGCGGCGAAGGAGCGGCTCGCCGCCGCGGCGACCAGTTTGGCGCAACGCGCGCCATCAATGAGCGCGGTTGAGCCTCGCGGGCGGGCAAGAAGCACGCCGCATTCCTCAAAGGTTTCGCGGATGGCGGCGATGCGGAAGGCGCGCGCCGTCGCGTCAAGGCCGGGCGCGTCGGCATAGCGCGTGGGGTCGGCTGCGAGAGCCGAATCGTCCGGGTCGAGGCTGCCGCCAGGGAAAACGAGCGCGCCCGAGGCGAAGTCGATCTGGTGATGACGCACCACCATGAAAACCTCGAGCTCCTCCGCGCCGTCGCGCAGCAGCAGGATGGTGGAGGCGAGGCGGACGGGCGCGGGAGCATTCATCGGGGCGATATCCTTCTGGCGGGATCAGGCCGCTTGGCGCGGCGTTCGCGCGGAGGATCGCATATTTTTTCGGCCGCGCACGCGGAAATGCGACAGGGCGCAGCGCAAGCTGCGGCGTTTGGCCGCCGCCGCGCTTCATGCGTCTGCGCCGGGCGGCCCCCATGAAAGCTTTTTGTTTTCAGCTGAATGAGGCGGACGCAGGTATGTTTTCGCTCTCGAATATTTGAGATGAATCAAGGCTGAGTTTGTCTGGGGAGTCCAGCATCGCGCCGACTGTCGACCTTGGGGGACATTGGCGATGAAACTTGCTGTTATGCTTTGGATGATGATCGGAACGACGCTTGCCGGCGTTTTGGTTGTCGCCGTTCTGATGGTTCCGGGCCTTCAGCCCCAAGCCAAAATGTGGATTCCCGTGGCTGCGCTGGTTGGCGCCGTGATCGGCTTCCCGATCGCGGCGATGGTCGCCAAGGCGATCGAAAAGCAGACGGCGCGCTGAAGCGCGCGAAGCCCTGCGTCGCTCTGACGCTCATATGCGCCGCGTAGGGCTTGCACGCCCTCGGTTCTGAGGGGGACCGGGGGGGCGTCGTTATTTTTGTATGCCTCAGAGCGTGCGCAGGAAGCCCGCGAAGCGCATGAGGCCTTCTGGCCAAGGCCCGTGGCCGCTTTCGGCGTTGATATGGCCCGAGGCGCCGGCGTCGGCGAATTCCGCGCCGAGACGTTCGGCGAAAGCGCGCGCGTCAGCAAACGACGAATGGTGGTCGTCCTGACTGGCGACGACGACGCTGGCGAAGGGCAGCGGCCGCAATTCATTGAAAAACGCGCGATCGATCGCCGTCAGCGCCGGCGAATGGATCGACGGCGGCGCGACGAGAAAGGCGCCTTTGACCCATGGCGCGACTTTCGGCGCGGCATGCGCGGCGGCGAGCGCGCCGAGCGAATGAGCGACAAGAACAGCCGGCTTCGTCGCCTGTTCGACCGCCGCGACAATGCGGGCCTCCCAATCGGCGAGCTTCGGCGTGAGCCAATCGTTCTGTGCGACGCGCCGCGCCGTCGGCAGCTTGGCCTCCCAGCGGCTTTGCCAATGATCGGGGCCTGAATCGCCGAGGCCGGGGATGAGAAAGATATCGAGATCGGATGTTTTCATAAGGGCAGAGGTAAGCGGCGCTGGCGGGATGTCAACGTTATGGCGACGGCTCAGGCTGACGCATTTCCAGATAAGCCAGCATCCAGTTTGCGCGACGGGCGGCTCTCGCGTCGGCGTCCGTGCTTTTGCGGCGCAATGCGGCGCGTAATTCCGCTGTGTCGATGCGAAAAGCCAACCGGCAATAGTCGCGAAACTCCTGCGAGGCGCGGCGATCGATGAGATTAAGGACGATGCCCTCGACCTGCTGTTTTTGACGAGGCGTGAGCAACGCGCTTTTCAGGGCGCGCGCGATCCGCGCTTTGACGTAGCCGGATCGGAATAACATTGGGTCGGCTGCGAGAAAATCGAGGAGAAGATCAATCCGCGTCGCGTTGCCGGCGCGCAAACTGTCAAGCGCTTCGAAGAGGCCAGGCGGGTAGGCCGCAGCGACCGCCGCGTGAAAATCCTGCGCGGCCTTCTCCCATTCGGCCTTGTTTTTCGCCCATTTCGGCGATGTTCCGCTATCGCGCCGCATCGGGTCGGACGCGATAGCTTTCAGTCGCTCATGAGCGGCGCGTGCGCGAAATGCGGCGCCGCCGTAATCGAAGCTTTTGTTCGATTGCGCCATCGCGTCTCGCGTCACGCTTGGCCTTACGTTTGGCCGAAGACGCGCTTGAAGATCGTGTCGACGTGTTTGAGGTGGTAGCCGAGGTCGAACTTCTCTTCGAGTTCGGCGTCGGTCATCACGGCTTTCACATCGGGGTCTTTCTTCAGCAGCGTCAGGAAGTCGCCTTCGCCGCGCCAGACGGGCATGGCGTTGCGCTGCACGTATTTGTAGGAATCCTCGCGGCTGACGCCCTTCTGCGTCAGGGCCAGCAGCACGCGCTGCGAATGCACGAGGCCGCCGAGGCGGTCGAGATTCTTCTGCATGTTCTCCGGATAGACGAGCAGCTTGTCGATGACGCCGGTGAGGCGCACGAGGGCGAAGTCGAGCGTCACTGTCGCGTCGGGGCCGATCATGCGCTCGACGGAGGAGTGCGAGATGTCGCGTTCGTGCCAAAGGGCGACGTTTTCCATGGCCGGGATCGACATGCCGCGCACGAGGCGGGCGAGGCCGGTGAGATTTTCGGTGAGCACCGGATTGCGCTTGTGCGGCATGGCGGAAGAGCCCTTCTGGCCTTCCGAGAAATATTCCTCCGCCTCAAGCACTTCGGTGCGCTGGAGGTGGCGGATTTCGACGGCGACGCGCTCGATGGACGAGGCGATGACGCCGAGGGTCGCAAAGAACATGGCGTGGCGGTCGCGCGGGATGACCTGCGTCGAGACGGGCTCGGGCGTCAGGCCCATCTTGGCCGCGACATGCTCTTCGACATAGGGGTCGATGTTGGCAAAGGTGCCGACGGCGCCGGAGATGGCGCAGGTGGCGATATCCTTGCGCGCAGCGACGAGACGCTCGCGGGCGCGGGAGAATTCGGCGTAAGCCTCGGCCATTTTCAGGCCGAAGGTGACGGGCTCGGCGTGGATGCCGTGCGAGCGGCCGATGGTCGGCGTCATCTTGTGCTCGAAGGCGCGGCGCTTGATGGCGGCGAGCAGCGCGTCGATGTCCTTGAGCAACAGATCGGCGGCGCGCGCAAGCTGCACGGCGAGGCAGGTGTCGAGCACGTCGGAAGACGTCATGCCCTGATGCACGAAGCGCGAATCCGGGCCGATGAACTCGGCCAGATGCGTCAGGAAGGCGATGACGTCATGCTTGGTGACGCGCTCGATCTCGTCGATGCGTTCGACGTCGAAGGTCACGTCTTTTGCGTTCTTCCAGATCGCGGCGGCGCTTTCCTTCGGGATAACGCCAAGTTCGGCCAGCGCATCACAGGCGTGCGCCTCGATCTCGAACCAGATCTTGAAGCGCGTCTGCGGCTCCCAGATCGAAACCATTTCGGGGCGGGAATAGCGGGGGATCATGGGCTCGCTCGCAAGGAATGTCTAAGTTGGCGGTTGCCTAGCATTCTGACCGGGGCGGGGACAAGGGCGCGACGCTTTCCGCTCCCCGTATTCATTTGACTTGCGCGCGCGATGCGGCGTTTCATTGCGAACCCATCAGTTCAAGAGGCTCCTCCTATGGGCACGTCATCCGCGGATTCGCCAGAAGCCGCTCCCTCGGGGATATTCGAGCATTCTGGCAGCTATCGTTTTCACCATCGGCATGCGCATCTGGAATCCGTTTTCGGCGGCCACGCCTTCGCCCGGAAGGCGGAAGCTTTCGCGCGCTTTTTCGGAACGCCGCAATATCTTTTGGCGCAGACAGCGGTTGTGACGATCTGGATCGTGCTGAATGCGCTGGGTTATACGTCGTTTGACGTTTACCCGTTCATTTTGCTCAATCTTGCCTTCAGCTTGCAGGCTGCTTACGCCGCGCCGTTGATTTTACTGGCCCAGACACGTCAGGCGGATCGCGATAAGGCGCATGCCAGAGCCGACGCCGACCATCGGGAGGAGTTGCATCGCGTCAGCGTCGAGCGGCAAGCGGCGCTCGAACGGCAAACAGATGTGCTTCTGAAGATGCTGGAGCAAAACACAGCACTAACCGAGCAGGTGAAGGCGCTCACGGAGCATGTTGAGGCGCTCACCGTCGAAGTGCACAAGAGCGTTGTGGCTGCGACCTAAACGCTCTCCCCGCGCGCGCTCAGCGCCGCTTTGCGGATGGCGGCGACGTTGGCGGCGTAATGGGCGGGGCCGCCCTTGAACACGGAGGAGCCGGCGACGAGCCAGTTGGCGCCGGCGGCGACGATTTCGGCGGCGTTATCGGCGGTGACGCCGCCATCGACTTCGATGTCGATGGCGCGGCCTGCGGTCATCGCCTTGATGCGACGGATTTTCTCCAATCCCGAGGGAATGAATTTCTGGCCGCCGAAGCCGGGGTTGACGGTCATGACCAGCACCAGATCGACCATGTCGAGCACATATTCGATGACGTTTTCCGGCGTGCCGGGGTTCAGCGAGACGCCAGCTTTCTTGCCCAGCGCGCGGATCGCCTGCAACGAGCGATGCAGATGCGGGCAGGCCTCGGCGTGGACGGTGATGACGTCAGAGCCCGCCCTGGCGAAGGCCTCGACGTAAGGGTCGGCCGGCTCGATCATCAGATGCGTGTCGAAGGGTTTCGGCGTGACGGGCCGGATCGCCTTCACGATGTCGGGGCCGAGGGTGATGTTGGGCACGAAATGGCCGTCCATCACGTCGATATGCACGGCGTCGCCGCCGGCCTGCATCACGGCGTCGACTTCAGCGCCGAGGCGGGCGAAATCGGCGGAAAGGATGGACGGCAGGATTTTCAACGGACGCATGGCGGGCTCCGGGGCCTTGATTAAGGCGGGCGTTACCATGGCGGGACGGACAAAGTCCATGGCGGGGGGCGATTCAGCGTTTCGCAAGGGGCTGGCGGCAAGGTGGCGGCAAGACAAGGGGGAGTTCCATGCCGTCGCCTATCGTTCATTCGCCGTCTGTCGCCATCGATCTCAAGGACAGCCCGATCGAGCCGTCCTGGATCATTGCCGGCGATCCACGCACCCGCGCGCTCGAATTATCGCGCAGCGACGACAATGTGGCTCTGACCTGGACCTGGGACTGCACGGCCGGCACGTTTCGCTGGTTCTTCGAAATGGACGAGACGGTGCAAATCCTTGAGGGGGCTTGCGTCGTCACCGATTCCGTCGGGTGCGTCTTCGAGCTGAAAGCCGGCGACAGCGCCTATTTTCCGGCCGGGCACTGGACCGTCTGGCATGTGGACGATTACGTCCGCAAGGTCGCTTTCTGCCGTCTGCCGATGCCGACGTTGGCGACCTTGTTCGCGCGCCTCCAGCGCAAGATGTCCTATCTCGCCGGCCGGCGTCCGGTCCCGCCGCCGATTCCGCAGAAAAACGCAGCCTGAGGCTGTCGCCGCAGGGCTGGCCAAAGCTTCGCGCCTCGGCTATTCGATTTGCCGGCAGCAAATCGAAGGGACGAGGCGCTTTTCATGAACAAGGTCTACCCCGACGCAAGGTCGGCGCTGGCGGGCATTCTGAAGGACGGCATGACGATCATGTCCGGCGGCTTCGGCCTGTGCGGCATTCCCGAAAGTCTCATTCTGGCGATCCGCGACGCGGGCGTGACCGGACTGACGATCATCTCCAACAACGCGGGCGTCGACGGCATTGGCCTTGGCGTGTTGCTGGAGACCAAGCAGATCAAGAAGATGATCTCGTCCTATGTCGGCGAGAACAAGCTCTTCGCGCAGCAGTTCCTCTCGGGCGAATTGCAGCTTGAGTTCAACCCGCAGGGAACGCTCGCCGAGCGCATCCGCGCCGGCGGCGCGGGCATTCCGGCCTTCTACACCAAGACCGGCGTTGGCACGATCATCGCCGACGGCAAGGAAGTGCGTGAGTTCAACGGCGAGAAATATGTGATGGAGACGGGCCTCGTGGCCGATCTGTCGCTCGTTCACGCTTTCAAGGCCGACACCGAGGGCAATCTCGTCTACCGGAAGACGGCGCGCAACTTCAATCCGATGATGGCGACGGCGGCCAAGATCACGGTGGTCGAGGCCGAGCACATCTTCAACGCCGGCGAGATCGATCCCGATCAGATTCATACGCCCGGCATTTTCGTGAAACGCATCGTGCATGCGGCGAACGGGCCCAAGCACATTGAGCAGCGCACCACGCGCAAGCGCTCGAGCGCCGCCGCTGCGACCGGAGGAGAAGTCTGATGGCCTGGACCCGCGATCAAATGGCGGCGCGCGCCGCGAAAGAGCTGCGCGACGGCTTCTACGTCAATCTGGGCATCGGCATTCCGACGCTCGTGTCCAACTACATTCCCGCCGGCATGAACGTTCAGCTGCAAAGCGAGAACGGCATGATGGGCATGGGGCCGTTTCCCTATGAGGGCGAGGAAGACGCCGATCTCATCAACGCCGGCAAGCAGACGATCACCGAACTGCCGACCACCAGCTATTTCTCGTCAGCCGATTCCTTCGCGATGATCCGCGGCGGCCATATCGATCTGTCGATTCTTGGCGCCATGCAGGTGGCCTCGAACGGCGATCTCGCCAACTGGATGATCCCCGGCAAGATGGTGAAGGGCATGGGCGGCGCGATGGATCTCGTCGCCGGCGTCAAGAAGGTCGTCGTCGTGATGGATCACGTCGCCAAGGCCAAGGACGGCACGATCGAGAAGAAGCTGCTGAAGAGCTGCAATCTGCCGCTCACCGGCTCGCATGTCGTTGACATGGTCATCACCGATCTTGGCGTGTTCGCCATCGACAAGCATGGCAAGGGCGGCATGCAATTGCTCGAACTCG
>ERZ1645187.1696-NODE-1696-length-20010-cov-5.301779_pt1 | contig 20010 bp, 19 predicted proteins | sample MGYA00575352_ERZ1645187 | MGnify/ENA primary metagenome ERZ1645187 (study PRJEB40837, sample SAMN11349314) | freshwater sediment metagenome | isolation source: river sediment | host: Sediment | place: India: Wazaribad , New Delhi | collected 2017-02-21 ... | reverse complement strand
GGTGAGCTGCTCGCCGGCGAGAGCGCGGCCGAGGACGAAGGCGATTTCGGCCTCGACCTTGGGCTGCATGACGTCGGCGAGCGACACGTCGAGCGCCTCGGGACGGGCCATGTCGGCGAACAACATGCCGTAGTCGGGCTGGTCGACGCCGAGTTGCTTCTGCACCGCGAGCGAAGTGAGCCCGATCTTGCGGCCGACGAGGCGGCGACCCGCGGTGAGCGCCCGCTCGGTGTTGATCAGCTGGACCGCGTAAGCCGCGGCGACGTCACCGGGCGCGAGAAGATCGCGGATCGGTGGCGTCGGCCGCCCCGAGATCGCGGCTTCGTGGAGGCGATCGGCCGCGGCCCGGATCGCTTCGGAGGATGTCGTCATCGAGAAGTTCTCCGTTGTCCTGGTCCGGCCTCCGCCCGCGCCGCCCGACGCCTTCCGCCCCGGTGATGCTCGTTCAGGTGGATCGGGATGTGCCCCCTCGGCCGAGGGTCTCGTCTATCGGCTCTCGACAGAGCCGAATAATCATGATATGCATATCATAATTATAAGTGACAAGACGATCAATATCGATGTCGGGAGGAATATCATGGTGCGGTTCTCCGAAACGTGCGCGATCCGCCTCTGCTCGCCGTTCGAGCGCAGCCCGGGGCCGTCGATCCCCGTCGGCGCCTGATCTCGCCCTTTCCCGACACTTCTTCCGCCCGCCGTTGCGCTTTCGCGATCCGACGTGAGGCGCCCCAATTCCACTCAGGGACTCATCATGGCTCTGCAGAACCGCTATTCGATCCTCGGCATCGATCGCGTGACGTTCGCCGTCGCGGATCTCGCCGAAGCCCGCCGTTTCATCGTCGATTGGGGGCTCGTCGTCGTCGACGAGCCGACCGGCGACGGTTTCCTCGCCCGGTCTCGTGACGGCTCGGAAGTCGCCGTCGTCGCCGCCGATCCGACGCAGTCGGGCCGGAGTGTCGTCGGCGGCGATCCGAGCGGCGCCGTCTCCTTCACCTGGGGCGTGTCCGATCCGGCCGAGTTGTCGCGTCTGGCCGAGGATCTCGGGCGTGATCGCGAGGTGCGGTGGGAGGACGGCGAACTCCACTCGACCGACGATCTCGGCTTCGGCCTGGTGTTTCGCCCGACCCGCCGCCATCAGCCGGTCTACGAGCCGACCCGCTACAACAGCCCCGGCCGCCCCGACCGTCTCGATCGCCGCGCCGCGCGCTACGAGGCCGGACAGCCCTTCGAGATCAGCCATGCCGCCATCGGTGTCGACGACGCCGCCGCGGCTGCCCGCTTCTATGTCGATCGCCTCGGCTTCATCGTCTCGGATCGCTATGCCGATCGCGGTATCTTCCTGCGTGCCGCGCCGGTCGGCAACCACCACCACCTCTTCATGATGAGTGCCGCCGCCGCCGGCACGCGCCTCAACCATCTCGCGTTCAAGGTGCGCGACGTGCACGAGGTCATCGGTGGCGGTCAGAAGCTCGACGAGCGCGGCTGGAAGACTTTCGCCGGGCCGGGACGTCACATGGTTTCGTCCGCCTGCTTCTGGTACTTCCAGACGCCCCTCGGCTCTCATTTCGAGTATGCCGCCGACGAAGACGTGGTCACCGAGGATTGGCCGGTCACCGACTTCGCCGCGCAGGCGCACATCTTCTCGGAGTGGACCTTCGGACTGGAGAAGTCCGACGGAACGTTGCGTGGCCCCATCGCCCACAGCAAGACGCAGAAACTCGACTGAACGACCGGCGGGCGTCCTGATGGTGGTTCTTGTTCGGGGTGAAGCGGCATGACGGGTCGAGAGCAGGCTGCCGAGCGGTCCTATTGGGTGGACCTGCTCGGGGCGGAGGTCGGAATTCTGCGTGGGAGGTATCGCACGCGGGTTCTGCAGATGGGTGAAGGGCCGGCGTTGCTGCTGTTGCACGGCACCGGCGGTCATCTGGAAAACTATGCGCGCAACATCCGACGCCTGTCGGAGCGGTTCCGGGTCGTGGCCATGGACTTCCTGTGGCACGGGCTGTCGCAGGCCGAGGGCTACGATCCCGAGATCGTTCCGATGTTGGTCGATCAGGTGACCGACGTGATGGACGTGCTGGGTCTCGAGACGGCGGCCGTCGAAGGCCAGTCGCTCGGCGGCTGGGTGGCGATGCAGACGGCGTTGCGGCGGCCGGAGCGGGTCTCCGCTCTGATCCTGACGACGACGATGGGATACGTGCCGGATCCGGGATCCATTCCCGGTTACGTGGAGCCGGACTGGTCGAAGAACCTCGCCAGTTCGCTCGAAGTGCTGCGCGATCCGACGTTCGAGGCCGTCCGGTCGCGGATGTCGCGCATCCTCGCCGACCCGTCCCGACTGACCGACGAGGCGATCGCGGTTCGTCAAGCGCTCTACCGTCGCCCCGCGATCGCCGAGGTGCAGCAGGCGTTCATCGCCGAATATCTCGGCGGCGACACTATCCGTAGACACCTCGTCACCGACGAGATGGTGCGACGGATCGAACAGCCGACGCTGGTCTACTGGGGCGACGCCAATCGCACGCCGCCCTCGCTCGGTCGTCGCCTGTCCGAACAGGTCCGCGACGGCCGGTTCCACTGCGCGTCGGATTGCGGACACTGGGCGCAGTTCGAGAGCGCCGAGGAACACGACCGCGTGGTCACGGGGTTCCTGGAAGACGTGAATCGTCGAACCATCGAGGAGAAGACCGCATGACGGACGCCGCCGCACTCGTCGGCCGTTGGGACATCGTGTCGTGGGAGCAGCTCTACGACGACGGCCGCCGAGAATTGCCGATGGGCGACGCGCTCGAAGGCTTCATCCGTTATCTGCCCGACGGCGACATGATCTGCATGATCTGCCGCACCGACCGCTCGTCCTTCCAAACCGGCGGCCAATGGAACGCGACCGACGCGGAGAAGGCGCGCGCCTACCAGACGATGCTGAGCTACGCCGGGCGCTTCCGCGTCGAGGGCGACGTGGTCGTGCACTCCGTCGAATTCTCGCTGTTTCCCAATTGGAAGGGCGGCCGGCAGTCGCGTCGTTTCCGTTTCCTTCCCGATGGTTCGATCGCACTCGAGGCGCGCCTCGAGGAAGGAACGCCCGAGGCCCGCACGGCCCGGTTGGTGTGGCGGCGTCACACCGCAGAAGGAGTTTCGGAATGAGCAATCCGGAAATCGGCAAGACCGTCGCCTGCGGACCGGTCGAGACGAATTATCACGATGTCGGCGAGGGCCGCCCGGTGCTGTTGCTGCACGGGTCGGGGCCGGGCGTGAGCGCCTGGGCGAACTGGCGTCTGACCCTCCAGGCCCTGCGCGACGACTTCCGACTGCTGGCCCCCGATCTCGCCGGGTTCGGCTACACCCGGACGCCGCCCGACATGGTGCACACCCGCCAGAGCTGGCTCGACCAGATCATCGCCTTCATGGACGCGGTCGGCGTCGAGAAGGCGTCGGTCGTCGGCAACTCCTTCGGTGGTTCGATGGCACTCGCCCTCGCCATCCATCACCCGGACCGGGTCGAGAATCTCGTGCTGATGGGCAGCGTCGGCGTCCCCTTCGAACTGACGGCCGGTCTCGATGCGGTGTGGGGCTACGAACCCTCGCCCGACGCCATGCGCGCGATCATGAAGATCTTCGCCTACGACCAGTCGCTGGTCGGCGATGCGCTGGTTCAGATGCGTTACGAGGCGAGCGTTCGCCCCGGGATCCAGGAAGCTTATTCCAAGATGTTCCCAGCCCCGCGCCAGCGCTGGGTCGAGGCGATGTCGCATCCAGAAGAGCAGATCCGCAGCATTCGTCAGCCGACCCTGCTGGTCCACGGTCGCGACGATCTCGTGATCCCGCTGTCCACATCGATGACGATGTTGAACTGGATCGAAGACAGTCAGCTCCACGTCTTCGGACGTTGTGGGCACTGGACACAGATCGAACACGGGGAGGAATTCTGCCGGCTCGTGCGCGACTTCTTGCGCGCGCGCGGCGGACGCTGATCCCCGCCCCTTCCGAACGAGAGACACGTCCAACGACGTTGGAGGAAACCATGCCTGGGAAGAAAACGCTCTCCGCCCTCGACATCCTCGTGGTGGGAGGTGGCGTCGGCGGCATTTCGACCGCGATCGCCCTGAAGCGCAGCGGCGCGACGGTCGAGTTGATCGACATCAAGACGGACTGGGGCATGATCGGCGCCGGTCTGACGCTGACCGGTCCGACGCTGCGTGCGTTCCGCGACCTCGGCGTGCTCGACGCGATCGCCGAGCGGGCCTATGTCGGCAACGGCATTCGGGTCTGCGACACCCAGGGTAAGGTTCTCCATGAACTCGACACCCCGATGAAGGGCAGCGAAGACGTGCCCGGCAGCGGCGGCATCCAGCGCCCGGTCCTGCACGAGATTCTCGAGCAGCGCCTGCGCGCCGAGGGCGTACCGGTGACGTTGGGCCTCTCGGTCACCGCGCTCGATCAGGTCGACGGCGGTGTCGACGTGACGTTCACCGACGGCCGCCGCAAACGGTACGATCTCGTCATCGGGTCCGACGGCGTCGGTTCGCTCGTGCGGCGTATGATCATCCCCGACTCGCCGGCCCCCGCCTATACCGGCCAGAACTCCTGGCGCGTCTCCGTGCCGCGTCCCGCCCACGTCGACCGCCGTCACTACTTCCTCGGCGGCCCGCACAAGGTCGGCTTCACGCCCGTCTCGAAGGACGAGATGTATCTCTTCCTGCTCGAAGTCGGACCGAAGATCTTCCGCGAGGAGAGCGGTCTCCATGTGCCGATGGCGGAGCTTCTCGCCTCCTACGGCGGTCCGGTCGCGGAGATCCGTGACGCCATGAACGCCGACTCGAAGATCGTGTTCCGGCCGCTCGAGGGCTTCTTCCTGCCGGCTCCGTGGTACCGCGGCCGGGTCCTGCTGGTGGGCGATTCCGCGCATCCGACGACGCCGCAGTTGGCGTCGGGCGCCGGCATGGCCGTCGAGGACGCCCTGGTTCTCGAAGACGAACTGCTGAAGACCGACGACATCGACGCCGCTCTCGTGAGCTACATGACTCGGCGCGAGGCGCGGTGCCGCCTGATCGTCGAGAGTTCGATGACGATCGGCCGTCTCGAACAGGCGCGAGCCCCGATCTCGGAGCAGACCGCCGTGGTCGAGCGCGCGCTCAACAAGTTGCAGGAGCCGATCTGATCGGCGGGGGATACCCCGAGACATTGCAGGTTACCGACATGGAACTCTTCGTTCGGTCCAAGACCGTGGAGGCCCTCGACATCGTGGCGCTGGAGCTGGCCTCCGTCTCCGGCGAACCACTGCCTCCGTTCACGGCCGGTGCGCACATCGACCTCGTGCTCGGCAACGGTTTGATCCGCAGCTATTCTCTGGCGAACGATCCGGCGGAAACGGATCGCTACGTGGTCGCGGTGCATCGCGATCCGGCCAGTCGCGGCGGGTCCGCCTACGTCCACGACGTCGTCGCGGTCGGCGACCGCATCGAGGTGCACGGTCCGCGCAACAACTTCGAGCTGGTCGAGAACGCCCCTACGGTCGTCCTCATCGCCGGCGGGATCGGCATCACGCCGTTGTGGAGCATGATTCAGCGGCTCGAAAGCCTCGGGCGCTCATGGAAGCTCTTCTACGCCGTGCGCAGCCGCAGCCGTTGCGCCTACGAGAAGGCGATCGCCGCGCTCGAGGCAAGCTCGCCCGGCCGCGTCCACTTCCACTTCAACGACGAGCAAGGCGGAGCGTTGATCGATCTGCCGGCCATTCTCGCCGCGCTGGCGAGCGATGCCCACGTCTATTGCTGCGGCCCCAACCCGATGCTCGAGGCCTTCGAGCAGGCGACCGCCGGGCGAAATCCGTGCACCGTTCATCTCGAATGGTTCCGCGGACACACCCCGGCCGCGACCGAGGGCGGTTATTCGGTCGTCTTGTCTCGGAGCGGTCGGACATTCCGCATTCCCGCCGGCAAGAGCGTTCTGGACGTTCTGATCGAGGCGGGTCTCGACATCGCCTACTCCTGTCGAGAGGGCGTCTGCGGCGCATGTCAGACGAACGTCCTCGAAGGTGAGCCCGATCATCGCGATTCCTACCTGACGCCACACGAGAAGCGATCGGGAAAGACGATGCTGATCTGTTGCTCGGGAGCGACCGGGGATCGACTCGTCCTCGACATGTGACCGTGCCCGCCACGGTCACTATTCCGTCGACTTTCAGATCCGATGCACGCCGACGGCCGTCGGCGCGAATACGAGGACTTTCGAGATGAGCGATTCGGCTCCGCGCAATCCCGAGCATTCGGTCTCGGAGATCTTTCCGAACCGATGGTCGCCGCGGTCGTACACCGGCGAGGCGATCCCCGATGCGATCCTGATGCGGATCTTCGAGGCGGCGCGCTGGGCGCCGTCCGCGTCCAATGCGCAGCCCTGGCGGTTCATCGTGGCGAAGCGGGAGACACCGGACTTCGAGCGATTCCTCGATCTGCTGGTCGACCGCAATCGAGCCTGGGCGTGCAAGGCGGCGGCGCTCGTCGCCCTGGTCTCCAAACGCACCAAGACGATGCCCGGTGCGTCGGAGGAGACGCCCAATCGCGCGCACTCGCTCGACGCCGGCGCTGCCTGGGCCCACCTGGCCTTGGAGGCCTCGATCGTCGGCTGGCCCGCGCACGGCATGCTCGGACTCGACATCGAGCGGCTCCGGAGCGAACTGGGGATTCCCGACGATCATCACTTCGAGATGCTGATCGCCATCGGCCGGCGCGGCGACCGGGAGGCCCTTCCGGAGACCTATCGCGCCGCGGAGATGCCGAACGGGCGTCTGCCGGTCTCGGACATCGTGCGTTTCGGAGTGTTCGGGAGCGTATGAGACGCGCGTCGTCGTCGCCTTCGCCCCTTCCTCCCCGACGCGACGGCTCCGACACTCCGACGGGCGTGACCTTTCCTCCGGTCACGCCCGTCCCGTTTCCGACCATCGCACTCCGGAGCACGGGATGAAGGGTCTGTCGCTGCTCGTCGCCGTCGCTCTGTTCATGGAGTTCCTCGACGGATCGGCTCTGAACCCGGCGATCCCGAAGATCGCAGCCTCGTTCGGCGTGGCTGCGGTCGACCTCGGTCCGGTGGCGTCGGCCTACGCGATCTCGCTGGCGATCTTCATTCTGCCCAGCGGCTGGCTCGCCGACCGGTTCGGGCCGCGTCCGGTGTTCGCCACCGCGATCGCCGTCTTCACCGCCGGTTCGCTGTTTTCGGCGATGGCGGGCTCGGCGATGGAGTTGCTCTTCGGCCGGGTCCTCCAGGGCATCGGGGGAGCCATGATGTTCCCCGTCGGGCGTCTGATCGTCCTGAAGGTGACGCCGCGGTCACAGTTGTTGAACGTGATGACGCGTCTGGTCTGGCCGGCACAGTTGGCCCCGATCCTCGGTCCGGTCGTGGGCGGATATCTGACGGATGCGTTCTCCTGGCGTGCGATCTTCCTCATCAATCTGCCGATCGGAATCGCGGCCATCGCCGCCGCTCTCCATCTGATCCCGAAGTTCGAGACGCCTCCGCAGAGGCCGTTCGACACGAAAGGTTTCGTACTCGCGGCGCTGGCGCTCACGATGCTCCTGGCCTGCGTCGATCGCCTCGTCGATGCGACGGGAGGCGTCACCTTCGTGGCTCTCGCGTTCGTCGCCTTCTGTGCGACGGCACTCTTCGCCCGCCACCTGCGGCACCATCCGCGGCCGATCCTGACCTTCGAGGCGATGCGCCACGACTGCTTTCGCCGTTCTCTCCTGGGCGGCACGGGCGCACGAATCGTTCTCAACGCCGTGCTCTTCCTGTTGCCGCTGATGCTGCAGCTGTGCCGGTCCTACACGGCGCTCGACGCCGGTCTGGTGTTGATGCCGTTCTTCGTCGGCGTCGTGGCGATGCAACCGTTCACGACCCGCATTCTGCGGGCCGTCGGCTTTCGGGCGATCCTGGTGACCAACAGCCTGCTGCAGGGCGGCTTCGTCGCCCTCTGCGCCGTCATGGTCGACGCCGTTTCGCTGTCCCCCCTTCCGGTACTCCTGTTTCTGGCCGGCGCATCGCGGTCACTGCAGATCACCGCCGTGTCGACACTGACCTTCGCCGACGTGCCCGAGGAACACATCGGATCGGCCAATCTTCTCAACGCCGTCTCGTTTCATGTCAGTGCCGCCTTCGGCATCGGCATCGGAGCGGCACTGGTTCAGGTCGGAGGAGCGGTCATGCCCGATCTGCTCGCGGCTTTCCGCGTCGTCTTCCTCGTCTCGGCGGCGGCGGCGACGTTGCTCGCCTTCGACTTCGCCCGTCTGCCTGCGAACGCGGGTGAGACCGTGGCCGGACGTCGATGAGGGCGGGCCGGTTCAGAGGCGTCGACGGTCACCGGCACGGGGGATCGTCGGTACCGTCGCGCGCGCCTTTTCGGCCCGACGAGCACCTTTCGAAAGTGCCGACTCGTCGTTTTGATGAAATCTGATATATGATCATGGAAGTTGACTCATAATCATACGACTCGATAATCAAATTACGAATACCGAAGAATTCCCTCGGTGGGCAGCCCGATTCAGTCACTTCGACTGCCCCGCCGAGTGTCGATCCGTATCAGTCGGATCGCCCCATCTTGAAATTTCACGACAACGGCCCGCACGGACGCCGCCAGATGAAGCGACGCCGTCCGGGACCGGGAGGAAACGATGACGAGTGCCGAAACCAAGCTCGGGCGCACCGCCCTGATCGTCGCGCATGTCGCAGGCATGGTCGACCTGGTGTCCATGCCGGTCTGGGTGAACACCCTCATCCACTCCTACGAGTTCAGTCCGCCGCAGGCCGGTGGACTGGTGACCATGTTCCTCGGCGGGGTGGTCATCTCCAGCATCTTCTGGTCGCCTCGCTTCGGCCGGGTCCGGGGCCGGGTTCTCGTGCCGATCGGGTTCGCCCTTTCCGCTCTGATGTTCTTGTTGGTGACACGGACGACCGAGTTTCCGATCATCGCCGTCTGCTCGGCGATCGGTGGTCTCTCCGCCGGAATGTCGTTGTCCCTGACGCACGGAACGATCGGCCACAGCTCCAACCCGCATCGGTTGTTCTCCTATGCGTCGATGGCGATCGGCGTCTTCGCGTTGGTCTTCCTCGGGGCGGCGCCCAGCATCATCGCGGCGACCAGCGGAGCGACGCTCTTCTACATCTTCGCCGGTGTGATGGCGGCGGGAGCCGTGGCGACGGTGATCGGGTTCCCCGAGCCGACCATCGTCGATCTGCCCTCCGATCACGTCCAGATTCCCGCCAAGTTCAATCTCGCGATCTGGTGCAACATCATCGGGACGATGCTGCTGATGCTCAATCAGGTCATGCTGATGAGCTTCGTCGAACACATCGGCCTCGGACGAGGGTTCGGCCACGACAAGGTGGTCGCTGTGCTCGCCGCCATCGGTTTCGTCAATCTCGCGCCCGGCGTCCTGGCGGCTCTTCTGGAGAAGCGCCTGTCGGCCACGTCGGTCGCCATCGGCGGAACGATCGTGCAGGCGATCTTCGCGTGGTTCGCCACCCATTCGACGACTTTCCTGCTCTATGCGATCCCCTCGGTGTTCGCGACCTTCATCGTCATCTTCGTGCACACGTTCCTGTTCGGCCTTCTGGCGCGACTGGAGCCGTCGAACCGGGCGCTGGCGTCCACTCCGGCGATGCTGATGGGCGGATCGGCCCTGGCGCCGTTCATCGCCGGTGCCGTGGTGCACTTCGGCGGTTACGAGGCGCTCGGCGTCGCCATCCTCATCGGAACGGTCTTCAATCTCGGACTGTTCTTCCTGCTGCGCTCGGAGGTTCGCAAGCTCGACGCCGCCCACGAATTGCGGTCCGAGGCCTGGGCCTGACGTGAACCGACGGTGCATCGCCGCGCATCGGGTGCGCGGCGATGCACCGGAATTCTTACGACGAAGCACTCCGAGGGGGCCGCGTGTCGAAGATCATCAAGCGCGATGTCGTCTACGAAGACGAAGGCCGGCGACTGTTCGGCTACTTCTGCATTCCAGCCGAGGCGCAGGAAGCCCGTCCGGGCATCCTTCTGATCCACGATGCCTTCGGCATCGGCGATTACATCCGCGGTCGAGCCGAACGACTGGCCGCCCTCGGTTACGCGGTCCTGGCGGCCGACGTCTGGGGCGACGGCGCGACGCTCGGGGACGAGGGGACGATCCGAGCGACGATCGGCCGTTTCGCCGGGGATCGGGCGATGTGGTTCGGCAGGCTCCGTGCCGGATACGACGCACTCGTCGCGCAGCCGGGCGTCGACCCGACGCGGACGGCGGCGGTCGGCTACTGCTTCGGCGGGGCTTCGGTTCTGGAATTCGCCCGGTTGGGTGGATCGGTGCGCGGGGTCGTCAGTTTCCACGGCGGGTTGGATCTGGTGGGCGCCGAGTGGTCCGCCGGGAAGACCGTGGCCAAGGTTCTGATCACCACCGGTTTCGAAGACCCCTTGGCGCCGCAGGCGACGCTGCGCAAGCTCGAAACGGCGATGTCCGAAGCCGGGATCGATTGGGAAGTGGATTGCTATTCCCACACCCGGCACGCCTTCACCCGCGTCGACGCGGCCACGACGGGACGACCGGAGATGGTCGCCTACGACGAGAGGGCCGATCGGCGATCGTGGCGCGCCATGATCGACTTCCTCGACGAGGTCCTGGGCAGATGAAACTCCGCGTCGCTTCGACACAAAAGCCACAGGTCTCGTCAATTCGACACGGATTACGCCTACGGCGAATCTCCTCATTGCACGAGTGCGCATGATGTAATTATCTATAATTACATTTTGGCGACGAGTGAAACGAGTCTTCTCGCGTGGGGCGAGGGGCGTTCCATCGCTTCTGAAAAACATCCGGGGGAGTGAACATGTTCGAAAGAGGAAATACGAAGTCGTCCATCGGGTTCCTGGCGGTTCTCGCCTGCTGCGGCGTGGCGAATGCGGCAGAGCCCGGCGCTCTCAACTATCCGCCGGGGAGCTCCGGCGTTCTCCAGAATGCTCTGCCGCCGATCCCTGGTCTGTTCGCGGTTTCGCAGACGGGCTATTCCTACGCGAACGGACTCTACGACGGGAACGGCAACAAGATCAGCGCGCTCGATTACCGGTTGAACGCGAAGGTCGAGACGTTGCGCCTCATCGCATCCTATCCCTTCCAACTGTTCGGCGCGCATCTCTATCAGCAGGTCGTCATTCCCTTGGGGGGCGTGAATCAGACGATCACCCCGCTGGTCGGGCCGTTCGCCGGTACGCACTTCGACAGTTCTTCGACCGGCCTGGGCAATGTCGCGATCGATCCGTTCATCCTGCTCTGGGACCTGCCCAATCATCAGAAGGCGACCCTGGGCCTCGAGATCGGAACCCCCCTCGCGACCTACGACAAGGCGAAGGCGCTTGCCGGAAAGGTCAATTTCGGCAACGGCTACACCTCGTTCATGCCCGTCGCCGGATATCGCTACGACGTGCCGAACGGCCCGGTGGCGAGCGTGATGGGCCGCGCCTATTTCAACACCACGAACTCCACGACGAATTATCGCACCGGCACCATCCTCGAGGCCGATTTCAATCTCGGCTGGAATTTCGACAGATGGCAGGTCGGGATCGTCGGGTCGTTCACCAAGCAGGTGTCGGACGACGTTCAGCGCGGTGTTGCGATCGGAAATCGCTTGACCGCACTCGCCGCAGGCCCCTCCATCGCCTACAACTTCGGTGCCGGTGTGGTGAACCTCAACTATCAGCCGGCAATTCATACCTCCAACGGTGCCAATACTTCGTCGGTCTGGCTGAACGTCGCATTCCCGCTCTACGTTCCGACGCCGCCGAAGGACGTGGCGTCGCGCTGAACGACCTGTCGCGGACGACTTCCGAATCTCCGCACGCTCCGGCGTGCGGAGATTTTGCGTTCGAACTCCCCTCCGACGACGCCCTCCGGCCGGAGGGTGGGCGACCGTGGGCGCCCGAAGCCGATCCCCTCGTCTCACATCCGATCCGTGTCACGGCTCGAGGCTCGCATTCGGCGCCGCCCCCCCCAAATCGGACGGCGTATTCGGACGGCGTATCCGGCGATGACCCCGCCGCGTCGCGCGTCGGACCAGCGAACAACGCCGATGGAGCGGATCTCCGCCGTCGCTTCCGATGCCGGCAACCCGGCTTCGCGATCGCGACCGCTGGATTCCACGCGGCGGTTCGGCCGCTCGGCAAATCGAAATGCGCCCGAATGACGCCGGGGATGGTCGAACCGTGCTCACACTGAAGAACGCCGGGCTCCGATCGCATGATAATTACTTTGGCAATTCATATGCGGCATCGTTGAAATTGATAATTATATATTTGAAAACAACGCCTGTTATTTCAATTTTATACGCATCGTATACTGGCGATAAGAGTAAATATTACTTTGCTTATCAATTGATTTTCCGCCGCACACGGTGCGTCATAACGATATTGAATATCTGCATTCCTCAGTAGTATCTATGTGCCGACGGCGCTGTTCTATATCCTACTCTAAAGCCCATGGAGAGGCGGGAGGATGTCGTGAGCGCGCATGCGTCGCAATCTGCACAACAAGTGGCCACTACGTTCATCGGCGACGACGACGTCGCGCGACTGTCTCGATGGCCGGCGGCGGTGCAGGCCCTTCGTCAGGCCTATTCTCAACCGATGACCCCCGACATGGTTCCGCCGCGTGTCATGGCGCGCGGTCAGGGCTTCTGGCTGCGCGGGCTCTGCGCGATCTCGCCTTCGGGCGAGTACATGGGCTGCAAACTGATCGCGGCGTCGCCTCGCATCCACCGGGCGAGTTATCTGATCTCGCTGTTCGATCAGCGGACGATGGATCTCGTCGCTCTCATCGACGGCAATCGGGTCACCGGCATTCGGACCGCCGCCACGGCCGTGGTGGCAGTCGATCTCGCGGCGCCGAAGCGGCCGCTGCGGGTCGCGGTGATCGGCTCGGGCTTCGAGGCGCGATCGCAACTCGAGGCGCTCCTTTCCGTTCGAACGGTGGCCTCCGCGGCCGTGTTCAGCCCGACGCCGGCGAGTCGCGAGCGTTTCGCCGCGTCGTTCCACGCCGACCACGGGCTCGACATCACCGCCGCGCCGTCGCCGCAGGAGGCGGTAGCCGGAGCCGACGTGGTGATCTGCGCCGCGCGTAGCCGTGACGAGCAGCCGGTGATCCGGGGTGAATGGCTCTCGCCGGGGATGACCGTGGTGTCGATCGGTTCGACCCTGCCGGAACAGCGCGAAGTCGACGAGGCCACGCTCGCACGTGCCGATCTCATCGTCGCCGACATGCCGGAAGAGGTCGCCCACGATACCGGCGATGCACTCGCCGCGGTGGCGGCAGGTGTGGACGTCGTCGGAAAGCTCGTTTCTCTCGCCGACGTCGCTTCGGGAAGCGTTCCGGGACGGCGCAGCGAAACCGACATCGTCTTGTACAAGTCGGTCGGATCCGCCCTGCAGGACGTGGTCATCGCCGAAATGTTGTATCGCGCCGCCCTCGCCTCCGGGCGCGGAGCAACCATGCCGGCGACGATCATGACGATCGACAAGTGAAGTCATCGAACTCCAAGAAAGCAGATCCAACATGCCGAAGTATCAGCGCAAGGATGCTCGCGCCTGGGCGCGGGAAAATCTGGTCGGGTGCTCGTCCGTCACGATTCCGAGCTACAGTGCGGACCTGAAGCGCCTCAACGAAAAGGCCATTCGCCACGACGTGCAGAAGGTCGTCGACCTCGGCTTCACCTACACGCTGCTGTGTTCGGAAGTCGCCATCACGGCGGAGGAGAACGCGCAGTTCACGGCGTGGGCCCGCGACACCGCCGGTGACCGTCTCGGCCTCTTCTTCCATGCCGCCTTCGACACGCTCGCCGCCAACATCGAGGCCGTGAAACTGGCCGAGAAGGCCGGCGCCGACATCGTGCTTCTCTCCTATCCGACCCAGTTCTGGCCGACCTCGGAGCAGGAGATCTTCGACTACACCAAGGCGTTCTGCGACGCGACCGACCTCGGGGTGATGCTGTTCCCCATCCCGCTGTGGGGCTTCGAGCGGGTCGATCCCGCCGGCATGTCCGTCTCGCTGATCCGTCGCCTTCTCGACGCCTGCCCCAACATCGTGGCGATCAAGTCGGAGCAGGGTTTCCCGCTCCCGGCCGGTCTCTGCGAGATGTACCATCACTTCCGCGACGAGGTGGTGATCAGTTGCCCGATCGAGGGCGACATCATTCCGCTGTCCAGCCTGATGAGCATCCAGTTCTCGGGCACCAGCTACACCCAGTGGATGGGCGACTACTTCCCGAAGGCGTTCGAACTGGCGCGGACGGGGCGCTGGGAGGAGGCCATGGCTCTCTATTGGCGCGTTCATCCGGCCCGTCAGGCGGTCTCCACCGCGACCGGCTCCTACATGCCCGGCGCCAACGTCATCAACCGCACCCACTGGAAGTACATGGACTGGCTCGCCGGCTTCAACGGCGGACCGCTGCGCGGTCCGGCGCAGCGTATCCCCGATCGCTGGATGAAGGCGCTTCGGCAGGGGCTGGCCGCTTCCGCCTGCCCGGTCACGTCCGATCCCGACAGTGACTTCATCGTCGGTCGCTTTCCCTGCTGAGGTCTCAGATGAAACATCTCCTGAAAGACGCCGGTCTGTGGCGCGAGGCCGCCTTCATCGGTGGCGAATGGGTGTCGCAGACCCCGCACGGCACCTACGATCTGCGCAATCCGGCGACCGGTGAGGTGCTGGTGTCGCTGCCCCGCTGTCGCGAGGAGGAGACCACCCGAGCGGTGGTCGCCGCCGATGAGGCCTTTCGCGTCTGGCGCGGCACGACCGCCAAGCATCGCTCCGAGGTGCTCGGCCGTTGGTATCAGCTGATGCACGAGCATCGCGACGATCTGGCGACACTGATCACCCTCGAGGAGGGCAAGCCGCTCGCCGAGGCGCGCACCGAGATCGACTATGCCGCGTCGTTCCTGCAGTGGTTCTCCGAGGAGGCCAAGCGGGTGCGCGGCGACGTCATCCCGGCGCCACGCACCACCCAGCGGATCGTGGTGCTGAAGCAGCCGATCGGCGTCTGCGCCGCCATCACGCCGTGGAACTTCCCGGCGGCGATGATCACCCGGAAGGCCGGCCCGGCTCTCGCCGCCGGTTGCTCGATGGTGGTCAAGCCCGCCAGTCAAACGCCGATGACGGCACTGGCGCTCGCCGAACTCGCCGTCCGCGCGGGCGTTCCCGCCGGTGTGTTCAGTGTGATCACCGGCAACGACACCCGTGCGATCGGTGGCGTCCTGACCTCGCATCGGCTGGTGCGCAAGGTGACCTTCACCGGCTCGACCGAAGTCGGACGTGTGCTGCTCGCCCAGTCCGCAGCCACCATCAAGAAGTGTTCGATGGAGCTCGGCGGCAACGCTCCCTTCATCGTCTTCGACGACGCCGACATCGAGGCGGCGGTCGATGGGGCGATCGCGTGCAAGTTCCGCAATTGCGGCCAGGCCTGCATCTCCGCCAACCGCATCTATGTCCAGGACGGCATCTACGACGCCTTCGCCGCCCGGCTCGCCGAGCGCGTCGAGGCTCTGGTGGTCGGCAACGGCCTCGAAGAAGGCGTCCAGCAGGGGCCGATGATCGACCAGGGGGCGATCGGCAAGGTCGAGGAACATCTCGCCGATGCGGTCGAGCGCGGCGCGCGCATTCTGGTCGGCGGCAAGCGGCACGAGCTCGGCGGTTGCTTCTTCGAGCCGACGGTCGTGGCCGACTGTGTCGCCGGCATGGCTGTCGCCACCGACGAGACCTTCGGACCGGTGGCGCCGCTCTTCCGCTTCCACGACGACGCCGAGGGAATCGCGCTGGCGAACGACACCGAGTTCGGTCTCGCCGCCTATCTCTTCAGCCGCGACGCCGCCCGCATCTGGCGCGCGGCCGAGGGCATCGAGTCCGGCATGGTCGGCATCAACTGCGGACTGATCTCCAACGAGGTCGCCCCCTTCGGCGGCATCAAGCAGAGCGGTCTCGGCCGCGAAGGCTCTCATTACGGCATCGAGGAGTTCCTCGAGGTCAAGTACCTCGCTTGGGACGGCCTGCATCCCTACCGCTGAACACATCCCTCCGCGTCGGCACCGCCGCGCGGAGGGACAAAGATCAGAACATTACGAACGAACGGGAATTCGGGAGAGAAACATGAAGATCATCGGGCCTGATGCCTTGCTCTTCGGTGTCGACGACGTCGCGACGGCGGAAACCTATCTCGTCGACGTGGGCCTGACCCCGGTCGGCGACGGTCGCTTCGAAGCGCTCGACGGGACGGCGCTCATCGTCAAGTCGAACGACGATCCGTCCTTGCCGCCGGCTCTGCCGACCGGCAACTCGCTGCGCAAGCAGATCTTCGGCGTGGTGGACGAAGCCACCGTGGATGCGATCGCCGCCGAGCTGAGCAAGGATCGCAAGGTCGACCGGCTCGCCGACGGCTCGATCGAAGCCTGGGACGACGCCGGGTTCCGTATCGGGTTCCAGGTGACCTGCCGCCGCCCGCTCGAGCTCGCCGCCGAACGGATCAACGCCCCCGGGGCGACGCCGCAGCGGGCGATCAACGAAGTCGCCGTGACGGTCGGCGCTCCGGTGCCGAAGCCGCGGACGCTCGCTCATTATGCCCTGTTCACGCCGGACGCCGGCAAGTGCGAGGCATTCTACGTCTCGCGTCTCGGGTTCCGCGTGACCGACCGCCTGACCGGCGCCGGCATGTTCCTGCAGTCGGCGGCGACCCACGAACATCACCGGGTGTTCTTCATCCAGACGCCGCCGCAGATGCAGGGGCTCGAGCATCTGGCCCTCCATCTGGGTGGACCCGGCGAGGTGTTCGAGATCGGATCGGCCTTCGCCGCGAAGGGATATCAGAGTTTCTGGGGACCCGGCCGGCACATCATGGGCTCGAACTGGTTCTGGTACTTCAACAGCCCGTTCGGCTGCCGGTTCGAGTTCGACGCCGACATGGACCAGCACGACGAGACCTGGACCCCTCGCGTGGCACCGGCGAAGGCCGACAGCACGCAGATCTTCCTGTTCCAGCAGCGCGAACTGTGGGCCCCGGTGGGCGGGCCGCCGCGGCACTGAGAGAGGTCGATCGGCGTCCGGGGAGGCGACGATGAGGAGGCGGGTCCACATCGGTTGGGCCGAAGACGTTCCGGAAGGTGGCAGCCTGGGGTTCGACCCCGATGCGACCGGCCGCGACACGCTCTTCGTCGTCCGGTCGGGCGGTGATCTGCATGCCTGGTACGATCGTTGTCCGCATGAGGGCGTGACGCCTCTGCCGCTGAAGCGTCACGTCTACCTCAACGCCAAACGGACGCGCATCGTGTGCTTCGCCCATGGTGCGCAGTTCGAGATCGCCTCCGGCGAATGCGTGGTCGGTCCCTGTCGTGGAAGCCGTCTGGAGCGGGCCGCGGTGACCGTCGACGCCGACGGAGGCCTACTTTTCGACGCCGAGGAAACACCGGGCCGTCCCACGGGACGTGTCACGGGCGGTGGCGACGATGCCGGAGGGCGTCGTCCACCCGGCGAATGTCTCGCGGTCCAAACGGTGGAACGGTCATGGAACTCCTGAAGGATCACGTCGTACTCGTCACCGGCGGCGGCTCGGGGCTCGGCCTCGGCATCGCCCGGGAATGCCTCTCGCAAGGGGCGCAGGTGGCGGTTCTCGATCATTCGGCCGAGAAGGTGAAGGCGCTCCCCGAGGAACTCGGCGCCGGTGTCCTGGGGCTCCACGCGGATGCGTCTCGATGCACCGACATGGTGCGGGCGCGAGGCGAGTTGCTCGATCGCTTCGGGCGTCTCGATGCGTTGATCTGCGCTCAGGGGATCTTCGACGGCAACGTACCGCTGCAGGATCTGACCCTGGATCGCATCGATACGCTGTTCGACGAGATCTTCCACGTCAACGTCAAGAGCCACGTGATCGCGGCGCACGTCTTCGGCGAAGACCTGCGGGCGAGCAACGGATCCATCCTCCTGACCACCTCGACGGCGGCCTACGCGGCGGACGGCGGCGGCGTGATGTACACCGCCTCCAAAGGCGCGGTGCGCAGTCTGGTCGGCCAGTTGGCCTTCGAATTCGCGCCGACGGTGCGAGTGAACGGAGTGGCGCCGGCCGGCATCGCCAACAGTCGCCTGAGTGGCCCACGCGCGCTCGGGCTCGACGGCCAGAGCCAGGCCGACATCCCCAAGGATGCGTTCCTGCGTCTGTTCCGCTCGTTGAGCCTGCTCCAGGAGCTGCCGAGCGGCGAGGACTACGCGCCGCTCTACGCCTTCCTGGCCTCGCACCACAATCGAATCGTGACCGGGCAGGTCATGGTGGCGGATCAAGGGTTGTTGAACCGCGCCGCACTCTCCGGAAAGACCTCGTGACGGTCGCCGGAGGCAACCGAGTCGAACAGAAACAAGCAACGGGAGGAGAAATAAATGTTCCACTTCGAAGTGGTTTCTCCGGAATCGGAATCCAACGAGATCATCAAGAAGGTCCACGACGGACTGGACCAGGGTTTGATCCCGCCGGAGTTGTTCTACAACGAGGACATCTTCCGGGCCGAAATGGAGCGGATCTTCGCAACGACCTGGGTGTGCGTGGCGCACGAGACGGAAATCCCGAATTCGGGCGACTACGTTCTACGCAAGTTGGGCCTCGACACGGTGATCGTGACGCGTGACGAGGGCGGCGGCATCAACGTGCTGCTCAACCATTGCCGTCATCGCGGTTCCGAGGTCTGCCACGAGGATTCGGGCAACACGAAGCACTTCAAGTGCCCCTATCACGGCTGGCTCTACAACCTGAAGGGCGAATTCTCCGGCGCGCCGCACTTCGCCGACGCCTACGGCACCGGTTTCGACAAGAAGGCCTGGGGTCTCAAGAAGGCGCCGCGGGTGGAGAGCCTCCACGGCTTCGTCTTCGTGTCGCTGACCGCCGACATCAAGCCGCTGCGCGAGCACCTCGGCGGGGCCGCCTGGGCGTGGGACGCGCTGTTCGGGCTGCATCCGAAGGGCGTTCGGGTCATCGCGGCGCCGGAGCGCTTCCGCGTCAAGGCCGATTGGAAGAGCGGCGCCGAGAACTTCGCCGGTGACGCCTATCACGTCAGCACCGCTCATCTCTCCGCCGGTCTCTCGGAGTTCATCCCCGACGTCCGTCAGGTGAGCACGATCGCGCGCGGCTACGATTTCGACAACGGCAACAGCTTCATCGGTCACGAGATCAGCCTGTGGGGACCCGACTTCGAATATTGGGGCTACCCGAAGGAGGTACGTGATCAATTCGACTTCTCCGGCCTCGACGACGTCCAGAAGGAGATGATCCGTCGCCATCCGCCGACCGTCGGCACGCTCTTCCCCAACCTCAGCATCCTGCGCTTCCCGCAGCCGGCGCGACCGGGCGGACGCCCCTATCCCTTCACCAACATCCGCCAGTGGCAGCCGGTCTCGCCGGGCATCATGGAGCTGTGGACCTGGGAGGTCGAATACGCCTTCCTCGACGAGCCGACCACTCAGGAGAGCTATCTCGCCGGTCAGTTCGGCTTCGGTTCCGGCGGCATCTTCGAGCAGGACGACACGGCGGTGTGGGAAGGCATCGCCAAGGCGGCCAACAGCCCGTGGAACCGCAAGGAAAAGGTGATGTTCAACCTGCAGCAGCAGCGGGTTCCGCCGGAATCCGACTGGGCCGGTCCGGGCAAGTTCTACCGGACGATCTACGGCGAATACCTGCAAGAGGCGTTCTGGCGCCGCTGGCTCGCCGACATGGGTTATCGCGCCAACGAAGTGCGGGGAGGAGAATGATGAACGCGATCGCAACCTCGACGATGCAGGGGGCCTCCGCCCTCGAGCTCTATCTCCTCGCGCAGGAATTCCTGGCGCGTGAGGCCAAGCTGCTGGACGAACGGCGCTTCTGGGACTGGTACGCGCTTCTGACGGACGACCTCGTCTATCACGTGCCGATCCGGCAGGCCCGCCTCGGCTATGCCGACGAGTTCCCCGCCGGCGCCTATCGGATCTGCGATTCCAAGTC
>ERZ1645187.1695-NODE-1695-length-20011-cov-151.454650_pt1 | contig 20011 bp, 19 predicted proteins | sample MGYA00575352_ERZ1645187 | MGnify/ENA primary metagenome ERZ1645187 (study PRJEB40837, sample SAMN11349314) | freshwater sediment metagenome | isolation source: river sediment | host: Sediment | place: India: Wazaribad , New Delhi | collected 2017-02-21 ... | reverse complement strand
GCCATGGGCCTCGTCATCAAGGACGCCAAGGACCCGGCGACCGGCGAGATGAAGACCACCTGGGAGGTGGCGCGCTGAGGCGCGTCGAGGAGGTCGCGCGCCGAGGCGTGGCATCCGAGGGGAGGGGACGATGAGCGAGGTCCGCGCGCCGATGAGCCCGGTCACCAAGGTGGTGATCGCCATCGCGGTGAAACTCGTCCTGCTCTCCGCCCTGGCGGCCGGGGTGCTGCGCTGGAAGGGGCTGATCTGATGATGAGCGCTCCAGAGCCCCGGCATGCAGCCTTCGCCCGCCACATGCGCCACGAGCCGACCGAGGCGGAGCGTGCCCTCTGGCTCGCCCTGCGCGGCCGACGTTTCCTCGCCTGGAAGTTCCGCCGCCAAGTGCCGATCGGTCCCTTCATCGCGGACTTTCTGTGCATCGAAGCCCGGCTCATCATCGAAGTCGACGGCGGGCAGCATGCCGAGAATCCGCGCGACGTCGAGCGTGATCACTGGTTCGAGGCGAATGGCTTTCGCGTGCTGCGGCTGTGGAACCATGCGGTGCTGACTGCGAAGTTGGCTGCGCTCGACGCGGTCTATGCGGCACTGTCGGTGATTTCGACGGAGGGCGGCGCGATGCGGAAGCGCCGCGCCCCCTCATCCGCCCCTTCGGGGCACCTTCTCCCGCAAGGGGAGAAGGGGGAGGGTGCGGCTCGGTCGACGGACGCCGCGGGCGCTTCCCTCTCGGTCGGTGCTGCGAAATCGGGTCTCGAGGGGAAACCTACGTGCTCGCCACGCACTCCCTCCCTTCTCCCCTCGCGGGAGAAGGTGGCCGCGAAGCGGTCGGATGAGGGGGCGCGCGCAGCGCAACCTGGGCACTCCACGAAGCAACCGCTGATCGCCGCGAGCGCCGACGAACTGAACGCGACCAAGGGGAGGGGACCATGACCATACTCACCGGCGGCTGTCAGTGCGGCGCCGTGCGCTTCCGTTGCGAGAGCCTCGGCCGCGCCTCGATCTGCCATTGCCGCATGTGCCAGAAGGCCTTCGGCGGCCACTATGGGCCGCTGGTCACCGCCATCGGCCTCGTCTGGACCCGCGGCGAGCCGAAGCGCTTCCGCTCGTCGAACAAGATCCGTCGCGGCTTCTGCGCCGACTGCGGCACGCCGCTCACCTACGAGCCCGACGGCTACGAGCACACCGAGGTCGCTCTCGGTGCCTTCGATGCGCCGGCCGAGATCCCGCCGGCGATCCAGGTCGGGGTCGAGAGCCGCATGCCGTGGTTCGACACCCTCGCGACGCTCGCCGGCCGCGCGCCGGAGCAGCAGGCGAAGATGGAGACCTTCTTCGCCGAGGTCGTCTCCTACCAGCATCCCGACCACGACACCGCCGAGTGGCCGCCGAAAGGCGCCTGAGACGGAATCGGAATCTGAACATGAAGCAGCGGAATCGGAACCTGAAGTCCCCGGTCCGACGCCTGAATCGATGAGTGAAGAAGATGAGAGATCGCGTCTACCTGTTTGATACGACTCTGCGCGACGGCGCCCAGACCTCCGGCGTCGACTTCACCCTCGACGACAAGATGCGCATCGCTCGCCTGCTCGACGACCTCGGCGTCGACTACGTCGAGGGCGGCTATCCCGGGGCGAACCCGACCGATAGCGCCTTCTTCGAGGAGAAGCGGACCAAGCGCGCCAAGTTCGTCGCCTTCGGCATGACCAAGCGTGCCGGGGTCTCGGTGTCGAACGACGCGGGGCTGCGCGCCATCCTCGCGGCGCAAGCCGATGCCGACTGTTTCGTCGCCAAGTCCTGGGACTACCACGTCCACGTGGCGCTCGGCACGACGCTCGAGGAGAACCTCGACGGCGTCCGCCTCACCGTCGAGGCGGCGGTCGCCGAAGGCCGCGAGGCGATGATCGACTGCGAGCACTTCTTCGACGGCTACAAGGCCAATCCGGACTACGCCGTCGCCGTCGCCCGCACCGCCTACGAGGCCGGCGCCCGCTGGGTGGTGCTGTGCGACACCAACGGCGGCACCCTGCCGCACGAGATCGACGAGATCGTGAGGACCGTGGCGCAAGTCGTTCCCGGGACTCACCTCGGCATCCACGCCCACGACGACACCGGACAGGCGGTGGCCAATTCGCTGACCGCGGTGCGCGCCGGCGTCCGCCAGATCCAGGGCACCCTCAACGGCATCGGCGAGCGCTGCGGCAACGCCAATCTCGTCACCATCATCGGCACTCTGGCGATGAAGCCGGAATACGCCGACCGCTTCGAGACCGGCATCGCCAGCGAGAAGCTGAAGGAACTGACCCACGTCTCCCGCGCCTTCGACGACGTGCTCAACCGTTCGCCCAACCGCCACGCCCCCTACGTCGGCGCCAATGCCTTCGCCACCAAGGCCGGCATCCACGCCTCGGCGATCGTCAAAGACCCCAAGACCTACGAGCACGTCACGCCCGAGAGCGTCGGCAACCGCCGTCGCGTCCTGGTCTCCGATCAGGCCGGAAAGTCGAACCTTCTCGCCGAACTCGCGCGCTTCGGCATCGAGGTCGACAAGTCGGATCGCCGCCTCGACACCCTCCTCGCGGAGGTCAAGGACCGCGAGGCCCGCGGCTTCTCCTACGAGGCGGCGGACGCCTCGCTGGAACTGCTCGCCCGCCGCACCCTCGGCCACGTTCCGCGCTTCTTCGAGGTCCAGAGCTTCCGCGTCATCGTCGGCCGTCGCATCGAGACGAGCGGCGAGACGGTGAACCAGTCGGAAGCGATCGTGAAGGTGAAGATCGGCGACGAGATGTTCCTCTCGGTGGCGGAAGGCAACGGCCCGGTCAACGCGCTGGACGCCGCGCTGCGCAAGGACCTCGGCCCCTACCAGAAGATGATCGCCGACCTCGAGCTGGTCGACTTCAAGGTCCGCATCCTCAACGGCGGCACCGGCGCCACCACCCGCGTGCTGATCGAGAGCCGCGACGCCGCCAAGAACCATTGGACGACGATCGGCGTCTCCGAGAACATCATCGACGCCTCGTTCCAGGCGCTGATGGACTCGATCTTCTACAAGCTGGTGAAGAACGGCGCGGCGAAGGTGGTGTGAAGGAGGATCCTCCGTTCAACGATCCTGTATTCCCGGCGTTCCGAGTTCGATCGGGGAAATCAGCCGGCGGATCGGATGACGGCGCGCCGAAATCTGCATGACGTCTTCCGGCGTGCCCGCCTCGGGACCACCGGCTTCGAGTTCTTTCGCGACGGCATCCAATTCGCTGGGCAGGCCGGGATCGTCGTAGCGGTCGTCGAACCGGACGAAAGTCTGGCCGGGGCGAACCACCTGAATGCAGTGATCGGTGACCCGACACTTCGACCCGGACGCGAGTGTGTCCCACGACGGGCCGAAGTTGTAGACCGCGTAATACATCAATGCAGCGCGTTTTCGACCGACGCCAGAGGCGAGAAGCGCATCGTAGAACATGCGATGCGTCGTCTGCCAGGACCGAACATTATGGGCTTTGACCACGTCGCAATAGCGATCATGGATCACGGCCGCCCGGATGTATCGCTCGTCCCAATTGTCACCGATGACCGGATGAAAGAACCGTGGGATCGATGCGCCATTGGTCACGTCGTCGCGTCGTGTCTCCCACCCGACGCCTATGCTGTCCTTGAAGCCGAAATCGTGCGCGAGGCGCTTCTCCGAGTTGCTCCCGGGAATGTCCAACAAGCCGAATTCGCCTGTGAAGCAGTTCGTCTTAAGTGACTGGTCGCAACGAGGCTCCTGCGCCTGCGCCGCCGAAGCGACCAACGTGGCGAGTATGACGAAGATGGCCGGCACACGCATGGCAACCTCCACGAGAAGGGTGCGCCATTCAATACTCCCGGAGATCAACCGGCAAGATTGTGAATTATAACGATTGAATCCACCAAATGTCACATCTTCCCCAGATCCACCGCCCCCGTTTCCTTCGCCCGCGCCTCGAGCTGCGTCAGCCGCTTCCTCATCTTCGGCAGGATTTCGTCGATCGTGTCGGCGACGCCGTAGGAGAGGTCGAAGCCCGGGCGGATGAAGGCCGAGTCCTTCATGTGGTGGAGGAGCGTCACCAAGGGGTCCCAGAAGCCGGCGACGTTGGCCAGCATGATCGGCTTCGTGTGGCGCCCGAGCTGCGCCCAGGTCATCTGCTCGACCACCTCCTCGAGCGTGCCGATGCCGCCCGGCAGCGCCACGAAGGCGTCGGAATGCTCGAACATCAGCCGCTTGCGCTCGTGCATGTCGGCGGTGACGATCAGCTCGGTGACGTCGGCGAGCATCAGCTCGCGGTCGACCAGGAACTGCGGGATGATGCCGGTGACCTTGCCGCCGGCCTCGAGACAGGCCCGCGCCGCCGCCCCCATCAGGCCGAGCGAGCCGCCGCCGTAGACGAGGCGGATGCCCTCGCGGGCGAGCAGCCGGCCGAGATCGATCGCCGCGCCCTCGAAGGCCGGATCGGCGCCGGCGCCGGAGCCGCAGTAGATGCAGATGGCGGAGAGCTTCGACACGCGGTTCGTCCTCGTTTCGGATCGCGCAAGGGGAATCCCTGCCGCGATGCAGCATGATCCCTCCACTCTATCGCTTTCATGCGCGGGGGGAAGGACCGGTCGGACATCGCCGTCGTCGGGAATGTCGGCCATGCATGGTTTGAATTCTTCGAGAGAGCCTATATCTGAGAGGAACGCGGCCGCCCGCCGGCCCTCCTTCCGCTTCCCCCTGCCCGAGTGATCGCCCCATGTCGCGCATCCATCGTCCCGTCGGCCCCGTCACGGCCGACGAAGGCAAGACGCTCGAGACGCTGAAGAACCTGTGGCCGCATCTGTGGCCCGCCGACCGTCCCGAGCTGAAGCGCGCGGTGATGCTGGCGCTCGCCGCCCTGGTTCTGGGCAAGGTGCTCACCGTCTTCCTGCCGTTCGTCTACAAGTGGTCGACCGATCTCCTCGCCGTCGGCCCCGACCCGCAGAAGGCCCAGCTCCTCGCCGTGCCGATCCTGCTGGTGGTCGCCTGGGGTGTGGTGCGCATCGCCTCGGTCGGCTTCAACCAGCTGCGCGACGCCCTCTTCGCCGGCGTCGGCCAGCACGCGGTGCGCGGTCTCGCCACCCAGACCTTTCGCCACCTCCATGCTCTGTCGCTGCGCTATCACTTGACGCGCCGCACCGGCGGGCTCTCCCGCGTCGTCGAGCGCGGCGCCAAGGGCATCGAGACCATCGTCCGCATTTCGATTCTCGCCGGCGTGCCGACGCTGGTCGAATTCGCGCTGATGGCGGCGGTGATCCTGTGGGAGTTCGACTGGATCTACGTCGGCGTCATCGTCGTCACCACCTGGCTCTACGTCTGGTTCTCGGTGAAGGCCTCGGAATGGCGCATCGGCATCCGCCGCGACATGAACGACGCCGATACCGACTCGATGTCCAAGGCGGTCGACAGTCTCCTCAACTTCGAGACGGTGAAGTACTTCACCGCGGAAGAGCTCGAGGCGGCGCGCTACGACCGCGCCATGGCCAAGTACGAGAAGGCGGCGATCCGCACCTACACCTCGCTCTCCTGGCTGAACTTCGGCCAGGGCGTGATCTTCTCCGCCGGCATGGCCGCCTGCATGGCGCTCTCCGCCTGGAGCGTGATGAAGGGCGAGCAGACCGTCGGCCACTTCGTCATGATCAACGCGCTGATGATCCAGCTGTCGGTGCCGCTCAACTTCATCGGCACGCTCTACCGCGACATCAAGCAGTCCCTCGTCGACATCGAGAGCCTGTTCAAGGTGCTCGACCAGCCGGCCGAGGTCTCCGACAAGGCCGGCGCCGGTCCGCTGAAGGTCGCGAAGGCCGCCGTCCGCTTCGAAGACGTCACCTTCGCCTACGATCCCGAGCGGCAGATCCTCAAGGGCGTCTCCTTCGAGGTGCCGGCCGGCAAGACGGTGGCGATCGTCGGCCCCTCCGGCGCCGGCAAGTCGACGATCTCGCGCCTGCTCTTCCGCTTCTACGACGTCTCCGGCGGTCGCATCACCATCGACGGCCAGGACATCCGCGACGTCACCCAGACGAGCCTGCGCAAGTCGATCGGCATGGTCCCGCAGGACACCGTGCTGTTCAACGACACGGTCGCCTACAACATCCGCTACGGCCGCCCCGACGCCTCGGAAGAGGACGTCATGGAGGCGGCCCGCCTCGCCCAGATCTCCGACTTCATCGAGCGCCTGCCCAAGCGCTACGAAACGGAAGTCGGCGAACGCGGCCTGAAACTCTCCGGCGGCGAGAAGCAGCGCGTCGCCATCGCCCGCACCATCCTCAAGGCCCCCCCGATCCTGATGCTCGACGAGGCGACATCGGCGCTCGACACCCACACCGAGCGCGAGATCCAGGAGGCGCTCGACGGCGTTTCGCGCAATCGCACCACGCTGGTCATCGCCCATCGCCTGTCGACGGTGGTCAACGCCGACGAGATCCTGGTCCTCGACCAGGGCGTCGTCGCCGAGCGCGGCCGCCACGACGAGCTCCTGGAGAAGGGCGGCCTCTACGCCTCGATGTGGGCCCGGCAGCGCGCCGCCGACGAGGCCCGCGAACAGCTCGAGAAGACCGAGGCCGAGGATCCCTTCGGCGTGGTCCGTCGCGGAGTGCCGGCGGCGGAGTGACGCCGCCCCTTCCGCCTTCCCATCGCCATCGATCCCGTATAGGTCCTTGGAGAAACCGACATCCCGCGCCGCCACACGCCGGCCTGCGCGAAAGACACGAGACGCCCCATGGACAGCCTCCTCTCCACCATCACCAAGGCCTTCCCGCCGATCAACCGCGAAGGCTGGCCCTTCGTCGCCATCTCGGCCGTGCTCACCCTGGTGATCGGCGCCTTCTGGCAGCCGCTCTTCTGGATTCTGCTCGGCCTGACCATCTGGGTCGCCGCCTTCTTCCGCGATCCCACCCGCGTCACGCCGGAAGCCGAAGGCTTGGTGATCGCTCCCGCCGACGGCCGCATCTCCCATCTGGTCGAGGTGCTGCCGCCGCCGGAACTCGGCCTGCCGGCCGAGCCGATGCTGCGCATCTCGATCTTCATGAACGTCTTCAACGTTCACGTGAACCGCATGCCGATCACCGGCGAGATCGAGAAGATCGTCTACACGCCGGGCAAGTTCCTCAACGCCGAACTCGACAAGGCCTCGCTCGACAACGAGCGCAACGCCCTGGTGATCAAGCATTCGCTCGGCACCATCGCCTGCGTCCAGATCGCCGGCCTCGTCGCCCGCCGCATCGTCTCGTGGACGACCGAAGGCTCGCACCTGACGGTCGGCAACCGCTTCGGTATGATCCGCTTCGGCTCGCGCCTCGACGTCTTCCTGCCGCTCGGCACCGTGCCGCTGGTGGCGCTGGGCCAGACCACGCTCGCCGGCGAGACGCCGCTCGCCGACCTGACCCGTACCGGCGCCACCCCGCTGCGCACCCACGCCTCGTGACCCCCTCGGGGGATCCGCGGCGGCCGACAGGAGGCCTAGGCCGATGAGCGATCTCTTCCCGCCCGTCGAACACCAGTCGATGAAGACCGGCCACCGCTTCAAGCGGCTGCGCTCGGTGCCGTTCCGGGTGGTGCTGCCCAATCTGGTGACGCTCCTGGCGCTCTGCGCCGGCCTCACCGGCATCCGCATGGGGCTCGAGGGGCGGTTCGAATGGGCGGTCGGCGCGGTGGCGCTCGCCGCGCTGCTCGACGCCGTCGACGGCCGCATGGCGCGCTGGCTCAAGGGCACCTCGCGCTTCGGCGCCGAACTCGACAGCCTCGCCGACTTCGTCAACTTCGGCGTCGTGCCCGGCCTCTTGCTGCACATCTGGGTGCTGAAACTCGCACCGTCCTTCGGCTGGCTGGCGGTGCTCGCCTACGTCATCGCCGCGGTGCTGCGCCTCGCCCGCTTCAACGTCATGCTGGAGACGCCCAAGCCGGCGTGGCAGGCGAACTTCTTCGTCGGCATGCCCGCCCCGGCCGGAGCCCTGGCGGCGCTGTTGCCGCTCTATCTCCACCAGATCTTCGCCTTCGGTCTCGATCGCCGCGTCGCCGTCCTGGTGGCGGTCTACAGCCTGTTCGTCGCCTTCATGATGGTCTCGACCATCCCGACCTGGTCCGGGAAGAAGATGGGCACCCGGGTGCCGCGCGAACAGATCATTCCGCTCTCGGTCGGCGTGGTGCTGTGCATCGCCGCGCTGGTGAGCTTCCCCTTCGAGATTCTGGCGGCGGTGACGCTCGCTTATCTGGCGTTGATCCCCTTCGGCTGGCGCCGCTTCCGCGCACTCGCCGCCGCCGATGCGGCCGCCGCACCGGTGGTCGCGCCCGAAGAAGCTGCGAGCGACGACGGGGCCTGACGGGGCCGCGTCGCCGACCGCGCCTCAACTCGTTCGGCCGACGACACCGGACAGCACCGCCACCCGTTCCGACAGGCTCGCCTCGGGGAAGGCGTCGCGCAGAGCCTTCAGCGCCTCGGCATCACTGCCCGGACGCGTCCGCGTCAGCATGGCGTGCATCGCCGCGACGCGGTCCTCGAGCGCCGGGTCGTAGCTTCGCCGTCCGCTCTGCGGCGGGACGTCCCCCATCAGCATGTCGCAAGTCTTTCCTCCGAGCGGCGCCATCCTCGTCGTCCTCCGTCGCCTCCGCGTCGCATCGTCGCGGGTGCGGAGGGGAAAGCACGCGACGTGCCAGATGGCTGCCGTTTTCGCATGAGACTTTCGTCGGGACCGGCCTCCCCCGTCGATCGGCCACTTTCCGTTCGCCGCTCATGCTCTATGTTGGAGGATATCGAGAGGAGGGCCGGCGATGACCAAGGACGAACGCTACGACGACTTCGATCCCGCCGATCCGCGCTTGGCCACCGCCGAGGGCCCGCGTCGTCTGCGTGACGATCCGCTCCTGCGTCTGCTCGGCATCAATTGGCTGATCGGCGCCGCCGTCGCCGCCGCCCTTGCCGCCGTGGTGCTGATCACCGACACGGCGCGTCTGCGCACCCTGATGTTCGCCTCCGGCGAGCCGTGGATTCCGATCCTGCTGCTGTTCTTCGGCTTCATGGTCACCATGTGCTCGGTCGCCATGGGCACCGCGGTCATGTTCCTGCCGAGCGACGACGACGACGACGAACCGAAGGGTGGCATGAAGCTCGAGGTGCTGAAGTTGCCCTCGCTCACCCCCGCGCCGGTTCCCGTCCGCGCCGGACAGACCCGCCGCCGCCCGAGCCGCTGATCCGTCGTTCGGCAATCGCCTCCTTTTGCGGCAGTGTCCCTGCCGCGAACCGGACTCGACGTCTGCGTCGATCGGTCGGAGTCGTTGATTCGGCAGAACCTTTCACCCTGCCGCGGCATGCGCCTCACACGTTGGACGAAGCACCCGACTCGATGTGCGAAGTCGTGGAATCGATGTTTGAGCACCACCGTCGCGGGTCGTTGAGCCACCCTCTCGGGGTCTCTTCTGGTGGAATCGGAACATGAGCCGCGCGCGCCCTTGAATTCGCCCCATCTACCGTCGCACTCTCCCTTCGACCCCACGTCGGAGAGCCGAGGCATGGCCGATCCAATCTATCCCCGCGATCTCATCGGCTACGGCCGCACGCCACCCCATCCCCGTTGGCCGGGCGAGGCGCGGGTCGCGGTGCAGTTCGTCGTCAACTACGAAGAGGGCGGCGAGAACTGTCTGTTGCACGGCGACGCCGCCTCGGAGGCCTTCCTCTCCGACGTGCTCGGCGCGCAGCCCTGGCCGGGCAAGCGCCACATGAACGTCGAGAGCATGTACGAATACGGCTCGCGCGCCGGTTTCTGGCGGCTCTGGCGGCTGTTCACCGAACGCGACATGCCCGTCACCGTCTTCGGCGTCGCCGGCGCGCTCGCCCGCAACCCGCCCGTCGTCGCCGCCATGCAGGAAGCCGGTTGGGAGATCGCCTCCCACGGACTCAAGTGGATCGACTACCGCGACTTCACGCCGGAGGACGAGCAGGCCCACCTCGACGAGGCGATCCGCATCCACACCGAGGTCACCGGCTCCCGCCCCCTCGGCTGGTATACCGGCCGTACCTCGATGCACACCCGCGATCTGGTCAAGGCCGAGGGTGGTTTCCTCTACGACAGCGACAGTTACGCCGACGATCTGCCCTATTGGGAGAGCGGACCGAAGGGCCCGCATCTGGTGATCCCCTACAGCCTCGAGACCAACGACATGCGGTTCTCGAACGCCCCCGGCTTCACCGAGAGCGAGCAGTTCTTCACCTACCTGAAGGACACGTTCGACATCCTCTATGAAGAGGGTGAGACCGCGCCGAAGATGATGTCGATCGGCCTCCATTGCCGCTTGGCCGGCCGTCCCGGCCGCGTCGCCGGCCTGAAGCGCTTCCTCGACCACATCGCCGCCCACGACCGGGTGTGGGTCGCCCGCCGCATCGACATCGCCTGGCACTGGCATGCCCATCACCGCCCGGCATGATCTGCCGAGAGTGAACTGCCGACCGGAACGACCGAGGCCGCCCCGAGAGGCGGCCTCGTGCATTCGGCCATGGGGCGGCCTCAGGCGGCGGCGACGTCGGTGAGGAAGCGGCGGATGCGTTCGTCGAGCGAGATCGCCGCCTCGGAGAGATCCTTCGCCACGGTGGTGACTTCGTCGGCGACGCGCGACGTGTCGGCCACCGCGCCGGCGACCGTCGAGATCGACCGGGTGAGCCCCTCGGTGTCCTGTGCCACCTGCTTGCCGCGGTTCGAGATCTCCGACGTCATCGCCGACTGCTCCTCCACCGCCTGAGCGATGGCCGCGCTCGACTTCTCGATCGTCTCGAGCGTCTCGGTGACGCTGCCGATCTGGCGCACCGCTTCGCGGGTCGCCCCCTGGATGGCGCCGACGTTGCCGGCGATCTCCTCCGTCGCCTTGGTCGTCTGGGTGGCGAGCTGTTTGACCTCCTGCGCCACGACGGCGAAACCGCGGCCCGCCTCGCCGGCCCGTGCCGCCTCGATCGTGGCGTTGAGCGCCAGCAGGTTGGTCTGGTCGGCGATGGCGCGGATCAGATCGACCACCGCGCCGATCTTCTCGGCGGTCTCGGCGAGCGCCGCCACCGAATGGCGCGCCTCGCGGCCGAGCTCGGCGCCGGCGGCGGTCACCCGCCCGGCTTCGCCGATCCGGCGGCCGACGCCCAGGACAGTCTCGGACAGGTCGCTGGTCGCCTGCGCCACCGCGCCGACGTGTTCGGCGTCCTCGTAGGCCAGCCGTTCGGCGTCGCGCATCGACTTGCCGGTCGCCTCGGCGCTGCGGATCAGCGTCTCGGCCGAGGTGTTCATGTCGTCGGCGGTGGTCCGTACGAAGCCGACGATCTGCGCCGCCTCCTCGCGGAAGGCGGCGACGACCTTCTCCACCCGCGCCGAGCGGGCGTGACGCTCCTCGGCGATGCGGCTCTCTTCGCTCTTCAGCCGGTCGCGCTCGATCATCGACTGGCGGAACACCTCGACGGCGCGGCCGATCTGGCCGACCTCGTCGTTGCGCTGGGTATAGGGAACGTGCAGCTCGGTCTCGCCCGCCGCCATCGATCCCATCACGGTGTTGAGGCGGTAGACCGGTCGGGTGACGCCGCGCCCCAGCCACAACGCGAAGAGCACGAAGGCGACCATCGGCGGGGTGCAGCCGAAGGAGATCCACACCACGGTGCGGAAGATCACGCCGTCGACGTCGGCGACGTGGGTGCCGGATCCGACCATCCAGTCCCATCCGGCGATCTTGGTGGCGTAGGTGATCTTGCGCGACGGCGCCGTGTCGCCGGGGCGGGTCCACAGGTAGTCGATGAAGCCGCCGCCGGTCGACGCCACGGCGATCATCTCGCGCATCAGCTGCTTCCCGTCGGCGGTGACGAAGCCGCTCATGTCGGTGCCCACCGGGAGTTTCGGATTGCCGCTCGCCAACACCCGGCCGTTGCGGTCATAGGCGAAGACGTAGTTGTCGCCCTCGAATCGGACCGTTGAGAGTGCATCGAGAGCCAGTTTCTCAGCCGTGGCTTCCGCGATGTCGCCGGAAGAGACCTTTCCGCGCAGGCCCTGGATGTAAGACGTCGTCGTGTCGACGACACTCTTAACTTGGTCCTCACGCATGTCCAGCATGGCGTTGCGGAACTGCCAGATCGCATAGACCGTGCCGCCACTCATGATGACCACCGCGATGGCGATCACCGTGAGGAAGCGCATTCCGATGTTCATTCGAAGACCGGCGGTCGTCTGCATGGCGTTGGTCTCTGGGCAATTATGGGCATGAGCGGTGAGACGACACTAGGGGTGGTTGGTTAATGAATCGATTTCAACACGAGGAATTCTGTAGAAGGACGCAGAGGGACAGGTTGTCGCAGTTCGGATGCGACGGTTACACATGTGCCGCTGCGAACATTACTCAACGTAAATTGCCGGGTTCCGGATCGAGGCCGGCCGCCCTGGGCGCCGCCGGTTCGCCGCGGACCACCGGCGATCGGCCCACCGTTCGGCTCCACCACCTCGGCGCGATCGCTCGGGAACCGGCCCACCGGGAGGGGGCGAGTGATGGCCGAAGTGGAATCGGAACTTCAGGAGATGGAAGTGGAATCGGAACGTGAGGTCGGTCCGGGCTCCGACCGCGCCTCGGCCGGTCGCGCCGACCGATTGGCGTGATTGAGGAATCGCCGCGCCTTCAAGTGACGATGGTGAGGCGCTCGGCGGCGCGGGTGACGCCGGTGTAGAGCCAGCGGGCGCGGTGTTCGCGGAAGGCGAAGCTCTCGTCGAACAGCACCACGTCGTCCCACTGCGAGCCCTGGGCCTTGTGGACGGTGAGGGCGTAGCCGTAGTCGAACTCGTCCGACTTGCGCCGCACCGCCCAGGGCAGTGCCTCGCCGCCGCCCTCGAAGAAGGCCGGCCACACCGAGGCGGAGATCCGCCGCCGCTCGAACGTGTCCTCGGGCGCCAGGTCGTACTTGAGGAAACCGCCCTTCGGATCCTTGGCACGGGTGACGCGGAAGATGCCGCCGTTCTGTAGGCCCTTGGTCTTGTCGTTCCTGAGACACACCAACTTCTCGCCGACCTCCGGGGTCGGCGAAGTATGGCCGCGCAACTCGCGGATCCGCCCGTTGTAGAGCTGGCGCGTCTTGTTGCGCCCGACCAGCACCTGATCGGCGGCGAGGATGCGGTCGGCGGTGATGTCGCGCCGCCGGATCACCCTGGTCTCGCCGTAGTCGCCGACCGCCGGCTCGCGCCCCTCGCGGATGTCCATCGACAGGCGGATGATCGGGTTGTCCGCCGCCTGCCGGTGGACCTGGGTCAGCATGATGTCGGGTTCGGCCTCGGTGAAGAAGCCGCCGCCCTTGACCGGCGGCAGCTGCGCCGGATCGCCGAGCACCAGCGTCGGCCGCCCGAAGGAGAGCAGGTCGCGCCCCAGCTCCTCGTCGACCATCGAGCACTCGTCGATGACGATCAGCGCCGCCTTGGCGGCCTCGGCCCGCCGATTGAGCGCGAAGGACGGCGCCTCCTCTTCCTCTTCGTCCTCGGCCGGGCGCTTCGGCCGATAGATCATCGAATGGATGGTGGAGGCCCCTTCGCAGCCCTTGGAGCGCATCACCAGCGCCGCCTTGCCGGTGAAGGCACCGAAACAGACGTCGCCGTCGAGCCCCTCGGCGAGGTGGCGGGCGAGCGTCGTCTTGCCCGTCCCGGCGTAGCCGAAGAGGCGGAAGACCTGCGGCTCACCGGCCTCGAGCCAGCGCGCGATCTCCTTCAGTGCCCGATCCTGTTCGCTCGACCAGTCCATGCCGTTCCGTCGCCCGTGCGCCACCGATGGCGCTGCGGTCGTCCTCGATTCTCGCGCCGCGCGCGGGGACTGTGCCAGATGAAGAACAAAAAAGAAACAGAGACCCGTGCGTCGCGCAGTGACGCCGCCGCCGCCTCAGCGGGGCCCGAGGATCTCCCAGGCGATCGCCCCCCAGGTGCCGAGTGCCACCAGAACCGAGGTGGTCACCGCCGCCGAACCGAGGTCCTTGACGATCTTGATCACCGGATCGATGTCCGGCTGCACCTTGTCGGCGAGCTTCTCGACCGAGGTGTTGAGCAGTTCCACCGCCAGAACGAAGAGCAGCGACCCGATCAACGCCACGAAGCGTGTCGGCGTGTCGGCGAGCTTCGCCGCCACCGGCAGCGCCACCACGATCACTACCGCCTCGGTCTTCACCGCGGCTTCCGTCCGCAGAGCATGGACGATGCCGTCCCAGGAATTCACACAGGCGCGGATCAGTCTCGAGGCTTCGTTCACGGCGGGCGTCCTTCGGGGAGACTCGCGAGGCGCGAGCGACGGGGCGACACTCTGCCCGAAACGAGGGTCCGGTTTCCAGAGCGGGGAGGGTGCTTTTCTCGCGCGGCCGGGCGCGCACGGCCGCGTCCCGCATCTTCCACTGGTTTCCAGCCCCCGAAACCGCTATGTCGATTGCCCTGATCGAAGACCGCGACGACGGCCCCGGCCGCCGCCTGAGAGGGACCGACCCCATGCCCGCCTATCGTTCTCGCACCTCCACCCACGGCCGCAACATGGCCGGCGCCCGGGGCCTCTGGCGCGCCACCGGCATGAAGGAGAGCGACTTCGGCAAGCCGATCATCGCGGTGGTGAACTCCTTCACCCAGTTCGTCCCCGGCCACGTCCACCTGAAGGACCTCGGCCAGTTGGTGGCGCGCGAGATCGAGAAGGCCGGCGGCGTCGCCAAGGAGATGAACACCATCGCCATCGACGACGGCATCGCCATGGGCCACGACGGCATGCTCTATTCGCTGCCCTCGCGCGACCTCATCGCCGACAGCGTCGAGTACATGGTCAACGCCCACTGCGCCGACGCCATGGTCTGCATCTCCAACTGCGACAAGATCACCCCCGGCATGCTGATGGCGTCGCTGCGCCTGAACATCCCGACGGTCTTCGTCTCCGGCGGCCCGATGGAGGCCGGCAAGGTCATTCTCTCGACCGGCGACACCAAATCGGTCGACCTGATCGACGCGATGATCGCCGCCGCCGACGACAAGGTCTCCGACGAGGACGTGAAGTCCTACGAGCGCAACGCCTGCCCGACCTGCGGCTCCTGCTCCGGCATGTTCACCGCCAACTCGATGAACTGCCTGACCGAGGCGCTCGGCCTGTCGCTGCCCGGCAACGGCTCGATGCTCGCCACCCACGCCGACCGCAAGGCGCTGTTCCTCGAGGCCGGCCGGCTGATCGTCGACCTCTGCAAGCGCTACTATGAAGGCAACGACGAGAGCGTCCTGCCGCGCTCGATCGCCGGCAAGGCGGCGTTCGAGAACGCCATGACCCTCGACATCGCCATGGGCGGCTCGACCAACACCGTGCTGCATCTCCTCGCCGCGGCGCAGGAGGCGGGCGTCGACTTCCAGATGGCCGACATCGACCGTCTGTCGCGCCGCGTGCCGTGCCTGTCCAAGGTCGCCCCGGCGGTCGCGAACATCCACATGGAGGACGTCCACCGCGCCGGCGGCATCTTCGCCATCCTCGGCGAACTCGACCGCGCCGGCCTGCTGACGACCGACCTGCCGACCGTCCACACCGCGACCCTGAAGCAGGCGCTCGCCCAGTGGGACATCATGCAGACCAACTCGATCGCGGTGCGCACCTTCTATGCCGCCGCACCGGGTGGCGTGCCCTCGATCGAGGCCTTCAGCCAGGATCGCCGTTGGGACGAACTCGACGTCGACCGGAAGAAGGGCGTCATCCGCTCGCTCGACAACGCCTATTCCAAGGACGGTGGCCTCGCGGTCCTCTACGGCAACATCGCCCTCGACGGCTGCATCGTGAAGACCGCCGGCGTCGACGAGTCGATCCTGACCTTCGAGGGTCCGGTGAAGCTGTTCGAGAGCCAGGACGCGGCGGTTTCCGGCATCCTCGGCGGCCAGGTCGTCGCCGGTGACGTCGTCGTCATCACCTACGAAGGCCCCAAGGGCGGCCCCGGCATGCAGGAGATGCTCTATCCGACGAGCTATCTGAAGTCGAAGGGGCTGGGCAAGGCCTGCGCCCTCCTCACCGACGGCCGCTTCTCCGGCGGCACCTCGGGCCTCTCCATCGGCCATGCCTCGCCGGAAGCGGCGGAAGGCGGCAACATCGGCCTCGTCGAGGCCGGCGACCGCATCCGCATCGACATCCCCAACCGGACGATCGATCTCCTGATCTCCGACGAGGAGATGGCGGCGCGCCGGGCCGGGATGGAAGCCAAGGGCAAGGCCGCCTGGAAGCCGACGGCGCCGCGCGCCCGCAAGGTCTCCGCCGCGCTCCGCGCCTACGCCGCCATGGCGACCTCGGCCGCCAAGGGCGCGGTGCGCGACGTGACGCAGATCGAGCGCTGACGCGGGACGAGGTCCGCCCGCGCCCCCCGTCTCCGTCTCAAACACGGGGGAGGGGACCGCTCCGGGACTTCCACCCGCGCCGATGGACGACATTCGAACCGATGAACCGAGGGCGGGCGACCGGAAGGTCCCCGCCCTTCGGCGTTCGAATCGATGCAAGGCGAAGTCGCTTCGTCTTCACACGCCGAGCGCGAGCGCCATGCGAATTCGACCGATCGGCGTAACCGATGGTAAACCCTGTCTCTTCATTCGATCTTTCGACTTGTCTGTAATATTCGCCGCACCAAGTTTCAGACGAGGGGGATCGTCATGGGTGCTCAGATCCGCGAACTCATTGGTAGTCACAAGATTTTGCCGGTTCCCGTCGATCGCGTCGGCGACGAGGACGATCTCTACGAACTCGGCATGACCTCCTTCGCCTCGGTGCAGCTGATGCTGGCGCTGGAAGAGGCGTTCGACGTCGAGTTCCCCGAGCGCATGCTCAACCGCAAGACCTTCGCGTCGATCGCCTCGATCGACCGGTCCGTCGCCGAACTCACCGGAAAGGCCTGATCCCATGAGTGCCGCGCTCGACCTCACCACCTTCGCGCCTTCGCCGATGGAACGCATGGCCCGCGTCGCCGACGACGTGGCGGCGAAGTTCGCCGCCGACGTCGACGCGGCCGGTCGCTTCCCCGCCGAGACCTTCGAGGCCCTGAAGCGCGAGCGCCTGCTCGGTGTCTGGATCCCGCGGGACTACGGCGGCGAGGGCGTGTCGCTCACCGAGATGGCCGGCCTCATCGCCCGACTGGGGCAGGCCTGCGGCTCCTCGGCGATGATCTACGGCATGCATCAGATCAAGATGTCGAGCCTGATCCGCCATTCCGACGGCAGCCCCTGGCATCAGGACTACATGCGCGAGTGCGCCCGCGATCAGCTCCTGCTCGGCTCGGCGACGACCGAGGGCGGCATCGGCGGCGACCTGCGCAATTCGATCTGCGCCGTCGAGGTCGAGGGCGATCGCTATCGCCTCACCAAGCAGGCGACCTGCATCTCCTACGGCCGCGCCGCCGACGCCATCCTCGCCACCTGCCGCCGCAACCCGGACGCCGCCTCGTCGGATCAGGTCATGGTGGTCTGCAAGAGGGGCGACTACACCCTGCGCGAGACCGTCGATTGGGACACGATGGGCATGCGCGGCACCCGCTCGGAGGGCTTCGAACTGGTGTCGTCGGGTGACGCCCGTCAGGTCTTCGTCCAGCCCTTCTCCGAGATCGCCGCCCAGTCGATGCTCGCCATGGCGCACATCATCTGGACCGCCACCTGGTACGGCATCGCCGCCGACACCGTGGTCAAGGCCCAGGCCTTCGTGAAGGCCGAGGCCAAGAAGAAGCCGGGCACCGTGCCGCCGGGCGCGCTGCGCCTCGCCGAGGTCTCCGCCTCGCTGCAGCAGATGAAGTCGCTGCTCGTCGCCGGCATCGCCCGCTACGAGGAGGCGCTCGCCGACGAGAGCCTGATGAACACCCTGTCGTTCATCGCCGAGCTCAACACCATCAAGGTGTCGGCGTCGCAGTTGGGCATCGCCATCGCGCAACAGTCGCTGATGATCCTCGGCCTCGCCGGCTATCGCAACGCCGGCCCGTGGACCATCGCCCGCAACTACCGCGATCTGCTCTCCGCCGCGATCATGATCAACAACGATCGCATTCTCGGAAACACGTCGAACCTGCTCCTGATGAGCAAGGTCGACACGTCGATCGGATGAGGTGGGGATGAACGCCGTTGCTCCGGAGATCCGCGCGACCGAGGCCGGCGCCGATGCGCCCGCCGCGACCTTCCTCGATCGCCTGTTCGAGGACGGTGTCCTGGTGCCGACCGGCGTCGACGGCCTCTACGGCCGCTCGGGCGCCTTCGAAGAGGTGATCGACGGCTTCGAGCGTCTGGTCGAGCGGTACGCCCGCGAAGACGGCGCGGTGAAGATCCATTTCCCCCCGGCGATGCCGCGGGTGAACATGGAGAAGTCGGGCTACCTCAAGAGCTTCCCGCAGCTCGCCGGCTCGATCCACTCCTTCATGGGCAACGACGCCGATCACTGCCAGCTGATCGCGGCGATGACCGAGGGCCGCGACTGGAGCGAGTTCCAGTCGCCGACCGACGTCGTCCTGACGCCCGCCGCCTGCTACCCGCTCTATCCGACGGTGGCGGCGAAGGGTGCGGTGCCGATGACGGGGCTGCTCTTCGACCTGAAGAGCTACTGCTTCCGCCACGAGCCGTCGAAGGAACCGACCCGCATGCAGCTCTTCCGCATGCGCGAGAACGTCTGCATCGGCACGCCGGAGCAGGTGACCGAGTTCCGCGAGCGCTGGCTGGAACGTGGCCCGAAGATGATCGCCTCGCTCGGCCTTCCCTGCGAACTCGACGTCGCCAACGACCCGTTCTTCGGCCGCGGCGGCAAGCTGATGGCGCGCAACCAGCGCGACCAGCAGCTCAAGTTCGAACTCCTGGTGCCGGTGAACGACGGGGCGGAGCCCACCGCCTGTCTGTCGTTCAACTACCACCAGGACCACTTCGGCACCCTCTGGGGCATGGCCCGCGCCGACGGCGCCAAGGCGCATTCCGCCTGCGTCGGCTTCGGTCTCGAGCGCATCGCCCTCGCCCTCTTCCGCCACCACGGCAACGACGTGGCGAAGTGGCCGGAGAGCGTGCGCGAGGTGTTGTTCGGGTGAGCCCACCTCGGCGCCGCGAGGACTCTCCCGCGCCGAAAGGCGCGGAACCCTTCTCCCCTCGCGGGAGAAGGTGGCCGAAGGCCGGATGAGGGGGCTGGGCCTCTCCTCCGGCACGGTGATCACGGGAACCACCCGGTCGCGCGCCGAGGCGCGCGCGCCCTCGTCCGCCCCTTCGGGGCACCTTCCCCCGCGAGGGGGGAAGGGGGCACCCGGAGCGTCGCCTCGATCTCCGGAGACCCACGCATGCGCCTCCCCGATCCCTCCTCCCATCGCCCCCATGCGCTGCATGCGACCGATCGGCGTTGGCCGGAGACCAACTGCTGGACCGATCTGTGGATCGAGATCGTCGCCGCCCTCGGCCACGAGCCGCTGGCGATGCTCGGCTTCACCGTGACCCAATCCTACGAGGGCGATCAGGCGACCTTCTTCAAGGTGCCGACCGCCGATCTCGAACGCCTATACGGCCTCGAACTCCTGGAGCTGTCGATCTTCGATCGGCTCGAGACCCACGTCGCCGAGCAGGTCGACCGCGGCCGCATCGTCCTGGTCGAGGCCGACGCCCATTTCCTCCCCGACACGCTCGGCATCACCTATCGGCAGGGGCACTCCAAGACGACGATCGGCATCACCGGCATCGACCCCGCCGCCCGCCGCCTCGACTACTTCCACAATGCCGGCTTCTTCCGCCTGGAGGGCGACGACTACGACGGCATCTTCGGCGCGCCCGGTGCGATCCGCGATCCGGCGATCCTCTTCCCCTACGTCGAGTTCCTGAAGATCCCGGCTGCCCCGCCGCAGGTCGATCTCGTCCGCGAGGCGGTGGCGCTCCTGAAGCACCACCTCGCCCGCCGTCCGGCCGAGAACCCCTTCGCCGCCTGGAGCGCCGACTTCGCCCGCCACGTCGCCGATCTCGCCACCCGGCCGCCGGAGTGGTTCCACACCTACGCCTTCAACCTGATGCGCCAGTACGG
>ERZ1645187.1694-NODE-1694-length-20033-cov-94.101261_pt1 | contig 20033 bp, 17 predicted proteins | sample MGYA00575352_ERZ1645187 | MGnify/ENA primary metagenome ERZ1645187 (study PRJEB40837, sample SAMN11349314) | freshwater sediment metagenome | isolation source: river sediment | host: Sediment | place: India: Wazaribad , New Delhi | collected 2017-02-21 ... | reverse complement strand
CGTTGGGCCAGAGCGAACTTCAAACTGGATTAGGCCCGAGGGGCAACGTCAGCGCTGATCACGCTCGACCTCAATCTCGTCGGCGAGGACGGGTTCACCCTGGCGCGTGAGGTCCGGGCGCGGCTGGACGTGCCGATCATCATGATCTCGGGCAAGGCCGACGAGATCGACCGGATCGTCGGGCTCGAACTCGGTGCGGACGACTTCATCACCAAGCCCTTCAACCTGCGCGAGGTCCTGGCTCGGGTCCGGGCGGTGCTCCGGCGTTACGAGCCCAGGCCGGTGGCCGAGGTGCTCGAACGACCTCGGCTCAGGTTCGACGGCTGGATCCTCGATCTGCCGGGGCGACACGTCGAGAACGCGGCGGGCGAGGCACTCGACCTGACGACGGCGGAGTTCAATCTGCTGTCGCTCTTCGTCGAGCGACCGCGACGGGTGCTGTCGCGCGACACCATCCTCGATCTGCTGCGGGGAGCGGAATGGTCGCCGCTCGATCGATCGGTCGACACACTGGTCGGACGGCTGCGCAAGAAGATCGAGAAGGACCCGGACCAGCCGGTGTTGGTGAAGACCGTGCGCGGGGTCGGTTACGTCTTCACCGCCGAAGTGACGCGGGCCTGAAATGACGCGCGCCTGAGGTCGATCCGGCCCGGCGGCCGCAGCGGGGAACCCGGCCGCCGCGTCAGGCGGTCGGCTCCTCGGGCGCCAATGCCGCGGCGATGGCGTCGGCGAGTTCGATCAGCGAATGCGGTTTGCGCAGGAACAGGAACCCGGTCTCGCCGGCCTGTCGACCGTCGGTGAAGTCCTCGGCGAAGCCCGACGTCACCAGGATGCGCCGCCGTGGGTCGTCGGCGCGCAATCCTCGCGCCAGATCGAGGCCGGAGAGGCCGCCGGGCATGACGACGTCGGTGAAGACGAGATCGACCGATCGGCCGGCGGCGAGGATGTCCAGGGCAGCGGGGGCGTTGGCCGCGGTCTCGACTCGGTAGCCGAGCGCTTCGAGCCGTTCGCGAGTGACCCGGCGGACGGCGGCGTCGTCCTCCACCACGAGAATCGTCTCGCCGTGCCCGCGCACCGGCCGGCGTTCGACGGCGGCGGCGCGAATGTCGGCGGAAGTGTCGCCGCGGGGCAGATAGAGGTTCACGGCGGTGCCGTGATCGACCTCGCTGTAGAGGGTGACGAAGCCGCCCGACTGGTGGATGAAGCCGTGCAGGGTGGCGAGGCCGAGACCGGAACCACGGCCGATCTCCTTGGTGGTGAAGAAGGGTTCGAAGGCGCGGGCGGCGACGTCCGGCGCCATGCCGTGACCGTTGTCGGAGACGGTGAGGCGGACGTATTCGCCGACGTGGACGCCTTCTTCTGCCGGCATGGTGGTCTGATCGACCCAGGTGTTGCTGGTCTCGACGACGATGCGTCCCCCCTCGGGCATGGCATCGCGGGCGTTGAGGACGAGATTGAGGACGGCGTTCTCGATCTCGGCGGCATCGACGCGGACGAGACCGAGGTCGGCGCCGAGCACGGTGACCACCGTCACGTGGGCCCCGACCGAGCGGTGCAGCATGTCGATCATGGCGCCGACGAGGTCGTTGAGATCGGTGAGCGACGGGGCGAGGCGGCGGCGGCGGGCGAAGGTGAGCAGGCGCTCGTTGAGAGCGGCGCCGCTCTCGCTCGCCCGCAACGCTTCGGCGATCCAGCGTCCGGTCTTGTCCGAGCCGGGCGACATCTCCAGCAGTTGGAGATTGCCGGAGACCACGGTCAGCAGGTTGTTGAGATCGTGGGCGATGCCGCCGGTCATGCGGCCGAGGGCCTCGAGCCGGCGGGAGGCTTCCGAGCGGCGCATCGCCTCCTCGGCACGGCGGGCCTCGGTGACGTCCTGGACGGTGCCCCAGATCTCCTCGCCGTGGCCCGGACGTCGGCGTGACCGGGCGGTCAGCGACAGCCAGGAGACGGCGCCGTCGGCGGCCTGTCGGCGCAGGACGAGGGCGAGGCCGGTGCCGGTGTCGGCGAGGCGGTGCGGCAGGTCGAGGAGGGCGTCGCGGTCCTCGAGGTGGAGGCGGCGGGCGAGGACATCGAGCGGCTCGACCTCGGTCAGGTCGAAGAGGGCGCGGCTCCGGGAGTCGCAGTGGACGAGAGCGGTCTCGGTATCGAGCCACCAGACCCCGAGGCCGGCGGCGTCGAGGGTCTGGCGCAGTTCCTGGTCCCGCTCGGCGAGTTCGCGCTCCTTGCGCTTGCGTTCGGAGATGTCGGAGAGGATGGCGACCGCCGCGACGATGCGGCCGGACGAGTCTCGGATCGGTGCCGCGGATGTCATGACTTCGAGGGGCGACCCGTCGGCGCGGCGGCGTACCGCTTCGATCTTGAATGCCTCGCCCCGACGAATCCGCTCGAAGTTCGCCGTGCCGCCGTCCGGGGTGTTCGGAAAGAAGATGATGTCGATGGGCGCGCCGACCGCCTCGGCCTCGGTGTAGCCGAACATGCGGGTGGCGGCGTCGTTCCAGGTCTCGAACCGCCCCTCCATCGAGACGGTGAGGATGGCGTCGGGCGAAGAACGGACCACGGCGGCGAGCTGAGCATCGACCCTTTCGGCGGCGAGGCGGGCGGTGATGTCGCGCAGCACGATGTTGAAGAGCGGCTTCCCATCGATCTCGACGCGCGAGACCGACGCCTCGAAGGGGAACTCGGTGCCGTCGGCACGCAGGCCGAAGAAGGTGCGGGCGCCGGCGTCGGGGGTGTCGCGGCGCGCGTCGGGGTCGACGGCGAAGCGGCGGAACGAGGCGTCGTGACGGTCGCGGAAGCGCTCGGGGATGAAGCCGGCGAGGGGGCGACCGAGGGCTTCGGCGGCGGAGAGGCCGAAGACGCGCTCGGCGGCGGTGTTGAAGAGGACGACGCGCTGGTCCTCGTCGACCGAGACGATCGCATCCATGGCGCTCGACACGACCGAGGCGAAGCGGGCGCGGCTCTCCTCCAGTTGGCGGCGGGCGTGGAGACGCTCGGTCACGTCGTTGATGGAGACCACGGCGGCGCCGATCCCACCGCCGACCGGATCGGCGATCGGCTCGGAATTGACCAGCAGCCAGACGGTTCCGTCGTCGAAGGGCAGGCCGACGACGACGCCGTGAACGGCCTCGCCGGTCCTGAGCGTGCGGACGACGGGATAGTCGTCGATCGCGAGCGGGCGGCCGTTCTCATCGAGGGCGCCCGTGGCGGAAAACATGCTGCGGGCGGCCCGCAGCTCGTCGGCGCTGCGGCGCAACAGCCGCCCGGCGGCGGGGTTGCAGTTGAGGACGCGGCCGTCGGAGGAATAGACCAGGATGCCTTCGTGGACGGCGGTGAAGATCGAGGCGAGATGGGCGCGACTCTCGGCCAGTTCGCGCTCGCGGACGATGCGATCGGTGATGTCGGAGAACGAGGCGACGACCGCGACGATCGCGCCGGTGCGCGCGTCCCGGATCGGTTGGTCGTTGACCTCGAGCCAGAAGGTGTCGGTCTGGTCGCCGATGCCGACCACCGTGCCGCGCTGGCCCGGATTGCCGGCGAGGACGCGACGGATCGGCCGTTCTTCGACGGGGAAGGGTGTCCCATCGGCACGCACCGTCCGCCGGCCGAGACCGAGGAAGCCTTCGCCCTCCAGCAGTTGCGCGGTCGGACAGCGCAGGACGGTCTCGGCGGCGCGATTGCAGGACAAGGTCCGGCCCTCGGCGTCGAAGACCAGAACCGCCTCGTGGAGGGCTTCGAAGACCGACGCGAGGCGGGCGCGACTCTCGGCGAGCGCCTTCTCGATCCGCCGCCGCTCGGTGATGTCGGCGAAGGACACGACGACAGCGGCGATCTCGCCGGTCGTCGGGTCGAACATCGGGTCGGCGTTGTTGAGCAGCCAGACGATCTCGTCGCCGCGGATCGCGCCGAGGACCTGGCCGTGGATGGCTTCACCCGAGGCGAACACTCGGACCACCGGATAGTCCGGGATCTCCATTCGCGTCCCGTCCTCGTGGGCGAGGTCCCAGCCGCGGAAGCCGGCGGGGAAGTCGTCCAACACGCCGGGCGGGTGGCCGAGGATGCGCTCGGCGGCGGGGTTGTGGGAGAGGACGCGACCGTCGGCGGCGAACAGGATGACGCCCTCGTTGAGCACCGAGAAGAGAGTCTTGAGGCGGGTCCGCCCCTCGGAGATCTCGCGCTCGGCCAGGCGTCGCTCGGTGACGTCGTCGAAGGATATGACCACCGAGGCGATGCGATCGCCCCCGGGCTCGAAGATCGGGACGGCGTTGAAGAGGAACCAACGCGATCGGTCGGCGAGGCGGAATTCGACGACTTCGTCGTGGATCGGCCGACGGTCGCGAAGGACCCGCGCGGCCGGAAGGTCCTCGACGGCCAGGGGCGATCCGTCCTCGCGCATCAGAGGCCATTCCGCGATGCTGCGGAAGGTGCGGCGCAGTTCGTCGAGCGACAGGCCGAGCAGGCGTTCAGCCGAGGGGTTGGCGGCGGTGACCCGGCCGTCGGCGTCGAAGACGATCACGCCCTCGAGGAGCGCCTCGACCACGGTGCGGTGATGCTCCTCTGCGGCCCGACCGCGCAGCATGCCGGCGAGCATGCGCTGAGCCTCGGCGCGGTCGACGGCGGCGACGAGACTCATCAGGAGGCCGGTCAGCACGAAGTTGGCGACCGCCATCGTGTCGGCGAAGAGGGCTGCACCGGTAGCCCACACCGGGGCGAAGAACAGGAACTCGGCGCCGAGCGCCGCGACGGCGGTGGCGGTGAGGCCGGCGATGGGACCGGCGACGAGGGCGGCGACGGCGACGGTCGGGTAGAGGATGACGAAGCGGATGCCGGGATCGTTCATCGACCAGCGGACGGCGAGGCCGGCGCCGACGGCGGCGTGGGCGAAGCCGACCGCGGCCCAGGGCGAGGCGAAGCGGGCGCGCAGACGCGCCAACCGGCTCGCCTCCCACCCGGCTGCGGTTCGGGATGCCGCCGCGTCCGCGTCGCTCCCGGGGGGGCGGTCGTCGGTCACGTCGGTCACCTCTCTACGAGCGAGTCTCTCCTCTCGCAGGGTCGAGGGTCGCTCCGACCGCTCGGCTCCGCAAGTCGGTCGATCATCGGTGGATCACCGAGCGGGCCGGTCGGATCGGCGCTGTTACAAACGGTTACAAACGCGGCATACGGCAGTTGAGGAGTCGGGTTTCGATCATGGCAACGGAGTATCGAATCAGTCGTCGAGGAAACGCCGATGTCATCGATCGACAAGAATGTCAGTGCCGCTGCCCATTCGGAAATCGCCGGAGCGCTGTCGAACCTCGCTGCCGCGCAGACCTCCGGATCGTCGACGCGTCGGTCGGCCGGCGAAAACCGGGCTGCACGCAATACGCGGCTGATCGCCGAAGTTTCGACGCGCCTCGCGGAGATCATGAAGTTCGGTGATCTCGAAGAGCACGAGCTCTATACGATCGGTCAGCTCGCCGACTACCTCAACGTGTCGCTGAGGACGCTGCGCTTCTACGAGCAGTCGGGGCTCCTGCGGCCGGTGCGCGAGGGTAATCGGCGACTCTACACGCGCAAGGATATCGATCAACTGCGGGTGATCGTGACGTTGCGCGAGCTCGAGGCGTCGCTCGGGGCGATCAAGGCGTTGATGGCCCGGCTGAAGGATCTCGACGACGTCGGAGCGATGCTCTCCGCCATCGAGGGGCTCCTGGTAGCGATCGCCTCGTCGAACGAGGACCGCATCGCCGAGCTGTCCCGTCTCAATCGACGGATCAACGAGACGCTCGACGTCCTGCACCTGAAGCGCTGAGCGGCAGGCGTACCAGAGATCGGCCGGACGGGGAGGCGAGCGGATCGCCTCCCCGTCCTCGTTCGCGGTTCAGGTGTGCAGCGTCTCGCCGTGGAGGGCGAGGTCGAGACCCTCGCGCTCCTGATCGGGGGCGACGCGCAGCGCGGTGACGAGGCCGGTGATCTTCAGCGCCGCCCAGGTGCCGGCGACGCACCAAGCGGTGGTGACGACGACGCCGACCGCCTGCAGACCGAACTGGCGCAGGTTGCCTTCGATCAGGCCGGAGATCGCCGCATCGCCGGTCACGGCCGAGGTGGCGAAGACGCCGGCGAAGAGCGTGCCGATCAGGCCGCCGACGCCATGGACGCCGAAGACGTCGAGGCTGTCGTCGTAGTTCAGGCGATGCTTCAGCTCGGTGCAGCACCAGTAGCAGACGATGCCGCCGACGAGGCCGATGACGAGGCCGGACCAGGGCTCGATGTAGCCGGAGGCCGGGGTGATCATGCCGAGGCCGGCGATGGCGCCGGAGATCATGCCGAGCACCGAGGGCTTGCCGCGATGCCACCATTCCATCGCGGTCCAGGCGACGGCGCCGGCGCAGGCCGAGAGGTGGGTCGCCATGATCGCCCAGACGGCGCGCGAGCCGGCGCCGAGCGCCGAACCGCCGTTGAAGCCGAACCAGCCGACCCACAGGAGGCCGGTGCCGGTCACCGCCATGGTCAGGTCGAAGGGGGCGAGGTTCTCGCGGCCGAAGCCCATGCGATTGCCGACCACCACCGCGGCGACCAGACCGGCGATGCCGGCGTTGATGTGGACGACGGTGCCGCCGGCGAAGTCGATGACGCCCATCTGGGCGAGGAAGCCGCCGCCCCACACCCAGTGGGCGGAGGGGACGTAGACGAGGAAGAGCCACAGCACCGAGAAGATCACGAAGGCGGAAAAGCTCATGCGATCGGCGACCGAACCGCCGACCAGCGCCACGGTGATGATGGCGAAGGTCATCTGATAGGCGAGGAAGAGCATCTCGGGGATGGTCTTGGCCAGCGGGCTCACCGTGTCGAGGCCGATGCCGGCGCCGAAGACGCGGGAGAGCGAGCCGAGGACGGCGCCGTCGCCGGTGAAGGCGAGGGAATAGCCGGCGGCGTACCACAGGATCGAGACGATCGCCGTGGCGGCGACCGACTGGGCCATGGTGGCGAGCAGGTTCTTCTTGCGCACCATGCCGGCATAGAAGAGCGCCAGACCCGGCAGGGTCATCATCAGCACCAGCGCCGTGGCGGCGATCATGAAGCCGGTGTCGGCGGCATCGATCGGCGAGGCGTCGGCGGCATGCGCGGACCGCGTCGCGAGCATGACGAGGAACGGCGCCCCGGCGAGGGACGCGAAACGGGTGTTCATGGGCGGAACCATCGGGGTGAGTTGCTGACGGAAGGCGTGGGAGCGGGCGGCGGATGGCCGCGGCCGGCTCAGAGGGCGGATTCGCCCGTCTCGGCGGTGCGGATGCGCATCGCCTGCTCGACCGGAACGACGAAGATCTTGCCGTCGCCGATCTGGCCGGTGTGGGCGGCCGCACGGATCGCCTCGATGGTCGCCGGGACGATGTCGTCGGCCACGGTCACTTCGACCCGCACCTTGGGGATGAAGCTGACGACGTATTCGGCGCCGCGATAGATCTCGGCATGGCCCTTCTGGCGGCCGTAGCCCTTCACTTCGGTGATGGTCATGCCGTGGATCTCGAGACGGGTCAGCGCATCGCGCACCTCGTCGAGTTTGAACGGCTTGATGACGGCGATGACGAGTTTCATACGGACCCCCGGACTGCGGAAATGGTGTGCGATGTGGTGAGATCGTCAGCAACTCACGTGCCAATTCTGCTGAATTGGGCATCACGCAGCAAGCTGTTTACGCAGTGGTAACGAAGTCCGAATGCCTCGTGAGCGCATGCCTCAAAGTTGGGCATTTGTATGGGCAAATCGTCATCAGTTGCTCAGATCGGCGTCACCGGATGAGGGGCGGCCGGTCGGGCAGGGGGCGAAAGCGCCAGCGCAACAGCAGGGCGGCGACGGCCGCCGCCAGGGCCGGAACGGCGAGGCCGGCGAGGGCGAGCCCGGCGCCGCCGTGGTCGAGGGTGAGAGCCATGACGAAGGGGGCGAGCGCCGAGAACCAGAAGGCGGGGGCGCCGATGCGGCCGGTGATCGCGCCATAGGCGCGCGGGTCGAAGAGCACCAGGGGCACGGCGCCGCGGGCGATGGTGACGAGGCCGTTGCCGGCGCCGCCGCCGATCGAGAAGGCGAGGGCGGCGGCGTGGCTGGCGCCGGCGAGCGGGGCGAGCGCCAGGGTGACGGGCAGCAGCAGGCAGGCGAAGGCGGCCAGATCGAGCGGGTGGGCTCGGCTGCCGGTGGCGAATTCGGCGAAGCGGGCGGCGGACTGACCGACGCCGCGCAGGCTGGAGACGGCCACGGCGGCGGGCAACGTCAGACCGAGGGCGACGAGCAGCGGGATCATGTGGGCGGCGAGCGCCGAGGCGAGGACGCTGGTGGTGACCGCGACGATGCCGAAGAGGATCGCGGCCTCGCGGCTCGCCTCGGGCGTCGCGGCGAGAGGGGGCGGCAGGGTCCGGCTCGCCGCCGTCTCGCCGGAGCGGGGGGTGACGGTGGCGCCGGGGGCGGCGGCCGCGGGGACGGCGAGGTGCAGCGGCAGGGTGGCGAGGGCGAGGACGGCGAAGACCCAGGTGGCGTCGCGCCAGCCGAGGCGGGCGGCGAGCGCTTCGCCGACGAACCAGAAGACGGTAGAGGCGAGGCCGCCGGAGAGGGTCACCGTGGTGATGGCGCGGCGGGCGGCGACCGGATCGATGCGCACCAGTGCGGCGAAGCAGGCATCGTAGAGCGCCATGCGCATGGCGAGGCCGAGCACCACCCAGGCGGTGAACCAGTGGAGAAGCGTGTGGGCGGTGGCGAGGAGGGCGAGGCCGAGCGCTCCCGCCAGCGAGCCCGCCGCCATCACCCACCGACCGCCGGCGCGGTCGATGGCGCGGCCGATCGTCGGCGAGGCGAAGCCCATCACCAGGAGGGCGAGCGAGAAGCCGCCATGGACGACGCCGCGCGACCAGCCGGTATCGGCGACGATGCGATCACCGAAGACGCCGACCCAGTAGAAGGTGACGCCCCAGCCGACGAGTTGGGAGAGCGACAGGGCGGCGACGATGCGCCCGGCGATCACGGTCGACCGCCGGGCGGTGTGCCGTCGCCTTCGCCGAGGGGGCGCTGCATCAGCACGCTGTCGAGCCAACGACCGTGCTTCCAGCCGACGGAGCGCAGGACGCCGGCCGGTTCGAAGCCGAGGGCGGCATGCAGGCCGATCGAGGCGGCGTTGGCGCTGTCGCCGATGACGGCGATCATCTGGCGATAGCCGAGTGCGGCGGTCGCCTCGATCAGGGCTTCGAGCAGGCGCCGGCCGAGGCCGCGGCCCTTGGCGGCGGGGGCGACGTAGACCGAGTTCTCGATCGTGTTCCGATAGGCGGGGCGGGGGCGATAGGCGCCGGCGTAGGCATAGCCGAGGACCCGGCCGTCGACCTCGGCGACGAGCCACGGCAGGCCGGCGTCGCGGATCCTCTCCATGCGCGCCGTCATCTCGCTCGCGTCCGGCGGGTCGAGCTCGAAGGAGGCGCAGCCGTTCAGCACCGCATCGGCATAGATGGCGACGATCTCGGCGACGTCTGCGGGGCGGGCCGGGCGGAGGAGGACGGTCGGATCGGACATGTCGCAGGGCGGTCTCGGTGGCGGGTGGGCTCGGTCGAGAGTTGCGCGGCACGGTGTCATCGATCAAGCTCATGCAGGTTCTGCAATGCAGAAGGAAAACTCATCGATGATCGAGGCGGATCTCGACCGGCTCTTCGCCTTCGCCGCGGTGGCGGAGCGGGCGAGCTTCTCGCGGGCGGCGGAGGCCTGGGGCGTCAGCCAATCGGCGATGAGCCTCAAGGTCCGGCAGCTCGAGCGCGAACTGGGGGTGCGATTGTTGGAACGGGTGGGCCGGCGGGTGGCGCCGACGGCGGCGGGGCGGGATCTGCTCGTCCATGTCGCCGGCCTCCGCGCGGCGCATGCGGCGGCGATCGCGGCGGTGAAGCCGCATCGCGACGGGGCGGCGGGGCGCGTCGTCATCGGCACCGGGGCGACGGCCTGCCTCCATTTCCTGCCCGGGCCGCTCCGGCGGCTGAGGGCGGCGATGCCGGGGCTCGAGATCATCGTGCGCACCGGCGACAGCCGCGACATCCTGGCGGCGCTGGAGGCCAATGCGCTCGACGTCGGGCTGGTGACGATGCCGGCAGCGGGGCGGGCCTTCGCGGTCGAGGAGTTGATCGTCGACGAGATGCTGGCGGTGCTGCCGGCGGCCGAGCGGACGCCGGAGGGGGCGATCGGTCCGGCCGATCTCGCCCGCCATCCGCTCATTCTCTACGAATCGCGCGGCCAGACGCGGCGGATCATCGACGACTGGTTCGCCGCTGCGGGAATCGCGGCGAAGCCGGTGATGGAGCTGTCGTCGGTGGAGACGATCCGCGAACTGGTCGGGGCGGGGCTCGGCGCGGCGATCCTGCCGGGACTGGCGCTCGGCGGCGACGTCGGTGGGGCGGTGGCGATCCGCCGATTGGCACCGCGGCTCGATCGGCGGCTGGCGCTGGTGCTCCGGCGCGACAAGCCGCTCGATGCGGCCTTGCGTGCCACCATCGCGGCGATGCGCGAGCAGGTGGCGGCGCGGACGTGATCGGCCGCGCAACGGCGATGCCCGGCGAAGGACCGCGCACCGGCGATGTCAGGAAATGAGGAGGGGGAATGGTGCCTGGGGACGGATTTGAACCGCCGACACGCGGATTTTCAATCCGCTGCTCTACCAACTGAGCTACCCAGGCGACCGGGCGGGAGGAGCGGGCGCGAACCCGTTTCCCGAAGGTGGGCGGTTTATAGTCGGAGAGATCGGGGCTGTCCAGAGGGGTTTCGCATCATCGGTGGGGAAATCCTCGATCTCTCGCAAGCCTCTGAACCGGCGAGCCAATCGGCGTTCGACCGGACGGTCTGCGGCGGTCGCGGTCGAGAAAGGTCGACGCCGTGGGCAGGGCGAGGCGGGCATCGGCGGCGTCCGGTGCGGCGCTCGGCGGATCCGTGACGGGGCGAGCCTCGGGGGAACCGGCCGGCGCGAGACCGGGCGCGAGATCGGGCGCGAGACCGGGGGGCATCGGCGTCGCCCCCGCGACGATCTCATACCGAGCCCATGAAGTTCCGACCTGTTCAGAACTTCATGCGCGAAGGCAAGCCCGAACGGGCGTCGGCCGGTCAGGCCGAAACCCACGAAATTCGGACGAGTCCGAATTTCGTGAACTCGGTATCAGGCGTCGGCCTCGCCCTCGCCGCCGTCCTCCTCGATGACGGGGATGGCATAGGCACCGGTCAACCAACGGTTGAGGTCGACCTGACGACAGCGGGGCGAGCAGAAGGGGCGCGATTCGGGCATCGCCGGTTTGCCGCAGATCGGGCAGGGAGCGGCGGTGCGAGCGGGCCGGGGCGGGTTGCGGGTGGCCATGTCAGGCGACGGGGACGAGCGGCGCGGACCAGCCGGCGCGGACGGGGTAGCCGGTGCCCTCCAAGAGCGAGATCGTCTCGTAGAGCGGCAGGCCGACGACGGCCGGATAGGAGCCGCCCAGCTTGACGACGAAGCCGCCGGCGATGCCCTGGACGGCATAGCCGCCGGCCTTGCCGCGCCATTCGTCGGAGGCGATGTAGGCGGTGATCTCGGCCGAGGACAGGCGCTTGAAGCGCAGCCGGGTCTCGATCAGCCGCGCCTTGATCGCGCCCGAGGGGGTGGCCAGCGCGATGCCCGTCCATACCCGGTGGGAGCGGCCGGAGAGCAGACGCAGGCAGTGCTCGGCGTCGTCGACGGTCTCGGCCTTGGGCAGGATGCGGCGGCCGACGGCGACGACGGTGTCGGCGGCGAGGATGAAGGCGCCGGTCCAGGCGGGATCGCGCTTCGACCAGGCGAGCGCGGCTTCCGCCTTCTCCTTGGCGAGACGCTGGGCGAGTTGGCGCGGCAGCTCGGCCTTGAGCGGCGTCTCGTCGACGTCGGTCGGGTGGAGATGATCGGGATCGATGCCGACCTGCTGCAGGAGCCCGAGCCGGCGCGGCGAGGCGGAGGCCAGCACGAGTCTGGGACGGTCGGCGGTCATGGCGAAGCTCTCGGAAAATGGATGCGTGACGTCGGCGGGAAGCTAGCGGATCGGGGCGGGAAAGGGAACCCGAGGGGTGCGGTGCCGGGCGCGTCACACGGGTTTCATCGATCGGGTGGATGTGAGACGGCTCCCGTTCGTCCGGAGGTTCCTGCTCATGCGATCCGTTGCCGTTTCTCCGCCGCCGCTGGCGATCACCGGTGGGCGCGTGCTCGGACCCGAAGGCTTCGCCGAGGTCGATCTGGGTGTCACCGAGGGGCGGATCGCCGGTGCGCCGCTACCGGCCGGCCTCCGGCTCGACGCCACCGGGCTCCTGGTGCTGCCGGGCATCGTCGACGTCCACGGCGATGCCTTCGAGCGGCAGGTGATGCCGCGTCCCGGGGTCGGCTTCGACCTCGTCACTGCGCTTCTCGACACCGACCGACAACTGGTCTCGAACGGCATCACCACGGCGTTCCACGGCGTCACATGGTCGTGGGAGCCGGGCCTGCGCGGCGCCGAGAACGCCCGGGCGCTGCTCGCGGCGATCGCCGATCTCGGCGATAGGCTCGCCGCCGACACCCGCTTCCACCTGCGCCACGAGACCTTCAATCTCGCCGGCGAGGCCGAGATCGTGGAGTGGATCGCGGCCGGTCGCATCGGCTGTCTCGCCTTCAACGATCACACCACCGGCATGGTCGGCAAGCGTCAGACCCCGGCCAAGCTCGCCAAGATGGTCGAGCGCACCGGGCTCGAAACCGAGGACTTCATGGCGCTGTTCGACAATGTCGCGGCCCACGCCGACGAGGTGCCGGCCTCGGTCGCCCGGCTCGCCGCGGCGGCGAGGGGGAGCGGCATCGCCATGCTGTCGCACGACGACCTGTCGCCGACGATGCGGGCCGAGTTCCGTGCCATGGGCGTCTCGATCGCCGAGTTCCCGATCGATGTGGCGACGGCGGAAGAGGCCGCCGCGGCGGGCGAGGCGATCGTCTTCGGGGCGCCCAACGTGGTGCGTGGCGGATCGCACACCGGCTGTCCGAGCGCGGCGGAGATGGTCGGGCGCGGCCTCTGCACCATCCTGGCCTCCGACTACTACTATCCGGCGCTGGCAGCGGCGCCGTTCCGGCTGGTGCGGGACGGGATCGCGAACCTGGAGGCGGCGTGGGCGCTGGTGTCGCGCAATCCGGCGGCGGCGATGGGGCTCGACGACCGCGGCGCGATCGCGGCCGGCAAGCGGGCCGACGTGGTGCTGGTCGATGCCGAGGGCGCGGGCGGAGTGCCGCGGGTGGTGGCGACGGTCGCGGCGGGGCGGCTGGTGCATCTTTCCGAGGGGTCGCGGATCGGCGCGTGAGGGGGGGCGAGGGTTCAATGCCCGCCTTGGGGCTTCCACTCCAGGCGGGCCTTGATGCGGCGGCCGAGGCCGTCGCGGACCTGGCGGTAGACGTCCATGATCTGGTCGCGCGAGCCGGTGGCGAGCTGGGGATCGGGGGTCGGCCAGTATTCGACGTCGGCCGCCATGGTGCGGGTCATCTCGAGCGCCTTGTGGTGGGCCTCGGGCGCGAGCGTCACGATCAGGTCGAAGTTGCCGTCCTCGATCTCCTCGATGGTGCGCGGCCGATGGCGGGAGATGTCGACGCCCATCTCCTCCATCGCCTTGACCGAGAAGGGATCGAGTTCGCCCTTCCGGACGCCGGCCGACTGGACGTAGACCGTCTTGCCGAACCACAGCCGGGCGAGCGACTCGGCCATGGGCGAGCGGACGGCATTGAGACCGCAGACGAAGAGGACGGAGCTCGGACGCGTCCGATCCACCGGCGTCAGCCTTTCCAGTGCAGCGAGCAGATCAGGGTGAAGATGCGGCGGGCGGTGTCGAAGTCGATCTCGACCTTGCCGGCGAGCCGATCGATCAGGACCTGGGATCCCTCGTTGTGGAGGCCGCGGCGGCCCATGTCTATCGCCTCGATCTGCGACGGGGTCGCGGTGCGGATGGCGGCGAAGTAGCTCTCGCAGACGAAGAAGTAGTCCTTGACGATGCGCCGGAAGGGGCTGAGCGACAGCAGATGGACCGCCACCGGGGTGCCGGCGTCGTCGCGGATGTCGAAGGCGAGGCGGTTCTCGACCATGCCGATGGTCAACCGCCAGGGGCCACCGTCGTGGCCGACCGGGGCGAAGTGGTTCTCCTCGATCAGGTCCCAGATGGCGGTGGCGCGTTCGTGTTCGACGTCGGCGGAGGCGCGGTCGATCGAACTGTCGTCGAGGGTGACGCCGACGAGGCGGGTCGGCGGTCTGTCCTTGGTCTGCGGCGCGCCCATGGTCGGCTGTGGCCCTCCCGGGGCTTCGGTTCGGTCGGATCGGGCGGGCGCCCGATGCGGATCAGAGGTTGAGGCGGATCGAAACGGACCGGCCGTGCGCGTCGAGGCCTTCGGACTTCGCCAAGAGCATCGCCGCCGGTCCGAGCGCGCGCAAGCCCTCGGCGTCCAGTTGCAGGATCGACGTTCGTTTGACGAAGTCGAGCACCGACAGGCCGGAGGAGAAGCGCGCCGAGCGGGCGGTGGGCAGGACGTGGTTGGAGCCGCCGACATAGTCGCCGATCGCCTCCGGCGTGTGGTGGCCGAGGAAGAGGGCGCCGGCGTTGCGCACCTTGGCGGCCAGGGGCGCGGGGTCGTCGAGGGCGATCTCCAGGTGCTCGGCGGCGATGGCGTCGGCGAGCGGCACGGCCTCGTCGAGGTCGCGGACGAGGATGATCGCGCCGTAGTCGCGCCAGCTCGCCCGGGCGGTCTCGGCGCGCGACAGGGTGGCGAGCTGCTTCTCGACTGCCACCTCGACGGCGTCGGCGAGCTCGGGACTGTCGGTGATCAGGATCGACTGGGCGGCGGGGTCGTGCTCGGCCTGGGCGAGCAGGTCGGCGGCGAGCCAATCGGGATCGTTCTTCGCGTCGGCCAGGATCAGCACTTCCGACGGGCCGGCGATCATGTCGATGCCGACCTTGCCGAAGACGCGGCGCTTGGCGGCGGCGACGAAGGCGTTGCCGGGGCCGACGATCTTGGCGACGGGGGCGATGCTCTCGGTGCCGTAGGCGAGCGCGGCGACGGCCTGGGCGCCGCCGATCTTCCAGATCTCGTCGACACCGGCGAGGTCGGCGGCGGCGAGCACCAGCGGGTTGAGCTTGCCGTCCGGGCAGGGGACGACCATCACCAGCCGATCGACGCCGGCGACCTTGGCCGGCACGGCGTTCATCAGCACCGAGGAGGGATAGCTCGCGGTGCCGCCGGGGACGTAGAGGCCGACGGACTCCAGCGCCGTCCACTTCGAGCCGAGCGTCACGCCGAGGGCGTCGGTGTAGACGTCGTCCTTCGGCAGTTGGCGGGCGTGGTGGGAGCGGATGCGGTCGCGGGCGAGTTCGAGGGCGGCGAAGGTCTCGGGGTCGACGGCGGCCTTGGCCGCGGCGATCTCGTCCGCCGTGACGCGCAGGCCGGTCGAGCGCAGGTCGACGCGGTCGAACTTGTGGGTCAGGTCGTAGAGGGCCTCGTCGCCGCGGGCGCGAACGTCGGCGATGATCTCGGCGACGGCGCGATCGACGTCCTCGGAGACCTCGCGCTTCATGTCGAGGAGATCGGCGAAGCGAGAGCGGAAGTCGGCGTCGCGGTTGTCGAGACGGATGGCCAAGGCGGTCCTCGGGAAACTCGGCGCTTCAGGCGCGGAAAAGTCGGGGGAGAGAGGTAGCCGATCGCGGGGCGAGGGGCAATGTCGCGTTGGCGGAGGGGGGATGGATGTGGCGACGTAGGGTGCATCGAGCGGAGCGAGATGCACCGACGGCGTCGAAGATCGAGGGAGGCGCCGCCGCGGTGGCCGAGCCGCGCTCCGGGTCGGGAGCGGTGCATTTCACTGCGTTCAATGCACCCTACGTTGCGTCACGCCCCGAGATGCTTGGGGCAGTTCTCGGTCGACCAGGCGGCGCCGAGGTCGCAGAGGCCGGCTTCGAGGCATTCGACCTCGATGCGGAGTGCGCCGCCGCCGGCGAAGACCGCCTCGACCACGCCCGACGGGGCATCGGCCTCGGTGAAGTTCAGGGCGAGGAGTTCCAGCACCGCGTCGGGGGTGTCGCGCGGGATGCGGGTCGCCTGGACGCGGGTGACGCGGTCGAAGCGCAGGGCCGAGCGGCGGCGCTCGTAGGCCTTGCGGCTCTTCTCGCCGGCGCTCTCCCAGACGAAGCGGTTGAGGGCGAGCACCAGCCGCTTCTCGTCGGCCAGCCAATGGATGTCGCCGACCTTGAGCACGGCGTCCTGGAGGTGGGCGGAGAGGACTTCGAGGTCCTCGCCATCGAGGGCGAGAAGTTTCAGATCGGTCATGGCGCTCGCTCGAGACGTCTCTTCCGAGGGACGGGAACCGCCGGACGGGCGGGTCGTGGGTGTCTCATCCCAGATAGGAAGTCCGTCGCGACGCGACAACCGGTAAAATCCTGAGGTCGCGGGTTCAGCGCATGCCTTCGCCGGAAAGACGCTCGATGACCGCGCCGCAGCGCGACAGCTTCTCTTCCAGGCGCTCGAAACCGCGGTCGAGATGGTAGACGCGCGACACGATGGTCTCGCCTTCGGCGACGAGGCCGCCGATGACCAGCGACACCGAGGCGCGCAGGTCGGTCGCCATGACGGGGGCGCCGACGAGGCGGGGCACGCCGGTGACCGTGGCGGTGCGGCCGTCGATGGCGATGTGGGCGCCGAGGCGGGCGAGTTCGGCGACATGCATGAAGCGGTTCTCGAAGATCGTCTCGGTGATCTGCGAACGGCCCTCGGCGCGGGTCATCAGCGCCATGAACTGGGCCTGGAGATCGGTCGGGAAGCCGGGATAGGGCTCGGTGACGACGTCGACCGGGATGAGCGCGGTGGCCGGATCGCGGGCGATGCGCAGGCCGTCGGTGACCTCCTCGACGGTGGTGCCGGTGGCGGCGAGGACGTCGAGGGCGTTGCGCAGCAGGTCGCCGGAGGTATGCGTCAGCGTCACGTCGCCGCCGGTCATGGCGACGGCCATGGCATAGGTGCCGGTCTCGATGCGATCGGGCAGGACGCGGTGAGTGGCGCCATGCAGGCGCGGGACGCCCTGGATGTGGATCACCGAGGTGCCGGCGCCCTCGATCCTGGCGCCCATGGCGACGAGGCAGCGGGCGAGATCGACCACTTCCGGCTCGCGGGCGGCGTTCTCGATCACCGTTTCGCCCTTGGCCAGCGTCGCGGCCATCATCAGGACGTGGGTGGCGCCGACCGAGACCTTGGGGAAGACGTAGCGGCCGCCGCGCAGACCGCCGGGGGCGCGGGCGTTCACATAGCCCGCCTCGATGTCGATCTCGGCGCCCATGGCCTCGAGGCCGGCGATGAAGAGATCGACGGGCCGCGTGCCGATGGCGCAGCCGCCGGGCAGCGACACGCGCGCCTCGCCGCAGCGGGCGAGCAGCGGGCCGATCACCCAGAAGGAGGCGCGCATCTGGCTGACCAGCTCGTAGGGGGCGCGGGTGTCGACGATCTCGCGGGCGGTGAGGCCGATGGTCTGGCCGGTGAGGTGGTCCTCGCCGGGGCGCTTGCCGTTCAGCGCGTAGTCGACGCCGTGGTTCGACAGGATGCGGTTGAGGAGCGAGACGTCGCGCAGGCGCGGCACGTTCTCGAGGGTCAGCCGCTCGTCGGTGAGCAGCGAGGCGATGATCAGCGGCAGGGCGGCGTTCTTGGCGCCGGAGATCGGGATGATGCCGTCGAGCCGATTGCCACCGACGATCCGGATCTTGTCCATCGCTTCCGCCTCTCTGTCGGGAATTCTTCGATAGTCCGAGGGCGCGCGCCTCCGCACGTCCGCGTCCGAACGGGCCGCGACCGCCGCGCTCCCTTAGCCGCTCGCCGGAGATGGAGCAAGGTCGGGCGTCTGCGCATCGCCGCCGGCGCCCCTGAGATCAGCCCGAGATGGCCGAAACGTGGCGGATTCAGCTCTCGTCGCGCGGCGTGTCGTCGCTCGGCGGCGGCGGGACCGCATCGCGACCGCGGGTCTGGTCCTTACGGCGGCGGAGATTGGCGCGAAGCTCGGCGGCGAGCCGCTCGGCGCGCTCTTCCTTCGCCGACTTCCTCGGCGGGGGCGATTCGGTTTCGGAGGTCATCGCGCGATGATGCCGGGAAGGGCGGCGACGGCAAGAGGGAGGCGGGCGCACGGTTCGCCAGATCCCGCTCGGAAAAGCACGACCACCCCTCCGCGTCACCCCGAGGCGGGCGGTGGGGGTCGCGGGGGCCCGCGGGGGCTGCGGCGGGCGGAGACAGAGCGATCGCCTCGGCGTGCGCCGGAAAATGCCGGTTCGACGGCGATGTGAATTCGTCGTCCGGCGAGGCTTGCGCTCCCGGATCGACTGTGGCACATAGCGGGCCGCGCGGGGCACCCCGGTTCCACCGGACGGCCGAAGGGTCGTCGCCCCGCCTGCCGATCGCTCGAAGAGCGGGTCGAGCGCGCTGCGGTAGCTCAGTGGTAGAGCACTCCCTTGGTAAGGGAGAGGTCGAGAGTTCAATCCTCTCTCGCAGCACCATTCCTCCCCCTACGACGCGACCGTCGCCGGGCCCCGAGGGAGCGGTTCCGCAGCATGACCTCGTCCGAGATCTCCACGCCGGCCGAAGAAAGCGAACCGATCGATCTCGTCTACCTGTGGGTCGACGGCGGCGATCCGGCGTTCCGGGCGCTCAAACGCGAATACCTCGGCCGCGAGGCGGGGCGGGCTCGCGACGAGGAGCTCTCCGGCGACGAAGCGCGCTACCTGCAGATGGGCGAGATCACCTATTCCGTCCACTCCGCCCGCCGCTTCGCACCGTGGATCCGCAACATCCACATCGTCGTGGCGCCCGGTCAGAAGCCGCCGGTCGATCTCGACGACCCACGCATCCGGCTGGTCGAACATCCGACGATCATCCCGGCGGAATTCCTGCCGACCTTCGCCAGTCCGAGCATCGAGCCCTTCGTCCATCGCGTGCCCGGGCTCTCGGAGATCTTCATCTACGCCAACGACGACATCCTGTTCTGGCGGCCGACGCCGCGCGAGCACTTCGCCCGAGAGGGGCGGCTGCAACTGCGCGGGCGCCATCAGTCGCGACTGCGGGCGCGCTTCGAGGCGGCGATCAAGAGGGGGCACGATCGCATCGTCGGTCGGACGGCTCTTCTGCTGTACGACCACGGGATTCGGCCGGTGCACATCCCGGAACATTCCTTCCAGGTGATGCGGCGCTCGACCTGCGAAACGGTGTGGGCGGAGCTCGGGGAGCCGCTGCGGGCAGCGGTGGCGATGCGCTTCCGCGACGACGATCGCTGCCTGTCGTGGCAGACGATGGTCGACTCCTTCGAGGAGCGGGACCACCCGACCGATACGGTGCGGACCTTCGGCGGGGCGCAGATCTCCTTCGCCCATGTGGCGACGAGCCGGTTCGATGCCTTGCGCTGCCGGATGCGGCTGGCGTTCCTCGACGTCTACGCGCCGCGGACGATCTGCTTCAACACCGTGCCGAGCGCTTGGCACGAACGCATTCGCGGCGTTCTCGATCGCCACTACGGCTTCGATCGGGGGCCGGGCGGCCCGGCGATGTGATCCGCCGTCGCGACGGCCGGGGGCGCCGAGGCGTCCGTCCGGGCGGACGACGGCCCGACGCGAGGCTCCGCCCATTCGTCGATCCGCCCGCGCCCGCCACCGTCACGTTCGAGACGACCTGTCCGGACGAGCAGAGCCAACGGCCTCCGATCGTGCGTCTTGGGGCAGCCGACCATCGAGGTGCCGCGTCTCGCAAAGACGACGAAGCGGCGCGTCGGGGGGACCGACGCGCCGCTCTCCCGCCTCGCCGAGACGGGAAAACGAGGCGAGCGGCCACGCCGAAGGCCGGCTCGCCTCGAGGTGCGATGGACGAACGACGGCAATCAGCCGCCGTTCTTCTTCTTACCCTTCTTGCCCGGAGCCTTCTGCGGCTGCGGCGCGGTGCCCTGCATGCCGGACATCCCCGACATGCCGCTCATGCCGGACATTCCCGACATGCCACCCATGCCGGACATTCCGCCCATACCGGACATGCC
>ERZ1645187.1693-NODE-1693-length-20036-cov-5.819529_pt1 | contig 20036 bp, 17 predicted proteins | sample MGYA00575352_ERZ1645187 | MGnify/ENA primary metagenome ERZ1645187 (study PRJEB40837, sample SAMN11349314) | freshwater sediment metagenome | isolation source: river sediment | host: Sediment | place: India: Wazaribad , New Delhi | collected 2017-02-21 ... | reverse complement strand
CGCGGCGTGGATGCCATCCAGCAAGTGCCCAAGCATGTGCTCAACAACATCATCCTTCCCCGGCTTGAGGAGACCATCGAGCTGCTGCGCCATGACATCGGGCGTCACGGCGCGCTTGAGAGCGTCACGCGCATTGTCCTCACCGGCGGTGGCAGTCAACTGCAGGGGGTTCGCGATTTCGTGGCCCATCATTTTGGCTGCGCTGTGCGTCTTGGCCAGCCGGTTCTGGGGCAGGGGGCCCCGGAGGCGGCACATCAGGGGGGCATGGCGGTGAGCGCTGGGCTGCTGGCCCTGTCTCTCAAGCCTGACAGGAGGCTCGCGATGCCTACCGAGGCGCGGGAGAAGCTGGAACGGCAGCAAATGGGTTATGCGCGGCGGGTCGGTCGCTGGCTCAAGGAAGCACTTTGAGCGCCCGGGTGTGAACGCCGGATTGCCCGGCTGCCCCGTTCCGACTCACTTTTCACACAATTTTCACCCCCTTGGTTAGCAATCGTTAACCATTTCTTAGGCTTTGGGAAACAAAGTCCTATCAGCCCAAATCAGTACCGGAAGCGACTCATGTCCATCAATCTCACTGTCCCCAACCTGCACGAGCTCAAGCCGCGGATCACGGTTTTTGGGGTTGGCGGTGCCGGGGGCAATGCTGTCAACAACATGATCGAAAGCCGCCTTGAAGGCGTTGAATTCGTTGTGGCAAACACGGATGCGCAGGCCCTTCTGCAGAACGCCGCACAACGCCGGGTGCAGATGGGCACGGCCCTGACGCAGGGTCTGGGCGCGGGTTCGCAGCCGCAGATCGGTGCCGCCGCTGCCGAAGAGGCGCTGCCGGAAATCCTGGATCATCTCGCAGGCTCGCACATGGCCTTCATCACCGCCGGCATGGGCGGTGGCACCGGCACGGGTGCGGCTCCCATCATCGCGCGGGCTGCCAAGGAGCAGGGCATCCTCACCGTTGGTGTGGTCACCAAGCCCTTCCATTTCGAGGGCGCGCGCCGCATGGCGACCGCCGAGCGCGGCATCGAAGAGCTGGCGCGCTATGTCGATACGCTGATTGTCATTCCCAACCAGAATCTTTTCCGGGTAGCCAACGAAAAGACCACCTTCGCGGCAGCCTTCGCCATGGCGGACCAGGTGCTTTATTCCGGTGTTGCCTCCATCACCGAACTCATGACCAAGGAAGGCCTCATCAATCTCGACTTCGCCGACGTCCGCGCCATCATGAGCGAGATGGGCAAGGCGATGATGGGCACGGGCGAAGCCTCCGGCGAGAAGCGCGCCATTGAGGCCGCCGAAGCCGCGATTTCCAACCCCCTGCTGGACGATGTCTGCATGCGCGGTGCGCGCGGGCTGCTCATCTCGATCTCGGGCGGTCCTGATCTCACCCTCTATGAAGTGGATGAAGCTGCCACGCGCATCCGTGAGGAAGTGGATCCGGAGGCCAATATCATCCTCGGCGCAACCTTCGACGACTCGCTTGAAGGCACGATGCGCGTTTCCGTTGTGGCGACCGGCTTGTCGCCAGAGGCCTTGCATGGCCAGTCTGAAGACACGATCGAGCAGCAGGAAGCTGTGCGCACGCAGGTTGGCTATGCCGCTCCCGCTGTGGAATCTGTGAAGGTGATCAAGCCTGCACCGATGGCCGCGCGTCCGGCCCCCGCTGAGGCCCGCATGGAAGCACCGCCGCAGCCCATTCCCGTGGCCCAGCCTGCACCGCGCGTGACCACGCAGCGCATTCCGCCGATTGAAGACTTCCCGGTCATTGCCCAGAAGCAGATTGCCGCCCAGCAGGGCCGGATCGAAGATATCGCTGAGCATGCGCAGAAGCGCAAGAAGGGCATTTTCGAACGCCTGGCCACGGTGGGCCTTGGTCGGCGCGAGGAGGCTGCTCCTGTGCCACAGCAGGCCGCGCGACGCGCAGAACCCAAAATGGCGGCCCAGCCGACCGCGTCCCGGCCGATGGCCCGTCCGGCCCCGCAATCCGAACCACAGGTTCAGGCGGAACCGGATTACGGCGACGACCAACTGGCCATTCCCGCATTCCTGCGCCGCCAGGCAAGTTCGTAATCCCTTTGGGACAACCCCTGTTATCAACACGCCCGGCGGTCACACTTCCGCCGGGTTTCGTTTGTCATTAGGCACCTCATTCACGACCCTTCACGGCAGGGGTGACAAACGCTAGAACCCCGACCACATGACCCAGTCCTTCGCTTCTTCCCCGTTTTTCCTGCGTGCCATCGCCCTTTTGATGGCTGTGGGTGTTCTTGGTGGCTGTTCGACGTCGGGCGGGTTCAAGCGCCTACTGGACCGCGGTGACGAGAGTTCAACGGCGACCTCGAATGTGGTCCCGCGCGGTGGCGTTGTCGCGCCGGACATGGCCTCGGCCGACGACAAGGCGGTGGCGACGCTCTACAACGGTGGTCTCGCAGAGCTGCAGTCGGGTGCCTACAGCCGGGCGCAGAAGAAATTTGCTGAAGTGGAACGCCAGCATCCCTATTCGAAGTGGGCAACCAAGTCGATCCTGATGCAGGCATTTGCGGCCTATCAGCGCCGCTCGTACGACGACGCCGTGAATGCCGCCAAGCGCTTCACCGCGCTGCATCCCGGTCACAAGGATGCGCCCTATGCCTACTACCTGATCGCGCTTTCGGAATACGAACGGATTGCTGACGTGCGCCGCGACCAGCGGCAAACGGAAAAGGCTGTGGAGGCGCTCGAGGAAATCGCGCGCCGCTATCCGGATACCGCCTATGCCGCCGATGCCAAGGAGAAGGCCAAACTCGGATATGACCGGCTGGCCGCCAAGGAAATGGAAATCGGGCGCTACTACATGGGCCAGGGTTCCTATCTCGCGGGCATCAACCGTTTCAAGAAGGTGGTGACCGACTATCAGCAGACGTCGCACACGCCGGAGGCGCTCTACCGCCTGGCGGAAGCCTACATGGCGCTGGGCGTGGTGTCCGAGGCACAGACCGCGGCTGCCGTGCTGGGGCACAATTTCCCCAACAGCGAGTGGTACCGCGACGCCTATCAGCTGGTGGGCAGCGACGGGCGCCAGCCTGTGGCCAGCGAGTCCTCCTGGATCACCAAGGCCTTCCGCAGCTTCACGGGTTGATCGCTTCCCCCGCGCGTGAAGACTCGGCTATAACGCCGGGATGCTGACCGCACTTTCCATCCGCGACATCGTGTTGATCGAAAAACTGGACCTCACCCTTGAGGCCGGGTTGACCGTCCTCACCGGTGAAACGGGTGCCGGCAAATCCATCCTGCTTGACTCGCTGGGGCTTGCCCTGGGCGCACGGGGGGATTCCTCGCTGGTGCGTAGCGGGCAGGCCAAAGGCACGGTGAGCGCATCATTCGCGTTGCCGGACAGACACGCGGCGTTGGGCGTCCTCAAGGCGAATGACATTGATTGCGACGGCGAGATTGTCATCCGCCGGGTGCAGAATGCTGACGGTCCAAGCCGCGCCACCATCAATGACCAGCCCGTGAGCCTGAACCTGCTGCGGCAGGTGACGACGGAACTCGTCGAAATCCATGGACAGCATGCCGATCGCGCGCTGGTGGATGTTTCCGCCCACCGCCGCCTGCTGGATGCCTTCGGTGGACTGCAGGCGCAGGTGGAAGCGGTTTCAGCCCTGTGGCGCACGGCCAGCGACGCGGCGGCCGCGCTGGATGAACATCGCGCCCTGATGGCCAAGGCTGAAGCCGAGCGCGACTATCTTGAGCATGCCGTGGCGGAACTGGGCAAACTCGCGCCCGAGCCGAATGAGGAGCAGCAGCTTGCCGAGGCGCGGCAGCTGATGATGCAGTCGGAACAGTACATCGGTGCATTGGATGAGGCCGAACAGGCGTTGGCCGGAGACGGCGCGGCGGAAGCCAAGATCAATGCAGCACTGCGCCGTCTGGAACGGCGCAAGGACACGGCCCATGGCCGCCTTGATTCTGTTGTTGCCACGCTTGACCGGCTGTTGGCCGAATATTCGGAGGCGGGCCGCGCCATTGACGAGGCGCGCCGCGCCTTCGACTACGACCCGCGCGAACTTGAAAAGTCCGAGGAACGCCTGTTCGCGCTGCGGGCGGCGGCGCGCAAGTACCGTTGCACCGTTGATGAACTTGCAACCGTGCGGGGCCGCTTCGAGACGGAAATGCAGGCGCTGACGGATGGAGGTGCCCGTCTTGCTGTTCTGCACAAGGCACATGCGGAAGCAAATGCCGCCTTCGAAGCCGCCGCGGACAAGCTGTCGGCCGCCCGGCGCAAGGCGGCGAAGGCGCTGGACAAACAAGTGATGGCCGAGCTTCCGGCCCTCAAGCTGGAAAAGGCGCGCTTTGAGACACAGGTTCAGTCCGACGCTGCAAAGCCGGGTAGCCATGGCGTGGATCGGGTGGAGTTCCTCGTTGCCACCAATCCTGGCACGCCGCTCGCCTCTCTGATGAAAATCGCGTCGGGTGGTGAACTGGCGCGCTTCATGCTGGCGCTGAAAGTGGTGCTGGCGGCCAAGGGCTCGGCGCCGGTTCTGATCTTTGACGAAATCGACACAGGCGTGGGTGGTGCTGTTGCCGATGCCATTGGCAAGCGGCTGGCAAGGCTGGCCGACGGTTTGCAGGTTCTGGCCGTCACGCACTCGCCGCAAGTGGCGGCGCGGGCCGGGCAACACATGCTGATTTCCAAGATGGAAGACGTCTCGTCCAAACGCATGGTGACACGGGTGCAGCCGCTCGCCGCGCAAAGCCGCCGCGAGGAGCTGGCCCGCATGCTCTCTGGAGCGACGGTCACGGAAGCGGCACGGGCGCAGGCCGACCAGTTGCTGGCGGGGCAGGGCTAAGCCGTGACACTCAAGACCGGGGATGCGGAGCAGTTGTCGCCACTTGAGGCGCGGGCGGAACACGGCCGCCTTGTCGAAGAGATAGCGGCTCACGACATTGCCTATCACCAGCAGGATCAGCCCGTCATCACCGATGCGGAATACGACCGGCTGCGCCGGCGGCTTGTGGTTTTGGAGGAGCGCTTTCCCGAGTTGGCGCGTGTTTCTGCCGTGTCGCGAGGTGTGGGAGCCGCGCCGTCGGGCAAGTTCTCCAAGGTGCTGCACCGCGTGCCGATGCTGTCGCTTTCCAATGCTTTTGCCGACGCGGACGTGACGGATTTTCTTGATCGCATCCGGCGCTTCCTGAAATTGACGGATGACGCCATGATTGACCTCACGGCAGAGCCCAAGATTGACGGCCTCTCGATTTCCTTGCGTTTTGAACAGGGCCAACTGGTCGAGGCTGCCACGCGTGGAGACGGAGCCGAGGGCGAGAATGTGACGGCCAATGTCCGAACCATCGCTGAAGTGCCCGCGAAACTTTCCGGAAATGCGCCTGATGTGATCGAGGTACGCGGCGAAATCTACATGTCACATGCAGACTTCGCTGCTCTCAATTCGGCACAGGAGGCAGCGGGCGACAAGACATTTGCCAATCCGCGCAATGCTGCAGCGGGTTCACTGCGCCAGCAGGATGCCAGCATCACCGCGTCGCGGCCCTTGCGGTTTTATGCCTATGCGTGGGGTGAGGCGCCAGAACTGCCGGGCAATACGCAGTGGGACGTGGTGCAGGCCTTCAAGGGGTGGGGACTGCCGGTCAACCCGCTGATGAAGCTTTGCCATGGGGCGGATGACCTGCTGGCCCACTACCGCCTGATCGAGGGACAGCGCGCGGACTTAGGCTATGATATCGATGGTGTCGTTTACAAGGTGAACGACATTGCCTTGCAACAGCGCCTTGGCTTTGTGTCCCGTTCGCCGCGCTGGGCCATTGCCCACAAGTTTTCCGCCGAGCAGGCAACGACCGTGCTGGAGGCCATTGACATCCAGGTGGGGCGGACAGGTGCTTTGACACCCGTAGCGCGACTGAAGCCTGTCACGGTGGGTGGCGTGGTCGTTTCCAATGCCACATTGCACAATGAGGACGAGATTTCCCGCAAGGACGTTCGGGTGGGTGACACCGTGGTGGTGCAGCGGGCGGGAGATGTCATTCCGCAGATTGTCTCGGTTGTTGTGGACAAGCGGCCTTCGGGTGCGGTCCCTTATGCCTTCCCGCACGTCTGCCCGGTGTGCGGCAGCCATGCCGAACGGGAAGAGAAGGGTGGCAAGGCGGACGCGGTGCGGCGCTGTACGGGCGGCCTCATCTGCGCTGCCCAGCGCAAGGAGCGTCTCAAGCATTTCGTGTCTCGCAATGCCTTCGACATCGAGGGATTGGGCGACAAGATCATCGAGGAATTTGCTGACGAGGGCCTGCTGAAGGTTCCGCAGGACATTTTTGCGCTTGAATCCCGCATTGGCGGCACCTTGCAGGACCGCGATGGCTGGGGCGCAGCCAGTGCGACCAATCTCTTCGCCGCCATCAATGCGCGGCGATCGATTATGCTGGACCGTTTCATTTTTGCGCTGGGCATACGCCATGTGGGCGAAACCACCGCGCGGGTTCTGGCGCGGGCCTATGGTTCGGCGGAACGCCTGCGCGACGCCGCGGTTGCCGCAAGGCCAGGCAATGAGGCCTGGGAGGAACTCACGTCGCATGACGGCATTGGCGATGTGGTCGCCGAGGCCATCGCGCAGTTCTTTGCCGAGCCGCACAATGTCGAGGTTGTTGACGCGCTGCTGCGCGAGGTTTCGCCGCAGGCGCTGGCGGCGGTTGCCACATCCTCGCCTGTCTCCGGCAAGACCGTTGTGTTTACAGGGGCGCTGGAACGCATGACGCGCGAGGAGGCCAAGGCGATGGCCGAGCGGCTGGGGGCCAAGGTCGCTGGGTCGGTTTCGAAAAAGACAGATCTGCTGGTCGCCGGGCCGGGGGCGGGTTCCAAGCTCAAGGACGCGACCAAGCATGGGGTTGAGGTGATTGACGAGGACGAGTGGTTCCGGCGCGTGGGCGGGTCCTCTTCATGATGCGTGATTTCTGGTGCGATTTCTGGCGCGGCTTTGGCGAGGTGTGGCCCATGCTGCTGGCCTATGCGCCGATCGCCGCCCTGTGGGGCGCGGTGGCGGCAGGGCAAGGTTTTTCCCCGCTGGAGGCCATCCTGATGAGCGGCATCGTCTATTCCGGTGCGGCGCAGTTTGTGGCTGTTGATCTTGTGAAGGCGGCAACGCCACTTTCGCTGCTGGTGTTCACCATTGCGACAGTCGGCTTGCGCCATGTGTTGATGTCGGCGTCCATCTCGCGGCACATCACGCATTTCCCGAAACTGCGTGCCTCCATCCTGATGTTCTGGCTGACCGACGAGGCCTGGGCCATTCTGGAGCGGCGGGCGCTGCATGAAAAGCTGACACCGGCCTATTTCCTCGGGGCATCCATGCCTCTCTGGCCAAACTGGATCCTGTTCACGGGGATCGGTGCGCTGGTTGGCAACCGGCTGGGGGATGGCTCTGCCATCGGGCTCGACTTCGCCTTTGCCGCCATGTTCATTGCCGTGCTCGCCGGGTTCTGGAAAGGCCCCCGCACGGGCGCCATTCTTGCAGCGAGTGCCGCGGCGGCCTGTGCCGCCAAGCTTCTTGTTCCGGGTGCGTGGTACATCCTGATCGGCGGCATTGCCGGCATGGCCGTGTCGGTGGCGTTGCACAGCGAGCGCGAGACAGCATGAGCATTGATCCGCTGTTCTTCCTCGCCATCGTGATGATGGGCTGCGCCACCTATGCCACGCGGCTTTCCGGCTATCTGCTGTTGCGTGGTGTCAGGATCGAGGGGCGCGTGAAGGCGGCGATTGATGCGGTGCCGCCCGCCATTCTCACGGCTGTGATTGCGCCCGCGGTTTTCCTGCAGGGGTGGGCCGAAATGATTGCGGGTGCAGTGACTCTTGTTGTCGCGCTGTTGCGGGCGCCGCTGTTGGTCACGATTGGCGCTGGTGTTGCGAGTGTTGTGGCCTTGCGGCACCTGTTCATGTGAGCGGGGCGCAAGCCTCCTTCAGCCAGGCTGCGGTTTCATGATCCATGAGCGATGAAAGCTCTGCCAGCACGCGGGCGTGATAGGAATCGAGCCAGTGCAGTTCCTCGCGGGTGAGGAGGCGCGTGTCGATCAGGGCGCGGTCGATGGGGGCAAGGGTGAGTGTTTCGAAGCCGTGCATCGGCCTGTCACCGCCGTCGATGTTTGTGGCTTCGGTGACCAGCAACAGGTTCTCGATGCGGATGCCGTACGCACCCTGTTTGTAGTAACCTGGCTCGTTGGAGAGGATCATGCCCGCTTCCAGCGGCACGTTACCGGCCTTTGAGATGCGCGCGGGCCCCTCGTGCACCGAGAGATAACTGCCCACGCCGTGGCCCGTGCCGTGGTCGAAGTCGAGGCCGGCCTTCCACAGGGCGGCGCGGGCGATGGCATCAATGTGTCCGCCTGTCGTGCCTTTCGGGAAGCGCAAGAGCGAGAGACCGATCATGCCCTTGAGCACGCGGGTGAAGCGGTCGCGCATTTCATCCGTGGGCTGACCAATGATCACGGTGCGGGTGACGTCGGTTGTGCCGTCGAGGTATTGCCCGCCTGAATCGATGAGATAGATTTCGCCGTTCCGCAGCGGGCGCGCGGTCTCCGGTGTCAGATGGTAGTGCGGGCTGGCGGCGTTGGGGCCCGAAGCGGAAATCGATTCAAACGAGAGGCCACGCAGGAGGTTTGACTCGTCGCGCAGTTCCAGCAGTTTGGCGGCTGCCGTCGCTTCGGTGTGCTGGCCATTGCCGCCGTGCTCCGCCACCCATTTGAGAAAGCGTGAGAGAGCGGCTCCATCGCGGCGCTGGGCATCGCGCGCGCCCTGTTGTTCGGTGGCGTTCTTGCGGGCCTTGGGCAGGGTGCAGGGGTCCGTGGCTTCGATCACAATCGCGCCCACCTTCACCAGCGCGAGGCGCACGGCTTCTGGCACGATGGAAGGATCGATGGCGACAGACTTGCCCTTGAGTGTTGCGAGGCGTGCCGGCAGATCACGCGGAGGTTTGCAGGTGGCTACATCAGCAAGCGCTGCTTTGGCGTCTGGCGTCAGGCGCTTTGCCTCGGCAAACAGTTCGGCCTTGCCGTTGCGGCGCAGCAGGGCATAGGCCAGCGGGAAGGGTGTGAAGGGGACGTCGCTGCCGCGGATGTTGAGGGCCCAGCAGACAGACGCCGGATCGGCGATCAGCGCGGCATGCGCCCCCAGTTTTTCGAGTTGGACGACAATGCCCTCGAGCTTGTCAGCGGCGGATTTCCCGGCATGGGCGAGGGCGTGGGCCGTGATGGGTTCGGCCGGGCGCGGCGGCTGGTCTTTCCAGATCTGGTCGATGGGGTTGCGCGGCAGGGCCACGAGTTTCGCCCCGGCCTTCTCGGTTGCGGCACGTAGCTTGCGGGCTTCCGCGACTGTGGTCACCCACGGGTCGAAACCCAGTTTGTCGCCGCGCTTGAGGGTCTTGCCGATCCAGTTGGAAGGCGGATCTTCAATGAGGTGGTGCGGTTCAAAGAGGTCCGTGTCAGTTTGTTCCCGCACCTGCAGGGTGTAGCGGCCATCGACGAAGATGGCAGCCTTGCGGGTGCCCGCAATGGCCACGCCCCATGAGCCCTTGAAGCCGGTGAGCCATTGCAGCCGCTCGGCATAGGGGGCGACGTATTCGCCCTGGAACTCGTCCTGGCGGGGAACGATGACGGCGGCCAATCCCTTCGCTTTCATCAGTGTGCGGAGGGCTTTCAGTCGGGCGGCGTGGGGGGATGATGTCATGGGCGCGCTTCTCGAAACGATTCAGTTTCCAGTTTGGGCGGCGGCGCAGGCCATCGCAAGGGCATTGGACCCAAAGGCTCTTGCGTCCGGTTGCGGGCTGTATCATAACGTCGCACATCGACTATTGGCCGGACGTTTGGCCGCTCTCGCTTGCCTTCACGCACGCGCTTGCACGACGCCCCTGATTCTCGACAGGTTTGTGAGGCGTCCCAACACCCAATCAAACCAACTGCAACGCAACTGAAGGACTTTACTACATGGCCACCGGCACAGTGAAATGGTTCAACACCCAGAAGGGCTTTGGCTTCATTCAGCCAGACGATGGCGGCAAGGACGTCTTCGTGCACATCTCCGCCGTGGAGCGTGCGGGCCTCAAGGGCCTGAAGGACGGCCAGAAGATCTCGTTCGAGTTGATCACCGACAAGCGCACGGGCCGGACCTCGGCCGGAAACCTTGTGGTGTCGTAACAGCGCCTGCCATATCACCGTTTGGAAATGCCCGGCTTGTCCGGGCATTTTCTTTTTGCGACGCAGCAATTTTGCCGCAAGTCTTACAGTCTGGTTATGCAGAATCAGGTGGAAAATGGTGTCGGATTCTGGCGTTTCAGCAGAATACGACATTCTGTCGTCAGGAAGCGCCGCCATGACAATGCCGGGTTCTGTTAAAAAACTGCCATATTTCAAGCCTATCTTTTCTTCTGTCGCACGACGGCAAAGTTAACCGAGTCTGAATCGAGGTATGCACTTCGCGCATGTCAAAACCTCCAAAGCAACTCTGGTTGACGTGTTGGGCGGAGCCTATATCCGCCTCGTAATTGTGCGGTGCACACAGAATTCAGGCATGCGCGGATGAAATCCGCAGCAGCCGCAAAGAAGGAGAAGAAGATATGACGACGATTTCCATGGGCCGCGAAACCATCCGCAACCAGGGTCTGGGCGCCAGCCCCGGCCTGATGAATTCGGTGAAGGCCTATTTCGCCCGCACCCGCGCCGAGCGCCAGCTGCGCCAGCTCGACGACCGCCTTCTGGCCGACATCGGCCTGAAGCGTGCGGACATCGCCCGCCAGGTCTGGGGCCACTAAGCCCCTACACAGGAAGCTAGGCATCCACCTCCCAGCCCGGAGCCCGGGCAGGAGAAGCGGATGTGTTTTGCAGACGTCCGGGTTTTCCATGACCCGGACGTTTTGCATTTATTCCTGTCCTTTTCATGACGAGGGCGACCCAGTTGCCCATGAAAATGGTGCGGGCGTGGACGAGGCCCCGGGCCTGGTAGCAGGCCTTGATCCAGCGCAGCTGTTCGCGCGTCAGCCCTGAGAGGATGAGGTGGCCGCCGGGGGCGAGGAGGCCGGTCAGGCCCTGCGCCAGCGCCGCCAGCGGGCGAGCGAGGATATTGGCGAAGACCAGATCATAGGGTGCCGACTGGCGGATGACCGGATGGTGCAGGCCTGCCGCGGTGTGGGCGCGGGTAAGGGGGCCAAGCGCATTGAGCCTGGCATTGGCGATTGTGACGCGCACGGCTTCGGGATCGATGTCTGTTGCCAGCACGGGCCTTCGCGTGGAGCGGGCAGCGGCGATGGCCAGCACGCCGGTGCCGCAGCCCAGATCGAAGATGCGACGGGGGGCGTGGCGCTTGAGGTTGTCATCCAACGCCAGCAGGCAGCCCGCCGTGGTGCCGTGGTGGCCGGTGCCGAAGGCGGTTCCGGCGTCGATTTCGAAAGACTGTCCGCCGGCGCGGCGGCGGTCACGATCGTGCGAGCCGTGCAGGAAAAAGCGGCCCGCCGTGACAGGGGCGAGACCCTCCAGAGATTTCCGCACCCAGTCCACCTGCGGCACCGGTGTGATCTCGGCGTCACGGCCAATCAGCGTGCGCGCGGCGGCGGCGCTTTCTTCATCAGGGAAATAGGCGGAGGCGCTCCACAGGGCGCGGGCCTCGTCGGTTTCGTTGACGGTGACGGCGAGCGCATCGATGGCGATGTGCTCATCAATGGCATCGGCCAGGGCCTGCGCCGCCTCCAGCGATGTGGGCGGATAGGTGAGGATGAAGCGGGCTTCAGTCATGCCCCGCTATGGCGGGACACGCTGCGGAGGGCAAGGGCGGAGAGGCCCCCCTCCGCCCGTTGGGCACCTCCCCCAACGAGTTGGGGGAGGGCATTTGATGGGCTGCGTCCCAAGCGAATGGGGGCCGTCATGCAGCTGCGCTCCCCCAACTTGTTGGGGGAGCTCCGCGAAGCGGTGAGGGGGCGCCCTCTTACGTCAGCGGCTGGATGGTGATTTCGACGCGGCGGTTCTGGGCCTTGCCACGGGCCGAGGCGTTGGAGGCGATCGGTTCCTGCTCGCCGCGGCCTTCCACCGAGAAGCGGTTGGGGTTCAGCTGCTGGGCGGTGAGGTAGCGCGCCACGGCGGCGGCGCGGCGGCGTGAGAGATCCTCGTTGTATTCGTCGGAGCCATCGGAGTCCGTATGGCCCACCACGTCGATGAAGGACTGGTCGTATTCCTGGAAGACGAGGGCGACAGAGTTCAGCGTGTCGTAGAAGGCGGGCTTCACGTCTGCCTGGTCGCTGTCGAAGGTGATGTTGGAGGGCATGTTGAGGACGATGGAATCGCCCACGCGCGTAACCGAGACGCCGGAGTTGGCAAGTCGCTGGCGCAACTGGGCTTCCTGGTTGTCCATGTAGACGCCGATGCCGCCACCGGCGAGCGCGCCGATGCCTGCGCCCACGAGTGCAGCCTTGCGGGTCTTGAGTGACGTCGTCTTGCCGAGGAGTGCGCCAGCGGCTGCACCCACGGCAGCACCGGTGCCGGCACCGATCAGGCCCTTCGAGACCTGCTGTTCACCCGTGTAGGGATTGGTGGTGCAGGCCGAGAGCAGCAGTGAGGCAGCGGTGACGGAAATGACGGCGAATTTCATGAGATGAGTACCCCCTTCGAGTGGGCCCGTGAATGTTGGGGGCATGTGGCGACATTTAGGTTAACGGGTGGTTATTGCGTGACGTTTGGGGTGGGGATTTCGGGGGATTTGCAGCGTATTCCGCCTTCTTGCGTTCAATCCAAGCGGTTTGCCATTGGAGCAGGGCTTCGCGGTGTTTCTGGTGCATGGCCTTTTCGAGGATGAGCTTCATTGCGCGGGGCGGGGTGCAGATGGGCTGGTCCGGCGGTCGCGGACCGCTCGGCCATGCGTCACCGAGTTTGTCTGTCATGAGGCGGTCGATCTTGAGGACGAGAGCTGCGCGGAACTCCTCGGCGTGCATGTGGGTCTTCTGGCAGAATTCCTGATAGAGCAGGCTCAGGCATTTTCCGGCACGGCGGCATTTGGTGTCCGGGCATTTCTTCAGCGGCGTGTCGCGGCGGTATTCATTGGGGCGCGCCATCCACGGCGGATAGCCTTTCTCCAAGGGTGGGTCCGGGGGAATGTGGACGGTGCCGTCCGGTGCTGTCCAGGTGATCAGGATGTCGAACTCGCGCTTGGGCGCGCGGGCGGTCTTGCGTGACGGCATGGGGGCTCATCCTGCGTGGCGGGGTGGCGATGGTGCGGGAGCGCGGCGGCGGGCGCGCGCGGGCTGCTGGCGAAGAAAGGGGAGGGGAATGCCCCGTGCCGAAGGCCGGTGTTGAAGCTTCAGGAAAGAATGGCCGGACCTCCGGCAACAAAGGCGCAAGGATTTGGGCGGGAACCCGGCGCTTCGGCGGGAAGGCTGGGGCCTTCCCATCCTGCCGCATGGCGCACACTCCGTAGTGAGTGCGGGGCCAAGTCCCTGCTCCCGGGACGGATGCTGCGTGACGGCAACCGGCGCGGGCCTTGCTGTCTGATCCACGATGTTGAGACGCTGTCGACATCGTCCCCTCCGTCTGGTTTCAGATGGAGATTATATAGCGGACTTAGGATTAAATGTCAATATCGAGTTCTGCGTGTCATTTCCGTTTTCGAGTTGGAGCACTACATTCTCAATCAAATCGATTACGATTTCATCGGCTTGAAGTTGAGTGAAACGATGATTTGAAGGATGAGCCGCAATGTTTCTCTTCTTCAGTTTTTCAAGGAGGACAGTTACGACATTCTTGGACATCAGATTCGCTGTATTGCAAATCTCAACTACTTGCTCGTCTTTGAGGTCTTCAAAGTCGTGCCGCTTGCTGATTTTCAATGAAATACGTTGGTAGCGCTTTGAAATCGAGGAATTGAACGCTGATAGTCTTGCGGGATCCGCCATAATCCAATCAATCAAGTGACTCATGGTTAGGTTCCACGCCATTACAATAGCTGCTCGGAATGCCCCAGCTTGATAGCACTTTAGACATTCTTGGAGAAAATCCCGTTCGCTGACAATTGGGAGCCTTCGAGGCAATTCACTCAACAATGAAGTTACTCGAATGTGGCCTTGTTCAACGCCGTAAAGAGCCGTCAGTTGCGCACGAACGTTTGCTTCTAATTTGTAGTGGTTCTTCCTGCGTATTAGCCGAGGGGGCTTCAAATTCGCCAAATTCGGCATGTAAACTGAAAGATGAGGCGGCACCAGGTGTGCTGATGAGAAGCACGAGCGAACATCCTTGGTTGTAACCTCGGCAATATTCTTTCTATAGTGCAGAAACCATATGAAAGCTAAAATCTTTTCGTTTGGAGAGAGCGAAGAAAAACTGTTTATGGACAGTACAAAACGCTCAATTTCGACAGGACTACTTTCCATCGATTTCCAGAAGCTCGTTGAGTCCCAAGTGCGTAATTGAATACTCTCCTTCCCCTTTGGATTCAAGAAGTTGCCTGCCTTTGAGGTTGCGCAGGGTTTGGGAAAAATCTGCCGAGCGGGTTGGCCATTTCATGAAACGATAGCAAGTATACACGTGATCCACGTTGATGGAATCCAGAGACTTCGCTTCTTTGAACCAAGCCGCAACAATCAGATATCGCCTAACGTGATTTGTCGGGTTCTTACTTCGAGCGAAGTCTTCAAATGAAGGATCGCCATCCAACTTCATATCTAGAACCTTAGGTGTTCGAAACTTGCGCGGGCCCCTATTTGATGACGGCGACAATTCCTCCTTCTCTGGTTCCTGCAACTCGTCTTCTTGTTGTTGCTGTTGTTCGAAATTCTCGCTTGTAGACTGCAAGTTTGAGGTAACAATAGACTGCATAGGCAAACGCCCAATTGAACTTGTGTGTTCGGGCTGTTTCAGGGCATTCACGAGTGCCTGGGTCACTTGTGATAGATCTCCGTTTGGCAGTTCTGCTTCTAGAAGAACAAAGCGAACTTTTGCCGGGGTCGTAGTCGTGGATTTTGTCTGCGGACCTCTAGCCATTGCGAGTCTCCAAGATAGCAATTGGCGAACACTATCGCCAGAGTTGTCTCGGAACAAGAAGGGAACGGAGATTTTCCACCGATTTCTTTAGCCCAGGAAGGTTTCATGGGCTCTTCGGCTGTGATCAGGACAATAAGAATTGGAGACTCTTCATGCCCTTTCATTTTCTCAATAATTTAGTTCTCTGATGTCTACTCCGCCGCTTCCGGTTTCTTGATGTCTTCGGGGATGAGGAAGCCGCCGCTTTGTCTGGCCCAGAGGCTGGCGTAGATGCCTTTTTTCTTTTTCAGCAGGTCGGCGTGGGTGCCTTCTTCCACGATGCGGCCTTTGTCCATCACCACGAGGCGGTCCATGGCGGCGATGGTGGAGAGGCGGTGGGCGACGGCGATGACGGTTTTGCCTTCCATCAGCGCGTTGAGGTTTTCCTGGATCGCGGCTTCCACTTCTGAATCGAGTGCGGACGTCGCTTCGTCGAGGATCAGGATCGGCGCGTCCTTCAGCAGCACGCGGGCGATGGCGACGCGCTGGCGCTGGCCGCCGGACAATTTCACGCCGCGTTCGCCCACATGGGCATCGTAGCCCCTGCGGCCGTTGGGATCGACCAGATTGGCGATGAACTCCGAGGCGTGGGCCTTGTCGGCGGCGGCTTCGATTTCATCCTGTGATGCGTCGGGCCTGCCATAGCGGATGTTGTCGCGCACCGAGCGGTGCAGCAGCGAGGTGTCCTGTGTCACCACGCCGATGGCGGCGCGCAAGCTCTCCTGCGTCACGTCGGCGATGTTCTGGCCGTCGATGCTGATCACGCCGCTGCCCACGTCATAGAAGCGCAAGAGCAAATTGGAGATGGTGGATTTGCCCGCGCCCGAGCGCCCGACAAGGCCCACCTTTTCGCCGGGGCGGATGGTGAGGGAGAGGCCGGAGATGACTTCGCGGCCATCCTCTCCCGCGGGTTTTCCGTAGTTGAAGTGGAGAGTCTGGATGTCGATCTTTCCCTTTGAAACGGCGAGGGATTTTGCATGGGGTGCATCCTTCACCGCATGCTCGCGGGCCACCACGTCCACGCCATCCTTGACCACGCCGAAGTCCTCGAACAGGCCGGCGATTTCCCACAGCATCCAGTGGGCCATGCCGAGCATGCGGTAGACGATGCCGACCGAGAAGGCGATGGCGCCCACGGTGATGGCGTTGCTGTGCCAGAGCCAGACGGCCATGGCGGCGGTGGAGGTGAGGAGCAGGGAATTGATGGCGTTCAAGGCCACGTTCATCTGCGTGGAGACGCGCATGGATTTGTAGACGGCATCGAGCATCCAGCCCATGCCTTCCCTGGCGTAGTCATCTTCGCGGCTGGCGTGGGCGAAGAGTTTCACGGTGGGCATGTTGGTGTAGGTATCAACGATGCGGCCCGTCACCACCGATCGCATGTCGGCCTGCCGTTCCGAGAGCTTGCCGAGCTTGGGCACGAAGTAGCGCATGGTCACGGCATAGAGGCAGAGCCAGAGCACCAGCGGAATGGCCAGCCGCCAGTCGTTGGCGATGAAGGCGGCGATGGTGCTGACGAAGAAGGTGGCGACCCAGGCGATGACCTGGGTGAGTTTCATCACGACATCGCGCACGCCCAGTGCCGCCTGCATGACCTTGGTGGCGACGCGGCCGGCGAACTCGTTGTGGAAGAACTCCATGGACTGGCGCAGCATGTAGCGGTGCGCCAGCCAGCGGATGCGCATGGCGTAGTTGCCGCGCAGGCCCTGGTTCTCAATCGAGTCCGCCGTCATGTTGATGAGTTGCTGCACCACCACCGCCATGAAGGCGAAGAAGGCGAGTTCCCATTTGTTGTCGGCAAAGAAGGTGGCGCGGTTGGCGCTGGAAAGCTTGTCCACCAGCGTGCCGACATAGGAGAAGACCCAGACCTCGACGATGGAGGCGAGCATGGAGAGCACCAGCCCCGCCGCCAGCAGCGGATAGAAGGGCCGGGAGAAATGCCGGATGAAGCCCCAGACCGTGGCCGGGGGCTTTTCCGGAAGGTCTGCCGGGAAGGAGGAGACGCGGGTCTCCAGCCAGGAGAAGAGCCAGTTCAGCATGGACATCAGACGAGGGGGAAGCGCGGCCACCGGCGCATCCGGGTCGGTACTGGGCCGCGTTCAGGGCAGCACAGCCCTCCCGTTTATCCGCGAATCCGGCGGAGGTCAAAAGCCCTGCGCAATGGCGCGTAGGATCAGGCGGCGTCGGCCTGGCGCATAGCGCGGGTGAGGGCGGCGAAGGCCTCAGGGTCCAGCGCCTTGCCGACATCCTTTTCCATCAGGGCCAGCGCCTGCGAGACCGGCATGGGACCGCGATAGGGGCGCTCGGCTGTGAGGGCATCGAAGATGTCGGCGATGGTGACGATGCGGGTGGCGCGCGAGATGGCGTCGCCCTTCAGGCCATGGGGATAGCCCGTGCCATCGAGCTTCTCGTGATGCGAGAGGCCCACCTCCGCAATGGTGCGGAAGGCGGCGATGCCGGAGAGAACGGCGCCGGAGTGCACGGGGTGGCTCTTGATGACGGCGAATTCCTCCGCCGTGAGCTTGCCGGGCTTGTCGAGGATGGCATTGGGAATGGCGAGCTTGCCGATGTCGTGCAGCAGGGCGGCGCGGCGCAGGGTGCGGCGGGTGGCGGGGCTTTCGCCCAGTTCTTCGGCAATCAGGTCGGTGAACAGGGCGACGCGCTCGGAATGGCCAGCCGTGTAAGGGCTTTTGGCGTCGATCACCTTGGCAAAGGCAAGGGCGATGTCGTCGAGGTAGTCATCATCGGCGCGGCGGATGATGTCTTCGGGTTCAAGGGCCAGCACGCGCGCCGTCAGGTCGGGTGCGGCGAGCACGGACCAGAATCCGTCATCATCTGCGAGCGCGAGGAAGACATCCACCAGCGTGGGATCAAACCAGGTGGTGGCGCGGGCCTCGATCTCGCGGATGGCGGCGGCGCGGCCTTCGGTCATGAAGAACACATCCGCCACCTGGGCCAGCAGCGCGATCTGGGCGGCCTGCGGAATGGCGCGGCGCTCGCGGCCTTCCGGCTTGCCGCGCCCGTCCCAGTGCTCGTCGAGGTTTTCGATCGCGCTGCAGACGGCGGCTGAGAAGCGCATGCGGGCGGCGATTTCAGCGCCCCGGTGGCAGCGGGCCTCGATCAGCTCGCGGGCAATCTCGCCGCCGTTGCGCAGGATGTTGATGATGGCGCGGAAGCGTTCGGCCATGGGGGCGGTGAGGCCGGTGTGACCAAGGACAAAGCGCAACGCCTGGGGAAGGCTGCCGTCGATGCGCTTGAAGTCGCGTTTGAAGGACTGGTCGTCGGCGAGATAGAGCTGGCAGATGCGGGCGGCATTGGAGGAGCAGCCGAGATCCTTCAACAGCAGCGCGTAGTACAGGTCCGACAGTTCCTCTCGGGAGAAGCCGATGGCCGCGCCCAGGTTGAAACCGATCCAGCAGCAGCGGATGCAGTGGCCGCGCGGCTGGCCTTCGGTGAGATCAAGTGCATGGCTGAGGGCGCCGATCAGGTCGGCAAGGCGCAGGTCCGGTGATGGGGCGGCGGTCATCCGGCGATTGCAACACAGGCCTGCTTAACGCCGGGTGTAGGGGCGGGCGGGCTGTGCTACAGGGCTCTCCCATGTCCTTCAACGCGATGTCCTTCAACGCGCGAATCCTGCCGCTGGTCATCGCCGCGGCGCTGTTCATGGAGCAGATGGATTCCACCATCATCGCCACTTCGTTGCCGGCCATCGCCGCCGACCTGGGGGTGAGCCCGATCGCGCTCAAGCTCGCCTTCACCACCTATCTTTTGGGGCTCACGGTGTTCCTGCCGGTGAGCGGCTGGGCGGCGGACCGCTTTGGCGCCAAGACGGTGTTCCGCGCGGCGATCGTGGTGTTCACGGCGGGTTCGGTAGCGTGCGGCTTTGCCCAGAGTCTGGAATGGCTGGTGGCAGCGCGCGGCCTGCAAGGGGTGGGTGGCGCGCTGATGGTGCCGGTGGGGCGGATCATCCTGCTGCGCTCGGTCGAAAAGCGGGATCTGCTGGACGCGATTGCCTGGCTGACCATTCCCGCACTCATCGGGCCGGTCATTGGACCACCGATTGGTGGATATATTACAACAGCTTATGACTGGCGCTGGATCTTCTGGATGAACCTGCCGTTCGGTCTCATCGCCTTCGGGCTGGCAAGCTGGCTGATGCCCAACATCAAGGCGGCGGAGACACCGCCCCTGGACGTGAAAGGCTTCCTGCTTTCGGGGGCGGGGCTGACCTTGTCGGTGTTCGGCCTGACGGTTGTCGGGCGCGGCATGTTTACGGGCGCGCAGGTGGCGGCGATGATCGCGGCGGGGCTGGCGCTGCTGGCGGTCTATGTGGTTCACGCGAGGGGAACTGAGGCGCCGATCCTCGACCTCCGGCTGATGCGCATCCCGACCTTCCGGCACTCAGTGCTGGGCGGCAACCTGTTCCGCATCGCGGTGGGGGCGGTGCCCTTCATCATGCCGCTGATGCTGCAACTGGGCTTTGGCTTTTCCGCCTTTGCCAGCGGGATGATCACCTTCGCCTCGGCACTGGGAGCGGTGCTGATGAAATTCTCGGTGGCGCGCATCGTCAGGCATTTCGGCTACCGCAGCCTGTTGATCGTGAATGGCGTGCTGTGTTGCGTGATGTTCGCGGTGAAGGCGCTGTTCACGGCCGAGACACCCTACTGGATCATGTTCGCGGTGCTGTTTCTTGCGGGCTTCATGCGCTCGCTGCAGTTCACGGCGCTGAACACGCTGGCCTATGCCGACATCGAGAGTGCGGCGATGGCGAAGGCCAACACTTTCTATACGGTGCTGCAGCAGCTCTTTCTGGCGCTGGGCGTGGCGGCGGCGGCCTTCCTGCTGGATTTCCGGTTGTGGTGGAGCGGGCGCGAGGACCTGGTGGCGGGGGATGTCGGTTTTGTGCTGCTGGTGGTGTCGGTGATCTCCGCCTTCGCCGTTTTCTCCTACATGCGGTTGCAGCCGCGCGCGGGCCGGGCCAATGGCCAGCGCCAGAAAATGCAGCGCCAGCG
>ERZ1645187.1691-NODE-1691-length-20038-cov-16.649602_pt1 | contig 20038 bp, 16 predicted proteins | sample MGYA00575352_ERZ1645187 | MGnify/ENA primary metagenome ERZ1645187 (study PRJEB40837, sample SAMN11349314) | freshwater sediment metagenome | isolation source: river sediment | host: Sediment | place: India: Wazaribad , New Delhi | collected 2017-02-21 ... | reverse complement strand
CGCCAGATCGTCATCGTGCCGATGCTGCGCGACAAGCCGGAGGATGCGGCGCTGGTCGACTATTGCAAGGCGCTGGAGAAGGATCTGAAGGCGCTCGGCATTCGCGTGCTGGTCGATCTAAAGGCCACCAAATCGGCCGAGAAGCGCTGGGGCTGGGTGCGTCGTGGCGCGCCGGTCATCGTCGAAATCGGCGGGCGCGATGCGGCGGGCGGCAACGTCACGTTCATGCGGCGCGATCACCTGCGCGACGGCGACAAGGTGGCTTCGCATACGAAGCCGCGCGACGAATTCGTCGCCGGGGCGCGGGCCCTGCTCGACGACATCCAGGCGAGCCTCTACGCCGAGGCGAAAGCGCGGCTCGACGCCAACATCGTGCGCGGCATCGCCTCTTTCGAAGCTCTTGCCGACTATTTCGGCCAGGCGGCCGGCGACGACGAGGCGGGCGCCTTCAAGGGCTGGGCCGAGATCGCGTGGTCGCGGCCCGAGGGCGCGGAGCTCGAGGCCATCGCCGACAAGCTCAAGGCGCTGAAGCTCACCATCCGCAACGCGCCGCTCGGGCAGGCGTCGTGCGACGGCCGCGCGTGCCTGTTCACGGGCAAGCCGGCGAAGGAGCTGGTGCTGATCGCGCGTGCGTACTGAGCGAGCCGGAACCCGCGGAGGGCTGATCGCATGACCGAGGCGAACGAGGCCGTGAACGGGCGGATCGACAACCTCGAAATGCGCGTCGCCTATCAGGACGAGGTGATCGAGGCGCTGAACCGGACGGTGATCGAACAGTGGGGCAAGCTGGATCAGGCGCTCGCCCGTATCAAGCTGCTGGAAGACCGTCTGCGGGAAATCAATATGGGCGCCGTCCGTGACGCGGCCGACGAGACGCCGCCGCCGCACTATTGACGCCACGAGGCAGATCGGCGGCGACGCGAACTTTGCTGGCGGTTTCGAGGCTTGGTGGCCCGTCCGCCAGTCTTGTCCACAGCGGCCTTGACCGCGCCACAGCGGACTGCCAAGGCAGTTTGCAGGCACAACGGGAGCCGGGGGCGGCATGACGAGCGCAGGACTGGCGGCAGAAGCGGGCCGTGAAGCCGCCGGCAAGACCGGCACGGCACCGTTTTCCGCGTTCGAGTGGATGCTCGCCGGGCGCTATCTGCGCGCGCGCCGCAAGGAAGGCTTCATTTCCATCATCGCCGGCTTCTCGTTCATCGGCATCATGCTGGGGGTCGCCACGCTCATCATCGTCATGGCGGTGATGAACGGCTTCCGCAAGGACCTGTTCAACAAGATCCTCGGCCTCAATGGCCACGTCGTCGTGCACAAGATCGGCGAGCCGTTCGCCGACTACAAGGACATCTCCGCGCGCATCGCCGAACTCAAAGGCGTCAAGGCCGCGATCCCCCTGATCGAAGGACAGGTGATGGTGTCGTCGGTCGTGCACGCGACCGGCGGTCTCGTGCGCGGCATCGACGAAGCCTCGCTCAATGCGCTGCCGCTGATCGCCTCCAACATCCGCGACGGTACGCTCGCCGGCTTCGACAAGCAGGCCGGCATCGCCATCGGCCAACGTCTCGCCAATTCGCTCCGGGCCGGTGTCGGCGACCAGATCACGCTGGTGTCCCCGCGAGGTGCCACGACACCATTCGGCACCGCGCCGCGATCGAAGCCCTATACCATCGCCGCCATCTTCGAGCTCGGCATGAGCGAGTACGACCGCATGATGGTGTTCATGCCGCTCGCCGAAGCGCAGCGCTACTTCTCCAAGGGCGATAGCGTCGACGTGCTCGAAGTCGTGGTCGACGATCCCGAGAAGGTGGCCGACTACGCGAGCGAAATCCGCGCCGCCGGTGGGCCTACCATCCAGGTCAACGACTGGCGCCAGCGCAACGAGACGTTCTTCACCGTGCTCGAGGTCGAGCGCAACGTGATGTTCATCATCCTGTCGCTGATCGTGCTGGTGGCGGCGCTCAACATCATTTCCGGCCTGATGATGCTGGTGAAGGACAAGGGCCGCGACATCGCCATCCTGCGCACGATGGGGGCCTCTAAAGGCTCGATCATGCGCGTGTTTCTCATCACCGGCGCCTCGATCGGCATCGTCGGCACCATCGCCGGGTTCATTCTCGGCGTCGTATTCTGCTGGAACATCGAGGAAGTGCGCCAGTTCGTGGCGTGGCTGACCAACACGCGCATCTTCGATCCGCAGGTGTACTACCTGAACAAACTGCCGGCCGACATCGACGTACGCGAGACGGCGGGCATCGTCATCATGGCCATGGTGCTGTCGGTGCTGGCGACGCTGTATCCGTCGTGGCGGGCTTCACGGCTCGATCCGGTCGAAGCGCTGCGCTACGAGTGAGGATGACCGTGCAGGATTTCCGTTCCACCACGACGCCGGTGCTCGAGCTCGCAGGGCTGAAGCGCGCGTTTCATCAGGGCCCGCGGCTCATCACCGTGCTCGACGGCGCATCCGCGCGGCTGATGCCGGGCGAGGCCGTGGCGCTGGTCGGCCCCTCGGGCGCCGGCAAGTCGACGCTGCTGCATATCGCCGGCCTGCTGGAGACGCCGGACTCCGGCCACGTGCTCGTCAACGGCCGCGACTGCGCGCGCATGGACGACTACCAGCGCACGCTCGTTCGCCGCCGCGAGATGGGCTTCGTCTACCAGTTCCATCAGTTGCTGCCGGAGTTTTCCGCGCTCGAGAACGTCGTCATCCCGCAGTTGATCCTCGGCCGCTCGCGCAAGGCGGCGGAAGCCCGCGCGACGGAGCTGCTCCGGTCGATGGGGCTCGCGGCGCGCGTCGAGCATCGCCCGGCGGAGCTGTCCGGCGGCGAGCAGCAGCGCACCGCCATCTGCCGCGCGCTCGCCAACAGCCCGCGCCTGATCCTCGCTGACGAGCCGACCGGCAATCTCGACCCGAAGACGTCCGAGCACGTGTTCCACGAGCTGATTGCGCTCATTCGCACTACGGGCGTCGCGGCGCTGATCGCCACGCACAACATGGAACTCGCGCGCCGCATGGATCGCGTGCTGACGCTCGCCGACGGACTGTTGCAGGAGCTGCATCCGGGCTCCGTCGGGCAGCACTGAAAGCTCTGGATGGCGCCGCGCCGGGCGGGACGGGCGGATGGCAGCGGTGCGCCGCCGCTGTAGACTGCCTCCCATGACAGACCAGAATCGCTCCGCATCCGCGCCGCCTCCGTCCACGAGCCCGGGCTACATCCCGCTCAAGGTCCACTCGGCCTATTCGCTGCTCGAGGGGGCGCTGCCGATCGGCAAGCTCGCCAAACTCGCGGAGGCCAACGGCTATCCGGCGCTGGCGCTGACCGACACCAACAACATGTTCGGCGTGCTCGAGTTCTCGGAGAAGCTGTCGGGCTCCGGCATTCAGCCGATCGCCGGCATCTCGCTGGCCGTCGATTTCGCCGAGAAGCGCGCCGATAGCGCCATCGCTGCTGCGGCGGCCCGAGGCCCGGTGCAGCGCGAGGATCACAAGGACGGCCTCGTCGCGCTGCTCGCCATGAACGCGGACGGCTATGCCAACCTGATGAAGCTCGCAAGTCATGCGTTCCTGTTGCCGGCCGACACCGAACCGCCGCACGTCACCTTCGCCGACCTCGCCGCGCATGCGGATGGCGTCATCGCGCTGACCGGCGGTCCCGATGGTCCGATCGATCGCGCCGTTCGCGATGGCCGCGCGGAGCTGGCGGAACAGCGGCTGCTGGCCCTGCGCGACGTGTTCTCCGATCGCCTCTACGTCGAGCTGCAGCGTCATGGCCTTGCCGGCGAGCGCGAGGCGGAGCCGGAGCTGCTGCGCCTCGCCTATGCGCACGCCATCCGCATCGTCGCGACCAACGAAGTCTATTTCGCCAAGCCGGACGACTACGAGGCGCACGACGCGCTGCTGTGCATCGCCGGCGGCAACTACGTGGTCGAGGACAACCGCCGTCGCGTCACGCCGGAGCACTACTTCAAGGGCCCGGACGACATGCGCAAGCTGTTCGCCGATCTGCCCGAGGCGCTCGATGCGACCGTCGAGATCGCCATTCGCTGCGCCTTCCGCCCCAAGGGCAAGAAGCCGATCCTGCCGCGCTTCGTCGCCAGCGACGACAGCGTCTCCGAGATCGAGCAATTGCGACTCGAGGCGCAGGAGATGAAGCGGCAGGCCGAGGAGGGGCTCGAAGCGCGTCTCGCCGTCAACCCCATCGCCGAGGGCTTCACCCGCGAGGACTACGAGAAGCGACTCGCCTACGAGATCGACGTCATCACGCGCATGAAGTTCCCCGGCTACTTCCTGATCGTCGCGGACTTCATCAAGTGGGCGAAGGCGAACGGCATCCCGGTCGGTCCGGGCCGCGGCTCGGGCGCCGGCTCGCTGGTCGCATGGGTTCTGACCATCACCGATCTCGATCCGCTGCGGTTCGGCCTGCTGTTCGAGCGCTTTCTCAATCCCGAACGCATCTCGATGCCGGACTTCGACGTCGACTTCTGCCAGGACCGCCGCGACGAGGTGATCCGATACGTGCAGAAGAAGTACGGCGAGGATCGCGTCGCGCAGATCATCACGCATGGCAAGCTGCAGGCGCGCGCGGTGCTGCGCGACGTCGGCCGCGTGCTGCAGATGCCCTATGGCCAGGTCGACCGGCTGTGCAAGCTGGTTCCCAACAATCCGGCCAACCCGGTGACGCTCGCCGAAGCCATCGAGGGCGAGCCGAAATTGCAGGAGGAGCAGAAGAGCGAACCGATCGTCGCCAAGCTGCTCGAAATTTCGCAAAAGCTCGAAGGGCTCTATCGTCACGCCTCGACGCACGCCGCCGGCATGGTCATCGGCGATCGCCCGCTCGACGAGCTGGTGCCGATGTACAAGGACCCGAAGTCGTCGACGCCGGTGACGCAGTTCAACTGGAAGTTCGTCGAGGCGGCGGGCCTCGTGAAGTTCGACTTCCTCGGCTTGAAGACGCTGACCGTGCTGCAGAAGGCGGTCGAACTCGTGAAGCGCGGGCGAGGTATCGACATCGATCTGCCGACGCTCGCCATCGCAGGCGACGATCCGAAAGTGCGTGCCGCCTACGAGCTGCTGGCGAAGGCCGATACGGTCGGCGTGTTCCAGCTCGAAAGCACGGGCATGCGCGAGAGCCTGAAGCGGCTGAAGCCCGACCGCTTCGAGGACATCATCGCCATGGTCGCGCTCTATCGCCCGGGTCCGATGGACAACATCCCGACCTACATCCATCGCAAGCACGGCGAGGAGCCGGTCGACTACCTGCATCCGATGCTCGAAGGCATCCTCAAGGAAACCTACGGCGTCATCATCTATCAGGAGCAGGTGATCCAGATCGCGCAGGTGATGGGCGGCTACACGCTCGGACAGGCCGACATGCTGCGCCGCGCGATGGGCAAGAAGGACAAGGACGAGATGGCCCGCCAGCAGGCCAAGTTCGTCGAAGGCGCGGTCCAGAAGGGCGTCAAGGAAAAGGAAGCCGTCTACATCTTCGAGCTGGTCAACAAATTCGCCGGCTACGGTTTCAACAAGTCGCACGCAGCCGCCTATGCGCTGGTCAGCTATCACACGGCGTATCTGAAGGCGAACTACCGAGAGGAGTTCCTCGCCGCGTCGATGACACTCGACATGTCGAACACCGACAAGCTCGCCATTTTCGCAGCGGAAGCGAGGAAGGGCGGCATCCCGGTGAAGCCGCCGTGCATCAATGCGTCCGCAATCGATTTCCTCGTCGAGCCGTCGGCATCGAAGGGGGAGCCGGGCGCCATCCGCTATTCGCTCGCCGCATTGAAGAACATCGGCGCCGGCGCGGTGGCGACCATCGTCGAGCAGCGCGAAGAAAAGGGGCTGTTCAAGTCGCTCGGCGATTTTGCCTCGCGCATCAGCCCGAAGGCACTCAACAAGCGCTCCATCGAGACCATGAGCAAGGCCGGCGCCTTCGATGGCGTGGAGCCGAACCGCGCCGCGGTGGCGGCCAATGCCGATACCATCATGGCGCATGCGCAGCGCACCGAGAGCGACAACCAGCTCGGCACGTCCGATCTGTTCGGAGGTGCAGGTGGCGGTGCGGGCGGCGCCCCGCAGATCGAGCTCAAGCCCGTGCGCGCCTTCACTCCCATGGAGCGACTGGCCGCCGAATTCGAGGCGGTCGGCTTCTACCTCTCGGGCCATCCGCTCGACCAGTACCAGACGCTGCTGGCCAAGATCGGCGTGCGCCGCTTCACCGAGTTCGAGATCGCGGCGCGCTCCGGCAGCAGCGCCGCGCGCCTCGCCGGCATCGTCATCGCAGCGCGCGAGCGGCGCTCGCAGAAGGGCAACAAGTTCGCCTTCGCGATGTTCTCCGATCCGAGCGGGCAGTACGAGGCGGTGATCTTCTCCGACACGCTCAACGCCTGCCGCGACCTGCTCGAACCCGGCACGCCGGTCGTCGTATCGGTCGAGGCGGAAATGGATGGCGACACGCTGAAGATGCGCGTGCAGGGTATCGAGGCATTGGATCGTGTGGCGGCGAGCGTGCAGCGCGGGCTGAAGGTGGTGCTCGACAGTGACGCGGTGCTGAGGAGCAAAAGCTGGAAAGCCGACATTCTCGGCGCGCTGGTGGCGACCCCGGCCGGATCGAAGGGCGGTGACATCCGCATCGTCCTGCCGCTCGGAGATCGCGGCCGTGAAGTCGAGATAGCGGTGCCCGGCAGCTTCGACGTGTCACCGCGTCAGGTCGGTCTGCTGTCGACGGTGCCGGGCGTGATCGAGGTGCAGGAAGTGCTCAAGGGGTGAAGCGCAGCGCCCGGCCGACGAGCGCCGCGCTTCAGGTCGGTGCGCAGACCGTCACGCCTTGTTGACCAGCGTCACCGCCATGTGCGTCAGCTTGTGATTGGCGGCCTTCTCCTCGTCGAGGATGCTCGACAACAGATCGTGCGCATCCATGTTGCCGAGCGCCTTGGCCCATTCGCGGAGCGTGCCGTAGCGGGCGATCTCGTAATGCTCGATTGCCTGACAGCAGCCGATGATCGCCGCGTTCCGAGCGGTGGCGCCCTTGGCCTCCGAGATGACGCCCTCGGTTTCCTTGATCAGCCCCTCGATCGCGTCGCACTTCTCGCCGGACGCCTTCTTGCCGATCGTCTTGAAGACCTTCTCCAGCGTCTTGATCTGGCCCCTGGTTTCCTCGAGGTGGGTGCTGAGGTCGGTCTTCAGCTCCTTGCGGCTGGCGGCGGCGATGACATCGGGAAGTGACTTCGCGATCGCGTTCTCGGCGTAGTACATATCCTGGAGGGTGTGCTCGAAAGCGTCGGCGAGGGTTTTCATGGCGATGCTCCGGAGAGGTTGTTCGCGAACGTGGGACGGCGAGGGCGCGGGCGCAAAGAGTGGCAGCCGACCGGCTTGCGACTTCGCCAGCGCGATAATCGGCGGCGGGCGGATTGGTTCCATGCCGGGAGCTGCCGGATGGCGCGACTGGCGCGCCGTGTCGTGGTGGCGGCCTTGGCAGGCTGCTGCCGCGGTGATCATGGGAGGCTTGGCGATGAGTGACCGCGCAGAAGCGCAGGCGCCGATCCAATGTCCGCCGGCGCTCACTGCGGCCACGCGGCTGATCGTGGTGACGGCAGCGGATATGAACAAGCCGGGCGCGCTGTTGACGACCTTCGAGCGCGCTACGCCGGCAGCGGCCTGGGTGCCGACCGGGGCGTTGCGCGAAGCCGTCGTCGGCCTCAACGGGCTGGCCTGGGGTGTCGCGTTCCGCCATCTGGCGAAACCGGCAGAGCCGCTGAAGCAGGAGGGCGACAAGCGCTCGCCCATCGGCATCTATCCGGTCGGTGCGTCGTTCGGGTTCGAGGCGTCGGCGCGCCCGGGCCATGTCGCGCTCGAGAAGGATCGCCACATCTGCGTCGAGGACGTGCGCTCGCCGCACTACGGACGCATCGTCGATCGCACGGTGATCGCGCCGGGCACGAAGTTCGACCAGATGCGCGACGAGCCGCTGTACCGCAGCGGCCTGTTCGTCGACTATCCGCCGGACGCCTCGGCGAAGGGCGGATCGTGCATTTTCATCCACGTGTGGCGGAAACCCGGGCAGGGAACCGCAGGCTGTGTCGCGCTCGACGAGAAGGATGTCGTGGACCTGCAGGACTGGGCGAGCGCCGCTCCGACCGCGATCGCGATTCTGGCAAAGCCGGCCGCGCCGCGTTTCGCGGGCTGCCTGCCGTGAGCGGCGCGGCGGGCATCTGCGCGCGCTACTTCCAGAAGCGGTCGTAGAGACCGAGCACCACTTCGAGGGCGATGAGCGCGATGATGTACCATTCGAGCCGGTGCGAGGTGCGCGTCGCGATCAGCTCGGTGATGGTGTCGGCGGTCTCGCGGATGACCTCGAGCTTGCGGCCGATGGCGCGCGAGCGCGCCGGCAGGTCGTATTCGTCGACCAGCTTTACCCACAGCCGCTCCAGCTCCGGGTGATCCCACAGTACGTCCGGCTTGTCGTCGAGATCGACACGGCCGGCGAGGCGTTGCTGCAACTTGAGCGCTTCGCCGATCTGCTCGAGCAGCGAACCTTGCGGCCCGAGCGGCAAGCGGCGCTGCGACAGACTTTCGGCGACCGGGCCGATGCGGTCGAAGGCCTGCGCGATGCGGCGCTCGTCGTAGGCCATGGCGACGCTCATGGCCAGCGCTTCGGCCACCAGCAGCAGGCGGTTCTGGTCGGCGGCGCGAAGCTGGATGTTGCCGGAGACGGACAGCAGTTCGTCCGCGTCCGGGCGGACCACGATCACCGTCGTCTCGGTCTCGCGCTCGGCCAGCGGCCGCTCCACGCGGCTCATCAGGCTGTCGAGGAGGGCCTCCTCCTCGGGCGGCGTCATGGCCACGAACACGGCCGCGCCCGACTTGAACAGGGCGACCATGCCGCCGCTGGCGGTGGTGAAGGCGAGCGGGTTCGACGAAAAGGCGTCCTCGCGCTCCAGCCCCTTGAGGTCGATGCGGTCCCCGATCTGCAGGGCACGGATGGTGAGGCTCTGGCGGTTCATGGGGAAGATTACGGAGCTGCGGGAGGAGCAGCGGGTTTAGCACGGAAGCTTGTTACATGCATTCGGGCTGCTCCGCCGGACGTCAGCCCCCCACTTGCGCTTGTCCCCGACATCGGCCATAACCCGGCGCATCCCACACGTAGCCCACGCGCCAGCCGGATTGAAAGCCCCGGCCGGACGCTCCGGTGGGCGTTTGGCGTTTGTGCCACCCCTTCCGGGTGACCGCGCCAGCCGCCTTCTCAGGGCCACGGAGGTTCAACCGGAAAAGGATATCCGACACATGGCGCTTCCCGCGTTCAACATGCGTCAGCTCTTGGAAGCTGGCGTTCACTTCGGTCACCAGTCGCACCGCTGGAACCCCAAGATGGCCCCGTTCATCTTCGGCGCCCGCAACAACATCCACATTCTCGACCTGACCCAGACGACGCCGCTGCTGCATCAGGCGCTGGTCAAGGTTTCCGACACCGTCGCCGGCGGCGGCCGCGTGCTGTTCGTCGCCACCAAGCGCGCCGCCTCGGATTCGATCGCCGATTCGGCCAAGCGCTCGGCGCAGTACTTCATCAATCACCGCTGGCTCGGCGGCACGCTGACCAACTGGAAGACCATCTCGCAGTCGATCCGCCGCCTGCGTCAGCTCGACGACATCCTCGCCGATCCGCAGGGCCGCACCAAGAAAGAGGTGCTGAACCTGACGCGCGAGCGCGAGAAGCTGAACCAGGCGCTCGGCGGCATCAAGGACATGGGCGGCACGCCCGACCTGCTGTTCGTGATCGACACCAACAAGGAGCAGATCGCCATCCAGGAGGCGAAGAAGCTCGGTATCCCGATCGTCGCCATCGTCGACACCAACTGCGATCCGGACGGCATCGATTTCCCGATTCCGGGCAACGACGACGCCGGCCGCGCCATCACGCTGTATTGCGACCTGATCGCGCGCGCCGCCATCGACGGTCTGGAGCGCAGCCAGTCGGCGTCCGGCGTCGATCTCGGCGCCGCCGAGAAGCCGCTGGCCGAGGACCTCGGCGACGTGTTCCGCGGCATCGAGGCGCCGCGCGGCGAGGCCGACGACCTGACGCGCATCACCGGCATCACCTCGAAGATCGAGCAGAAGCTGAACGACGCCGGCGTCTACCACTTCTGGCAGATCGCCGACCTGTCGGCCGATCAGGTCGCCTCGCTCGATCGCCAGCTCAAGCTCAAGGGCCAGATCGCGACCGAGGGTTGGGTCGCCGCGGCCAAGAAGCTCGCCGACGCCGCCTAAGAGCGCCATCGGTCCGGCCGCTGTTGGTCAGCGGTACGCGCAACGACAGGAACGGGAGTGCGCGGGAGAGGAGGCTCTCGTCCGCGCGCTTCCCACATGATGCGGCGCCGGCCGGCCATGCGCCGGCCGCGTCATATTCCCTTTAGGCTGCGGGCGTAGCAGGGGCGCGCCCGCCAACGGATGGACGTGACATGACTGCGATCTCTGCTTCCCTCGTGAAAGAGCTGCGCGAGCGCACCGGCGCCGGCATGATGGACTGCAAGAAGGCGCTCGAGGAGAACAAGGGCGACATCGAGGCGGCCATCGACTGGCTGCGCACCAAGGGTCTGGCCAAGGCCGCCAAGAAGGCCGGCCGCGTCGCCGCCGAGGGTCTCGTCGGCGTGGTCGCCGGCGGCACCACGGGCGCATTGGTCGAGGTCAATTCGGAAACCGACTTCGTCGCCCGCAACCCGCAGTTCCAGGGTCTCGTTTCGGGCGTCGCCTCGCTGGCACCGAAGGCCGGCGGCGATGTCGAGAAGCTCGCCGGCATGGCGTTCCCGGGCGGCAAGGGCTCGGTCGACGAGACGCTGAAGGAGCTGATCGCCACCATCGGCGAGAACATGAACCTGCGCCGCACCGCCACCGTGACGGTGAAGGACGGCCTCGTCGCCTCCTACATCCACAGCCAGATCGCGCCGGGCCTCGGCAAGATCGGCGTGCTGGTCGGCCTCGAGGCCGAAGGCGCCAAGGCCGGGTCGCTCGACGAGATCGGCCGCCAGGTCGCCATGCACATCGCTGCCACCAACCCGCTGGCGCTGACCATGGACGGCGTTCCCGCCGAGGTGCTGGAGCGCGAGAAAGGCATTCTGGCCGAGAAGAACCAGGGCAAGAAGCCGGAGGTTCTGGAGAAGATCTTCCAGTCGAGCCTCAAGACCTTCGCCAAGGAGAACACGCTGCTCGAGCAGGCGTTCGTCCACGACGGGTCGAAGACGGTTGCGCAGGCCGTGAAGGAGGCCGAGAAGGCCGCCGGCGCGCCGATCAAGGTGACGGGCTTCGTGCGCTATGCGCTGGGCGAGGGCATCGAGAAGAAGGAAGAGGACTTCGCCGCCGAGGTCGCCGCGGCGGCCGGCACCGGCGCAAAGTAATCTCGTCGTATCGAAGGACGTACCGAAGCGCGGCGGGCGGATAACCCGCCGCGCTTCGCTTTTTTGCGATCCATTTGTCTTTCGCCGGATTTGGCAGTGCCAAGCCGGACCGAATTGGGGTATGCGAGCGCCCGATGCACAGACCGGGCAGCCCCGCGCCCCCCATCCGACCTTCGAGGCGACTCCAGATGGCCGTTACCCCCGCCCCCCTCAAGTACAAGCGCCTGCTGCTGAAGCTGTCGGGCGAGGCGCTGATGGGCCGGCAGGGCAGCGGCATCGACATGGATGTCGTCGCCCGTCTTGCCGGAGATGTCGCCGAGGCGGTGGCGGCGGGCGCTGAAATCGCCATCGTCATCGGCGGCGGCAACATCTTCCGCGGCCTGCAAGGGGCGGCCAAGGGCATGGACCGGGCCACCGCCGACTACATGGGCATGCTGGCGACGGTGATGAATTCGCTGGCCTTTCAGGGCGTTCTCGAAAAGATGGGCGTACCGAGCCGGGTGCAGTCTGCGATCCCCATGCCGACCGTCTGCGAGAGCTACGTGCGGCCCCGGGCCATCCATCACCTGAAGAAGGGCCGTGTGGTCATTTTCGCCGCCGGCACCGGCAATCCGTTCTTCACCACCGACACGGCAGCGACGCTCAGGGCCGTCGAAATGAACTGCGAGGCCATGGCCAAGGCGACCCAGGTCGACGGTGTTTACTCGGCCGACCCGAAGAAGGACAAGACCGCCACCCGCTACGACCGACTCGGCTACGACGAGGTGCTCGCCCGCAACCTGCAGGTGATGGACGGCGCTGCGATCGCGCTTGCCCGCGATAATCGACTTCCGGTAATTGTCTTCTCCATCGAAGAATCGGGCAACCTCCTCAAGGTTCTGAGGGGTGAGGCGCGCGCGACCCTGGTTAGCGCTGAGGCGTGAGCGAGGGCGGCGGCGGTGTTCGGCTTTTGCCTGCGCGGGCCGCGACCGGGCCTGATGGCGCCGCAATCTGGCGTCACTAACCGGACCGCTCGTCCGGCGCACGCCTTCGGGCCGACCCGCGAGGGTCGGCGGCATATCGAGAACGGAGAGTGGCCATGGCAGCCGGAACATTCGACATCAAGGATCTGGAGGCCCGCATGCGCGCCTCGATCGACGCCTTCAAGCGCGAACTGAGCGGCCTCAGGACAGGACGCGCCAGTGCCCACCTGCTCGATCCCGTACAGGTGACGGTGTACGGCTCGAAGATGCCGCTCAACCAGGTGGCGACCGTGTCGGTGCCGGAGCCGCGCACCATCTCGGTGACCGTCTGGGACCGCAGCAACGTCGGCGCGGTAGAGCGAGGCATCCGTGAATCGAACCTCGGGCTCAACCCGGTGATCGACGGCACCACGCTGCGCCTGCCGATCCCTGCGCTGACGGCCGAACGGCGCACCGAACTCGTCAAGCTGGCGCACAAGTATGCCGAGCAGAGCAAGGTGGCGATCCGCAACGTGCGCCGTGACGGCATGGAGCTTCTGAAGAAGCTCGAGAAGGACGCGCACATGAGCCAGGACGAGCACAAGAAGAACTCGACCAGGGTGCAGGAGCTGACGGACGCCTTCATCAAGGAGGTCGACTCGACGCTGCAGCACAAGGAAGTCGAGATCCAGAAGGTCTGACCGCGAGGTCTGGCCGCCCGCGAGGGCACATGCGACGGGGCTTCAGACTTGGAGCGGGGAGCAGGGTGAGCGCACGCCAGGAGCCGCAGGACTGCGATGCGGACACGCTCACCGCCGATGGCGCGCGCGTGCGCCATGTCGCCATCATCATGGACGGTAACGGGCGCTGGGCGAAGGAGCGCGGCCTGCCGCGCAGCTTCGGTCACTCGAAGGGCGTCGAGGCGGTGCGGCGCACCGTGCGCGCGGCCATCGAACTCGCCATCCCCTACCTCACCATCTACAGCTTCTCCTCCGAAAACTGGTCGCGCCCCGTCGACGAGATCGACGATCTCATGGGCCTGATGAAGCGTTTCATCCGGCGTGATCTCGCCGACCTGCACAAGGAAGGGGTGCGCATCGTCATCATCGGCGAGCGCGAGGGTGTCGATCCCGAGCTGATGGCGCTGATCGACGAAGCCGTCGAGGTGACGCGCTCCAACACGGCGCTGACGCTGTGCATCGCCTTCAACTACGGTTCGCGCGCCGAGATCGCGAAGGCGGCGCAACGGCTCGTGCAGGATGCGCTCGCCGGGCGCATCACGCCGGAGGCGATCGACGCCGAAGCGCTCGGCGCACGGCTCGACACCGGCGGCATCCCCGATCCCGATCTGCTGGTGCGCACCAGCGGCGAGATGCGGCTGTCGAACTTCCTGCTGTGGCAGTGCGCCTATACGGAGTTCGTTTTTCTCGACACCTTCTGGCCGGACTTCGGCAAGGAGGAGCTCGAGCGCGCGATCGCTATCTATCGCGCCCGCGACCGTCGCTTCGGCGGGCTGACCCGGCGGTCCAGCGCATGAGCATGGAAACGCCCGGTACGGGTGCAGGCGCGGCGCCGGAAGCTACGGTATCGCCGAAGAAGAAGTCCGATCTGAAGCCGCGGCTGATCGCCGGCGCGGCCATGGCCGTGGTGGCGCTGGGGCTGACCTTCGCGGGGCCGGTGCCGTTCGCGCTGCTGGTGGGGCTGGTGGCGCTGCTGATGTGCTGGGAATGGGGCCGCGTGGTCCGGTCCGAGGATTTCAGCGCCGCGCTCGTCGTGCACGCCGTGGCGATCACCGCCGCCGTCGGTCTTGCCGCGTCGCATCAGCCGCTGGCGGCGCTCGGCGCGATCGCGGCAGGTGCGGTGGCGCTCCTGGCGCTTCCGTTGAGCGAACGCCGCGCCATGTCGGCGCTCGGTGTCTTCTACGTCGGCCTGCCGGTGGTGGCGCTGCTGTGGATGCGCTCCGATGCTGTACTCGGCCTCTCTGCCGTGCTGTTCATGTTCCTCATCGTATGGACCTCCGACATCGCCGCATTCGCCGCGGGGCGCGGCATCGGCGGGCCGAAGCTGTTGCCGCGCGTGTCGCCGAACAAGACGTGGTCGGGCTTCCTCGGCGGCGTTTCCGCCAGTGCGGTCGCGGGAGCGCTGTTCGCGCAGGTGGTGCCGGGCGCGGCGAGTCCGCGCCTCGCCCTGCTGGCGCTGGCGCTGGCGGTGGTGGCGCAGGGCGGCGATCTCGCCGAGTCCGCAATGAAACGCTGGTTTGGCGTCAAGGATTCGAGCAACATCATCCCGGGCCATGGCGGCGTCATGGACCGCGCCGACAGCACCGTCGCGGTGTCCATCGCCGCCGCCATCCTCGCGCTCATCGTCAACGCCGCAGCCCCTGCGCGCGCGCTGCTGCTCGGCGGCTAGGAGCGCACATGCGGCGATCAGTGCGGCGATCAGGATGCCGGCCATGAAGGGTGAAACGGGCGACGTGTCGTTGTACGCTGGTGAGCGCCCGCTGCCGGTCGCGGGCGAGACCGCGCCGGCTGCCACATCCCGCGCCGCGCCGCGCCGCATCAGCGTGCTCGGCGCCACCGGCTCGATCGGCCAGAACACCCTCGATCTCATCGGTCGCGCGGCGCCGGGCGAGTTCGAGGTCGTTGCGCTCACCGCCAATGCCGATGCCGGCAAGCTCGCCGACCTCGCCATCCGCCACCGGGCTCGCATCGCCGTCGTCGCCGAGCCCGATGCCTACCCCGCGTTGCGTGATGCCCTCGCCGGAACCGGCATCGAGGCGGCATGCGGTGCCGACGCCTTGATCGAAGCCGCCACCCGCCCCGCCGATTGCACGGTCGGCGCCATCGTCGGCGCCGCTGGCCTCGCGCCGACGCTCGCCGCCGTGCGTCAGGGCCGCCGCATCGCGCTCGCCAACAAGGAATGCCTGGTCACGGCGGGCGAGCTGTTCATGCGCGAGGTCGCGGCTGCGGGCGCCGAATTGCTGCCGGTCGATTCGGAGCATTCTGCCGCCTTCCAGGCGCTCGGCGCGGCGGAGCCCGGCTGGATCGAGGAGATCACGCTGACGGCCTCCGGCGGTCCATTCCGGACGTGGGATCTGGCACGCATCCGGGCGGCGACACCTGCCGAGGCGCTGCGCCATCCGAACTGGTCGATGGGCGCCAAGATCAGCATCGACTCGGCCTCGATGATGAACAAGGGTCTCGAGCTGATCGAAGCGTTCCACCTGTTCCCGGTGACGGCGGCGCAGCTCAAGGTCGTGGTCCACCCGCAGTCGATCGTGCACTGCCTCGTCTCGTACCGGGACGGCTCGGTGCTGGCGCAGCTGTCGTCGCCGGACATGCGCACGCCGATCGCGCTGGCCCTGTCGTGGCCGGGGCGTATGACCGCGCCGACCGAGCGGCTCGACCTCGTCCGGCTCGCCACGCTGACGTTCGAGGCGCCGGACGAGGAGCGCTTTCCGGCGCTGGCGCTGGCGCGGGCGGCCCTCGAGCGGGGGGGCAGCGCGCCGGCGGTGCTGAACGCCGCCAACGAGATTGCTGTGCACGCCTTCCTGCACGGCCGCATCGGCTTCCTTGATATCGCCGCGACGGTGGCCAAATGTCTCGACGCCGCCGAGTCGCGCGGGTTGTTGACGCCGGCCGCCACCCTGGAGGACGTTCTCGCCATGGATGGCGAGGCCCGCCAGTTGGCACGTTCGATGCTGACGACGACGGGGCGGCCGATGGAGGGCCACCCTGGAGCCGGCCCGGACGGTCGCTCCACGATTGACTGAACCGTATTCACTCGGCGGGTGAGCCCGTCACGACCGGAGTTTCCATGGAAAGCGCACCGTCCTTGCTGGGCAGCATCTCGAACTCGCTGATGTTTCCCCTCGCCTTCCTTTTCGTGCTCAGCGTCGTGGTTTTCTTCCACGAACTCGGGCACTTCCTGGTGGCGCGCTGGTGCGGTGTCACGGTGAAGGCGTTCTCGATCGGATTCGGCAGGGAAATCTGGGGCTTCTACGACAAGCACGGGACCCGCTGGCGGCTCGCGTGGATTCCGCTCGGCGGCTACGTCAAGTTCATGGACGACGAGAGCGTCGCTTCGACGCCTTCGGCCGAAGCGCAGCGCACCATGACCGAGGAGGAACGCAAGGGCGCCTTCCACTCCAAGCCGGTCTGGCAGCGCGCCGCCGTGGTCGCGGCCGGTCCGATCGCCAACTTCATCCTCGCCATCGTCATTTTCGCGGCGATGTTCTCGATCTACGGGCTGACCAAGCTCGAGCCGCGTGTCGGCAAGGTTGTTGCCGGCTCTCCCGCCGAAGTTGCGGGCTTCAAGGCCGGTGATCTGGTGCTGAAGATCCAGGGCCGGGAGATCGACGACTTCGCTGACCTCCAGCACATCGTCACGAGCAATCCCGAGAAGGAGATGGAGTTCGTCGTCGAGCGCGAGGGCAAGCCGCTCGCGCTGATGGTACGCCCGCACTTCCAGGAGCACGAGGACGCCGTTTCCGGCAAAATGCGCCGCCCGGTCATCGGCATCATGAGTTCACCCGGCGCCGAGCGGCTGCACCGTCGCGTCGGGCCGGTCGAGGCCATCGGGCTCGGCTTCGAGCGCACCGGCATGATCATTTCGGGGACGTTCAGCTTCCTCAAGCAGTTCGCCTCGACCGGCGAAGGCGGCGATCAGCTCGGCGGGCCGATCCGCATCGCCGAGGTGTCCGGGCAGGTCGCCAAGCTCGGCTTCCAGCCGCTGCTGCAACTCGTGGCTGTGATCTCGGTCAGCGTCGGCCTCATCAATCTGTTCCCGATCCCCCTGCTCGATGGCGGCCATCTGATGTTCTACGCCATCGAGGCCGTGCGGCGGCGTCCGCTGTCGGAAAAGGCGCAGGAAATCGGCTTCCGCATCGGCCTCGCAGTTGTGCTCATGCTCATGGTCTTCGCGACTTTCAACGATCTGCCAATCCTCAAGAAATGGCTCTCGTGAACGGCCGTATTTTCTGGCCCTGTGGGGTATTCTTGCCACTTCCGCCGGGCTTACTGAATCGTTAAAAGCGAGGGGTGATGAAGGGCCGTAGTCCGTCTCGGGCAAGCGCGACAGGGGCGCTTGCCGAAAGGGCGGGCGGACGGCGGTCCTCAAACCCAACGGGTCACGCACCCGTCCACGAGCACTGCGTCAAGACAGACGGGCGGCCATTTGCCGAAGGCGCCCGAACTGTTGGGGGATCGGCAGCTACGAGGGCATGACTTGCGAATGCCGCAGTATCGACATCGGGCCATCGGGGGATGGCTCATCGCAGTCTGGGTGGCGCTGCTGGCGCCCATGTGCATCGTCGCGGACGCCGTCGTCATGGCGTCTCCGGCTGAGGCCCAGGGTGCAGTTCGCGAAATCCGCGTCGTCGGCAATCGCCGGCTCGAGCCGGAAACTGTCCGTTCCTACATGCAGATTTCCGTCGGCGACACCTACTCCGCCGGCGCCGCCGACCGCTCGCTGACGGCGCTGTTCGCCACCGGCCTGTTCTCCGACGTGCGCATCGACCGCGAGGGTAATGCGGTCGTCGTCACCGTCGTCGAAAACCCGGTCGTGTCGCAGGTCGCCTTCGAGGGCAACAGCGAGGTCGAGACCTCGACGCTGCAGGGCGAGGTGCATCTGAAGCCGCGCTCGGTGTTTACCCGCGCCAAGGCGCAGGCCGACGCGCAGCGCATCCTGGACGTCTATCGCCGGCAGGGCCGCTTCGCCGCCAACGTCGAGCCGAAGCTGATCGAACTCGACCAGAACCGCGTCAACGTCGTCTTCGAGATCACCGAAGGCATGGCGACGAAGGTCAAGGGCATCAACTTCGTCGGCAACAACGTGTTCTCCGATTCGCAGCTGCGCGACATCGTCACCACGACGGAGTCCGGCTGGTTCGACTTCCTCAAGGGCACCGCGATCTACGATCCGGACCGGTTGAACCTCGACCGCGAGCTGCTGCGTCAGTACTACCTCAAGAACGGCTACGCCGACGCGCGCGTCGTCGCCGGTAACGCCGAACTCGACCGCGACGGCTCGGGCTTCTACATCACGTTCGCCATCGAAGAAGGCGAGATCTACCACTTCGGCGCCGTGACCATCGAAAGCTCGCTGGCCGAGGTCAACGCCCAGGGGCTCTATGGTGAGCTGCTGACCAAGGACGGGCAGGTCTACAACGGCTCCGACATCGACAAGACGGTGGAGAAGCTGACGCTCGCCATCGCCGAGCAGGGCTACGCCTTCGCCCGCGTGCGTCCGCGCGCGAATCCGGATTTCGCCAGCCGCAGCATCTCGCTGGTCTACGTCATCGACGAAGGTCCGCGCGTCTACATCGATCGCATCAACGTGGTCGGCAACACGCGCACCAAGGATCACGTCATCCGCCGCGAGTTCCGCCTCGCCGAGGGCGACGCCTACAACCCGCTGCTGGTCGACCGCGCCAAGAAGCGTCTCGAGGCGCTGGGACTGTTCAAGTCGGTCAAGGTCACGCGCACGCCGGGCGGCAGCCCGGACCGCGTCAGCCTCGACGTGATTCTCGAAGAGCAGTCGACGGGTGAACTGTCGTTCGGTGCCGGCTATTCGACGAGCGAAGGCGTCATCGGCGACGTCTCGATCTCGGAGCGCAACCTGCTCGGCAACGGCCAGTTCCTGCGGCTCAAGCTGTCGGGCTCGCTGGAGCGCTTCCAGATAGACCTCTCGTTCACCGAGCCGCGTTTCCTCGGCATGAACCTCGCCGCGGGCTTCGATCTCTTCCACAAGGAAGTCGATCAGTCGTCGACGTCGGGTTTCCGCAGCCGCAAGACTGGCGCTACCCTGCGCCTCGGCTATCCGCTGGCCGAGAACCTGTGGATGCAGAACTACTACACTTTCTCGCGCGACCAGATCTTCGACGTGGATGACAATGCGTCGCTCGCCATCAAGGACGCCTGCGGTGATCCCGCGCCGGTCGTCGGTGGTGCAACCGATTGCCGCGACGAAGTCTACTACACGTCGCTGGTCGGCACCTCGGTCACCTACGACAAGCGAAACCATCCGAAGAACCCGACGCGCGGCTACTGGCTGAACGGATCTGTCGACTTCGCCGGTCTTGGCGGTGACGCCGAGTACGTGCGCCTCTCGGCCGAAGCCCGCGGCTACTACCCGATCACCGAGAAGATCACGTTCGTTACCCGCGCCGTGGCCGGTCACATCCAAGGCTGGGGCAGCGACGATGTCCGCATCCTCGACCTCTACTTCCGTGGCGGCGAGACGGTGCGTGGCTTCGAGCGCTCGGGCTACGGTCCACGCGATTCGGCGACGGGCGACGCCCTCGGTGGCAAGACCTACTGGGCGGCAACCGCGGAAGTGCGCTTCCCGCTGCCCCTCATTCCGGACGACATCGGCATGAGCGGCGCCGTGTTCGCCGACGCGGGCTCGCTGTTCAACGCCTCGGATCGCGCCAAGACTGCTGTCGGCGCAACCCTGCAGGACGATTCGACCATCCGCTCGGCGGTCGGTGCGTCGATCCTGTGGAACTCGCCGGTCGGTCCGCTGCGTGTCGACCTCGCCAAGGTGCTCTCCAAGGAGAAGTACGACGAGGAACAGTTCTTCCGCTTCGGCGCCTCGACCAAGTTCTGAGACGGCACGCGGTCTCTCGCTCACATCTCGACGCCAGAGCCTCCGGGCTCTGGCGTTTTGCTTTTTGCGTTTTTGATAGCGCTGCCGATTCACGTTCGGCGCGA
>ERZ1645187.1689-NODE-1689-length-20054-cov-248.967298_pt1 | contig 20054 bp, 26 predicted proteins | sample MGYA00575352_ERZ1645187 | MGnify/ENA primary metagenome ERZ1645187 (study PRJEB40837, sample SAMN11349314) | freshwater sediment metagenome | isolation source: river sediment | host: Sediment | place: India: Wazaribad , New Delhi | collected 2017-02-21 ... | reverse complement strand
AGCACAAGCGTTCCTGGACTTCCGATCGCTCCCACCTGGAGCATCACCTGTTGCCCGCGTTTGGGAAACTGCACCTGGATACCGTGAAATCCCCGGCGATCATGGCCTGGATCAAGGAGAAGGAGGCGGCGGGTTATGCCCCGGCGACCTTGAATCGGATGCTGGGGCTGTTGAGCTGGATCTATAAGCAGGGCGCGGCCTGGGGTATCCCCGGCTGTGACCACAATCCGGCCCAAGCGGTGCCGTTGTTCCGGGTCAACAATCATCGGGAGGTGTTTCTGACCGAGGGGCAGATCGCCAAGTTGATGCAAGCCTTGGACGACAGCCCCAACCGCGAATTGAGGCCCTTCGTCGCGTTGAGCATTCTCCTCGGTACCCGCAAGAATGAGCTGGTCCGGGCGGAATGGAGCGATGTGGACCTGGAGCGCAAGCTGTTCAGGGTGCCCCCCGAACGCTCTAAGAACGGCAAGGAACGACTGATTCCTTTGTCGCAAACCGCCCTGGCGATTCTGGAGGGACTGCCGAGGAATTCGGCCTGGCTGTTGCCCAACCCGCAGACCGGGAAGCCCTATGTCTCCTTCTATCACGCCTGGGACACGGCGCGGAACCAGGCGGGCGTGCCCCAGTGTCGCTGGCACGATCTACGGCATACGTCGGCCAGTCTGATGGCCAGCCAGGGGGTCAGTCTCTATACCATCGGCAAGGTGTTGGGGCATGCCCAGGCGAAGACGACCCAGCGCTATGCCCACCTGACCGATGAGGCCCTGCGTCAGGCAATGGAGACGGTGTCGGTGGCGTCCGGGCTGTAGGGTGACGGGGGTGAGGGTCGCGGCTCTCGCCCCCGGTCGCCATGGGCGGTGAAGGCGCATTGGGTGGGGTGTGGGCGTGTGGGCGATAGGGCGTGGGCGAGGTTGGTTTTACTGAATAGGGGGAGCGAAGGGGACAGACCCGACGACGGCAAAACGGCCACTGGAGAGCGTGGGAAGGGTGTGGGTAAGGCCACCAAGCGGAGTAAAAGAGTCGAGAAAAGCGTTCGCTATCTTGCACTTTGCCCGGATCTGCACTCTTAGGACCTCTACAAGGAGCAGGGGGGCTTGGGGAATCTGTATAGATATCTGTGCGTTATAGCGGCTGGCTGTAAAAGTAGCAGGAAGTGGGACTAAAAGGAGCAGGAGGCGGGGAGGAAAAGACCATGACGGGAGTAGGGGCGAATGTCGGAATTCGTTTGCGCCAGGCCAAGCCTGGAAGAGGGGGAAGGACGTGAAGAAGGAAACCTGACGACCGGAAACCTCTTATTGTGACCCGACGGGTGAAAGTCCCGGACCGGTAAGGACTGGCGATCCACCGGAACCGAGTGTTGCGTGGTCCGGGGGCGACCCCGGCTGCGAAGCGTACACAGGGGGCGTGCAGGCCGTGTGATTGAGCCTCGAAAGCGAGTTTGCGGAGCCGACGCTGTACGAATAGCGGAAGGCCACAGTGACGGTACCGTAGCGCCTGGTATCGCCACTCCGCCGGGGTCGAAGAGCAGGGCATGTCCGCAAGGGTCACCCAGGAACCTGGGAGGGCTCCGCCGTTCCTGACCGTCATCGCGGTGCGGGCGCCGCGTTACCAGCAGCCCAGGCCCGACGGCACCTGGTCCGGCCGTTGGGAGCGAAGAGGACCCCCGGTCAGGTAGCGCCCAGCGAAGGCAACGAAGCGCGGCGCGAAGACGACGGAGCAATCGGAGTCGGCTGATAGTACCGCCGAGCGCGGGGAACTCACCCGAGAGGACCCGCGGGAGGGAAGCGGCCGACCGGCTTAGACACCTTCTGGAGGGATAGATGACGCGAGTATCAGAGCGCGAGACCCTCTCAACGCGACAACAGAAGATCGCGACACTGGCGGGCAAGGCGCCCGCGATGGTGCTGAACACCCTGGCGCACCCCATCGACCTGACGTGGCTGGAAGAGGCGTTTCGGCGCACCCGCCAGGATGGCGCGGTCGGGGTGGATGGCGTCACGGCGGCGAGGTACGCCGAACAGCTCACGGAGAACCTGAGCGACCTGCTCGAACGGTTCAAGAGCGGCCGCTACCGGGCACCCCCGGTGCGACGTGTCCACATCCCCAAGGACGGGGGGAAGACTCGCCCCATTGGCATCCCGACGCTGGAGGATAAAATCCTGCAACGGGCGGTTCTGATGGCCTTGGAGCCGGTATACGAGCAAGACTTTCTGGACGGCTCCTACGGCTTCCGGCCAGGGCGCAGCCCCCATCAGGCGCTGGATGCGCTGTGGCAGGGACTGATGGCCATGGGGGGCGGCTGGGTGATCGATCTTGACATCCAAGCCTTCTTCGACACCTTGGACAAACAGCACCTCGCGACCTTTCTCGACCACCGGGTACGTGACGGCGTGATCCGTCGCGCCATCGGCAAGTGGTTGCAAGCCGGCGTCATGGAAGCGGGGATCGTCACCTATCCCGAGCGGGGCAGCCCGCAAGGGGGCGTGATCAGTCCTTTGCTGTCAAATATCTACCTGCACGAAGTGCTCGACCTCTGGTTCGAGCAGGAGGTCAAACCGCGACTGCGGGGACGGGCCTTCCTGGTCCGGTTCGCCGACGACGCGCTCCTGGCCTGCGAGCGGGAGGACGACGCCCGACGGGTACTGGCGGTCCTGCCCCAGCGCTTCGCGCGCTTCGGGCTGACCCTCCACCCCGAGAAGACGCGGCTGGTGGACTTTCGACGTCCGACCGGCACTGAAGCCGGAGACCCACCGGGCCACTTCGACTTGCTGGGTTTTACCCACCACTGGGGACGCTCCCGGAAGGGGCGCTGGGTGGTGCAGCGCAAGACCGCCAAAGGACGCCTCAGTCGCGCCCTGCGGCGGATGGGGGAATGGTGCCGCGATCACCGCCACCAACCGGTGGCGGAGCAGCACCGGGCGTTGAGCTTGAAGCTCCGCGGGCATTACGCCTACTACGGCATCACCGGCAACGGCCACGCGTTATCGGCCTTTCGCCATGAAGCCGCGCGGCGCTGGCACAAATGGCTCAACCGCCGCTCCCATAAGACCCGCCTGAACTGGGCGGACCTCGCGCGTTTGCTCCAACGCTTTCCCCTGCCACCGGCGCGGGTGGTTCATAGCATCTACGCCACGTAGCGCGTCTAGGCTGAGGAGCCGGATGCCCGAATTGGGCACGTCCGGATCTGTGGGAGCCGTGGGTGAGTAATCACCCACGGCCACCCAGCCGGAATTGATGTCTACTATTACTCAGCAAAGGATGGTATAAAATATGGTCCCAAGGGATGGGGTCTGAATTGAGTCGTGGCGCTTGCCATATTTCATTGCCCCAAAACAACATTATCCGACAACTGTTATAGGTAGTTGCTTTGAATGACTATAGGTTGATGCCATTTATTTTCCTGGCATTTTTTGCCATGATAAATTGTAGCAACATTTCAGCGGCAGACGGGGGCATGAAATTTAAAATTTACAAACATAAAGAAAATAATGAGCTAGTCTGGAGAATGCAGCAGGGGAGTATGGAAAGAATATATGCAGTTGGTGATATAGAAAAAGATACAGCTAATAAATTTGAGAAGTTCGTTAAAACAAACAAGATCAAGGAGGCTAGGATATATTTTAACTCAAAAGGCGGAAATTTGCTTGGTGGATTAGCATTGGGGAAATTGATAAGAAAATTGGGTTTTGAAACAGCAATAGGTTCATTTAAAGAGGAAGCACATATATTTGAAGGAGTATGCGCAAGTGCATGCGCATATGCATTCGCTGGCGGGATACACAGATATTATTACGGCAACAAAGAGCTATTAGGACTTCATCAATTTTCGTCCTCTCAGAATAATATATCATCGAGTGACTCGCAGGAAATGAGTGGTGTGCTTGTGGCATACTTGCAAAGCATGGATGTTGATGCGCTTTCTTTTACTATATCAACAAAAGCACAGCCGGAAGAAATAATCTGGCTCAACGCCGAAAATGCGCTAAAATTAAATCTTTCTAATAATGGGAAGGAAATGACAACGGCCGAAATTAAGCTAACTGGAAAAAACCCATATTTAAAGATTGAGCAAGTGCAGGCGGAGGTTACAGGTAGATTTCTGATAATCTGCGAAAATAAATATATTTCAATAATGGGTGGTATAGTAACTAATCCGCAAGTTGCCAAACTTCGTTTCGCTAGCTCTACTATGTCTTATTTGCAATTTGGAGATAATATAATCCAAGAACAAAAAAATATGAAAAATGTATCTGTGGCAGACAGCACTGTTTGGGTTACCCGTAAGCTTACTAAATCTGACTTAAACAAGTTGTTAACCGCAACAACTATATCTGCTTGGCTTGGGAATGATGCTTATATGGTTTGGGGGGCAGACGCAACGATTGGAAATGTGCAAAATAAAATAAAGCACTTCGTTGATAACTGCCTTTAGCATTAGAGTGAGCTAAATTTTCATTTCAGGAAGAACTGGTTAGTATCTGGTGTTAAGTCAGTCACATCATTTCCGCTAGTCAAGGGCAAGTATTATTTACTTTTTGGCCGTCTGGCGCCAGATAATTAATATGGTTAATACAATCTATAATTGGTAATTTCATTTCTCGCTTAACTACTGAGGCTAGCCACCATGGTAAAAAAATTAGTTATTCTGCTCACGTTATTCCCCATAACATCTTCATATTGTGAAGACATAGATCATAAATGGGTTTTGATTGATTCATCAGAAACAGTATTTAAGTATATAGATATCGCATCGATTAGCAAAAACGGCAATATTGTTGATGTTTGGGAAAAGTGGGAATATAACAACGGACCATATACAAAAACACTTTCATTAATTTCTTATGATTGCAAAAATAATAAAACAAAGATTTTAGAAAGCATGAATGTATTGAAATCAGGAGAAATTTCACCCTATCATTTGTCACTTGATGGCAATTGGAGCAACTTAATACCCGAAACACCACGTTGGCCGCTTGCGAGAAAGATTTGTAACTTCAAGTGATGGTGCGTCTCCAGACCAGGAGATAATATTTTGCCTATCAGTAAATCTTGATCACTAAATCAATTGGCTCTCTCTTCAGAAGTACAAAATCTTCCTTTTAAAATAAATACCACTCAGTTATCCGCCGTGAAACTGAAACCACGTGTGAAGTGATTTAAATCATGAGTGTAACAAAATTTTTGAAGACAGATAAAGTATTAGAGTATCTTGAGAAGGAAGTTGGTGATGCAGCTAAGGCCCTCGGCATCTTTAGGATCGAAACTCAAGTATGGGAGGACGAGAACAATCCCCGCGATGGCTTCTTAGGCTATGCTATGCAACAGGAACTTGAATGGCCAGCATTTGATTTAAATGGAGAAAATAATGAAGCACCTAGTGCTCAGATCCTTGTTCATGAATTTTTAGAGTTAATGGATCAAATATGGTACTCAATTGGGTTATCCCAGCTCTATGCGAGAACAAAAAGCAATGCCTCCTTTCCTGATGAGTCAAGTCTTTTTTGGCTACATTACAATAGTTCATTAATTCTTTCTAGCATTGCTTCTGACAGAATCAGAAAATTTATTATAACTCGTAATTATGATGGGTGGCAATATAATAAAAATGATAAATTCACTCGCCCATTTCATGACTTCAAGAATTACATGAAGAACCTATGCGAGAAAAAAGAATTGGGCGGGGTTACGCATAACTTAATCGCGGAGTACTCAGAACAAATCGAACCAATTGTAGAGTACGCAGAAGACATAGTGCGCTTTAAGAAAATTCGTAATAAGATCGTTCATGAAATATCAACCAAAAAGGCGCGCGAACTAAAACGTCATTCAGAGGAATATCATCATCATGATGCGCTTCTAGATAAATCAGATTTTAGTGAAGGAACGTTTCAAGTAAAATATAATACGGAATTTGATAACCGGATGTTTGATCATCATTTACGTATCATGAAAGAATACGAGGATCACATGGTTATGTTGAAGAAATGGTATTTATTACTTCAAAAAATTGGCGATCTTACATTTCAGGGTGACTATATGATTGCAAAATGGAATGCTTTTAAGCAGCATAATTATTAAGGCAGAGGCCTGGCCTTTATTAGTGGGTGAAATCCAAAATCAAATACAGCACCTCCGCATTTTGTGGCAGGAATACTTCTACCGCATAAATATTTTTAAGTCTTTAAAGGATCACTAAAACCTATCCTTTAGGATACCCCCTATCCCCCTTCATAAACCCGCCTCGTGCGGGTTTTTTTATGCCCGTAACAAGGCACCGCAACCGGAGAAAGCACCATGCTGACCATCAAAACCCCCACCGACCTTCGTCAACTCTCATCTAATCATTCCCTTTATTTCCCCGCCAAAACCCTGGTGGAGCGTCTGATTGTCCCTTATGACCACCCCGACAAGCCCTATAACGCCGACGAGGAAGGCTTCATCGTCATCTGCGAAGACGGCGATCAGGACGGTCCCCTGACATCCATTTGGCCGGATGAATCCTACACCCCGCCATGCGCCCACACTGACTAACCATCTGAATAATAGTTCTTTTTTGACAAATATGGATAATGCGTATATAATATGTATAACAGTGATAATGCCACTTGCTGGCCATCACACCAGCCACTGGCCAGGGGTAGCGTTCATCACTGGGGGTACCGTCCGGTAACTCAGGGCGGAACGGGCGGGGTTTGTCCCGCTGTTAGCAAGTATGGAGGTTGACATGTCGATGTCAGCATTATGGGCGGACGCGGAGGTCATCCACGTCTATACCCGCGCGCAAGCCTTGGCCGATGGGGTCCTGAGGGATGTCACGGCCCTGGCCAAGGAAGCGGGGTTCAAGGTCCCGGTGGCGATGACCGCGGCGGTGTGGGCGGATTGCGTGGCCTGGCCGAAGGAGGAGTCCAGCCAGGACGAGACCGGGCGGTTGTGGGATGTGCTCTATTTGGCGGTGTGGAAGGCGCTGGAACATCCCCAGGCGTCGGCAGTGACCTTTGGCGTGCTGCGGGTACCCCTGGGCGGGACCCAGCCCCAACGGGTAGTGCTCAAGTTAGCCATCGGGCCGGGCGATCACGGCGAGCCGGTGGCGACCATCATGCAGCCGGGGGAGGATTGAGCCATGTGTTTTCACATGAACATCCACGATGTGGCGCGGGTGGCCATTAGCGCCGATGGCTGCAGCTTGCAGGGCAAACCGTTGGAGATGCATTGGTGGCAACGGCTGGAGTTCTTCGATCATCACGGGGTACGGCTCGGCGAGATCACCCTGCACCTCAGCCACATCAGCGCCGCGTTGCCCCTGGGCGAGCAGCCGCCCTACTGGGGGATTGAACCCCGTTCCGCGGCCCTGGCCCTCATCGACGGGGAAGCCCCGTTTTGATGGGTGGACGCTTGAGAGGCGGCAACCTCTCAAGCATCCGGTTCCTTCAGGTTGTACCGACAACATTCAGGAGTCCTTAGTATGTTCCGTAAAGCTGAACGTCGCCAAGCCAAATTGCGCCTGGCGCTCTGTGGTCCCTCCGGTTCGGGCAAGACCTATAGCGCGCTGCTGATTGCCCAGGGCCTGGCCCCCGAGGGGCCCATCGCCGTGATCGATACCGAACGTGGCAGTGGCGAACTCTACGCCGATCTCACCCGCTATGACGTGGCCCCCCTGGCGCCCCCCTTTAGCCCGGCGCGCTACATCGAGCGGATTCAGGCCGCCGAGCAGGCGGGCTACGCGGTGTTGATCATCGACAGCCTCACCCACGCCTGGGTGGGGGAAGGCGGGGTGCTGGAATTGCATGACAAGGCCACGGCCGCCAACCGCGGGGGCAACTCCTTCGCCGCCTGGCGGGAAGTGACGCCCAAGCATAACCAGTTGGTCGATACCATCCTTGGGGCCGAGCTGCATGTCATCGTCACCCTGCGCACCAAAACCGCCTACGACCTGGTCGAGGAGAATGGCCGCAAGAAACCAGTCAAGGTGGGCTTGGCCCCGGTGCAACGCGAGGGGATCGAGTATGAGTTCACCACCGTCCTGGATCTGGCGGTGGAGGGCCATGTCGCCACCGCCACTAAGGATCGCACCCGGCTGTTTGATGGCAGCCATTTCGTCCCCTCCGTCGCCACGGGCCAGGCGCTCAGCGGCTGGTTGGACCAGGGGCATGATCCCGTGGCGGACAGTCAAATCCTCCTCAACCGCCTCCTGGCCAGTGTCAGCCAGGTTCCCACGGCCGCCCAACTCAATAGCTGGTGGCGGCAACAACGCGAGCACATCGCCCGGCTGACCCCCGAAGATCGCGATCTCCTGACCGCCGAATGCAGTGATCGCAAGTTGATCCTGCAAGCGGAAGCCGAGCCCGCCTAGCCCCCTCACCTGCCCCCGTCCCCCGGGGGCGTTACCGGAGATTCCCTATGTTGCACTTCACCCTGAGTGAGGATGGCCGGCGCGCGTCCATCGACTTGTGCCGCGGTAGTGGCGTGCGCCTGTCGATCCTGCGGCTCTGTCAAGAGTTGGACTGCCCCATCCCCCCGGAGACCTTGGATGAACAGGCCGATATGAGCGAGTTACGTGCCCTGCACCTCGACTTGCTGCTGGCCCGTGGTGAGCGCTGCCTGGCGCAAGGCCGCGCGGTGCGCGAACAAGAGGCTCAGGCCCGCAAGGCCCGGGAGCGAGGCTTGTCGCCTTCCCTCCGCGCCCAGATCGCGGGGTTACGCACCCAGGCAGAACAGTATCGCACCAGTGCCCAGTACGCCGACGACTACCGTGCCTATCGCCAGGAATTGGCTACCGCCGCCGAGCTGGAGGCGCAAGCCGAGGCGCTGCTGCTCTCCGTCCCCGTGACGACTGCTGTGCCGGAGTCCCTGCCATGCCCGCAACCCTGAAACTTTACGAGATCTCGAACGACTACCTCCAAGCCCTGGACGACCTCACCGCCCAGCCCGACCTGCCACCGGAGGCGATTGCCGATACCCTGGAGGGCCTGACGGGCGCGTGGGAGGAGAAGGCGCTGAATATCGCGCGCTACGTGCGCCACCTGGAAGCGGAGGCCGCCGCCATCGAGGAGGCCAAGCAGCGCATGGATTCAAGGGCGAAGGCGGCGCTACGCCAGGCGGGGTGGTTGAAGGGGTACTTGCGCGGGGAACTGGAGCGGACGGGACTCAAGCCCAAAGCCCCGGATTTGGCCATGCGTTTGCAAGCCAATCCCCCCGCCGTGGTCCTGGAGGACGAACGGCTGATCCCCGCGGACTATTGGCTGACGCAAACGGTCACCACCCTCCTCAAGGCCGAGATCAGCGCCGCCCTCAAGGCGGGGAAGGAGGTGCCCGGCGCCAAGCTGGTCCAGACCCATCGCCTGGTGATCACCTGACCTAAGCCATGGGCAGGGACGCCCACCGGCGGCCTTCCAGGCGCTCAGCGACAGGGTGGTAAGGGTTATCATCCGTCTATCAGCCAGACGAGGAGGCAAGATGAACGCGGCGGACATACGTAAGCAAGTGGGCCATCGCATCAAGGTGCGTCGCGTGGAGCTGGACCTCAAGCAGGAGGAATTGGGTCAACGCCTGGGGGTGCCGCAGTCGCAGATCTCGGAGTGGGAGATCGGCCGGCGCGCTTTACGGATTGAGCAGGCTATCGCCTTGGCTCAGGCCCTGGACACCACCGTAGCCCGGCTGGTGGGTGAGGAGCCGTAAGGCAGGGTCACACAGCCCGTGGGGGGCTCGTAAGGGGCGCAGGGAGGCCGCCCACGCTCAACCATAAGTCCATACCATCATTCCCGCCTGTAACGGCGTGTAACCGCCTTAGGCGGCCAAGGACGGCCTTCCCACCCTTGATTCAATACTCCCGCACGCTTAGCCCGTGTTGGACTCGTTTTGTCTGTGATGCGTCAGCCCGTTAAGGGACTGGCCATCACACATGGCCAATGGTGAACCCCATGATGACTATTTATGCCACCTCCGCGGATATGGCGCGGCAGTTTGGTTTTACCCACCGTCAAGTCCTAACGACCATTGAAAACTTGGTCATGCCAGAAATAATGGACCAGCACGTGGAGGTATTTGATTTCGGCGTCAGCAAAATAGCGCAAATGTCGGAAATTGGGTTTAATGCGGTGGCCCTGCATTTGCCCATGAACGCGGGAGGAGATGACGAATTTCTGTTCTGTTGGAAAATGGCTTTTTTGAGCCAGCAACCACTCAGTATTTCCACGCGAACGGCAGATAAATGCGCTGACGAAGTTTTGGATGATCAACTCGCGTCAGAAACACAAGGGAGGACAGAAATTCAAGAGCAACGCAAGTTAAACGTGCAATATATTAAAGTCAGTGATGCTGAGCAGTTCGTCAGCCAGTTAAAAGCTGTCATGACCGGCATCTATGACTTTATGGAAATCACACAAGAAAAGACCCTGAAGCCCGCTGAATATAGTGTGACTGATCAGGGGGAGGAACCTGCCAAATATTGTTTTGAAGTAGCCAACCAGTACCATCGTCCCACGGAATTTCTGCAAGCCTTATTAGATATCATTCATGTCAATTTTGAGCCCTGCTTACTAAGTACTTATTGCTTAAATTCAAATATTAGCTTCCTCTATGAGGAAGTAGCTGACCAGCCGTTTAACTTGGGCTATTTATCGATAATTAGCGAGGGAACCAAGGAATTTAACAGCATTTGGCGTGAGCAAGTCATTCCTTATGCTTACCAGTGCGGATATTCAGTGGAGGAAGCGACAGCCGTGTTTGTGGTGGTGACGGTTGGCCCGCAACAGTATGACGTGGAATGGGTGGCGGCTGTCATACAGTCGCTGAATGCTGGTTATTCCGTGAATGAAGCGTTGGGTATGCTAAGGGCTAACTTAAGAGATGAAACAGCAACACAGGCAAATAATACCTATGTTGGCTTTTGTGTGGATGAGGCCCTAGTAAATAAAATCAGGATCTCCGCGTGGCTAACTAAAAAAGACCCTAACCATTCGTCCATTCATTAACAGGCAAGTGTGCTTGATAAAAAACTTTAATTGCTACAACAACCATGATTAGAGGGTGATTGACCATGACGCCTTATCAGCAGGGTAAACTAGACAGCTTGTGTGGTCTTTACAGCATCATCAATTCAAGCCGCCTCATTCATCAGTATGATAATCAGTACTGTCAGTTACTGTTTTGTGAAATAATAAGTTATTTGGCGTTGGAATCCAGTTTATTTAAAATAACCACCGCAGGCATTAATTTTAGCACGATTGGCCGCATTATTACCGATGTCAGCAATCTTAACCTGATAAAAGAAAAGCCCTTCAAGGGGGTAAGAACAATCCCCTTGGAGTTATTTTGGTCCTCCATGGCCAGTTTTTTGGCGGAACCCAATCGTGCAATATTATTAGGTTTGGGTGGTCTATACGATCATTGGACGGTAGTTCAAAAAATTACAGACAAGCGGATTGTGTTGTTTGATTCGTCACAACTCAAGTATTTAAACAAGTCTAGCTGTACTACACAAGTAATTGATGGTACCTATCCGCATATTATCAAGCCCAGGTATACTCTTTACTTGAAAAGTAAAAGTGAATTACTGGGTTCTTAGTCAAGTGTGATTTTGATCTAGAAAGCATAAAGTTTGTGGATAATGTGATCTACCACTCATGCGGCTAATCAATATCGTCTTCAGTTGTACACTAGACAAAAAAATCTGGGGAATACTAGGAATGATGATTCTGATGAGGATAAATGTTTTCTTGGATAAGAAGGCGTGAGGATGGCGGTTGTGTTTATGTTTATGTCCGAGTTTATTTAAGAACCTGGTTTAAAATGATTCTAAGTGAAATATTCTTGGTTTAGTTTTAATCGAGGCGCGTTAAGCGGTTGATGTGAGTTTGTGAGTTTCTGTGAGTTATTTTAGTGTGTTGTGTTGTTGTTACATTATATTTTACTTTGTTATTATTAATATATATGTATTTTTGTGAGTTTTTTAATAATTTAAGTAAAATAAATAATAATTAAAAAAAGTAAAAACTACATACAAAGTACATGACGCGCAGCACGTGTAAACAAACTCACATAACTCACATAACTCACATTTCTATTATAAATCAATAATATATAAACACGCTTCCAACGCCTTCTTGCACCCGCTACAAACCCTCCGTTTCCCCCGCCCACACCCCCTCCGAAACTCACAAAACTCACCTTCCCCGCATCCTCCACCTCCCCCTAGCGATCCTCAACAACAGATATCAGTTACCTCCCACACTAGACACAACCAGCGCAGGAGGTAATCACCAACTCACAAAGCTTAGACAATTTTATCAGTTAAAACTGGCAGGTCTTTAACACAGCCCGCGATGATGCGCGAAAAGGCTCAACGGAAGTAATTACATCATCAAGGCTGATCCACTGAAGAGGAAATACTTGACCAGCTAGTGGTACTGGGTTTTCAACCATTAAATCAAGTACGTTTTTAACATCACAGCCCTTGTTAAACACTGATTCCTCAAAATACTTGCTAAGTTGGGAACAGTGAGCGTCAGTGATATTGGTAGCATGATTAATATTTTTTTCGCCACCCATGACCACACTCACGCACATTTTATCCGGCATGGTACCTTCGAATGATTTTTCCCTAAATACTTTATACTCAGCACGCAGTTGTTCCCTGGTGGTATCATTTTGACTGGATATGGCTATATATCATCAGCATAAGTACAAGCAGGATGAACGCCAGAAATAACGGGATAGTCACATACCGCATTAATCCGAGTTAAATAAGCGTTTTCAATACATTCACTGGTTGTACAGTTGTTTCTTTGCTTTAGCCATTGATTTTGTGTTTGTCGCAAGTCTTTAACTACACCCTCACCGATGTTAGCAGCCAGCATGTATTTATAGTTGTTAGCCAGAACTTCATCAAGCGAGCTTAATCTCTCATTACCGCAGATTTCTTTTTCAACGTAGGTGCTCGCTTTAGCGCAGTCAAAGGATGCAGCTTGAGTAGTTACTGCCATGGCTATACCAATTGCCAGCACGGATACCTTTTGATATAACATGATCATTACCTTTTTAGTTATTTAATTTATGGCCAATATTGCCTATGGATTATCCTGCCACTCAAGAAATTGATTCAGGTCCAGCGTGAAACCACGCAGCTGCTCTCGTGTTATTTCAATGGCAGCCGCTGATTTACCGTTTATTTTCCAAATATGATGTCCGCTTTCTGAATTGACGTATTCGACTGACACTTTATTTCCTGATGGCCAGATCAGTTGATAGCCAAAGTTATCATTAAACTTGGCTTCCTCCTTCCGGCAACGGCCTGTCAATGATATATCCTTTTCCAGGTCCATATACTCACAATTATAGGTATCCCATTTTGGTGCTGCGCTAAGGGAACCACACAAGGCATTCAATGCCAATAATGTCACAGAAATAGTTCTTTTCATTGATCTACTCGAAATAAAAGAATTGGAAACACAAAGAGCTGTCTAAGCACCATTTAAGTGGGCTTTTGGTAAGCTCTGAGTTCATCAATTAACTTACTTAATCTCTCGCGGTCCTTATAATACGAGAGAAGCAGTTTATTGAATTCTATAAGCTGCGAACGTTGTTCCTCGTCAAAATCATTTTTCATCGCTAAGAGTTCATGGATAACCCGCTCACCACCTTCTAATAGTTTGTTATACTCAGTAAAGGATGACTGAACAAATTGTAATGTCTTGTGGCTGTTTCTGATAGCAGCAATATTCGACTGGGTAAGAGACGAGATTCTTTGCTGTTCGGTTTTAAGTCGAATAAAATACCTGGAAAGCAAAATTATATAATTTGTTAAATAATTATCCGCAAGTGACCCCTGTTGCATGATATAAAAAACCTTTTCAAAATGGTCTCCGGCATTAAAGTTGTCATTAAAAACTACAACATAACGATCTAAATAAATTGAGAACATCAAAGGTACAAGCGGATTGTCGGGCTCTCCCGTCACCGAGTATCTTAAACTTGCTAGAGCTGCATTGATATATGGTTTTTTTTCATATAACTCAGTAACGGCATAAATATATTCTGGGAGAGTCTTTTTTTCATTCAAGGTATTTGCTAAATAAATTGCCTTAATTGCATGGTCTCTTGATAACATATAATCATTTGAAATAAAATAGAGTATTGCAAGTAGGATTTCATTTTTTGCCCTTTTCTCCTTTTTGGGCTCATCTGGGGAATTCTTTAAGACATCAATTGCTTGACGAACTACAAGTAAGTTATCTTCGTCGAATAACGGCTTGTTTTTATCAATATTTTCAAGTTTTTCTATTGCCAACTTATACGCTTTAGATCCAGAATCATTCAATGGTATAGGTAAAGTTGGTAATTTCTTGCTGCTATCAACTAATTTACGGTAATCGTACTCATTTAAGGCCCACGTGGCCGAATATTCGAGCACCACTTCTGTACTAAACGTGAATGCCGCAGCAGCAGTAGCAGTTACACTTGCCACCCCTATCAAGCTACCACCAAGTAGCGCCAATCCCGCATTGGTAGCCGCCACGCCAGAAAGTCCCAGGGTACCTCCGACAAAAGATGCCATCGGAAGAACGGCTGGAATGGCTGCCCCCCCCGAAAAGATAATTAAAGCACCAGCTATGAGTCCACTTAAAATTGCCATGGTCCAGCCAAATGGACCAATAGACAATGAATTTTTATAGAATGCTTCAAATGTAGCAACATCGTCACCAGCAATTGCTGTGTCTGTCTGAATAACAAAGATTACAAATATGAATATTAAATGATATTTTAGCCACTTGTTCACAGGATTTTCTCCAGCATTTTTATTTGTTCTATTTGTTCTTCTGCAGAACCAAATATTAAATTAATATTTCTTTTATCTGCCTCATATTGCAGCAACTTTAAGTACTTTGGATCAATTGGTTTATTGGTCATTGAGAAAATAGGGATCGCATCGGAATTACCTGCCTTTTGATACGCAATGAGTGTATCCAGATCTTTGCGATAATTAATAATGTCAAGATTGTCTCCAATTCCGTAATCTTTAGCTTCAATAATAAATGTTTTGTCATTTTTTTTGAGCACTATATCAATATCAGTTAGTCCTTTTTTTAATCCGTCATCAAATTTTTTCCCAATACTTACTACTTCGTAACCATTTTTGGCAGCATCATCAGCAATTCTTAGTTCATTTAAATGCCCTTTTGTTCCGTTGGGATTATTTCCTATTATTTTTCGCAAGGTTGTTCTAAAACCGTCAGTATTTGCAAGTCGTTGAAACATTCCCTCGGCCTCTGATCTTGAAATCTTTCCTTGATATAGGGCGATTCTTATATACGCATCTTCCAATACATCTTCTGGCAGGTTAAGTTTTCCAAGTTCATCACCAACCTTTTTGGTTCCTCCAACTTCATCAGATAGTTGTGCAAGTCTGATTATTTCATCATCAGCCAATGCTTTAGAATTATCAATCAGTGTAGCGATAACCTTTGCTGTTGTTTTGGCTACCGTGGCTTTAAAGGCATAAGCGCTATGCGATACAATCAACAGTGCTAATAATATAACAGCAATAACATTCTTTAAATGAAAAATATCACATCTTCTGGATTTTACTCGTGACGCTTTGCTGGACATTGTGAATATTACCTTTATATTGTTTTTTTGAAAGAAACTGCATCTAACTCAGCAGGTAAATTTTAGATGCAGTGAGTTTTTCTGCCGCGCGTTTTTGGCTGTTTAATTATTTTCGTTTTATGGCATACCAGGCGGACGCTCCGTTATATACATTTGCATAGCTAGTGAATTTACTTCTGACGCCGGCACTTCTTTTCCATTGTGAACTACCCTGCTCATGAGCAAAAACTTGCTATTAATCTTTTTGCCTGAACTCATTTCTCTCACCAACAAAATAGCAGTTTCATTGTATTTACCAGTCAGAGGATCTGTGTTTTTAATTCGTGCGATCTATTGATCATCATTCAATTTTTCCCATTCAACAGGTCTTTTCTTGAAAAAATCAAAAATCGGACTAGCATCATCGGCCACTACCACATTACCCATTGGACTTGCTGAAGCAAATGTACCGCTAAAGAAACCTTTATTTGGCTCATTTGGCTCATTTGGCTCATTTGGCACATCAGCATAAGAACATTTATTTGCAATTTTAGTTATTTTCCCATCATTCAACGAAATGTAAATCTCGCTGTTCTTCTCAGAGGACTCCCAAATTAAATCAGAGAATTTCATCACTTCGTCTTCTATATAGATGCTAAACTCTTCTTGTTTCTTTCCCTGTTTGACTGAAAATTTCAGAAAATCCCCGCTTTCAGATACATCAGCCTTGGAGACGATACCGCACAGACTTCTTTCCGCAGCCAATGTAATATTGGAAAACATCAAAGCGTAGATAGCGCCAAGCACAATGAACAATCTCGCATAATTAGCAAAAAAGATTCTCATTTTAAAATACCTCATCATGGGCGGTGGGACACAGTAAGCCTTGAATAATAGGGCAAGCAATTTTATCGATGGTTAAATTATTTTGAAAAAAACTGATTCAAGTTGTTTGGTGGATGATTGCAATATATTTGCGAAAAGCTGAACTTTTGCACTCTATTTCTCAATTTTTGACCAGATCTCTTACATGGGCTAATTTTATGATTAAGGTTTACAGGTAGGAAATTGTCCATCATTTGCCCAGTGCTCTTCAGTGACTATTATTAATGGAACCCCTTGAGCTTGATATTCGACTGCCTTTTGGATTTTTCTTCCGAAGGTCTCATGCGCCCAGCTATCGGTAACGTAGCTTCCAATAACCAAGTAGTTTAGGGATTTAGTGACACCGTTCGCGATGAGGCCACCCAGTGATTCGACCGCCTCCTGGCACTGTCTGCGTGTTCCGAAGGCGAACGTGCCGGTGAGTAGGAATGATCGCTCCTGGAAGACGATGGGTTTCGGTGGGAGATTGACCGGGAGCGTGGTGGGCTTGGCCAACTCACCGATCTCGGCGTGTTCCCCGGTGATGCCACGGAGTGTCAGAAGGAGCTCGTGCGCTTCGTCAGCATCCAGAACCCCGTCCGCGAGTATGGTCGAAACCTTACTGAGGAGGTTGCCGATGATTGGGTTCTGGCTTGCAGCGCGATTCTGAACCAGCCAGGTAAGTAGGAATTCAGCCTCGCTTTGGGAAATGACGCCATCGGCGGTAAGGCCCTTGCTCAGGCCAATCAGGGTATCGATTTGACGATCGTCAACATTCTTTCGGTTGAATCTTATGAAGATCTCCATGACCCCTCCTAGCTACGCCAGGACCATTGATTACCGTGGCCTTAGCCGTCACTTCAAAAGGGTTATACCACCTTACTAGCTGGAATTTAAGACATAAATTCCGACAAGATCCGACGAAATCCGACATTAGCACTGAATTATTCTATGGGTGCATAAGAATAATCTATAGCCTAAACTTATCGCTTCACTTAGACCGCCCCCACCAGACCAGCCTCCGCCACGTCGATGACCATTGGCCCCGGCCAGCCGGCATGGAAGCAGCATGGCTGGTCGGGAGTGGGTGATACAATAAATTCTCAAGGTGTGCGTCATCTTCGGCCGCAGTTGGTATAACCGTGCCGGGGTCGAGCGGGTCATGGGCTTCTGCACCGAGGAGCAGGCCCAAAATTTCTGACGATGACCCCTTGGTCGAACGGGCCATGGTCGACTACCCCTTTAGCTTCATTCCCGAGGTCTATTGATGGCTCCGATCCTGCTGTCCCCAGGGGTTTGCATGTCACGGCCCCTGCCCGTTCTCGTCACCGGCGCGTCCGGACGCACGGGCGCCCTAGTGCTCGAAAAGCTCCTCGAACGACCCGACCTCTTCGCGGCGCGCGGGTTCGCCCGATCGCCCCGCAAGGTCGAGGACCGGTTTGGCGTGAGCCCGTATTTCCGCTTTGGTGATATCAAGAATCCCGCTGACCTGGCCCCGGCCCTGGAGGCTTGTCAGGCCCTGGTCATCCTCACCAGCGCCATCCCGGTCATGAAGGCCCCGCCGGAGCCCGGTCAGCCACCCGCGTTCAGCTACGCCGAGGGCGAATGGCCCGAGCAGGTGGACTATCACGGCCAGGTCAACCAGATCGATGCGGCCCGGGCCGCCGGGGTCAATCACATCCTTTTGATGGGCTCCCTGGGCGGCACCAACGACCAGCACCCCCTTAACCAGATGGGGAATGGCAACATCCTGATCTGGAAGCGTAAGGCGGAGCAATATCTCCGGGCTTCCGGCATCGACTACACCATCGTGCGGGCGGGTGGGCTCTTGGATGCCCCCGGCGGTCGGCGCGAATTGCTGGCGGGCAAGGATGATCAACTGCTCAATCAGCCACCCGCGGGGGTGCGCCCCGTCATCCCGCGGGCGGACGTCGCCGAGATTCTGGTGCAGGCCCTGTTGTTACCCGCGGCGCGGAACAAGGCCTTTGATGTCATCGCGAGGCCCGAGGATGACCCTGATGCCCGGGTGACCGAGGATTTCGCGGCCTTCTTTGCTCAAATCCCACCGGGACCTTAGGGGCGCCGCCCGTCTCGGTATCCCCTCGGCGTAACCAGCGCTTGAGACAGGCTTTGCCTGCGCTGGGAACCATCAATGGTTGGCGGGCCCCTGGGAGGCAGGAACCCGCCGGAGAGGCTATTGATAGGCCTGGATCACGGGGTTGTAGGTCGAGGTGGGCTCCAGTTTGTCGATAGTCAGGATGCCGTAATCGCTAGCCGGATCGCCTGGCCAGTAGCTGAAGTCGTCCTGCACCGTCTGGATTTGCTTCAGAATCGCCCCGTGGGTGTAAGAGCCGAACGCGCCCTCCGTATCATTGCCACCCTGTTTCCAGACCTTGTCCGAGAACTGGAAGTGCAGGCCCCAAGAATTTGTTCCGGGTACGCCATTGGCCTGAATCAAGTGTTTCCCAATTAATCTCAAAGCGTTAGGCTAATCGGAGGCTGGAAGTCCGTCATATGCTACTCCAATCGTAATATGGCCAGCATATTTATTAGAAATCTCTATAGCTTTCGCATACTCATAATCGTTTTGTACTACAATGACAACAATCTCATCTGAAATTTTCTCTTTCATGGAGCTTAGAATTTGGTTTTCTAAATCTTCATTATATTCAAAAATCATATCATACCCTCCAGGAATTTAAATAGTATATATATTTATGGTTAGATGATCATAATCTAATTCCTGTTGTTACTGTGACTTAAAGCACTCAAAAAGAACCATCATAAGCTAAACACTTTATGGTAGCTAAACAAGCTCTACCATTGACAAGACAAATAAACCCATGTCTAATTAAGCATTGTGTACCCATTAAAGAGAATAAATGAGTAACCCTATGTAATTTTTCGAAAGCGGCACAGGATATAAATAATCCTTCGTCAAGCATACCTACTGAGTAACAATAATTCTGGAGAAATAAATGTCATACACAGGTATCTCTATACGTGAAGCACTCGATAAGATTAACGACCCTAATGGAGGATGGTATCTTCCACAAGTGCAGCGTCAATATGTGTGGGGTGCTCGTCATGAATCGGAAACTTATATAGTAGACGTATTCGAGTTTTCGGCTTTTATTTGCCAATTATCTGGAAATTTTCGGTAAGAAGTGTTCTTAGCTGGGGCGTATACAGATCCAGCTCATCAAAAAATGTTTCGCATGATTCCTTGAATTTTGCGAATGTCTCGTAATACTGATTATGCAAGACTTGTCGCTTGAAAAACTTCCATAATCGTTCGATTAAATTAAGATTCGGACAGTAGGGTGGCAGCGGCTCTAATTCAATTCGCGAGTGCTCCAAATACGCTGATACCAGTTTCGCTTTATAGTAGCGAGCATTGTCGCAGATCACGATGATGCGGGAAGCGGTCGGATTCGCGGCTTCCAATTGCTGAAATAAGGCGATCGTCGAGGTGGCATTGATGGTGTCATCAAATCGAACCTCGGCGCTCAGCGAGGCGATATTGATGGCGCCATTGATGTTCAAACGCTGACGACCGGTATTGCTCGGGAGGGTCTGCTCCTGACCGCGTTTGATCCAGCCATACC
>ERZ1645187.1688-NODE-1688-length-20074-cov-121.102153_pt1 | contig 20074 bp, 15 predicted proteins | sample MGYA00575352_ERZ1645187 | MGnify/ENA primary metagenome ERZ1645187 (study PRJEB40837, sample SAMN11349314) | freshwater sediment metagenome | isolation source: river sediment | host: Sediment | place: India: Wazaribad , New Delhi | collected 2017-02-21 ... | reverse complement strand
CCTTGGCGCCGAGCCGTTCGGCCATGGCCTTGGCCTCGTCGCGGGTCATCTTCTCGAGGGAGCCGGTGAAGACCACGGTCTTGCCGGCAACGGCCGTGTCGGTCTTGGGCTTCTCGGCGTCGATGGGGGTGACGTGGGCGGTCAGGCGATCGACCACGGCGCGGTTGTGGGGCTCGCGGAAATAGGCGGCGATGCTGTCGATCACCGTCTCGCCGATCTGATCGATGGCGTCCATCTCCTCGCGCGCCGCCATGTCGCCGTCGACGATCCTCATCGCCGCGTCGTGGAAGTCCTCCCAAGAGCCGTAGGCGCGGGCGAGTTGGCGGGCGGTGGTCTCGCCGACGTTGCGGATGCCGAGGGCGAAGAGGAAGCGCTCGAGGCCGATCGAGCGACGCTCGTCGATGGCGGCGAAGAGCTTCGCCACGCTCACCGCGCCGAAACCCTCCTTGTTCTCGAGCTTCTTCAGCGGGCTCTCGGCGTTGCGGGCGGCGAGCGTGAATATGTCGGCCGGCTCGCGGACGGGGAAATCCGGATCGGTGAAGAAGAACTCGATCTGCTTGTCGCCGAGGCCCTCGATGTCGAAGGCACGGCGAGAGACGAAGTGGCGCAGGTGTTCCTGGCGCTGGAAGGGGCAGGCGAATTCGCCGGTGCAGCGGCGGATCTTGCCCTCCTCGCCGGTCACCGTCTCCTCGCGGATCAGCGGCGTCTTCAGGTCACAGAGGCAGACATGCGGGAAGTCGTAGGGGGCGCGGGCCTCGTGGGCCTCGTCCTTCACCACCTCGAGAACTTGAGGAATGACGTCGCCGGCGCGCTGGACCACCACGGTGTCGCCGATGCGGGCATCGAGGCGGGCGATCTCGTCGGCATTGTGCAGCGTGGCGTTCGACACCACGACGCCGCCGACGGTGACCGGCGTCAGTCGCGCCACCGGCGTGTGGGCGCCGGTACGGCCGACCTGGATGTCGATGCCCTCCAGGATCGTGGTGGCGCGTTCGGCCGGGAACTTGTGGGCGATGGCCCAGCGGGGCGAGCGCGAGACGAAGCCGAGGCGTTGTTGCAGGTCGAGGCGGTCGACCTTGTAGACGACGCCGTCGATGTCGTAGCCGAGGCCGGCGCGCATCGCCTCGATGCGGCGGTAGTGGGCGAGGAGTTCCTCGGCGTCGGCGCAGCGCACCATCAGATCGTTGACCGGGAAACCGAGGTCGCGGAAGGCCTGGACGCGGTCCCACTGGGTGGTGGGCAGCCAATCCTCCGACACCTCGCCCCAGGCATAGGCGAAGAACCTCAGCGGGCGCGACGCGGTGATGCGCGGATCGAGCTGGCGCAGGCTGCCAGCGGCGGCGTTCCTCGGATTGGCGAAGGTCTTGTCGCCGGCGGCCTCCTGGCGGGCGTTGAGCGCGGCGAAGTCGGCGTGGCCCATGTAGACCTCGCCGCGCACCTCGAGCACCGTGGGCACGCCGTCGGGGAGGACGCGGGGGATGTCGGCGACGGTCTTGACGTTGGCCGTGACGTTCTCGCCCTCGGCGCCGTCGCCGCGGGTGGCGGCGGAGACGAGGCGGCCGGATTCGTAGCGCAGGCTGAGCGAGAGGCCGTCGATCTTGGGCTCGGCGGTGAAGGCGACGGGCTGGCCGTGGGTGGCGAGGAAGCGATGGACGCGGCCGACGAAGTCGACGACGTCCTCGTCGGAGAAGGCGTTGTCGAGGGAGAGCATGGGGACGCGATGCGTCACCTTGTCGAACTTCTCCGACGGCCCGGCGCCGACCTTCAGGCTCGGGCTGTCGGGGCGGCGGAGGTCCGGGAAACGCGCCTCGAGCGCGAGGAGCCGGCGACGCAGCCGATCGTATTCGGCGTCGGTGAGGGTCGGCGCGTCTTCCTGGTAATAGAGCCGATCGGCCTCGCGGATCGCCTCGGAGAGCCGCGCGATCTCGGCGGCGGCTTGCGAGGGGGAGAGGGCGTCGGGGGGGAGATCGGCGGGCATCGGTGTCCTCGGCGGTCGGGCGGAGGTCGCCCGTATTGCATCGTGTCACGGCCGGCCGGAGGCCGGAACCCTTCTCCCGCAAGGGGAGAAGGGGTGGCGCCTTCGGCGCGCGCGTCTCATGCGCGCTCTCCCCGTCACCCTCCCGCGATCAACCGCTCCGCCGCCGCTCGTGCCTCGGCGGTGACCGTCTCGCCCGACAGCATCCGGGCGATTTCCTCGCGGCGGGCGTCGGGGGAGAGTTCGACGACGCGGGTGGCGACGCGATCTTCCGAGCCGGGGATCGGGGCCTTGGAGATGAGGAAGTGGGTGTCGGCGCGGGCGGCGACCTGAGGGGCGTGGGTGACGCTCATCACCTGGACCCTGTCGGCGAGGCGGGCCAGACGCTGACCGACCGCGCCGGCGACCGCGCCGCCGACGCCGGTGTCGATCTCGTCGAAGATCAGGGTCGGGGCCGAGCCCTTGTCGGCGAGGCTGACCTTCAGCGCCAGGAGGAAGCGCGACAGCTCGCCACCGGACGCGACCTTCATCATCGGGCCGGGCCGGGTGCCGGGGTTGGTCTGGACGTGGAACTCGACCCGGTCGATACCTTCGCGGCCGGCCTGGGCGCGGTCGGCGGTGCGGGCGGCGATGAAGCGGGCGCGCTCCAGCTTCAAGGCCGGCAATTCGGCATGGACGGCGGTCTCGAGCGCTTCGGCCGTGGCGGTGCGGGCGGCGGAGAGGGCCTCGGCGACGGCGAAATAGCCTGCCTCGGCGTTGGCGGCGGCCTTCTCCAGCGCGGCGAGGCGCTCCTCGCCGTGGTCGAGGGCGGCGAGGTCGGCGGCCATGCGGCCGTGCAGGGCAGGGAGGGCGTCGCAGGTGCAGTCGTGCTTGCGGGCCGCGGCGCGCAGGGCGAAGAGGCGCTCCTCGGTGCGCTCCAGATCGCGCGGATCGAAGTCGGCCTCGCGCAGGGCGCGCTCCAGGGCGCCGCGTGCCTCCTCGAGCAGATCGAGCGCCGCCCCCATCGGCTTCAGCGCGCCGTCGGCGAGGCCGGGTAGGGCGGCGGTCTTGCGCTCCAGGTTGCGCATCAGCGAGGCGATGGTGGGGATCGGCGAATGGGCGCCCTCGAAGACGCCGACCGCGTCGGCGAGATCGCCGGCGACCTTCTCCGACTGCATCATGCGATGGCGCCTGGTCGCCAGCTCGGTCTCCTCGCCCTCCTCGGGCTTCAGCCGATCGAGTTCCTCCAGACTGGCGCGCAGATAGTCGGCCTCGCGCCGGGCGGCGTCGATGCGGGCGGCGTGGGCGTCGCGGTCCTCGAGGGCGCGGCGCCAGCCGCTCCAGGCGGCCGCGACGGCGGCGACCCGCTGTTCGAGGCCGCCGAAGGCATCGAGGAGGCGGCGGTGTTCGCGCTCATCGGTGAGGGCGCGGTCATCATGCTGGCCGTGGATCTCGACCAGGAGCCCACCGATGTCGCGCAGCAGGGCGGCGGAGACCGGCTGATCGTTCAGGAAGGCGCGGGTGCGGCCGTCGGCGGTCTGGACGCGGCGGACGACCAACTCGCCCTCGGTGTCGATGTCGTTGTCGACCAGCAGGCGGCGGGCGGGGTGATCGGCGGGCAGGTCGAAGACGGCGGTCACTTGGCCCTGGGCGGCACCATGGCGCACCAGACCGGCGTCGCCACGGCCGCCGAGGGCGAGCGCGAGGCTGTCGAGCAGGATCGACTTGCCGGCGCCGGTCTCGCCGGTGAGCACCGTCAGACCGCGGGCGAAGTCGATCTCCAACCGCTCGATCAGAACGATGTCACGGATCGACAGGGCGGCGAGCATGGGCGGACGCGAATCTCCCGGAGTGGCCTCGCCGGACGATAGTCGGGGCGAGAACAAAACGGAACCCCCGAGCGCCGGTCGCGGCGTCGGATCAGAAGATACGGATGCCGCGGAAGGACTTCGAGATCCAGCTGTCGCTCGACTCGCTCGGCTCGTACCCGCCCTTGTTGAGGAGCGAGTAGCTGTCCTTGTACCACTGGCTGTCGGGGAAGTTGTGGCCGAGCACCGCGGCGGCGGTCTGCGCCTCGTTGACCACGCCGAGGGCGTAATAGGCCTCGACCAGACGGGCGAGGGCCTCTTCGACGTGACGGGTGGTCTGGTATTCGGTCGTCACCAGCTTGAAGCGGTTGATGGCGGCGAGATACTGGCCCTTGCGCAGATAGAAGCGGCCGACATCCATCTCCTTGCCGGCGAGCTGGTCCTTGACGGCGAGCAGCTTCTTGCGGCCGTCGTCGGTGTAGGGCGAGGTCGGGTACTTCTGAACCAGTTCGGCGTAGGCGGCGAGGGCCTTGCCGGTGCGCTCCTGGTCGCGGCCGACGTCGGGGATCTGCTTGTAGTAGCTCTCCGCCAGCAGATACTGGGCGTAGGCGGCGTCGGGGCTGCCGGGATAGAGCGTGACGAAGCGCTTGGCGGCGGTGATGCAGTCGGTGTAGTTGCCGCGCTCGAACTGGGTGTAGGCCTGCATCAGCATCGACTTCTTGGCCCACTCCGAATAGGGGTGGAGCCGGTCGACGTCCTCGAACTTCTTGACGGCGTCGGCACGCTTGCCGGCCTGCTGCAGCACCAGCGCCTCGTTGTAGAGCTGATCGGCGGGGGTGCGGTCGAGGCCGAGGTCGTCGTCCTTGGAGGCACAGCCGCCCAGGAGCGCCGTCGTGGCGAGCACCGCGGCGAGACCGGCGAACCGGAACCGGCGGCCGGAGACCGGCTCCATCGTCTTCGTCGAACCCGCGTCGGCCACGTTCGCGTCCACCATCTGTCGAAATCCGCTCCGGTTGTTCGGTCGCGCAGGCTCCTCTCGACCCGGCCGGTCGATCGGAGCATGCGTCGCATTCCCGGCAATCCCGCCGGGACGCGACGACCCGGGCGACGTTGTAACCCGCCCGAAAGATCCCGTCACCTCGGTGGCGGTCGATTGGATCGAATTTGTGGCGGCAGGAGCGCCCGGGCGCCGATCAGGCGACTTCCGGGCCGTAGGCCGGAGCGACCATGCCGAGGCCGATCTCGGCCGCCGGCGAGGCGGTGGCGCGGCTCGGCGCGTCGACCAGCGTCCAGGCGGTCGGGTCGGCGAAGAGGGCCTTGAGGGTGAGGAAGTTCATCCGATGGCCACCGCGATAGGAGCGATAGAGGCCGAGGATCGGAGCGCCGGAAAGGGCGAGATCGCCGATGGCGTCGAGCAGCTTGTGACGGACGAACTCGTCGACCCAGCGCAGGCCTTCCGGATTGAGGATGCGGTCGTCCTTGATGGCGACGGAATTCTCGAGAGAGGAGCCGCGGCAAAGGCCCATCGGCAGGAGCTTCTCGAGGTCCTTGACGAAGCCGAAGGTGCGGGCGCGGGCGACCTGTTCGCGGAAGACCCTCGGGGAGAGATCGATGCCGATCGACTGACGGCCGATGACCCGATCGGGGAAGTCGATGGTGACCTCGTAGCGCTGACCGTCGTGGGGGCGGAGTTCCGCCCAGCCGTTGCCGAGCTCGACGCGGACGGGTTTGAGAACCTTGATCCAGCGGCGGCGGGCCATCTGGGTGACGAGGCCGACCTGATCGATCGCCTCGACGAAAGCGTCGGAGGAGCCGTCCATCACCGGGACTTCGCCGCCGTCGAGCTCGACCACGACGTTGTCGATGGCGAGGCCGCGCAGCGCCGCCATGAGGTGTTCGATGGTGGCGACCGAGGCGTCCTTGGGGCCGACCATGGTGCACAGGTCGGTGGCGGAGACGTTGTGCCACACCGCCGGGATCTCGACGTCGCGGCCCCGATCGGCCTCGGTGCGGACGAAGACGATGCCGGTGTCGGCATCGGCGGGCTGGAGGGTGAGGGAGACTTCCTGGCCGCTGTGAACGCCAATTCCCACGATGCGTACCGTATCGGCGATCGTGGTCTGAGCAGTCACAGTGTTGCGTGCCATCGTGTTCACCCGTCTCGCTCGCCGTGGTCCCGTGAAGGGGGGGCGAGATTGTCTTCCCTGGCGGTCGAGGGTCCGAGGAGGCCTCCGGAACTCTCGCCGGACCGATCCCCCGCAGGGTCGCGAAGCAGTCTCGCGCGACCGGTCGAGGGTCAAGTTAGCCGGGGTCGGGCGGGAAGCGAAATCACGCTTCGTTACACAATGTTACCATTATTCATTCGTGAAAAATCATTAACTTTCAATGAATTAAAACCATACCGAAGAGAAACGGAGAAGGCCCGCCACATGTGTGGCGGGCCTCGACCGGTTTCGTTTCGGGACGCCGTTCCGGCTCAGTTCGCCTGGCGGCGGAGGAAGGCGGGAATCTCCAGCTGGTCCTCCTCGGAGAGGGGACGCTGGGCCGCCGCGCGACCCATCGGGTCGAGGTTGCCGGCCGCCGGACGATGGGCCGTCTCGACCGGCATGCGCGGCGCCGGACGCTTGGCGTACTCGTCGTGGGCGGAGGCGTGGGACGCCGGCTCACGCGGGGCGGGAGCGCGATCGAAGCTCGGCTCGCGGGCGGTCGTCGGGGCGGCGACCTCGTCGTGATCCTCGCGGCGGGTGAGGCCGTGGGCGAGGCGCTTCAGCAGGCTCATCGGGCGACGCTCGTCGTCGTGATGCTCCTCGGCCGGGGTCATCTGGCGCTGGGCGATCGGCGGGAACTCGTCGACGCGCGGCATGCGCGGCTGGACGGCCGGACGCTCGGCGGTCGGCGGGATGTAGGGACGGCGATCGATCTGCGGCTCGGGACGGGCGACCGGCTGCTCGATCTCCTGGATCGGATCGGTGTGGGTGAAGGTGGCCGGCGCCGGCTCGTAGCGCTGGATGGCGACGGCCGGGTCGTGGGCGACGCGGGTCATCGGCGCCGGAGCGGGAGCCTCGACCGGCTCCATGCGGGTCTCGGCGATCGGGGCCGGGGTGGGCGCGGCGACTGGAGCCGGGGCCGGAGCGACCATCGGCTCGATGTCGAGCGAACGGGCGACGGCGGCCGCGGCGGCGGACTGGGTCGAGCCCGAACGGATCTCGGCGCGGGCCTGCTCGAGCGCGGCCGGGACCTGACGGCCGGCGGCGCGCAGACGGGCGGCGAGGTCGGCCATGCGGGCCTCCTGCTCGTTCATCGCGGCCTTGACCTCCTGGTCGATGCCGGTGGCGACGACCGAGACGCGGACGACGCCGTCGAGCGCGTCGTCGAAGGTGGCGCCGAGGATGATGTTGGCGTCCGGATCGACCTCCTCGCGGATGCGGGTGGCGGCCTCGTCGACCTCGAAGAGGGTGAGGTCCTTGCCGCCGGAGATCGAGATCAGCACGCCCTTGGAGCCCTTCATCGAGGTCTCGTCGAGGAGCGGGTTGGCGATCGCGGCTTCGGCGGCCTGGAGGGCGCGCTTGTCGCCGGAGGACTCGCCGGTGCCCATCATCGCCTTGCCCATGCCGCGCATGATCGAGCGGACGTCGGCGAAGTCGAGGTTGATCAGACCCTCCTTCACCATCAGGTCGGTGATGCAGGCGACGCCCGAGTAGAGCACCTGATCGGCCATGGCGAAGGCGTCGGCGAAGGTGGTGCGCTCGTTGGCGATGCGGAACAGGTTCTGGTTCGGAATGACGATGAGGGTATCGACGCTCTTCTGCAGCTCGGTGATGCCGGCGTCGGCGACGCGCATGCGGCGGGCGCCTTCGAACTGGAACGGCTTGGTGACGACGCCGACGGTGAGGATGCCCATGTCACGCGCGGCCTTGGCGATCACCGGGGCGGCGCCGGTGCCGGTGCCGCCGCCCATGCCGGCGGTGATGAACACCATGTGGGCGCCGGTCAGGTGATCGTTGATCTCGTCGATGACCTCGTCGGCGGCGGCGCGGCCGACTTCCGGCATCGAGCCGGCGCCGAGGCCCTCGGTGACGGCGACGCCCATCTGGATGATGCGCTCGGACTTGGAGAGCGTCAGCGCCTGGGCGTCGGTGTTGGCGACGACGAAGTCGACGCCGTTCAATCCGGCCTGGATCATGTTGTTGACGGCGTTGCCACCGGCACCACCCACACCGAACACGGTGATCCTCGGCTTCAGTTCCCGAATGTCGGGCATCTTCAGATTGAGCGTCATGGCATCCTCGCAAGTCACCGCCGCCGGGCGGAATTCCGAACCGAACCACTCCCACCCGCGCCTTCGCGCGCGGGGGAAGAATCTCACCAACTCTCTTTCAGCCAGCGACCGACCTTGGTGAGATAGTTCCCACCGGTTCCGGTCATCAGCCGACGCTGATGGCGCATGTCGAACTGCTCGATCTGCGCCACCTGCGGATAGATCAGAAGGCCGACGGCGCCGGCGAAGGCCGCGCCCTTGGCCGCCTGCGGCAGCCCGGCGATGCCGAGCGGCCGACCGAGACGCACGTTGCGTCCGAGAATGCGTCGCGCCACCTCGACCACGCCGGTGAGCTGGCTCGCCCCGCCCGTCAGCACGACGCGCTTGCCGACGCGGCCGGCGAAGCCGGAGGCGGCGAGGCGGTCGCGCACCAGCTCGAGGATCTCCTCGACGCGGGGGCGGATGATGCGGGTCAGCGCGCCGCGCGGCACGTTGACGATGTCGTGGCGGTCCTGGCCGACGGAGGGCACGCCGATCACCTCGTGGTCGTCCGAGGAGGTGGCGAGCGCCGAGCCGTGCAGCGTCTTGATGCGCTCGGCATCGGCGAGGCGGGTCGACAGGCCCTGCGCGATGTCCATGGTGACGTGGTGGCCGCCGATGGCGATGGCGTCGACGTGGCAGAAGGCGCCGTCGGCGAAGATCGCCATCGAGGTGGTGCCGCCGCCCATGTCGACGCAGGCGACGCCGAGATCGGCCTCGTCGTCGACGAGCGTGGACAGGCCCGAGGCATAGGGGGTCGCGACCATGGTCTCGACCTCGAGATGGCAACGGTTGACCGCGAGCTCGAGGTTGCGGATCGGAGCCGACTCCGCCGTCACCACGTGCATGTCGACCGCCAGCTTCTTGCCCAGCATGCCGATCGGGTCCTTGATGCCGCGCGAGCCGTCGAGGGCGTAACCGATGGGCAGTGAGTGGACGACCGAGCGTTCGTCGGTGACGGAATGGGTTCCGCCGGCCGACAGGACGCGCTGGATGTCGGCCTCGTCGACCTCCTGGCCGGCGACGTCGACGACGGCGCGGAAGATCTCGCTCTTCAGGCGGCCCGCCGTGAGGTTGACGATGAGCGATTCGATGGTGAGGCCGGCCATGCGCTCGGCGGCGTCGACGGCGAGGCGGATCGACTGCTCGGCTTCCTCGAGGTCGACGACGGTGCCGGACTTCATGCCGCGCGAGCGCTGCATGCCGTAGCCGAGCACGGTCATGTCGTGGGTGCGGCCGGGCAGCACCTTGTCGGGGGTGCGCGGCGTCAGGCGGGCGATCAGGCAGGTGACCTTGGTCGAGCCGACGTCGAGGACCGAGACGACGGTCGCCCGGCGGGTCGAGAGCGGCCGCATGCGCGGCACCATGTGGTCGACGGGGGGGCGGGTCACGTGTCGGCCCCCTTCTTCTTGGCGCCCGATCTGATGCGCATCTGCTCCTTGCGCGCCGCGGCGGCGGCATCGGAGAGACGGACGAACAGGCGCTCGGGGACGCGGGTGTCGACGACGACGAGGTCGCGGTCGAGCAGCTTCTTCGTGCCCTGGAGTTCGGCGACGCGGGCGAGGGCGGCCTGCGGGTTCTCCTCGGGCAGCAGGATCTCGACACCGTCGACGGTGATCAGGTTCCAGCGGCGCTCGGCGACCAGGACCGCGGCGCGGAATCGGGCGCGGATCGACGGTGACGAATCCATCAGCGCAACGGCTTCCTGGACGCGCTTGTCGGCGCCGACGCCGACCACCAGCGGCAGACCGGCGTGACGCGGCTGAAGCGTCTCGCTCATCACCGCGCCGGTCCTGTCGACCACCTTGAGACGGCCGTCGTCCTGCCACAGGGCGAAGGGCGAGCGCTCCTCGAGGGCGACGATGATGCGGTTCGGGTAGAGCTTCTTGACCGTGACGTCGGAGACCCAGGGGATCTCGGCGATGCGAGCGCGCGCGTGTTCGGCGTCGACCAGCAGCAGCGACGACGCCTGGGTGACGTCGATGCGGTCGGAGATCTCGGTCGAATCCGCCTCGGCGAGGCCACGGATCTCGATCGAGGCGACGGAGAAGCCGGCGGCGGCGGTGAGCGCGTCGACCGTGGTGCGCCACTGGCCGGAGAGCCACAGGCCGTAGCCGCCCCAGACGGCGAGGAAGCCGAGGGCGGCATAGGTGCCGTGCATCGGCTTGACCGAACGGGCGACGGCATCGACGGAATTCATCCAGCGCTTGGCCGTGCGCACGCTCTTCCGCCACCGGAACCCCGCATCCTGCGGCAGTTCGGCGACGGAGGCGGCACGGTCTCGGCGCCGATGTCCCGTCAACGATCGCAACTCGCGTCCTCCACCAACCATGCGACCAGATCCGCGAAGGGAATGCCCGAGTGGGCCGCCATGTCCGGAACCAGCGAGGTTCCGGTCATGCCCGGCTGGGTGTTCACCTCCAGGCAGACGAGTTCGCCCGTGCCCTCGGCGTCGTATCGGAAGTCGGATCGCGACACGCCGCGACAGCCGAGCGCCCGATGCGCCATGACCGCAAGCATTTCGATACGTTGGTAAACATCCGGTAAAATTCGCGCCGGAAGGATGTGGACGGAGCCGCCCTTCTTGTACTTCGCCTCGAAGTCGTAGAAGGCGAGGGACTCCTCCGGCACGATCTCGATGATGCCCAGTGCACGCTCCTCACCGGGGGCGCCCATCACCGCGCAGGTGAGTTCCAGGCCGTCGACGAAGCTCTCCACCAGCACCTTTTCGCCGTAGGGCCAATCGTCGCGCAGCAGTTCCTGCGGCGGGTGGGTGCGGTCGGCCTTGACGATGATGACGCCGAAGGACGAGCCCTCGGCCACCGGCTTCACCACATAGGGCGGCGGGATCAGGTGTTCCTTCGCGGCGTCCTGGCGGTCGGCGACGACCGAGCGGGCGAGCGGCAGGCCGACCTGGGCGAGCACCAGCTTGGCCTTGTCCTTGTTCATCGCCAGCGCCGAGGCGAGGATGCCGGAATGGGTGTAGGGGATGCGCAACGTCTCCAGCATGCCCTGGATCGCGCCACCCTCGCCCCAGGGACCGTGCAGCGCGTTGAAGGCGACGTCGGGCCTCGAGGCCTCGAGACGGGCATAGACGTCCTTGCCGACGTCGAGGCGGGTGACGCGGTAGCCCTTCGTCTCCAGCGCCGCGGCACAGGCCTCGCCCGACCACAGGCTGACCTGGCGCTCCGAGTCCCATCCGCCCATCAACACGGCGACGTGTTTGGTCATCTTCCGAATTCTCCCTCGGCAGGTCTTCGGGGCCCGTCGTCCCGACCCCGCGCACGCCGCCCGCGCGTCGGCGAATGCGATTTCGCCAGCATCGCACCACGGTTGCGCGGTATGGTTAGCGAAAGGTTAATTTTTCGTGTTCGCGCGCCTCGGGTGGCGGAAAATCGGCGGGCGTGTCGTGGCGGTCGCGCCCTTCGGGGGCGTCACTTCCCGAGGAAGGGCAGGATCTCGGCACCCTCGGCGAAACGGCCGAGGCGCTTGATCTCCCAGTCGAGCCGCACACCGGTGGTCTCGAACACCCGGGCGCGCACCGTCTCGCCGAGGAGCTCGATGTCGTGGGCGGTGGCGTCACCCTCGTTGATCAGGAAATTGCAGTGCATTTCCGACACGTGGGCGCCACCGACGACGAGACCGCGACAGCCGGCGGCGTCGACGAGCTTCCAGGCCGACTGGCCGGGCGGGTTCTTGAAGGTCGAGCCGCCGGTCTTGGAGCGGATCGGCTGGGCGGTCTCGCGATGTTCGGTGACCTTGTCCATCTCCGCTTCGATCACGGCGCGGTCGCCGGCGACGCCCTCCATGATCGCCGAGACGAAGATCAGGTCGGCGGGGGCGCCGCAGTGGCGGTAGGCGTAGTCCATCTCGGCGTTGGAGAGGGTGACGAGGTCGCCCGAACGGGTGACGGCGGTGACCTCGACGACGCGGGCGGCGGTCTCGCCGCCGTTGGCGCCAGCGTTCATCCGCAGCGCCCCGCCGATGCCGCCGGGGATGCCGAAGTAGAAGGCGAAGCCGGCGACCTCGGCGTCGAGCGCGGCACGGGCGACCTGCTTGTCGGCGATCGCCGCGCCGATGTCGAACCGTGTGTCGCCGATGCGCTTCACACCGCCGAAGCCCTTCTGCGACAGGCGGATGGTGACGCCGGGGACGCCGCCCTCGCGGATCAGGAGATTGGAGCCGAGGCCGACGATGGTGACGGGGACGTCGTCCGGCAGGCGCTTCAGGAAGAGCTGCAGGTCCTCGACGTCGGCCGGCTGATAGTAGAGCTCCGCCGCACCGCCGACCCGGAACCAGGTGGTGTCGCCGAGCGCGAAGCCCGGCAGCAACGCGCCGCGGACGGCGGCGGTGTCGAGGCGGGCGAGGAGGTCGGTCGAAGCGGTCACGTCGGGTCGTCCTGTCGAGGGGCGCGAGGCGCTCGGCTCACGCCGCGCCGGCCGCCAACTGCTTGGGGAGCGCGTAGGCCCACTGGGTGATGTTGCCGGCGCCGAGGAAGACGACGTAATCGCCCGGCGTCGCCATGTCGCGGATCAGGGTGGGGAGCTGGTCGGGGCTCTCCAGCGCGGTGACGTGGCGATGGCCGCGGCCACGCAGGCCGCCCACCAGGGTGTCGCGACTGATGCCCTCGATCGGCGTCTCGCCGGCGGCGTAGACGTCGGCGATGATCACCCGGTCTGCGTCGTTGAAGGCCTGGGAGAACTCCTCGAAGAGGGAAGCGAGGCGGGAGTAGCGATGCGGCTGCATCACCGCGACCACCTTGCCGCCCTTGCCCTCGCCCTCCACCGCGGTGCGGGCCGCCTTGAGGACGGCCATGATCTCGACCGGGTGATGGCCGTAGTCGTCGAAGACGTGGATGTCGTTCCAGGTGCCGGTCGGGGTGAAGCGGCGCTTGACCCCGGTGAAGCCGGCGAGGCCCTTGCGGATCGCTTCCGCCGCGATGCCGAGTTGGTCGGCGACGGCGACCGCGGCGGTGGCGTTGGCGATGTTGTGGACGCCCGGCATGTTGACGACGAGGTCGGGGATGACCTTCTCGCTGCCGGTGACGCGGTCGCGCACCTTGACGGTGAAGCGCGACTGCTGGCCGAGGACCTGGACGTCCGACCAGCGCACGTCGGCCTGCGGGTTGGTGCCGTAGGTGACGATGCGGCGGTCCTCGATCTTGCCGACGAGGGCCTGCACCTCCGGGTGGTCGAGGCACATCACGGCGAAGCCGTAGAAGGGGACGTTCTCGACGAAGTGTTTGAAGGCGTCCTTGACCTTGTCGAAGGTGCCGTAGTGGTCGAGGTGCTCGGGGTCGATGTTGGTGACCACGGCGATGTCGGCCGGCAGCTTGACGAAGGAGCCGTCGGATTCGTCGCTCTCCACCACCATCCACTGGCCGCCGCCGAGGCGGGCGTTGGTGCCGTAGGCGTTGATGATGCCGCCGTTGATGACGGTCGGGTCGAGGCCGCCGGCGTCGAGCAGCGCCGCCACCATCGAGGTGGTGGTGGTCTTGCCGTGGGTGCCGCCGACGGCGATCGCAGACTTGAAGCGCATCAGTTCGGCGAGCATCTCGGCGCGGCGCACCACGGGCAGGAAGCGTTCGCGGGCGGCGACGAGTTCCGGGTTGCCGGGCTTGATCGCCGAGGAGACGACGACGACCCGGGCCTCGCCGAGGTTCGCCCCGTCGTGGCCGACGAAGACGGTGATGCCCTTCTCGCGCAGGCGCTGGACGTTGGCGTTGTCGGCGGCGTCCGAGCCCTGGACCTTGAAGCCGAGGGTGTGCAGCACCTCGGCGATGCCGCTCATGCCGATGCCGCCGATCCCGACGAAATGCACGGGTCCGATGGTCGAGGGCATCTTCATGGGGGTGGTCCTTCCTTGGGCGTCGCGACGGCGCGACGCGGGCTCTTCCTTCGGCGTCGCGACGGCGCGGCGCGGGCGCGAGACCGATTCGCGCCTGTCTAATCAGGTTTGACCGGATCGTCGAGCCTCGGCAACCGGATCGGGAGACGAAGTGTGCCGTATGCCTCGGTCGGACTCGGGCGGTTGCCCTTCACGGGGAGAATGCGGCATTCACTTCTTGTCAAACTGGATGGGTGAGACTAACTTTACAAACCGTACGAATTTGAGGAGTTCCTCATGAATACGAAGCCGCTCATGACTCATGGCCTGTCGGACGACGGCACCGTCGTCACCAAGGCCGATTTCGAGCATTTCCAGGAGAGCCTCCGCAGAATGATCAGGAGCGAGATCTCTCGCCTCGAGGATCACTTGCGCAGCAGCTTCCTCGGCGAAGCCCTGCGAGCCATCGATGAGCTCCTGCGGACGCGTTCGCTCGAGGCTTCCCTCGGCAACGAGCCGGTGCTGGAGGAGCGCCTTCGCCCGGTCGAGGAGATGTTGGCGCCGTTCGTGGTGAACGAGGCGGGCAAGGCGCGTCTTCTTGCGGACGACCCCGACATGCTCGACGCCGCGTCGTTCGCCGCCCGACTCGGCTTCTCGCCGCAGGGGCTGCACGACAAGCGCAAGCGGGGGGAAGTGCTCGGTCTCGCCCAGGCGAAGAAGAAGATCTGGTTCCCGAAGTATCAGATCGACGAAAATGGCCAGATTCTCAAAGGCTTGCCGAGTGTCATCGCGGCCTTCGACAAGGATCCCTGGCCGGCGCATCGATTCCTCACGACGCCTCAAGAAGCGCTCGGCGGCCTGACCGGGAGAGAAGCGTTGGCGGCCGGGCGGTTGGACGAGGTCTTGACGGCGATACGCGAATAAGGTTGCATGATGCGATCATAAAATCGCAAGGCGAAATCGTGCCGAATCCTCCGCGTCCCGATGATCCCTCAGACGTCGCTCGGTTCCTCTCCGAAATGAAGGGTCTGCCCCTGCCGCTCCTCATCCTGAAGAGCGGCAGGGAGTTCATTCGGTTCATCCGGGAGCCGCATCGGGACCTCTTGGCGATCCGTCCCGGCAGTGGGCGATATTCCGATCCGCGCAGGGGAGCGGTGCCGGGCAAAGATCTCTTTCGGGTGCTCTATGCCGGCCGCGATCCGCGCGCCGCCTTCGAAGAGACCGTGCTGCGGGACAGACGCGCCGACCGGACCGGAAAGACGATCTTCTCTCTGGCGGAACTCGCGCACTGGCGGGGCGGATCCGTCCGTCCCCGCCGGGATCTGCGATTGGTCGATCTCAGGGACGTCGGGGGCTCCTGGCGGATCCTCGGGACGACGATCGATGAATTGAAAGGTGCGAGCTACCACGCCACCCAGTATTATTCTCTCGCGTTCCACGAGCACCCCATCCAGCCGGACGGGATCGTCTATACCTCACGCTACGCCGGAACGCCGTGCATCGCGATCTATGAGCGGGCGGGCGTGTCCGCGATCGATGCCGACGTTTCGCGTCCGATCCTTGAATTCGAATTGGCCCCGATCTTCCGCAAGTTCGGGATCGAGGTCGTCGTCGACGAGGCCGAAGACGAGGGTGATTGAGCCCGCTTCTGCGCCGTAGGCCGGGTCACCGAATTAGGTGGGCCGGCGAGCATGGTCCCGCTCCGTCCTCAGGTGATGACGTTCGGCCGATCCCTTCCCGTCCGCTTCTCGATGCCGGCCAGCGAATTGGCCGCTTCCAGCACGCCGGCGAGCACCATCTGCGGGTCGAGGTCCTGGCGGGTCGGGTCGGGCTCGTAGATCTCGACGTAGAGGCGCAGCGTCGCGCCCTCGGTGCCGGTGCCGGAGAGGCGGAAGATGGCGCGGCTGCCGTTGTCGAAGCCGATGCGCACCCCCTGTTTCGTCGACACCGAGCCGTCGGTCGGGTCGGTGTAGGCGAAGTCGTCGGCGCTCTCGATCCTCAGGCCCACCGAGACCTTCCCCGGCAGGGTGGCGAGCGAGGCGCGCAGGTCGGCGAAGAGGGCGTCGGCGACGTCGGTCGGCAGGCCCTCGTAGTCGTGGCGCGAATAGTAGTCGCGGCCGTAGGTCTTCCAGTGGTCGTGGACGATCTCGGCGATCGACTGCCGGCGCGCGGCGACGATGTCGAGCCAGATCAGCACCGCCCACAGGCCGTCCTTCTCGCGGACGTGGTCGGAGCCGGTGCCGGCGCTCTCCTCGCCGCAGATGGTGACGCGGCCGGCGTCGAGCAGGTTGCCGAAGAACTTCCACCCCGTCGGCGTCTCGTACATGCCGACGCCGAGCTTCTCGGCGACGCGGTCGGCGGCGCGCGAGGTCGGCATCGAGCGGGCGATGCCCTTGACGCCGGCGGTGTAGCCCTTGGCGAGATGCAGGTTGGCGGCGAGCAGCGCCAGACTGTCGGACGGCGCCACCGAGATGCCGCGGCCGAGCACGATGTTGCGGTCGCCGTCGCCGTCCGACGCCGCCCCCATGTCCGGCGCGTTCGGGCCGAACATGATGTCGAACAGCTCCTTGGCATGCACCGGGTTGGGATCGGGATGGTGGTGGCCGAAGTCGGGGAGCGGCGTGCCGTTGACCACGGTGCCCTTCGCGGCGCCGAGTTCGCCCTCGAGGATGGCGGTGGCATAGGGGCCGGTGATGGCGCTCATGGCGTCGAAGCGCAGGGTGAAGCCGGAGGCGAAGAGGGCGCGGATGCGGTCGAAGTCGACCAGATCGCGCATCATCTCGACGTAGTCGGCGACCGGATCGACGATCTCGACCACCATGCCGGCGAGGTCGAAGGTGCCGAGCGCCTCGATCGACGGGGCGGCTTCGTCGACGATGGCGTATTGGGCGATCGACTTGGTCGCGGCGAAGATGGCGTCGGTGACCGGCTCGGGGGCGGGGCCGCCGTTCGAGACGTTGAACTTGAGGCCGAAGTCCTCGTCCGGGCCGCCGGGGTTGTGCGAGGCGGAGAGGACGAAGCCGCCGAAGGCCTTGCGCTTGCGGATCAGGTTGGAGGCGGCCGGGGTCGACAGGAAGCCGTGCTGGCCGACGATGGCGCGTTTCGCGCCGTTGGCCGCGCACATGCGCAGGATGGTGCCGATCGCCACGTCGTTGAAGTAGCGGCCGTCGCCGCCGACGACGATCTCGCGATCCTTCACCCCGCCGACGCCCTCGATGATCGCCTGGACGTAGTTCTCCAGGTAGCCCGGGGTCATGAAGATCCGGGTCTTCTTGCGCAGTCCGGAGGTGCCGGGCTTCTGGCCGTCGATCGGGGTGGTGGCGACGATGCGGACGGCCATGGCGAACTCCTCGGCGAGGTTGCGGGCGACCTGTTCTCCCTAGCCGAGGCGGCGCCGGAATTCCATACGGGGGGAGACCTAGGCGGATGTCCGGGGTCCGCAGCGGGTCGTGCACTCGACATGCCTCGGGAGGCGAGGTCTGCACCGGGCGCAGGGCGGTCATACTGAAAGCGTCATCGACGGCGCAAGAAATTGCGCGCAGGATCCTCGCATTCCCCGAACCGCGAAGCGGTCGGGCGGGCCGAACCGGCCCGGGGAGGGGACGTCGGAGCGGGGCCGAGCGTGACCATCGTTCGATGGAGGCCATCATGATCCGACTTCTCGCCGCCGCCCGCCGGGCGTTCGGCCGCAGCCGCTCCGCCGTCGACCGCGGCATGTGGGAATCGAACACCTGCGCGACACTGCGCCGCCATTGGATCGATCCGCTCGATCGCGGATGATCCGGTCGTTCGGCCCAATTCGCGAGGTTCCGTCTTGTCCGCTCAGCCGCCCGAAGGCGCCCCCGTCATCCGCACCATCGCCATGCCGGGGGACACCAACCCGGCGGGCGACATCTTCGGCGGTTGGCTGATGGCCCACATGGATCTCGCCGCCGGCAACGTCGCCACCCGACGAGCCCGCGGCCGCGCCGCCACCATCGCGGTGGAGGCGATGACCTTCCTGAAGCCGGTGCTGGTCGGCGACGAGGTGAGTTTCTACGGCACCATCGTCGGCTCGGGCCGCACCTCGATGAAGATCCTGATCGAAGCCTGGCGCCGGGCGCGCGAAGGTGACGAGATGGTCAAGGTGACCAGCGCCGTCTTCACCTTCGTCGCGATCGGCGAGGACCGGCGGCCGCGGGAGCTGCCGGCGGGGTGAATACCCGACCGATGGGCCGGCGTGGTCTCGGGCGAGAGCGAGGGGTGTCCGATCGCGCTTCGACCCGTTCATCCGATTCATTCAGTTCATGGCGGTCGATCGCGGATCGGACCGATAGTGACGGCTGTGATCGATCCGCCGATTGTTCGGCGATGCGTCGGCGGGGACGGTCGGCCATGGAGGCTGCGATGCCCGTGATCGACGGTGTCTCGTCTCTTCGGAAGACGTTCGCCCCGCGTTGGAGCGCGGGGGCGGCCTTCGCCGTGTCCCTCGTTTGTGTGGTCTCGGCCGAGCCGGCCGCCGCGGCCGGGCGGTGGAAGTTCGAGGGGTATTCCCTCGTTCCGAAGCAGGAGACGCTCAGCCAAGTCAAACCGTCGCCGGGTCACATCTACGAGAAGCGCATCTCTTGGGCGTTCGAGGTGGGCGAGAAGTCCTTCGGGACGATCGAATTGTTCTTCACCGATACCGACGCCGACAAGGTGGTCTATCTCGGGACCTGCACCGTGACCTTCCACCTGGAAGGCCCCGTCGCTTCCGGGCAACCGGGTACGCTGCCGGTCGTCGGCATGCTCGCCGCCGAGGGCAATGCCAAGTCGAAGGCGAACGGCGGACGCTGCTTCGGCGCGATCCTTCCCGAAACCGCGCTCGGGGCGGAGGCGAGCGCCAAGGGCGCCGTCGTCGTTCCCAAGGCGGCGCCGGGCGCGACCATGACGATCCACGTCTCGGGCAATCTCTCGCACGGGCACGGCGCCCACAACGGCACCCTGCACGCGCAGTTCAGATGGGTCGACGAATGACCGTCGTCAGAGAGGGAAATCGAGCGCCGGATCATGACCGACGTCGAGTGAGCGTCGCGCCGTCTTCGCCGGTGGCCAGGACGTTCGGCCTCCCTCACCCCGCCTTGGTCGGCATGAGCTCGTACGGCCCCTTCCAGCCCGGCAGGGCGGCGATGCGGTCGGCCCAGGCGGAGATCGCCGGGAACATCGCGCGGCGGTCGAGGCCGGTCTCCTCGGTGTAGAAGACGTAACCGGCGAGCGAGAAGTCGGCGATGGTCGGGCGGTCGGCGACCATGAAGCGGTGATCCTTCAGGTGCTTCTCCACCACCTTGTAGGCGTCGACGACGCGGCCGCGCAGGAACTCGGTCGCCGCCGTCTCGGGGAACTTCTTGATGCCGACGAGGAAGCGCAGGGTGGCGAAGTAGCTGGTGAACTTGTGGTTGTCGTAGAGGATCCAGCGCCAGATCTCGCGCTTCTCGGCCGGGGTCTCACCGCCGAACTTCCCCGTCACGTCGGCGAGATAGTCGAGGATGACGCCGGACTGGGTCAGCGTCAGGTCGCCGTGTTCCAGCACAGGGGCCTCGCCCATCTCGTTGACGGTCTCGCGCCATTCCGGGGCGCGGGTGGCGCCGTCGAAGAAGGGCACCCACTTCGGCTGCCAGTCGCAGCCGGAAAGCTCCAGCATCAGCGCCGCCTTGTAGGAGTTGCCGCTCTCGCCGAAGCAGTGCAGGACGAATTCGCTCATCGGGGATCTCCTCGCGGGGCGCGTGAGGTGCGTCGGGGGGCTCAGGCGATGGGCGCGCAGGCGTGGGCGAGCCAGGCGCGGGTGGCGTCGTCGAGGAGCGGACCGATCTCGGCCGAGACGCGGGCGTGATAGGCGTCGAGCCAGCGGATCTCGTCGTGGGTCATCAGGCTCGTGTCGACGAGGCGGGTGTCGATCGGGATCAGCGTCAGCGTCTCGAAGCCGAGCATCGGCCGCTCGCCACCCTCGACGGCGCGGGGCTCGTGGACCAGCTCCAGGTTCTCGATGCGGATGCCGAAGGCATTGGTGCGGTAGTAGCCGGGTTCGTTGGAGACGATCATCCCCGGCTCCAGCGGCACGGCTCCGGTCTTGGCGATGCGTTGCGGGCCCTCGTGGACGGAGAGGTGGCTGCCCACCCCGTGACCGGTGCCGTGGTCGTAGTCGAGGCCGGCCTTCCACAGGGCGATGCGGGC
>ERZ1645187.1686-NODE-1686-length-20087-cov-6.634485_pt1 | contig 20087 bp, 19 predicted proteins | sample MGYA00575352_ERZ1645187 | MGnify/ENA primary metagenome ERZ1645187 (study PRJEB40837, sample SAMN11349314) | freshwater sediment metagenome | isolation source: river sediment | host: Sediment | place: India: Wazaribad , New Delhi | collected 2017-02-21 ... | reverse complement strand
TCCCAGCCGTATGTAATCTGTTGAGGCTGTCCCTTCGGAAACATCCATGATCGAGAACTTCGTTCCCGCGACCGTCCCGCTGATCGTCACGTCGTTCCCGAGAACGCCCATCGGCAAATAGGAATCCACGCGGCCGTCGAGGTTGCAGCGGAAACCGACCGTATCGGTTTCCTTCCCCGGAATCTTCTGCCCGATCGGGATATTGATGTCCTCGAGCGTCGATCCGGTGATATACGACGTGGGATCGGTGGGATTGGGCTCCATGGAGTACCCCTGCAATTTGTATCCCGTCCCCGACTGCACGAGATTTCCGTCCTCATCCTGGACGAAATTCCCCGCACGGGTATACATTGTCCGGCTCCCGTCGGTGACGACATAATACCCGTCGCCGGAAATCGCCATATCCGTCCGGCTTCCGGTCGTCTGGATCTGCCCCTGCGTATGGAGCGTCTCGACCGCCGCGACCTGGACGCCAAGCCCTACCTGGAGCGCGTTGACGCCGCCCCTCCCCCCTTGGGGGGAACTCGCTCCACGGGAAGTCTGGTAGAGAAGATCCTGGAAAACGGTCGTCGATTTCTTGAATCCCGACGTATTGACGTTGGATATGTTGTTTCCCGTTACGTCCAGCATTATCTGGTGCGCTTTCACTCCTGAAACGCCGGCCATCAGCGATCTGAGCATGTATTTGTCCCCCTTGCGATTCGGTGCATCGCATTCCCTTGCACACTGCCGCGCTCCCTTCCCTGGAAGGCGGGAATAATTCGTACGCGGTCGTTATTTCACGGAAAGGACGTTCTCGAGCGCGACTTCGCCGCCCTTGTACTCCAGAATGACGCCTTCATCGTCGAAACGCACGGAGGTTACGACCGCTTCCGCCTGTGTCGATCCCGAATCGTCGGTCGATTCCTGATTATAGGTGATCGTTCTCCCGATATAGGAAACCGCCGTTCCCTTGCTGAGCGCGGCGAGGTTCATCACGTTCGAGTTCATGTTCGTCATCTGTTCGAGCGTGCTGAACTGCGCCATCTGTGCGATAAAATCCTTGTCCTCGAGAGGATTCATCGGATCCTGATGCGTCAATTGCGCGATCAGGAGCTTGAGAAAATCGTCTTTTCCGAGCGTGCTCTTTGTTGCTTCAGTCGCTTCCGTTCCGGTCGTGCCCGACGTCGAAGCCCCCCGCGTTTTTGAACTCGCCTGGGTTTCGGAATCCGAAGAGGAAGACACCGCCACTTGCCTGTAGTACGGAGCGTAGTTCCCTATATTCACCTCATATGCCATATCCGGTTCCTCCTTGTCTTCGTCAGGCGACCCAGTACAACAGTCCCTGTTCCAGATCGATCCTGAAGTCGGCGACATCTTCCGCAGCTTCGGGGTCATCTGCCCCGCGGACACGCGCCTGTCTCCGCTGTTCTTCATTCTTCGAGCCGTCGCGCTGCGCCATATCCCGGACATCGACCGAAAACTCCGTCAGAACCACGCCCTGCTGCTGAAGGATGTTTCGGAGCAATACGCTCTGGTCCTGAATATATTGTCGGAGCTGTTCCGTGTTGACCTTAAGGGATGCTTCGATTCCGCCGGCGGTCTGGGAGAGTTCGATATCCACCCTCCCCAGTGCGGGCGGTTCGATGACGATGCTCGCCTTCGACTCGCCCTGCACGGTGAGGAAACGGACGACGTTGGAGACGCCCTCGCTGAACGCAGCGGGTTCCTGCGCCAGTAACGGCGCTCCCGATGCAAGGACCTCTTTCATTACGGATTTGAACGAAAGCGCGCCGTTCTTCTGCCCGTTCTGTATGGCGGAATCCAGGTTTCCCATCAATCGCTGCAACGCCTCGGAACGGTCGGCCATATCGTTTCTTTCGCCGTGTCCGCGTTTGCCCCCGGCGTGCGCGCCATCGTTTTCGCCGTTTGACCTTCCGGCTGCGCCGAGAACATCCATGGCCAGATCCCGAAGGCGCGAAGGATTCCCGGAATCCGTTTCTTTCGCCGATTTCGGAGAGAGTCGGTCCGTCTCGTCCCCGATCACCGAAACACCGGCGGAAAACATCGGAGAAACACCTGCAAGCGTCGTATCCTGCGCGCCGGATTCCCGCGACGCGTTTTCCGCCGCGACACCGCTGTCGGATGGGATGTTCGCGGACGCGACGCCGTTTCCGGAGAACTCTTCGAGGACACGCAGATTCCTGCTCATGGAAAATGACCGGTAGAACGATATCCCGCGCAAGCGGTCGGGGTCTACTTCGGCCGTTCCTTTTTCATTCGTCCCGGACGGAATGTTTTCGCCGCTTTCGGCGGATGCTTCGTTCCCTTTCGGCGACATTGCCGATGTTTCGTCACCGGCGACGACGGCCTCACCTTCGGAACCATCTGGAGACGGCGACGCAAACTCCATTTTCAGCGAGACGGCCGAAGAAAAATCCATGCTGTCGTCGAGAAGAACGGTCTGTTGTTCCAGAGAGAAAGAAACATCCAGAACGACCGGCGTGCCGGGCGCAAGCGACGCGAGGTACGCCAGAATCGGATCTTCATATATAGGCTGTTCGTCCGTCGCGTCCTGCAACGCAGACGCTTCCGGAGTTTCTCCTGAAGCTGCGCTCCCGTCTGTCAGCGGACTTCGCGCGAGGATATCCTGAAAAGAGAACGGGAACATCCACTGCCAGGGATTCTCCCATGCCGAGAGATTCTCTTGTCCGACATCTTCTTCAGGGGTCGTGTGCACGCTGTCCCCTGAAGCAGACTCCGGTTCCGCCGTCTGCGCTGTCCGGAGCAGGTAATTTGCAAGGAGCGTTCTCATGGAGGACAAGAGCTGTCCTTCTTCAGACAAGGCCGGTGCGGCGGATGCGCATTCATCGCACCCCTGCAGCGTTCCCGAAAGAAACGCCGACAGTTCCTGTGGGGTTTCTGCGCCCGTCTGCGCGCCTGTCAGAAGCGAACGAAACAGGCCTTCAAAATCCGCAGCGGCGTTTCCTTCGACAGGCGTCTGAAAGAGGGCAGCATGCGTCTGCGTCGCTGCGGATGGAAAACCCGATATTGGGGAATAGAACACGCGCATCACCGAGCCTTTCGTTGACCAGCGAGCTGTTCCGTCAGCCGTGCTGCTCGGGACGCTTCCATGCGACCGAGAATCGCCGCCCTGGCATCTTCGGGCATCTTTTCGAGGAGCGTCACCGCGAGATCCGGACGCAATGCCTCGACAATCTGCGCCGCTTTCCGGGGGGACATGTCCTGATACGTTCTCAGGAGTGTATCCATGTTCTTCTCTTCGTCGGCGGTGACGGGAGGTTTTTCCGTTTCCTTCGCGGAAAGAGCCGTCTCCTTTTTTCTGACCGTCTCGGAACGAGCCGCCAGATCCGAAGAAAGCGCTTCAAGCGTGTTTTTTGTTTCCGCCATATTTTTCTCGCGATCGTTCAGGCGTTGTTCCCAAGCTTCAAGCTCCTGACGTCGCCGCTCCGCAACAGTCATCGAATAGACGGCGGGAATTCCCATGATCGACGCAAGCGGCTTTCCGACAAACGGAATCTTCGGAACGACCGGATAGATATAGGGACGCATGTCCCATACACCTGCCATATTCAGGCCGATCCCGGCTCCCAGAAGGAGAAGGAGCGCAAACAGACGAAAGGCCCACCGTCGCCCCTTTCCGGATCCCTTTGGGGATCGTTGTGGCTTGGATGAGCCTTCCTCCGGCGCCGAGCGTTCGGGAAGTCCTTCCTGCTCGTCAATGGGCATTCGCTATCCACCACCCTTGAGGCGCCGATATCGCGCCATCACATTTTCAACGTACCGTTGCGTCTCGGGAATCGAAGGAATTCCTCCGACCGCGTCCACTCTCGCCGGTCCCGCGTTATACGCGGCGAGAATCTTCTCTTTGTCCTCTCCATACTTATCGGTAAGCAGGGAGAGGTATTTTACGCCGCCTTCAATATTCTGTTCCGGATCGAACGGATCGTCGACGCCCATATCGGCGGCGGTTCCCGGCATAAGCTGCATCAGACCGATGGCGCCCTTCGGAGACACGGCATCCGGCCTGCCCCCTGATTCCACGGCCATCACCGCGCGAACCAGACTCTCCTCGACGCCGTGCTTTTCGGCGCTCTTCCGGATCGCCTGTTCCCAGGATTCCTTCGACGCAGCGCCCGATGAAGGTCGAACCATTCCGGGAATACCCGGGGAAAGCGTCTTCGTCTTTTTCGCCTCTTCTTCTTTTTTACCGGATTCAACGGCGGCAAGCACCTCGGCGAAGGCGCTCCCTTCCGCCGGTTTGCGGGGCGCCGTCGTTTCGCCGATGAGGTCCTGAATCTCCCGAATCCGGGATTGGACACGTTCCAGATTTCGCGTATCCAGTCGCATCACTCGTCATCCTCCATGGACTGTCCCTTATATCGGATCCCAGCGAAGTCGTCCAGCTCTTCCTGCTCCGACTTTTCCCTCTTCAGCTTCCCGTCATTGACCAGATTTCCGATAAACGTTTCCATAATCCGGACTTCCTGATGGCGCTCCGTCAGACGTACTTCCGTGCAGGCGATCTGTTTCCTGACGGACGAAAGTTGCGTCGTTCGTTCCGATATGTTTTTGTCGACCGTGTCGACCACCTGACGCCTGAGCCAGAGATCCATGCAGGTGCATACGCGTCCCGATTCCTCGGAAAAATCCCGTAGCGCATCCTTCCGTTCGACGTCAAGCCGTTCGAGCGAACAGGCGATATCGTCTTCGGCTTTTCGCTCTTCCGCAAGGCGTTTGCGCTCTTCGTCACGCCACTGCTCCTTCGTTGAGAGAATCCGCTTGAAGCGGCGAATACGGGCGTTCATTCGGAAAGCTCCTTCCGGCTGACTGTGCGGGGGCTTGTATTGTTACTAATCGGCAGTCGAAGCCAGCGACAAAAGCGTTTTTTCCGTATCGGAGAAGGAGAAGGAATCATTGACCTTCTGATGGAGGAATTCATGGACGCGCGCCAGGTTCTCGATCGCCCAGTCGATTTTCGGGTTCGAGCCCTTCTTGTAGGCGCCGATGTTGATCAGGTCTTCCGCTTCGGAATGCACCGCGAGGAGTTCGCGCACGCGCCCGGCCGCCTCCAGATGCGGCCTGCCGACGATTGACGGCATGACCCGGCTGACGCTCTCGAGAACGTCGACGGCGGGATAGTAATTGCGCGCCGCGATTCGCCTCGACAGGACGATGTGCCCGTCCAGGATTCCACGCACCGTATCGGCGACCGGCTCGTTCATGTCGTCCCCTTCGACAAGCACCGTATACACGCCCGTAATGCTGCCGCGTTCGCCCGCTCCGGCCCGTTCGAGGAGTCTCGGCAGGCTTTCGAACACCGAAGGCGTATATCCCCGCGTCGTCGGGGGCTCCCCGATCGCGAGGCCGACCTCCCGTTGCGCCCGAGCGACGCGCGTGACGGAGTCCATCATGAGCAACACGTTCTTCCCTTCGTCACGGAAGTATTCGGCAATGGCCGTTGCGGTGAGGGACGCTTTCAGACGGATGAGGGGCGGCTGATCGGACGTGGCGATGACGAGCACGGAGCGACGCAGCCCTTCTTCGCCGAGGTCGTGATCCACGAACTCCCGGACTTCCCGCCCCCGTTCCCCGACAAGCGCGATGACGTTCACGTCCGCTTCGGTGTACCGCGCCATCATCCCGAGCAGCGTGCTCTTCCCGACGCCGGACCCCGCGAATATGCCGATCCGCTGTCCGGTTCCGAGCGTGAGAATGCCGTCGATGACCTTGACGCCTACAGGAAGTGGGGTTGTTATCATCTGCCGGCGCAGGGGGTGCGGGGGATCGGCGTACAGGGGGTACACGTCCGTGGCGATAACGGGTCCCTTGTCGTCCATGGGTTCCCCCAGAGCGTCGAGCACGCGCCCGAGCAGGGACTGCCCGACCCGGACGCCGAGAGGGCGATCCATCGAGAGGACATCGCACCCGGGTCCGACGTCCTTGAGCGTTCCAAGCGGCATGAGACGCCCCCGGTCGCCCCGAAATCCAACGACCTCGGCCTTGAGCGATCGCGTGCTGTCGCGGAAACGGATGCTGCACAGATCACCGACGCGAACATCAGGCCCCTGGGACTCGACGACAAGTCCGACGACCTGAACGACCCGACCGTTGATCCGGACGAGCTGAGAGCGATCGAGCCTGCTTCCGAGGACCTCGATCAGCGTGAGGTCAGTCCTGGTTGGATTCATACCGGATTCCCTCGATAAAGAGCATCTCTATCTCGGAATCGATCTGTTCCAGCTGGGTTCTCCACCGGGCGTCGTAGACTCCGAGGTTCGTCTCGACGATGCAGCTGCCCTGATCCACGCTCGTATCGGCGATAAACTCCAGGTGCTTCGTTCCGCGGAGGATGTCGGCGTATTCTCCCTGTCGGTCCCGGAGAAGGTCGACATCTTCCGGCGCGAGATACACGACGATGCGCTCCTTGTTGCTGACCCGTTGCAGGACTCCGGCGAAAACACGGAGAATCGTCTCCTGGTCCAGCGCCACTTCTTTGTGAAGCATCCGCTTCAGAAGGTTTTGCCACAGGCGGATGACCTTCGGCGCCAGAAGGCGAATGAGGGAATCGGTTTGCGCGACGAGGGTCTCGTGAACGGATTCGAGTCTCGACACCAGAGCGGAAAAGCGCTGCGCATATTCCGCGGATATCTCTTTTTTCGCCTGGACAAGGCCCTCTTCGCGTCCTGTCTTCTGACCTTCCGCGCGCCCTTCCGAACGGGCCCGTTCGAACAGTTTCCTCGACTCGGACTCCAGTTCGGCCGTCATTTGCCGCCGCTCGCTGTCGACCTGTGCGCCCAGTTTCGCAATCTCGGCCTCGAGCGCCTGAATCCTCGACAGAAGTTCGGCGTTTTCCTTCTCCATGCGAACTGACTGCGCTCGAAATACGTTCGCTTCTTTGCGGGCGATGTCCAGCTCGCTTTCGGCATGATCCGCTTCGGATTCCACAAAAACATCGGTCGTATCGTTCTCGTCGTCCGTCTTCCCGTTTTCCGGGACGACGCCGATACGAACGGTCTGGGGAAGCATTCGAACGGCGCGCAGAATGTTCCGGCGGAGGTGATTAGACAACCAGTTCCTCCTCCCCGCCGCGGGATATGATGATCTCGCCCGTGTCCTCCAGCGCGCGGACCACGTTGACGACCTTCTGTTGCGACTCTTCCACGTCCCTGACACGGACCGGGCCCATGTAATCCATGTCTTCCTTGAGCATTTCCGCGGCGCGTTTGGACATGTTCCGGAAGAACTTGCTCCGGAGCTCTTCCGTCGCGCCTTTGAGGGCAAGACCGAGCTCCTTCATTTCCACCTCGCGCAGGACTCTCTGGAGCGAGCGGTCGTCCATCTTGCTGATGTCCTCGAAGACGAAAAGCCGCCGCTTGATCTCTTCGGCCAGTTCCGGATCGTTTTCCTCGAGGTGTTCCATAATGTTCCGTTCGGTGGCGCGATCCGCGTTGTTGATGATGTTGACGATGGCGTCTATGCCGCCCGCGAGCGTAAAGTCCTGCCCCATGACGGTGCTGAGCTTTCGTTCGAGCACGCGCTCCACCTCCCGCAATACCTCCGGAGTGATGCGGTCCATCCGGGCTATGCGCTTGGCCACCTCGGCCTGCAGGGACGCCGCGAGGCCGCCGATGACCAGCGCCGCCTGCTCCGGTTCGAGATACGACAGGATCAGCGCGATGGTCTGCGGGTGTTCGCCCTGTATGAAGCCGAGAAGCTGCTGGGGATCCGTATGTCGCATGAAATCGAACGGCCGGACCTGCAACGATGCCGTAATCCGGGAAAGCAAACTCTGCGCGCGTTCCGGCCCGAGCGCGCGTTCCAGAATATCGCGAGCGTAGTCCACACCGCCCCGGGACATGTACTCCCGGGCGAGAAGCATCTCTTGCGCCTCTTTCAGGACTTCAAGGCGCATTTCGGGGGTGACCTTCCGAAGGTTCGCGATTTCAAGCGTGACGATTTCGATCGTCGAATCGTCCAGCTTCGTGTAGATATTCGCCGCGACCTCGTTTCCCAACGCAACCATGAGAATGGCCGCGCGTTCCTTTCCGGTCAGACCCTTTCCTCCAGCCTTCGCCATAGCCGCCTCCTAGACCTCTTCAGCGAGCCAGTCCTGCATCAGACTGGCGATTTCTTCAGGTTTCGATCTGGCGTAGGCCCGAAGTTGCTCCTCAAGCACCGCCAGCTCTCCGTGCGCCTCGAAAAGGTCCGGAGAGGAGAGCAGTTCCTGAATCGTCGGGATACGTTTCGAATCCTTGGATCCCGATGCCGCCAGCAGGGCTTTCATTCGTTTCCGACGCATGTAGTAGACTGCTCCAAGCACGGAGAGAACCAGGACGACAACCGCCGCGACCAGCGCAAAAACAAGCTCCATCCGTCGCTGTGCGGCCAGCTGTTCCGCCATCGTATCCGCAAGGGTCGTCGAGAACTTCATTCCCTGTATGACGAGCTGGTCTCCGCGGGCCTCGCGAAATCCGATCGCGGACGCCACCAGCGTCTGCAACTCCTTCGCCCTGGGTTCGGGCAGCTCCCCATCCACGAGAACGGACGCGGACAGCCTCCGGATGGCTCCGGGCGTCACGTTCTCCTGTTGTTCCCGTGTCGTTATCTCGAAGTTGTTCACGGTGTCGCTCTTGTTGTATTCCGAAGCGCCCGCGCCCTGATTCGCAATGGCGTATCCGGGAATATTCGTCGTCGTTCCCGGAGCTCCGCCCGGAGGCGTCCCAGGCCCCTTGTAATTCTCCTCCGTCAGTTGCTGGCTGCGGATGACGCCCTTCCCGGAAGGCCCCGGGATGAATTCCTTCTGCGTGCTCGATCGCTTGTCGAAGTCCAGATCCACCTTGACGCGGACGACGACCTTCCCGGGTCCGTACACGCGCTCCAGCATCATCCGGACCTTGCCTTCGAGTTCGCGCTCCTGCTGGCGCTCCAGCTCCCGCTGAACGGAGGAAACCGTATGCCCGTCTCCGGACTTCGAGTATATGAAAAGATCCTGATTGAGGAGATCCGAGAGGACTTTACCGGAGGAATCCACGACCGTTACGTTTTCGGGGGTGAGTCCTTGAACGCTGTGGGAAACGAGGTGAACGATCGCCTTCACCTGGTCCGGCCCGAGTTCCCTTCCGCTCTTGAGGCGGATCAGGACCGACGCGGTCGAGGGTTGCTGCTGCTCCAGAAAGAGCTTTTGCTCCGGGATGACGATATTGACCTTGACGAAATCGACCGCGTCGAGCTGTTTGATGGTGCGGTACAGCTCCCCCTCCAGCGCGCGGATGTAGGTGATCTTCTGCTGGAATTCGCTCATACCCATCTTGGAGGCGTCGAAAATTTCGTATCCGACGCTCCCCCCCTTCGGGAGTCCCGCCTGGGCCAGCGCCAGCCTGGTTTCGTACACCTGGGCGCGGGGGAGGAGAATTGCGTTCGCAGCGGGGTCGATACGGTAGGGGAGCTTGTTTTCCTTCAGGTAGGCAACGATGGCGGCTTCGTCGTCGACTTCCAGTCCCGTGAAAAGAGGGTCGTACGCAGGGCGTCCGGCCCAGTACGTGAGAAGCCCGAGCAGAACGAGCGCAAGAAACGCCGCTCCCCCAAGGGCTGCCTTGTGCCACCCCTTGAGGGAAGACCAGAAGAATGAGACACGCCCCATCAGTTGCCGGATTCGTTCCATACCTCTCGACACCGTCCTCGCCGGAAACTAGACCGGCATTCGCGCCAGTTGCTGGTATGCGTCGAGCAGTTTGTTCCGGACTTCCGAAAGCAGGCGAACCGCTATTTCCGCCCTTTGGACGGAGAGAACGACTTCCGAAATGTCATCCACGTCGCCCGTAGTCATTCGTTTCATCATCGTGTCGGAGTGTTGTTCAAGGCTGTTGACCTGAATCATGGATTCCTTGAGGAGATCTTCAAACGACAGCCCGAGACCCTCAGCCCCCTGTGCTTTCCGGGACGTCTTCGGCGCTTCGGAGGACGCTCCTTCCGTGGAATACCTCATCAGATCCAGATCTATTCTCGACAACAACGTTCCCTCCTCGTCAATGGACAGGTGCATATCTCAAAAATTTTACCACAATACCGGATCGCAATATGCAAAGAAGTCCGCCACGACAGTATTTCGAGTCTTGTGGCGGACTTCGTATGGGTCTTTGGAACCAAGCTCCGTTCCCTTTGTTCTCTTCACTTATCCACGGAGAATATCAAGCGCTCCGTTCCACATCGTCTTCGCCGTTTCCGTAACAGCGAGATTGGCCTCGTACGCGCGGCTCGCAACCATCATATCCGTCATCTCGCGAACGACGGAGACGTTCGGGAATTCGACGTACCCGTCCTCGCGGGCGTCGGGATGATCCGGCTGGTATGCAAGTCGCGTCGGCTGGGAGTCCTTCGCGATCTGTGTGACGCGAACGCCGCCTATGGGACCGTCGAGTTCCCGGTCGAGCATTTCCGCGAATACCGGCACCTTTCTCATGTACGGACCGCCTTCGGGAGTCCGCGTCGTGTTCACGTTCGCGAGATTGGCCGAAATCGTGTCCATCCAGAGGCGATGCGCCGTCAGCGCGCTTCCCGCGACATCGATGCTCCGAAATACTCTCATCTTAATTGCCGCCTATCACGTAGCGCAGCATCGCGCCCTTCCGGGCGAGAAAACGGCTCAACGCGCTGTAGGACATCCTCGTCTCGGTGAGAACGGCCATTTCCCGCTCCGGGTCGACCGCGTTCCCGTCAAGCCGGTACGGCTCGTCAGGAACCCGCGTCTCCGCAGGAATGACTTCGCCGACGGAAAGCGGGCCCGAAGGGATATGCGTGCGGCTGGTCACGGCCATCGGCAGCTTTGACGGTCCGTTGACCACTTCCCGCAGCTCCTCCTCGAACGAGACCTTTCGCCGGGCATAGGCCGGGGTGTTGGCGTTCGCGATGTTTCGCGAAGTGGACTCGAGTCTGCGGGACAATCCCTGCATCCCCTTCGCGAGAACCGATACCGTCAGATCTCCGTACATCGAACACCCTCCCCTCAATGCTTCCTGATCTTTTTCGGCAGGATCGGCTTCCGCCTTGAGGCCGAACGTCAGTCTTTCTGGTTGATCCCGAGTTCTTCGACGAAAAGCGGGCTCAGAACCTTGATGAACGTCCCCTTCATGCCGAGGCTGCGGCTTTCGATGATTCCGGCGCTCTCCAGCTTCCGGAGCGCATTCACGATGACGCTGCGCGTCACGCCGACGCGGTCGGCCACCTTGCTGGCGATGACGACGCCTTCGCTCCCGTTCAGTTCCGTGATGATGTGTTTCACGGATTCGACTTCGGAATACGAGAGGGCGCGCATGGCCATCTGCACGACGAGCCGTTCGCGTGCCCGTTCTTCGATGGTGCGCGTCCGGTCGTGAAGGATTTCGATTCCGACGAGCGTGGCGAGATACTCGGCAAGGACGAGATCCTTGACGTAGAACGGCTTGAAGAACCGGGCGAGGAAGAGCGTTCCGAGCCGCTCCGCCGAACCGTAGATCGGGACATAGAGCAGATGTTTCTCCGGCTCCGTTTCGTCGGTCTGGTCGTCGAACAGATAGGCGTCACTGTCGCTCAGGATGGATTCCCTGTGCTGGTTCGCCTTCTCCACGAACGATTCGGGCATATACCCCTTGTCAAGGAACTGGGCAAGCTGTTCCGAATGGTATTCGCTCACCCAGGAATACCCGAGGATCTTGCCTTCCCTGTTGATAAGGTAGACGTTCGCCGTCGAGAACTCGCACAGAAGCTTCGCGAGCTTCGCGTAGTCCGGCTTCGTCCCCTCGCGGCGACTCTGAAGCGCCCTTCCGACCAGCCTCGTCTTTTCCAGAAGATCCTTCATTGACGGGTCTTCCATGATCACGGTCGGTGTTTCAATCGATTCATTCGTTTTTTTCATGCTGATTCCCTCCTGATGCGCCCTGCGCATGGTATTGGTATTGGTATCGTATCTGTATGGCGGACCTACAGGAGGTACCGCCGAACATCACTATCGCCAATGAGCGGTGTCAGACGGTCGCGAACCATTTCCTCGCCGATGGTGATTTTTTCGTCTTTCCGCTCCGGAGCCGTGAAGCTGATCTCGTCGAGGAGATACTCCACCATTGTGTGAAGACGCCGGGCTCCGATATTTTCCATTTCGCCGTTCATGCGTTCCGCAAGATGCGCGATTTCGCGCACAGCGCTATCGTCGAATTCGAGCGTCACGCCCTCGACGGAAAGAAGCGCCTGATACTGCCGGATGAGACTGTTTTCTGGCTCCACGAGAATCCGGGCCAGATCGTCACGCGTCAGGGCCTGAAGCTCGACGCGGATCGGGAAGCGCCCCTGAAGCTCGGGAACCAGATCCGAGGGTTTCACCGAAGAGAACGCCCCTGCCGCGATGAACAACATATGATCCGTTGTCACGGGACCGTACTTGGTCTGTACGGTCGTTCCCTCGACGATCGGCAGAAGGTCGCGCTGGACGCCCTCGCGGCTCACGTCCGGTCCGGATCCGCCGCCTCCGCGCGCGACGATCTTGTCGATCTCGTCAAGGAAGACGATTCCCTCTTCCTGCGCCATTTCGAGCGCTTCCCGCGTCACGGCGTCCATGTCGATGAGCTTTTCGGCCTCTTCCGCCCGGATAATCCGGCGCGCGTCGGCTACGGAGACTCGTCGTCTTTTTGTTTTTTTCGGAAGCAGGTTTCCGAGCATTTCGTTGATGTTGATCCCCATCGAGTCCATTCCGGCGCCGCCGAGCATGGGAATCGCCACTCCGGAGGACTCCGAAACTTCGACTTCCACTTCCCGGTCATCCAGCTTTCCCGCGCGAAGCAGCGAAAGAAGCTTCTGCCGGGTGCTTTCCCGCAGACGTTCGTCCTCTTCCGTCGGTTCCGGCTCGGCGGGTTCCTGCTTTCCGCCCGTGAAGGCCCGGAGAAATTCGGGAACACGCGTCTTTTTCTCCGGACGCGGGAGAAGGATATCCACGATGCGCTGCTCCGTCCGTTCCGCCGCGGGGTCCTGGACCTCCTCGATCCGGCGCTTCTTGACCATCGCGACGGCGGCATCGGTTAATTCCCGCACGATGGATTCGACGTCGCGCCCGACATACCCGACTTCCGTGAACTTCGTCGCCTCGACCTTCACAAAGGGCGCGTTCACCAGATCGGCCAGCCGCCGGGCTATTTCCGTCTATCCGACGCCCGTCGGGCCGACCATCAGGATGTTTATCGGCATGATCTCCCGCGCGATCTCGGCGGGAAGGGCGCGACGGCGCATTCTGTTCCTGAGAGCGATCGCGACGGCGCGCTTCGCGCCGCCCTGGCCGATGACATACCGGTCGAGGTACGCCATGATCTCTCGCGGCGTCAGCCCGTAGGCCCCCTGTTCGATCGCCGTCATTCTCCGATCGCCTCCACGGAAATGACATTGTCCGTATAGATGCAGATCTCCGACGCGATCTCGATCGACCTGCGGGCGATACGCGACGGAACCCAGTCGGAAGCTTCGAGCAGCGCCCGGGCCGCCGCAAGAGCGAACCCCGACCCCGAACCGATCGACGCGGCATTGTTCTCCGGTTCGAGAACGTCGCCCGCTCCGGAGAGCAGCAGCGTGCTCCGCGCATCCGCCACCAGCAGCATCGCCTCCAGACGCCGCAGAGCCCTGTCGGTCCGCCATTCCTTGACCATGGCCACGGCGGACCGCGTCAGATCTCCTCCGTTTTCTTCAAGCCGGTTTTCAAACCGCTCCAGAAGCGTCATGGCGTCCGCCGTGCTGCCGGCGAATCCGGCGAGGACGGACCCCTTGTACAACCGGCGCACTTTCTTCGCGCCGGCCTTGATAATCTGTGTCCCGAACGTGACCTGTCCGTCTCCGGCCATGGCCACCGCATCTCCGCGCCGGACACAGACGATTGTCGTTCCCTCGAACATTCCTATTCCCCTTCCTTCGCGCGGGGGTGAGCCCTGATGTAGCTCTCCCTCAGGCGATCGGCTGTCACCGTGACATAGCGTTGCGTCGTGACGATGGACTCGTGTCCCAGAAGTTCCTGCAACACCCGGATGGACGCTCCCCCTTCGAGCATGTGCGTGGCGTAGCTGTGACGCAGCACATGGGGAGTCACTCCCGGAATGCCGGCCTTCAACGCCGCCCTGTCGACGATCCGCGCAACCGTTCGGACGGTCATCGGGCTCGTCCCTTTTCCGGGGAAGACCGGACTGTCTCCGGCGATCTCCCGGGATGCCCCGATTTCGAGCTTCCATCGCTCAAGCGAGCGGACCGCGTACCGGCCCATCGGCACCATGCGCTCCTTGTCTCCCTTTCCCAACACGCGAAGCCAGCGCTCGGGCAGATCCACCGCATCCCATGAAAGTCCGGCGACCTCGGCGATCCGCAGTCCGCATCCGTACAAGAGTTCAAGGACCGCGGCGTCCCGCGCCGCATGCGCGTCGTCGGGAATCGATTCCACCAGACGCTTCGCGTCTTCCCGCGAGAGCGCCCGCGGCAGTCTGCCGGGAAGCCTCGGGCCGCGAACGCTTGCGCTCGGATCGACCGGGAGCTCCCTTCTTTCGACGAGAAAGGAACACATGCTCCGGATGGTCGACAATTTTCGGGCTGCGGATGTCTTCGCATATCCATACCCCACGAGATCCCGCAGAAAGCTCCGGATCATGCGTGAATCCACATCCTGCATCGAGGTTGCGCCGCGAGCGATGACGTATTCCACGAACTGCGCGAGATCGATCGAATAGTTCGCGACCGTATGTTCCGAAGCATTCCGCGCGAAGCGCAACGTATCGAGAAAGCAATCCACTGAAGCCGACAACTGTTCTGGCATGACGATATTTTAGCACCTTTTTCTACACTCTCGCAACTTTTCAAAAGAATGGAATTTATCAACGTGACACAACGGCGCCGGCGCCGCGCCGATACTGACAAGTCGCACGATGCGCGCTCTCCCCTGGAATGACGATTCGATCGGTGTTTCGGGAAAAAACCGGAAGAAGAACAAATCCCAGCTAACGCAGTATTCCGTATGCGCGGATTTCCTCCAGAAACAATCGCAGGGACGCGATAGCCCGCTCCGAAGCGGCCCGGCACTTCTCAGGCCGCGAAAGCCGCCTGCCCTCCACGGGAGGAAGAATGCCCAGATTGGCGTTCATCGGCTGAAAACGGGATGGTTCGGCATTCATCAGGTAATGAAGCAGGGAGCCGATCACGCTTTCCCGCGGCCACTCCGGAAGCCGTTCCGGGCTCCCGCGGAGGAGCGAACAATTGACGGCCGCGACGATTCCCATGGCCGCGCTTTCGAGGTACCCCTCGACTCCGGTTATCTGTCCGGCCAGAAAAAGCGCGTCCCTTCCCCGGATCCTGAGGCGCGGATCGAGCACCTTCGGCGCGTTGACGTATACATTCCGGTGCATAACGCCGTATCGGGCGAACTCGGCCCGCTCAAGCCCCGGAATGAGCCGGAACACGCGATCCTGCTCCCCCCAGCGGAGGCTCGTCTGAAACCCGACGAGGTTGAACAGGGTCCCCTCGCGATTATCCTGGCGAAGCTGGACGACAGCGAACGGTTCCCTTTCCGTCCGCGGATCGGGCAAGCCGACCGGCCGGAGCGGCCCGAAACGCATCGTTTCCGGCCCTCTGGAGGCGATCACTTCGATCGGAAGACACCCCTCGAAGTACCCCGGATCCTCGAAAGAATGGGGGATGACCCGTTCCGCATCCACGAGGGCGGCATAGAAGGTCCGGTATTGCTCCCCGGTCATCGGGCAATTGAGATAGTCCGCCTGCTGTCCGTACCGTCCCGCCCGGTAGACGACCGACTGATCGATGCTGTCGAGCGTGACCACGGGCGCCACTGCGTCGAAGAAGTACAGATAGTCTCCCCCCGCCGCTTCCGCCAGGGCCGCCGTCATCGCCTCCGAGGACAGCGGCCCCGTGGCGATGATGCAGGGTTCTTCGGGAAGGGCGCAGACTTCCTCCCGATGGACGGCGATCGACGGATGGGACTCGATGGCCGTCGTCACGAGCGATGCAAGGAGATCCCTGTCAACGGCGAGCGCCTTTCCCGCCGGGAGCGACGCCTTTTCCGCACACCCGAGGATGAGGCTGCCGAGCAGCCTGAGTTCCTCTTTGAGTATCCCCGCCGGGCTCGTCGGCTCCAGAGCCCCGAGCGAATTGCTGCATACCAGTTCCGCGAGACGGTCCGTCCGGTGCGCGGGACTCGTCCGCACGGGACGCATCTCGAACAGGTCGACGGACCAGCCGTCGTTCGCAAGTCGCCACGCGGCTTCGCATCCCGCAAGGCCGCCGCCGACAACCGTGACGCTAGACATTTCCGCCTGCCTCGCTCTCCCGGACGTACCCGCAATCGACACAGGCGTTTCCGTCCATGGCGGCGCCGCACCGGGGACATTTCGGCTTCTCCGGGGCCGTCCAGGAAACGTAATCGCATTCGGGGTACCGGGAGCACCCGAAAAACGCCCGGCCCTTCCTGCTCTTTCGCCGGACGACTTCGCCTCCGTCGGACGCGCCGCATTTCGGGCAGGCGATCCCCGTGGAGTGGACGATCGGCTCCGTATGGCGGCATTCGGGGTATCCCGTGCAGGCGATGAACTCCCCGAATCGCCCCCGTTTCTTCACGAGCGGCTTGCCGCACTCGGGACAGTCCTTTCCGATCGGCTCCGGTTCGGGCAACGGGACACGGGGCGCTTCCTTCGCGCTTTCCACCGTTTTCACGAACGGATCCCAGAAGGCGCGGACGACATCGAGCCAGCGCGCCCTTGCGCCTTCCACTTCGTCAAGGTTTTCTTCCATGCGCGACGTAAAGCCGGTGTCCACGATCGGAGAGGGACTTCCTCCGGCGAAGTATTTCTTGAGGAAATCCGTGACCGTTATCCCGAGTTTCGTGGGTTGCAGGCGTTTTTCCTCGTTCTTTTCGACATAGACGCGATCGTAGAGCGTCTCCACGATGGACGCGTACGTCGAGGGGCGTCCGACGCCCTCTTCCTCGAGGACCTTGATGAGCGAGGCTTCGGAATAGCGTGCAGGGGGCTTCGTCCAGCGCTGCTCTTTCCCGACGTCGCACAGCGTCAGCTTTTCTCCGGCCTTCGCGGCTTTCAGAAGCTGTCCCTTGAGATCCAGAGGCCATACGGCGCTCCATCCGTCGAAACGGAGACTCTCGCCCAGCTGCCGTAAACCGACCCGTCCGGCGTCCGCGTCCAGCGTCGCGTTCTCGACGACGGCCGGCGTCATCTGCGACGCGACGAATCGTTTCCAGATGAGCGTATACAGCCGAAGCTCCTCGGGAGCGACGACGCCTTCGAGCGAGGCGGGTTCGATATGGACATCCGTCGGCCGGACGGCTTCGTGCGCGTCCTGCGACAGGGCCTTCGATTCGAACAGATTCGGCGTTTCGGGAACGTATTCCTTCCCGTAGCGGGCGTCAACATAGGCGCGCACTGCGGCTACGGCTTCCGGAGCCGTCCTCAGGCTGTCGGTGCGCATGTAGGTGATCAGCCCCGTCGGGCCGCGTCCGGGAATCGTGACGCCCTCGAAGAGCGATTGCGCGATCCCCATGGTCCGCCTCGGGGAAAACCCGAGTCTTCGGGAGGCCTCCTGCTGCAGCGTGCTCGTCTTGAAGGGAGGAAGCGGTTTGCGGACGCTCGCCCTCGTGACGTAGGAGCGGACGATCAACGCGGAGGCGCGGATTTCATCCTCGATCATCGCCGCGGTCGCCGCGTCCGGAATGAGAAGCGGCTTCCCGTCTTTCCAGAGGGACTTTCCGTCCAGACTGTCGGCCCGAAGCGTGTACCGGCGGTCCCCGGAGGCTTCCGCGTCGACGGATACCATCCAGAATTCCGTCGGGACGAAGGCCAGGATCTCCTCCTCGCGCTCGCAGATGAGCGCCAGCGCCACGGACTGGACCCGTCCGGCGGAGAGCCCGTACCGGATCTTGTTCCACAGGAGGGGACTCAGCGTATAGCCGACGAGGCGATCAAGAATGCGACGCGCCTGCTGCGCGTCGACCTTGTCCATGTCGATGCGCTCGGGCGTCTTCATGGCTTCCCGGACGGCGCCGGGCGTTATTTCGTAGAACCGCACGCGGCATTGAGACGCGGGATCGATCCCGAGAATATCCGCCAGGTGCCACGATATCGCTTCCCCTTCGCGGTCGGGGTCGGAGGCGAGAATGACTTTCGAGCTCTTCTCCGCAATCGCGGCAAGCTCTTTTTTGATCGCGGCCTTGCCCTTGACGAGAATGTACTCGGGGGCGAAGTCGTGCTCGATGTCGATCGCCATGCGGCTTTTCGGAAGATCGCGGATGTGCCCGACACTCGCGCGGACCGTATACCCCGGGCCGAGGATTTTGGTCAGCGTCTTCGATTTCGTGGGCGACTCCACGATGACCAGCACCGATCCCGGACGGGATTTCCCTCCCGTCGCAGTCGTCCCGGTCTTCGTCTTCGCGGACGGCTTCTTCGCGGGGATCGATCCGGCATCCTTCACGGCGGGTTTCGTCGTCGTCTTCGTCGTCGCCGGCTTCTTCCGGGCAGCCGGACTCTTCTTCTTTTCGGTCGCCGCCGCCGATTCGTCTCCCGACTGTTTCGGGGACGTCGTCTTCTTCGCCGCCATCCGCTAACAATACCAGCTTCCGCCGGCGCACATGTTGATCAGTTCCATGGGAGCGCCGTGGATATCGAAGGTCCGGTCTTCCATGAACGCCTCGACAAGCGCCGTGAACATCAGCGAATCGATCAGCGCATTCTTCATACGGCCGAGGTATATGGCCTCCTGGATCGCCTTTTCAAGGACATCCGCAGGGACATCCCCCGTCGCCATGTACGTGTAGGCGAGCCCCTGGGCGTCAATATCGAGGTACTGTCGCTCCAACTTGTCAAGCATCCTCGCGCGGAAAGGGACGAGCGTATCGTCCATGGCCGCTTCATCGCTCCGTTGGCATCCGTGTATAGGCACTGTGCGATCTTCCTTTCATGGCTGTTTCCGGATTCCCGGCGCAGCGCTCCAGCGACCGGGACCGGACTGATATATGAGGGAACGTGCGGCCAGAACTGCAAGGCCGGACAAAACGTCAGCGGCAGTCATTGTACCTTCGGCCGCGATGTTGTCAACCGTCTGATGAACATTTTTTTCGAGAATATGCAGAATTTTTTCCTCTTCGTCGGTCATTCCGTTTGAAATCGCTTCCCGAGCCGACGGTTCGGAAAAGAGCGAAAGCTGCCCGTTCGAAATGATTGACGCGAACTCGCCGATATCCACAAGCGGGATGGCGCCGTCCGCAATCAGACGATTGGTCCCGCGCCCGCACTCCTCGTCGATCCTGCCGGGTACGGCCCATACGTCCCGCCCGTACTCCAGCGCAAGGCGCGCCGTGATCATGGCGCCGCTCTTCATCGGCGCCTCGACGACCGCGAGGCGTTCGGCGAGCCCCGCGATGATGCGGTTCCGTCGCGGAAACAGCCAGGTCTTCGGCCCCGTTCCGAAGGGATACTCGGTGATGACGCCCCCTCCTTCGAGGATACGGCGATAGAGCCGTTCGTGCCCCCTGGGATAGACGACATCCGGACCCGTTCCCAGTACTGCGGCGGTCGCGCCGCCCGCATCCAGGCACCCCTCGTGCGCGGAGGCGTCGATGCCAAGCGCGCCGCCGCTCAGGACGGTTCCCCCGGTCTGCGCGATCGCGCGGCCGAGGGCCATGCCGACGGCCCGCCCGTACGAAGAACACTTTCGCGTTCCGACAACGGCCGTCGGAGCGCAGAGCGGCCACTTTCCGGCGATATAAAGCGCCAGCGGCGCGTCGGAAAGGCTCCGCAACGCGTCCGGATACGCCGTATCGTCGTACGTGACGATCCGGACGTTCTCCCTGTCGGCGCGTTCCTGTTCCGTTTCGTGGAAACCGGAAGCGGCGAGCTCCGCAAGCGCCCGAGCGGAGGCTTCGGGGATCCCGAGCGCAGTACAGGTTTTTCCGTCTCCCCTGAGGATGTCGTCCGGCGATATGTCCCGTTCCCGGCTCCGCTCCCATACCCTTGCGTCCAGCGTCGTGAGGCCGTTGAGCAGGATCAGCGCCGGGCGGGAGGATGTCATAC
>ERZ1645187.1684-NODE-1684-length-20103-cov-6.940443_pt1 | contig 20103 bp, 21 predicted proteins | sample MGYA00575352_ERZ1645187 | MGnify/ENA primary metagenome ERZ1645187 (study PRJEB40837, sample SAMN11349314) | freshwater sediment metagenome | isolation source: river sediment | host: Sediment | place: India: Wazaribad , New Delhi | collected 2017-02-21 ... | reverse complement strand
TAGAACCGGCCATTGTCGCAGGCGATCAGCAGCTTGTCGGTGGTCTGCGCGTGGAGCGCGAAGGCCGGGCCGTCGCCTTCCTTGAACTTGAATTCCTTGTCGAGCGGCTCGTGCCCGCTCGCGCCCCTGATCCAGCCACGCGCGGAGAGGATCACCGTGACCGGCGCCTTCTCGATCATCGCGTCCATGCTGAATTCCACCGTCGGCGCGGCTTCGGCAATGGTGGTGCGGCGGCGGCCCAGCAGGGTGGTTTCGGCGTAATCCTTGCGCAGATTGGTCAGATCGCGCTTCAGCCGGGTGCGCTGGCGGGCGGGACTGTCGAGCAGCTTTTGCAGTTCCTCCTGCTCGGCCACCAGTTCGTCGAATTCGCGGCGCAGTTCCATTTCCTCCAGCTTGCGCAAACTGCGCAGCCGCATGTTGAGGATCGCTTCGGCCTGCCGGTCATTCAGCTGGAATTCCGCCATCATCACCGGCTTCGGCTCATCCTCGGTCCGGATGATCTCGATGATCCGGTCAAGGTTGAGGTAGGCGATGATATAGCCCTGGAGCAGTTCCAGCCGCGCGGCGATCTTGTCCAGCCGGTGCTGGCTGCGGCGCAGCAGGATATCGATCTGGGCGATCACCCATTCCTGCAACAGCAGCTTCAGCCCCAGCACGCCGGGGGTGCGGGTGGCATCCAGCACGTTGAGGTTGAGCGAAAACCGGCTTTCCAGATCGGTCAGCTTGTAGAGCGATTCCTTGAGCAGTTCCGGATCGATGTTGCGGCTTTTGGGCACGAACACCAGCCGGATCTGTTCATCGGATTCGTCGCGGATATCCTCAAGGATCGGCAGCTTCTTGTCAGCGATCAGCTGGGCGACCTGCTCGATCAGCTTGCCCTTTTGCAGCATGTAGGGGATCTCGCTGATCACCAGCTGCCACTGCCCGCCGCCCAGCTTTTCGATGCCCGTCGGCTCCCAGCTGCCATCGGCTTCGCGGCCCGTCGAAAACCGCCCGCGCACCCGGATCGCGCCCTTGCCGGTTTCATAGGCGTGCGACAGCGCCGCGGGGCTATCCACCACCACGCCGCCGGTCGCAAAGTCCGGTCCGTGGAACACTTCCATCAGCTGCGCGTGCTCAACGTGCGGATTGTCGATCAGCAGCATCGTGGCATCGATGATCTCGGCCACGTTGTGGCTGGGGATCGATGTCGCCATGCCCACCGCGATGCCGCTGGAACCGTTGGCCAGCAGGTTGGGGAAGATGCCGGGGAAAATCTCCGGCTCTTCCTCTTCGCCGTTGTAGGTCGGAATGAAGTTGACGGTGCCTTCGTCCAGCCCGGCCATCAGCTGGATCGCGGTCTTGGTCAGCCGCGCTTCGGTGTAGCGATAGGCCGCGGCGTTATCGCCATCGATATTGCCGAAATTGCCCTGCCCGTCGACCAGCGGGTAACGCAGGCTGAAATCCTGCGCGAGGCGGACCATCGCGTCATAGACCGAGGCATCGCCGTGCGGGTGATACTTGCCGATCACGTCACCCACCACGCGGGCGGATTTCTTGTAGGCCTGGCTGGGGTCCAGCTTCAGCTGCCGCATCGCCCAGAGCAGGCGGCGGTGAACCGGTTTCAACCCGTCACGCAGATCGGGGAGCGAGCGCGCGGTGATCGTGGACAGCGCATAGACCAGATACCGCTCAGACAACGCCGCATCGAACGGCGCGTCAACGATGGCGTCAAACGGATCGGGTTCGGTGGTGTCTATGGCCATATCGGGAACGCTCTAGCAGGCGCGGAATCGGCGCGCCAAGGGTCAGCGGCGCTGCATGTCCCGGCTTTCCCCCGGAATTCGCACTTCCAGCCCGTCCAGATCGTTCGTCAGCGTGATCTGGCACGACAGCCGGCTGGTGCGGGTCACCCCGGCGGCCAGATCAAGCATGTCCTCCTCATCCTCACTGGCGCGGGGCAGTTTGCCGAACCAATCCGGCGCGATGACCACGTGGCAGGTGGAACACGCCATCTGACCTTCGCAGGTGCCCTCCAGCGGCATGTCGACGTTCTGCGCCACGTCGAGCAGGCAATCGCCCACGGCCGCGCTGGCCTCAACCTTGTCGCCCTGCGCCGTGATGAACGTGACTTTCACCCTTACACCCCTTGCGAGCGGGCTGCGGCATCCAGCGTGCGGCAGGCCTCGATCAGTTCGTCCCTAGTCGTATAGCGCCCGAAACCCAAGCGGATCGAATTCTTCGCTTGCGCCGCGCTGAGGCCCAGTGCGGCCAGCACGTGACTGGGCCGGCCAGAGCCGCTGGCGCAGGCCGATCCGGCCGAGAAAGCGATGGTGCGGCACTCGCTCATCAACCGGCCAACGTCCAGCCCGTCGAGCCGCAAGTTGAGGTTGCCGGGCCAGCGCCGGTCCGCGCTGCCGTTGAGCGTCCAGCGCGACAGCACATCGCGCGCGGCATCGCGCAGCGCCTCGACATGGGCGGCGTCCTGCGCCATCCGGGCCAGCGACAGCGCCGCCGCCGCCCCGAACCCGGCGCAGAGCGCAGGTGACAGCGTGCCGGAGCGCAAGCCGCCCTCCTGCCCACCGCCCAGGATGACCGGCGACAGGTGCACTCCATCCCGCACCCACAGCGCGCCGATCCCCTTTGGCCCGTAGAGCTTGTGCGCGGATACCGCGATCAGGTCTGCCCCGGCGGGCGGCGCGATCTTGCCTGCGCCCTGTACCGCATCGCACAAAAACAGCGCGCCAGCGGCCCGTGCCCGCTCCGCCAGCCGCGCGACCGGCTGGACCGTGCCGATCTCGTTGTTGACCTGCATCACCGCGATCAGCTTGGCCTCATCCGGGAACGGTACTTCCGGGTCCATCACCCCGTCAGCACTGACCGGCAATTCAAAGTCCGACCCAAACCACCGCGCTGTATCGCGCACCGCCGCGTGCTCGATCGCGGAAACCGCGACCGGGCCATAAGGCCCGCCCCGGATCGCCAGATTGAGCGCCTCGGTCGCGCTGCCGGTGAACACCACTTTGCCCCCCGGCGGGAACAACGCGGCGACCTGATCGCGCGCCACTTCAACCGCCGCCGCCGCCGCGCGGCCCATGCGGTGGGCGCTGTGCGGGTTGGCAAAACCATCATCCGCCAACCAGCGCAGCATGGCCTCGCGCGCTTCGGGGGCCAGCGGCGTGGTCGCCTGATAGTCGAGGTAGGTCATCCCGCCACCTGCTGCCAGGCGGCGATAAACCGGTCGATGTCGGCCTCGGTCGTCTCGCGCCCGATGCTGACGCGGATAACCTCGTTCGCGCCGTCGATCCCCATCGCGTCCAGCACGTGGCTGGTGCGCAGCGATCCGGATGAGCAGGCGCTGCCCGCCGACACCGCGATGCCCATCCCGTCGAACCGGATCAGCTGCGCATTGGCCGACTTGCCCGGCATTCGGTAAGCCGCGATCGACGGCACCCGTGCCGTTTCCTCGGCAATGGAAACGCCGCCCGCCGCCGTTATCGCCGTATCCAGCCGATCGCGCAGTTCAACCGCGTGATCCAGCCAGCCCGCCCCGGCTTCCAGCGCGGCGACCATCGCCAGCACGCCGGGCAGGTTCTCGGTCCCACCGCGATAGCCGCGCTCTTGCCCGCCGGTGGGCCTCAGCAGCGCCCAATCGCGCACCAGCAGCGCCCCCACGCCAATCGGTCCGCCGAACTTATGCGCCGACAGCGCGATCAGGTCGGCATCCGGCAGCGCCAGTTTGCCCACCCCTTGCGCGCTATCGGCCAAGAGCAACCCGCCCGCCCCGCGCACCGCAGCGGCGATGGCCTCCAGCGGCTGCATCACGCCGGTTTCATTGTTGACCTGCTGCACCGCTACCAGCCCTGGCAGCGCAGAGGCGGCCGGATCGACCAGCCCCAGCCCGTCGACCGGAATGCGCGCCGCATCGCCCGCATGGCGCAGCACCGCCTCGTGCTCCACCACCGACACGCCCGCCAGCGGCTGCACACAGCGGCTAATCGCCAGCGCCAGCGCCTCGCTCGCGCCGCTGGTGAAGATCACTTCGCCGTCCCAGTGCAGCGCCGCCTTCAGCCGCGCGCGGGCCTCCTCCAGCGCGGCGCGCGCCGCCCGGCCGGGCCTGTGCGGGCTGGACGGGTTGGCCCAGATCGCAAAGCCATGCAGCAGCGCATCGCGCGCGGCGGGCAGCAGCGGCGTCGTGGCGGCGTGGTCAAGGTAAAGGGAATCGGGGCTCATGCTCGGAAAAGTTGCTTTTGACGGATCCGTTTCTATATAGCGCCTCTCTCCCGATCACAGCCCAAACCGGTCCGGCACGCCGCTTTATCGACGGACGCCGCGGCAAAGGCCTCTTAAGAGCAGGTGCCAGTCTATGCCCTCAGTGATTTTCCCCGGTCCCGAAGGTCGCCTTGAAGGCCGGTTCCAGCCCGCGTCGCGTCCACGCGCGCCCGTGGCGATGATCCTGCATCCGCACCCGCAGGCCGGCGGCACCATGAACGACCGCATTACCCAGGCGATGTACAAGACCTTCGTCGCCCGCGGGTTCGCCACGCTGCGCTTCAACTTTCGCGGGGTTGGCCGCAGCCAGGGCAGCTTTGATAACGGGATTGGCGAGCTGTCCGATGCCGCCGCCGCGCTCGACTGGGTGCAGTCGATCCACCCCGAAGCCAGCACGACCTGGATCGCGGGCTATTCGTTCGGCGCGCTGATCGGCATGCAGCTGCTGATGCGCCGCCCGGAAATCCGTGGCTTCATCTCGGTCGCGCCGCCCGCCAACATGTATGACTTCAGCTTCCTGGCGCCGTGTCCGTCATCGGGCATCATCGTGCAGGGCGCGGGCGATACGGTGGTGACGCCGAACGCCGTGCAAAAGCTGGTCGACAAGCTGCGCACGCAAAAGCACATCACCATCCATCACGAGGAAATCCCCCGCGCGAACCATTTCTTCGAAAATGAAATGGATGATCTGATGCGCTCGGTCGACAATTACCTCGACATGCGCCTCGCGCCGGATTGCCCGATCAAGTAACCCGGCAGGATTATTGCGGAACCTGACCCGCCGGGGCGTTCCCGGCGGCGTCCGGCAGCGTCCAGATCGCGACGTTGATCGCCGCCACCACTGTCAGCACCAGCATCAGCACCGCCTGCTGGCGCGCGCCGCGCCGCCACATCGTGACGGCCAGCAGAGGCAGCAGCAGGATCGCCAGCACCAGCAACGACAGCACGGCGTTCATCATTCGGCGCTCTTGCCCGCCAGGTTCAGGATGTCGTCCAGAACGTTACCATTGCCATCAATGTCAAGCAGCTGGCCCAGTCCACCCAGCACACCGCCCCCTTTCGGCACGGCTTGCTCCGCCTGATCAGAGGCAACCTCAAGGATCGAGCCGATGTCGTCCAGCCCGCCGCTGCCCTGCGCGCCACTGCCGCCAGCCCGCGCGGAAAAGTAGCCGCCAACCAGCATCGCCAGCAGTGGCAGCATCTGTTTCAGGATGCCCGGTTCGATCCCGGTCCGGCCTGCGGCAGCGGCCACGACGGAACGGCTGACGTCTTTCGATCCGAAAATCTGCCCAAGGACGTCATTGCCCCTGGAAATGTCGGTTTCATCAGGCCCCAGGACGTTGGCGGCCAGCGCGCCGCCGCCCAGGCCGCCCAGCATGGTCACCATCGCGCCAAGGCCGGCTTCGCCGCCACCAGACGCCTCGCTGGTCTTGCGAAAGCCACCGATGATTGCGGGAATCAACGCCTCCGTCCCGGTCATGGCGGCCGCCGGAGGTATGCCAAGCTGATTGGCGACAGCATTGATGCCGCCGCTTCGTCGCAGCATATCCAACACAACCATTTCCGCCATTTCGGGGCTCTCCTCGGTGCGACCCGACGACTGACCCACTGTCTGTACTATTTACCTTACTTTTCCCCTGTCGCGCCAGCCCCTTCTTTGGGTGGAATTAACCGTGTTCGAATTTGACACAGCCCCCAGCCCGACGCAATTTCACCGCCATGACAAGCATTTCCCTGACACGCCGTAAGGCGCTCTCGCTCATTGGCACGGGTTCGGCAGCACTGGCGCTGCAAGGGTGCGGGGCCGGTCGACTGGCCGCCGCGCCGCCCCCCGCCAATGCCGCCGCCCTGCTCGACACGCTGGCGTGGGATTTGCTGCGCCTCTCGCCGGAAGGGGCCACGTCGCTGGGAATTGATACCGGCGCGCAGGCCGCGCTGCGCAGCCAGCTGGGTGACCGCTCACCCGCCGGGCAGAGCGCAATCGTCGCCCTGCTGCGCAAAGGGCTGGCGCAAGTGCAAGGCATCGATCCGTCTATGCTGGATCATGCCACGCGCACCAGCCTGGCCGTGGTCAAGAGCGCGTTCGGCGTGGCGCTGGATGGTTTTGCGCTCCCCTATGGCGACGTTGCGGTCGGCGGCTGGCGCAACACGCCCTATGTCGTGATCCAGAACGTCGGCGCCTATCTCGATACGCCCCGCTTCCTCGACGGGGACCACCCGGTCCGCGACGCCGCCGATGCGGAAGCCTATCTGGCGCGGCTGGGGGCGATGCCCGCCCAGCTGGACGGCGAACTGGAACGCCTGGCCAGCGCCGGGCGGATCGGCGCAATCGCGCCTTCGTTCCTGCTCGACAAGGCGATCCGGCAGATGGAGCACACCTTGGCCGATGCCCGCGCCGGGGGTGACATCGTGCAATCGCTGGTGCGCCGCACCGCCACCATCCCCGGCGAGTGGGAGCGCCGCGCGAAAGCCATCGCGGCCGGCCCGGTTGCCGCCGCGCTGGAACGGCAGCTCGCCGAACTGAAGGCCCAGCGCGCCCGCGCCAGCGATGCCGCCGGGCTGTGGGCGCGCCCGCGCGGGGATGAATGGTACGCCTGGGGCCTGCGCGCCAGCACCACCACCCGCCACACGCCCGATGAAGTGCACCGGATGGGGCTGGAACAACTGGCCGAACTGCAAGGCCGGATGGATCCGATCTTGCGCGGTCTGGGCTATACCAGCGGCACCGTGGGTGAACGGATGACCGCGCTGGGCAACGATCCGCGCTTTGCCTTCAGCAACGATGACAAGGGCCGGGCGGAAATCATCGCGCTGATGCAGGACAAGATCACCGCAATGCGCGCCAAACTGCCGCAGGCGTTCCGCACGCTGGTCAAGGGCAATCTGGAAATCCGCCGCCTGCCCCCGGCTGAGGAAGCCGGCGCGCCGGGTGCCTATGGCGGGGCTGGATCGATCGATGGGACAATCCCCGGCAAGATCTGGCTCAACCTGGGCGATACCGGTCGCCACAGCCGCTTCAGCCTGCCGACGCTGGCCTTTCACGAGGGCATTCCCGGCCACGTCTGGCAGGGCGAATATGCCAACCGCCTGCCGCTGATCCGCACGCTGCTGGCGTTCAACGCCTATTCCGAAGGGTGGGCGCTCTATTCCGAGACGCTGGGCGATGAACTGGGCATCTATGCCGACGATCCGGTCGGACAGCTGGGTTACCTGCAATCCATCGCGTTTCGCGCCTGCCGGATGGTGGTCGATACGGGCCTGCATGCCAAGCGCTGGACCCGCGAACAGGCCGTGCAGTGGTTCGCCACCACCAACGGTTCCAGCCTGGCCGACGTCGCGCCGGAAGTGGACCACTATTGCAGCTGGCCGTGTCAGGCCTGCGGCTACAAGATGGGCCACAGCGAAATCCTGGCCCAGCGCACCCGCGCGCAAAAGGCATTGGGCAGCGCCTATGACCTGCGCGATGTCAACGATGCGGTGATTACCGGCGGGAACGTGCCGCTGGACGTGCTGGCGACCAACGTGGACCGCTATATCGCCGCAACGCCGCGCGGCTGATCGCTGCAACGCAAAACGGGCGCGGCTTCCAGCGGGAAGCCGCGCCCGTCCGTTTATGGCCGAACCGGTTATTTCTTGCCGAACAGGCTTGACGCCATCCCCATCACGTCGTTGATCGGGTTGCCATCGCCATCGCGGTCCAGCATTCCGGCAATCCCGGCGAGCTGCGGATTATCCTTGAGCAGGCCGCTGAGTTGACCCAGCCCGCCTTCACCGCCCAGTTGCTGGGCGATTTGCCCCAACACCCCGGCATCCAGCCCGGTGCTGGCCGCGGCGGCTTCCACCGTGTCCCCCGGTTCGGCATGCGCCTGGCCCAGCGCGGCAACCGCCTTTTCCGCCAGTTCCGGCGCGATGCCGACCTGTCCCGCGATTGCGGCAATATCCACGTTTCCGGCCATCTGGCCCAGAATTCCATCCAGCAAACCCATGATTGCGACTCCATTTGCAAACCAGCTGCGATGATGCCCGCAAAACCCTGACAAGAAAACGGTAATTCCCGCCGCCAAAACGCAAACAGCCCCGCCGTGCGGCGGGGCTGTCGCTGTTCAACCGGTTGGCTGGATCAGGCGGCCTTGGGTGCCGCTTCCAGCACGCTGGCATCAACGTGATCGGCGAACTGGGCAAAGTTCTCGATGAACTTGTTCACCAGATCGCGCGCGGTCTTGTCGTATTCGGCCGCATCGGCCCAGGCGCCGCGCGGATCGAGCAGCTTGCTATCGACACCGTCCACCGCAACCGGCACTTCGAAGCCGAAGTTGGGATCAATGTTGAACTGCGCGTTGTTCAGGCTGCCGTCGAGCGCGGCGTTGAGCAGCGCGCGGGTGGCCTTGATCGGCATGCGCTTGATGCCGTCCATCGTGGCCTTGCCGCCCGACCAGCCGGTGTTGACCAGCCAGCACTTCACGCCGCCCTTGGCGATGCGTTCCTTCAGCAGGTTGCCATAGACCGACGGGTGACGCGGCATGAACGGCGCGCCGAAGCAGGTCGAGAAGGTCGCTTCCGGCTCGGTCACGCCGATTTCGGTGCCCGCGACGCGCGCGGTATAGCCCGACAGGAAGTGGTACATCGCCTGGTCCGGGGTCAGCCGCGCGATCGGCGGCAGGACGCCATAGGCATCGGCGGTCAGGAAGATCAGGTTGGCCGGAACCGGGCCCAGGTTGTCTTCCGAGGCGTTGGGGATGAAGTCGATCGGGTATGAACCGCGGCTGTTTTCGGCCAGGCTGCTGTCGTCCAGATCGATTTCGCGGGTTTCAGGATCGATCACCACGTTTTCCAGCACGGTGCCGAACCGCTTGGTCGTGGCGAAGATTTCCGGTTCGGCTTCGGCCGACAGGCGGATCATCTTGGCATAGCAGCCGCCTTCGAAGTTGAACACGGCCGTGTCCGACCAGCCATGTTCATCGTCGCCGATCAGCGTGCGGCTGGCGTCGGCCGACAGCGTGGTCTTGCCGGTGCCCGACAGGCCGAAGAACACGGCAGTCTTGCCGTCCGCGCCGATATTGGCCGAACAGTGCATCGGCATCACGCCCTTGGCCGGCAGCAGGTAGTTGAGGATGCCGAACACCGACTTCTTCATTTCACCCGCATAAGCCGTGCCGCCGATCAGGATCAGCTTTTCGGTGAAGTTCACCGCGATCACGGTTTCGGTGCGGCAACCATGACGCGCCGGATCGGCGCGGAAGCTGGGCAGATCGATGATGGTATATTCCGGCACGAATTCGGCCAGGTCGGCCGCTTCCGGGCGAACCAGCAGCGTGCGGATGAACAGGTTGTGCCAGGCAAACTCGTTGATCACGCGCACGTTGACGCGGTGGTCGACTTGCGAGCCACCGAACAGATCCGCGACGTACAGGGTCTGCTTTTCAGCCAGCGCAGCCATGAAATCGGCCTTGAGCGCGGCGAAGTGATCCGGAGTCATCGAGACGTTCGTCTTGCCCCACCACACGGTGTTTTCGGTCACGCCATCGCGAACGATGTACTTGTCCTTGGCGCTGCGGCCGGTGTGCTTGCCGGTTTCGACCACCAGCGGGCCATCCTTCGACAGCACGCCCTCGCCATTGCGGACGGCGTGTTCGACCAGCGGCGCGGTGCCAAGATTGGCGAAAATCGTCGCGCTGGTGGTAATGCCCTGATTTTCAAGCGGGAAGGAAAGCGAACCGGACAAGGTCATCTCCGTAATCATGGGTCGGGCGCACCCCGCGCGCACCCGGTCCTGTGCATAGGTATGCAAAGGAGTCGTTGGCGCGCATAGTCGGTTGCGGCGATTCCGTCAAATTGCAGCGGGATTTAGCCAAATATTCGCCTAATCAAACGCTTATCCGATTGCGCTGCAGCAACGATTGCCAGCTCTGGCCCAAGCCGCTAACCCTTTGGCCCCGCTTCACATCCTGCCGATTGCCCGCAATGGTCGACGCCGCCTCCTCTACCGCCCGGACCGATGCCTCGACGCAGGCTGCGGACTCGCGCCAGACGATCGCGCTGGTCGACGACGATCGCAATATCCTGACCACCGTGTCGATCGGCCTGCAGGCCGAAGGTTTCGCGACGCGGGTCTATTCCGACGGCGCGACCGCGCTGAAAGCGCTGCTGGAAAACCCGCCGGACCTGGCCGTCTGCGACATCAAGATGCCGCGTATGGACGGACTGGAGCTGCTGCAGAAACTGCGCGAGAAATCCGCGCTGCCGGTGATTTTCCTGACCAGCAAGGATGAGGAGCCGGACGAGGCGCTGGGGCTGGCGCTGGGCGCGGACGATTACATCACCAAGCCGTTCAGCCAGCGCCTGCTGATCGCCCGGATCCGCGCGATCCTGCGCCGCAGCGAACTGGTGCGTGGCGAGGTGGAGGCCCCACCGCACGACAGCCAGCCGGACGCGATCCGGCGCGGCCGCCTGCTGATGGACCCGGCGCGCCATGCGGTCACCTGGGGTGGCCAGCCGGTGTCGCTGACCGTCACCGAATTCCTGATCCTGGAAGCGCTGGCCCAGCGCCCCGGCGTGATCAAGACCCGCAACCAGTTGATGGATGCGGCCTACAACGACGACGTCTTCGTCGACGACCGCACGATCGACAGCCACATCAAGCGTCTGCGCCGCAAGTTCCGCGCGGCCGATCCGGAGTTCGGCGCGATCGAGACGCTGTACGGCGCGGGTTATTCCTTCGCCGATGGCTGATCGGCCAGGGCTTGAACGGCTCCCGCGTGAGCCGGGACCGGTCCGGCTGTTCTGGACCCGGCGCACATCGCTGACCGCGCGCATTCTGGCGGTCAACGTGATCGCACTGGGGCTGATGGCGGGCAGCCTGTTCTACCTCGACAGCTATCGCAAGCAGCTGCTGGCCGAACGGTTCCAGCTGGCCCGGACCGAAGCGGAAATCACCGCCGATGGCCTGGCGGAAACCCCCATCGGCGGCCGCCGCGCGCTGATCGAGCGGGTCAGCACCGATCAGACGCTCCGGCTGCGGCTCTACAATTCCAAGGGCAAGCTGCTGATCGACAGCTTCGATCTGGCCGGACCGACCTTCACTTTCGTCGACCCCACGCAGGAGGACTGGTACCAGCACGCCGCGCGGATGATCGATGCGGGCATGAACTACCTGCTCGGCACCGCGCCACTGCAACCCTATCGCGACCCGGCGGATGAACGCGCGGAGGCCTGGCCGGAAGTCCTGCAGGCGGTCGCCACCGGCCAGACCATCGTGGTGCAGCGCGCCGCCCCCGATGAAACCCCGGTGATCAACGCCGCCGCCACGGTCGGCGCGCGCGGCGAAGTCCTGCTGGCAACCCGTAACGCCACCGACATTACCCAGTCGGTCCGCGATGCCCGCCAGACGCTGGTGATCGTGCTGGCGGTGACCCTGATCATCTCGATCCAGCTGTCACTGTTCCTGGCGCGCACCATTGTCCAGCCGCTGCGGACGCTGGTGCGCGCGGCGGTGCGGGTGCGGCTCGGCCGCGACCGCGCGGTCGTGGTGCCGCGCCTGCCCGAACGGCGCGACGAGATCGGCCTGCTCGCCCGCGCGATTTCCGACATGACCACCGCTCTGCGCCGCCGGATCGACGGGGTGGAAGCCTTTGCCGCCGACGTCGCCCATGAAATCAAGAACCCGCTGGCCAGCCTGCGCAGCGCGCTGGAAACGCTGGAAAAGGTCGATGATGCGCGGCTGCGGCGGGAACTGACCGCAATTGCCGCGCACGATGTGCGCCGGATCGACCGGCTGATTACCGAAATCGCGGAGGCCAGCCGGATCGACGCGGAACTCAGCCGCACCCAGTTCGTGCCGGTTGATCTGCTGGCGCTGGCCGAAGGCCTGGTGCGCGCCCGGATGGAGCGCGGCGGGAACGGCACCTGCCGGGTCACGGTCACCCCGGTCGATACCGGGCCGTGGGACGTTCCGGGCGATCCCGCCCGGCTGGTGCGCGTGCTGGAAAACCTGCTCGACAACGCGGTGTCGTTCTCCCCCCCCGGCGGCCACGTGGACGTGACGGTGGAGCACCTGTTCGACCGGGTCGAGCTGGCCGTGTCCGACGAAGGGCCCGGCATTCCGCCGGACGCGCGCGAAAAAGTGTTCGAACGGTTTCACTCGCTGCGTCCATCGGGTGAGGATTTCGGCAGCCATTCGGGTCTGGGCCTCGCCATTGCCCGGACGATCGCCGAAGCGCACGACGGCACCCTGATCGCCACCGACCGCACCGATGGGCAGGACGGCGCGCGACTGGCGCTCAACCTGCCCTCGCTGGATGAGGAGGACGAGGAATGAGCCGGCTGCACCAGGCCACCTGCGTCGCCATCCATGGCCGTGCCGTGCTGATCGAAGGCCTCCCCGGCAGTGGCAAGTCCAGCCTCGCCCTCGCCCTGATCGATCGCGATGCACAGCTGGTTGGCGATGACGGCGTGACGCTGACGCCCCGCGCCGGACGCCTGTTCGCCAGCCCGCCCCCCAACACCGCCGGGTTGATCGAGGTTCGCAACGTCGGCTTGTTGCCGCTGCCGACGGTTGGCGACGTGCCCGTGGCGCTGGTGCTGGCGCTCGATCCGGCAGCCCCGCGCTTCATCGAACAGGCAGAGCAAACCCAGCGCGGCGGTGTGGCGCTGCCGCTGGTGCGGCTCTGGCCGGACAGCCCGGTGCTGGCCTTGCGGGCAGAACTGGCGCTTGATCGCCACGGGCTGACGGCGGCCTGATCCGCCTTTCCCCTTCCCTTTCGGCGCGGGCCTGCCCACATAGGGGCTGCGATGTCCGAATCCTCCCCCACCCCAACCCGCCAGCGCGTGCTGCTGGTCACCGGCCTGCTGGGCGCGGGCAAGACCACCGCGTTGAAAGTGCTGGAAGATCTTGGGTGGGAGACGATCGACAACTTCCCGATCCGCCTGCTCGACCGCTTGATCGACAGTCCCGACGCCCCCGCGCCGGATCTGCGCCCGCCGCTGGCCATCGGGTTCGATTCGCGCACGCGCGGGTTCGATCCCAACAAGGTGATCGAACGGGTAAAGAAGCTGGTGGGACGCGCGGATCTGGAACTGACCACCCTGTTTCTCGATTGCGCCGGGCAGGAACTGGAACGTCGCTATAACGAAACCCGCCGCCGTCACCCGCTGGCGCAGGACATGCCCGCCGCTTCCGGAATCGCCGCCGAACGTGAAATGATGGAGCCGCTCCGGCGCTGGGCGGACATGGTGATTTCCACCACCGACTTCACCAGCAACGACCTGCAGCAGGCAATCCGTGAGCGGTTTGGCCGCGACGCGCCGATGAGCACGACGGTCAGCATCACCAGCTTCGGCTTTTCGCGCGGGATGCCACCAGTGGCCGATCTGGTGTTCGACATGCGTTTTCTGAACAATCCCCACTGGGATCCGCAGTTGCGCCCGCAGACCGGTCAGGATCGCCCGGTGGGCGACTTTATCCGCAAGGATCCGGCATTCGAGGAAGCCTTTGGCCGCATCCGCGACCTGATCCTGCAACTGCTGCCGCGCTATCAGGCGCAGGGCAAGGCCTACGTCAACATCGCGTTCGGCTGCACCGGTGGACGGCATCGTTCCGTCTTCACGGCAGAGCAGATGGCCGCCGCCTTGCGCGAAGCTGGCTATTCGCCCAGCATCCTGCATCGCAACCTGTCCGCCCGCGCTGCCGATCTGGTGGAGGACCCATCCGGGAATCTACGGCAGTCAGAGGCACTAAAGCGTTGACCGAGGGCGGGTTCAGCGTCATTCGGGACGGCCAAATTCCGGGCCGAATCGGCGGGTTGCAACAGCGGAGCGTCAGTTCAGCATGATCGGCTTGATCCTTGTCACGCATGGCCGCCTGGCCGATGAATTCGTGCATGCCATGCAGCATGTCGTTGGCCGGCAGGAAGCCGTGGCCACGATCTGCATCGGACCCAACGACGACATGGAACTGCGCCGCCGCGACATCGCCGATGCAATCCGCGCGGTCGACAGCGGGCAGGGCGTGATCATCCTGACCGACCTGTTCGGGGGAACGCCGTCGAATCTGGCGATCTCGCTGATGCAGGCAGGCAAAGTGGAAGTGATCGCGGGGATCAACCTGCCGATGCTGATCCGCCTGGCCAAGGCGCGCGGCTGCATGGACATCAAGGCCGCCTCCGCCGCCGCGCGCGATGCGGGCCGCAACTATATAACAATCGCGTCGGAGTTTCTCGGACAGGACGCATAGCACCTTTGGGGGGTTGAGGGGGAATGACAGAGGCACGCGAAAGCGTCGAGATCGTGAACAATCGCGGGCTCCACGCCCGCGCCAGCGCCAAGTTCGTCAATGCCGTGGCCAAGCTGCCTGACGGCCTGACCGTGCGGGTCGCCAAGGACGGCAGCGATGCCGCCGGCGGATCGATTCTGGGCCTGATGATGCTGGGCGCGGCGAAGGGCGACACGATCGACATCATCGTTACCGGCGATGGCGCGGACATGGCGCTGACCAAGCTGGTCGGGCTGGTCAAGGATGGCTTTGGCGAGGATTGAGGCTTGACCCGCCGCCGCACGATCACCGGCTTTTCCAACCCCGCGGTCAAGTACCTGCGGGGTCTGCGCGAAAAGAAGCACCGCAAGGCCGCCGGGCAGTTCCTGGCCGAAGGCCTGCGGCTGCTGACCGATGCGCGCGAATGCGGCAAGCTGCCGGAAATCCTGGTCATGGCGACCGGCCGTGAACCGCATCCGCTGCTGACCGTGCTGGAGGCCGATGTGCTGGCGGCTGGCGGCGAAGTGCTGGAAATGGATCAGGACATCCTCGCCAAGGTTACGGGCAAGGACAATCCCCAGGCGGTCGCCGGGGTTTTCGCGGAATTCGACACCAGCCTGGCCGCGCTGGATCGCTCCTCCGCCAAAATCTGGCTGGTCGCGCAGGCGCTGCGCGATCCCGGCAATCTGGGTACGATGCTGCGCACGGGCGATGCCGTGGGCGCGGGCGGGCTGATCCTGATCGACGATTGCGCCGATCCGTTTTCGGTGGAGGCGGTGCGCGCCAGCATGGGCGCGATCTTTACCCAGCGGCTGGCGCAGGCCCGCTGGGATGAATTCCTGCCCTGGCTGCGCAGCGGCGCGGGCCAACTGGTGGCCGCCAGCCTGCGCGATGCCCAGCCCTATCGCGGTGCGCCCTATGCCGCGCCGTGCTTCCTGATGGTCGGTAATGAATCGCGCGGGCTGCCCGAAGAATACGAAATGGCCTGCGATCTGCGCGTCACGATGCCGATGAAGGGCCGCGCCGACAGCCTGAATGCCGCTGTCGCCGGCGCTGTGCTGGCTTACGAAGCGCTCGCCGCGCTGGACGGCTGAGCCGTTCAGGCAGGGATCAGGCGGGACGGGATAGAGCTGGCGCCATGATCCGCGCCCTCACCCTCGCCGCCGCCGCGCTCTCCCTCTCGGCCTGCGCCCATGCCTCGGTCCCGCGCCACACCGCGCTGCATGATACCAACTGGAAGATCGTGCGGATCGACGGCAAGGCCCCCGCCAGCTCCCGCGCCGCGATCCGCTTCACCCGCGACCGCCTGAGCGCGACGGTCGGGTGCAACGGCCAGGGCGGCACCTGGGTCATCGAACAGGGCAAGCTGGTCGGCGGGCCGTACATGTCGACGATGATGTACTGCGAAGGCCTGATGGAGCAGGAACGCGCGCTGGCCGACTTGCTGGGCGCGAAGCCGTCGCTCGATGTCACGCGCGGAACGCTGACCCTGCGGTCGAAGGATCATGTAATCGAGGCGCGGCGGGTGCGATAAGCCCAAACCGCGCTTCCAACGCCCGTCCCTGCCCCCCTGCCCTGCCCGTCCTGAGCTTGTCGAAGGACTGCTCTTCCCGTTCGCGCGGAAAGAAGGACAGTCCTTCGACAAGCTCAGGACGAGCGGGTTTGGGTGGTTACGGCCAGTCAGGTCAGCGTGTCGGTCACCACCGGTTCGCCATCCGCCGACGGCAAAGCAGCCGGCGTGGCTTCTGCATGGTCGTTATAGCGCGGGGTAGCTTCGACCAGCGGAATATCCTCGATCTCGCGCTTGCCGATCTCGATCCCCTTGTCACGCAGGCGGCGGCCAGAGGTCATGACGTTGCGTTCAAAGCTGCCGACGAAATCGTTGTACTTGCGTACCGCGCGTTCCAGCGATGGGCCGACCGCCTTGAGGTGCTCTGCCGCGACCGCGATCCGGTCATAGAGTTCACCGCCCAGCCGCCCGATTTCGACAGCTTCACGCGCCAGTACGTCCTGCTTCCACACCAGCGCCACCGTGCGCGCGATGGCGACCAGGTTGGTCGGCGTCGCCAGCAGCACCTTGTTGCGAAACGCAAAGTCCCACAGTTCCGGATCGTGTTCGAGCGCGGCGGCGACGAAGTGTTCGCCGGGGACGAACATCACGACGTAATCGGGCGCTTCCTCGAACTGGCTCTGATAGCTTTTCGCGCCAAGTGTCTGGACATGGTTGCGCATCGACCGCGCGTGCAGATCGAGGTGGCGCTTGCGCTCGCCCTCGTCATCGGCCTCGAACGCGGCCTGATAGGCGTTGAGCGAGACTTTGGCGTCGATCACCAGTTTCTTCTGGCCGGGTACGTGCACGATGGCATCGGGCCGCAGTCGCCCATCCTCGGTATCCAGCGAGTGTTCCAGCTCGAAATCGGTGTGCTGGGACAGACCGCACTGTTCCAGCACGTTCTGCAGCGCGCGTTCGCCCCACCGGCCACGCGCCTTGGGGGCGTTGGTGAGTGAATTGCCGAGCCGCTGCGCCTCACGCCGGACCTGTTCCTGCCCTTCGCGCAGCGACTGGATCAGGCCTTGCAGGTTGCCGAACGCATCGACGCGCTCCTTTTCCAGCTTCTGGACCTGCTCCTCATAGCTTTTAAGGCGGTCGCCGACCGGTTGGAGCAGCGCCTTGATCTTCTCCGCGCTCTTTTCCTCGGACACGGCCATGCGTTCCTGTGCCCGCGCCATCAGCGTTTCCTGCGCGCGTTCGAGGACTTTGGCCCCGGCATTTTCGAATTCCTTTTTCAGGCCTTCCTGCGCCGCCAGCAGCAGGCGCTTCTGCTCGTCAAAGTGGGCCGCGTTGGCGCGCAGGGTCGCCAGTTCGCTCGCCAATGTATCACGGCTCTGGCGCACGACGGCCAGTTCGTCCTGCATCGCATCGACCCGCTCTGCCCGCTCGCTCGCCGCCGCCAGATCGCGGATCGCAGCCTTGAACTTGTCGTCCAGTTCGCGGCCTGCGCTATCCGCCAACGACAGCCGGGCGCGCAAATCCTCCACCGGGCGGCTCGCGAGGACCCAGCCCAGCAGAGCGCCCAGAGCGAGCGCGAAAACAACGATTACGGCAATGACGAACGGCGAATCCACATCGGCCCCTATCTGGAACGAAATGTGAACTTAGCGCCAGTTCCCCGGCAGCACAACACCCGTTACGGTCAGGCGACCTTGCGCAGCTTGTCCAGCTTCTTCAGCGCCATCTGCCGCTTCAGGCGCGACAGGTGGTCGATGAACAGCACGCCTTCGAGGTGGTCCATCTCGTGCTGGAGGCAGGTTGCCATCAGGCCATCCATGTCCTCTTCGTGGCTGTTCCCGTCAAGATCCTGCCAGCGGGCGCGGATGCGCGCGGGGCGTTCGACTTCGGCGTAGATTTCCGGGACCGACAGGCACCCTTCCTGATAAACCGAGTGTTCTTCCGAAGGGTCGAGGATTTCGGGATTGATGAACACGCGCGGCTCACGCTTCACCGGCTGGTGGGTGTGACTGTGGCCGCCATGCGCCGTGCAGACTTCCGGTTCTGCATCCGGATCGTCGGGTTGCAGGTCGATCACCAGCACGCGCAGCGGCACGCCGACCTGAATCGCGGCGAGGCCGATGCCGGGGGCGTCGTACATCGTCTCGAACATATCCTCGACCAGCGTCTTCAGCGCATCGTCGAACGTGGTGACGGGTTCGGACACCACCTTGAGGCGCGGGTCGGGAACTTCGATGATTTCACGGATAGCCATAATTGGCCAGATAGGGACGTTGCGCGCGATTCTCAAGCCACCCGCTTAGGCCATTGGGCGCCGCGCCCGCAGCGCTTGGGCCAGCGTGCCTTCGTCGAGGTAATCCAGTTCGCCGCCAACCGGCAAACCGTGCGCCAGCTGGGTAATCCGCACCGGATAACCTTCCAGCCGCTCGGCAATGTAGTGCGCGGTGGTCTGCCCCTCCAGCGTGGCGTTCATCGCCAGCACGACTTCGTCGATCCCGCCTTGCGAGACGCGTTGGATCAGCTGGCCGATGGTCAGGTCTTCGGGGCGCACGCCTTCCAGCGCGGAAAGCCGCCCGCCCAGCACGTGATAACGCCCGGTGAACAGCCGCGCCCGGTCCAGCGCCCAGAGGTCGGCGACATCTTCCACCACGCAGAGCGAGCGGGAATCGCGGCGGGCATCGGCGCAGATCGCGCACGGATTGGTGGTGTCGACGTTGCCGCAGGTATCGCATTCCACCAGCGTGCCGCGTACCGCATCCAGCGCGTCGAGCAGCTGCACCAGCGAGGTTTCACGCCGCTTGATCAGCCACAGCACCGCCCGCCGGGCCGAGCGCGGGCCCAGGCCGGGCAGCCGCGCCAGGGCGGACGTCAGCGTTTCGATCTCTTGCGATGCCATCGCCCGACAGATAGGGCACAGGCCGGAAAACGGAAAGCCACCAATGTCCTCGAAATTGCGCATCATCTTCATGGGAACCCCGGATTTCGCCGTCCCGGCATTGGTCGCGCTGATCGAGGCGGGGCACGAACTCGTGTGCGTCTATTCCCAGCCGCCGCGTCCGGCAGGCCGGGGCAAGCAGTTACAGCCCTCCCCCGTCCAGCGTGAGGCAGAAGCGCGCGGGATTGCGGTGCGCCATCCGGTGTCGCTGAAAGGCGCGGAGGAGCAGGCCGAATTCGCCGCGCTCCACGCCGATGTGGCGATTGTCGCCGCCTATGGCCTGATCCTGCCGCGCGCGGTGCTGGATGCGCCGCGCCACGGCTGTATCAACATCCACGCCAGCCTGCTGCCGCGCTGGCGGGGTGCGGCGCCGATCCAGCGGGCGATCCTGGCCGGGGATACCGAAACCGGCGTGACGATCATGCAGATGGAAACCGGTCTGGATACCGGGCCGATGCTGGCGGAAGTCCGCACGGCCGTGGACGGCAAGACGGCGGGCGAACTGACAGCGGAACTGGCGGAACTGGGTGGACGGCTGCTGCTGGACGTGCTGGCCGACCTGCCCGCACATCCGCCCCGGCCCCAGCCGGATGACGGCGTGACCTATGCCGCAAAGATCGACAAGGCCGAAAGCCGGCTGGCCTTTACCCGCGCTGCCGCTGAAGTGGAGCGTCAGGTCCGCGCCTTTGCACCCGCGCCGGGGGCGTTTTTCGAGCTGGACGGCGAGCGGTATCGGGTGCTGGCGGCAGAAGTCGTGGACGGCACCGGCAAACCCGGCGAAACGCTGGACGATCAACTGACCATCGCCTGCGCCGAGGGCGCGATCCGCCCCGTCCTGATCCAGCGCGCCGGTCGCCCGGTGATGGACCGCGCGGCGCTGCTGCGCGGACGGGCGATTCCCGCCGGGACGGCCCTCGCTTGACCCGCTTTGCGCTCACGCTGGAATTCGATGGCACGCCCTTCATGGGGCTGCAACGGCAAGCGCATGGCCCCTCCGTGCAGCAGGCGGTGGAGGATGCCGCCCATGCCGTCACCGGCGAAGACGTCATCATGCACGCGGCCGGACGTACCGACGCGGGCGTCCACGCCCTGGCCATGCGCGCGCATATCGATGTGGCCAAGGACATTGCCCCATTCCGGCTGATGGAGGCTCTGAACGCG
>ERZ1645187.1683-NODE-1683-length-20117-cov-237.715931_pt1 | contig 20117 bp, 13 predicted proteins | sample MGYA00575352_ERZ1645187 | MGnify/ENA primary metagenome ERZ1645187 (study PRJEB40837, sample SAMN11349314) | freshwater sediment metagenome | isolation source: river sediment | host: Sediment | place: India: Wazaribad , New Delhi | collected 2017-02-21 ... | reverse complement strand
TAACAACACCCCAAACGCAACCTGATTTTTGCGACATCTTCCTTGAAAACGACCGAGAACACATGGGCTTTATGTGTGCCGGGGCCAGCGGGAAAGACAGCCCCGAAGTGCGCGCGTAATGGTCCTCGCACCTGATATCTAGACGATTCTTGGCGCGCGCTCCGTTTGATACTTGCCCCCGAGGTCCGATCATCACGTGCGACGGCTCTACAACAGCCGGTGCACGCGTAAAGTATCAAACCAGTCTCTGTAGATACGCAGCAGGCGGGCACGGGCTTCGGTGGCGAAGCGGTGCACGCGGTCGATGGCCCCGGGGTCGTCCTTAGGGATATCCGCCCTGCTCATGGAAAAAGCACCCTGGCGATCCTTCTGGTCCCACAAGATGGCGCGTTTCCAGTCATTTTCCTTCCAATCGGCCAGGGCTTCTTCGAGCGCTTTGTCCCCACGCGCACGGTTCAGGCCAAACGGCAACAGGTGCAGGTTGGCAATTGTGTAGCCCCATGCCTGGTACACCTCCTGGTAATTTCCGGTCCAGCGGGATTTCAACAGGTCCTGCTGCAACAGATGATCAAAGTCCCAGGGCACATTGTGTTTGTCCCAGAATCCGGTGTCGCGCGTATCCACATCGCTGAAAAAGTGATGCATTTGCTCGCGCTGGGCATACATCAGCAGCAGCGCATTCGCGCCGTCGTAGCTCCGCGCGCTCAACAGCTTGATCACGCCAGCCCATTTGGCCCAACGTTGGTCGCACGCTCCATCCAATTCTTGACGGCTGAGCTCTTGGCCTGGATGGTCGTTTCTCCATTCCTGCTCAGCAGGCGTGACCACCAGGGTCCTCCACCAGTTCCAGTCCTTAATTGATTCGCTTTTGGTGAGGGTGCGCTCATCAATGTAGTCGCCCAGTTCTTTGGGCGTTGGAATGAATGCGATGGCCGGGTCGGGTTTTTGGTTGGCGTTTTGGAGACTAGCCAAGTCCGTGAGCCACTTCTTTGAAAACGCCTTGCCAGAGATCCATTCGTCCGGCTCGGTCTTCCACATTTCGCGAATAGCTCGCTCTCGGTTGGTGCCAAACCACTGAATCGCCGTTGCCAAACCCAGCAAGGGCCGGCGAATGTCCTTGTGGGGCATTGGCGCCGTTCCGTTGTGGTGCGCCAGCCACAGCAGAAACAGATAGACCTCGCTGCTCTGTGTGGCCATGCGGGAGAGCAAAACGGGCGGCAGGCCCCAAGACTGCTTGGGGCGATAGCCATACCACATCTCTACCTTCGCCAAGGCCTGCGCAATTGGTGTTTGCGCTGCGGTCAGGGGTGCTGTAACCGAAGACGACAGGCCAAACATCGTTTCCATCTGCTCACGCCAGGCCCGCCGCTCCCGCTGCTCCCGCTGCTGCTCGCGTTGCGCAGTGTCCATGCTTTCGTCGGACGCCGCAACCAGAGTTCGGGCGGCACCCAACTGGCGGATAGCCGAGACGTTGGGTGCCGCAGGTAAGTTAGGGTCAGATTTTTCGTTGTCGCGCCATGTTGCTTCGGCCCGCGCCAGACGCGCCCCCAACAAGGCGACCTGGGTTTCGGGTGGACGTTTGGGGATGCCATCAATCGTCTGTTCGATGCCAGGCCAGTACGCTTTGATCATCGAATAGGTCAGGTCGTCGACGCTTAGCGAGGTGCCGCCGTTGTTCAAACGTGCAAACAAATGTTCAAGGTTCGCGACGTTTTCATTGACGTTTTCATTAGGGTGCGGACTCGACATGGCCTCCAGCCGGCTGGGCGCATCCAGTGCGTCTTGGGGCACCATCAACACCAGCAACTGGGTATCGACCGCGCGACGAAGGGCCTGCGCCAAGCGCAGGCCCTGCAAGCGATGGGAATCGCTGACCGTTTCCGCTGTCCATTCGGTGAGCACACGGGCCGCTTTCGTCCACCAGGGCTCTTGGGGGCTTGGCTGCGTGGTCGATTCCGCGGGATTGCCTTCGGTCACCTTGGCGCAAGCCTCGGTCCCAGTGGCTCGGCCACGCTCCTGCACCTCTTTGACGCGATCGAGGACGGCACACCACAACCTGCGCGCCCAATCCTCGTTCACAAGATCCTCCGGCGCATGAGACCTTAATTTCTCGGCCTCCAGCAAAGCCCAAGCCAAGGGCAAAGGCGCGTTGGCCACAACAGGCCATCCCTCGCAGGGACTGGGGCGCTGGCGCGACGAATAAGCGGCTTCAGGGGTTTGACCATCAACAGAGTTCGACCCTTGCGGTGCTAGCGGATGAACGAGCCGGAATGCCTCAATGGCGCTGTAAGCGTCCCCACTAGAGAGACGCTCCGGCTCCTTGTCGTCACTGACCTTGAACCCCCAGGGGTGCGCCTCCGTGGTCACCCGCAACAGATGGTGGCGGGTGGAGGCAGCGGGAAAGCGGTTTTCCTTGGGGCGCGAGGGATCGAGATCCAACCAGAGGATGGTTTTGGATGGAGACTGCTCTTTCGGCACGGTAAACGGATCCAGGTAGCCCAGCGCCACTGCGTTGGCACGCTGTTGACCGTCGAGCAGGTGGTGGGTGTATTGCTCTTCACGCCACTTCGAATCCCCCGCCTGACCGGCCGCCGCCACCCCGGAGCGGGTGCGTTGCTGTTCGGGGGACAGGCGCCGGCAGGCCACCAGTGACCCGATCGGGAAGCCCCGCAGAATCGAGTCCCACAAAAGCTCGATCTGGTTGGGCCGCCACACTGCGCCGCGCTGTAAGGAAGGCAATCCTGCCAATACCGCGGGCGGACAGGGCTCTTTCGAAGCGTCGAGGGGCGCCAAGGACTTCAACTGCCAACTGGCCACCTCGCGCAGGCGCAGGGCAATCGGTTGATCGTCAGGTGTTGTCGGCGGAATGTCATTCATTGTCATGTCGGGGTTCCTGTCATGGGGGTATCTGAAGTTTACGCACAGGCAAAGTCCTGGGCTGTCTCAGAGATGGCGCGATTGTATCGAGTGAGGTTGCGGGCTTCCGGATATGCTCTAAGTCTCCTGCATCAATTGGTTTTGTCCGTGGTATCAGCACGAAAGCCTCCATTATGTCTGTGACTTCTGCCGGCGCCTACTCGGCGGCATCTTCGACTGCTGGCATGAGGAGGCGCTGGCAGTGGCCTGGGAGTGGCACTGGCTGCGCGGTCAGGAGCGCTGGAATTCCTTCTACGGCCTGCTGCATCCGACACTGCGCCGGCCTGGTCGTGCAGGCCCTGTTCGATCATCAGTCCCCCGGCTACCGCGACTGGCGGCAGTTCGCCAATCACGCCGTCTTTCTGGATGCGCTCAACGCCTACCTCTATCCCGCCGGTGCCCAAACCTTCGGCGGTACCCGCTTCAATTTCGCCGCCTGGGCGCTGGCGCACATTCCTGACGACGCCAATCCGGCCTGGGAAGAGCAGATCATGCCCTGAGGCTGGCGGCTCCGGCGCCCTCCGGTCTCAACGCTGTTACATCATCAGCGCCATGATCCGGTAGGCAGCCACTGGGACTGCCGTGACCCCGTGGCCAGCTTCAGCGGCTGAAGCGTCAGACGCTACCGCCGAGGAGTACCAGGTTACCCGGCGGATGCTGCCGTCCGGCGCAGCAGAATCAGGCTGAAGTTATCCGGCGCCCCGGTGGCCAGTACCGCGTCACGCCAGACCGTGACCTGGTCCACCAGCGCCCGCCCGGGCTGAAACAGGGATTGAAGGTGGGCCTCGCCGAGGGTTTCGTGGACACCATCGGTGCAGAGCAGGAAGGCCTCGCCAGGCTGCCAGGTGCCGCGCTGCCAATGGATGGCGAAATCGTCCTCGTTGTCGTCGGCGATCAGCATGTGTTCGAGATCGTTGAAAAGTTGCCCCAGGGACTGATCCGCGGCGATCTCGCCCTGGGCAATCATGGATTGGCGGTAGGTGTGATCCAGGCTCAACTGCCGCCAGTCACCCGCCTGGCCGATCCGGTACACCCGGGAATCGCCCACATTCACCAGGCTCCACTGGTCGGCGCGCCATTGCAACAGCGCCAGGGTCGTGGCGGCGCCCCGGGTCCGGGGATCACGCCCCAGACGCCGGCAGAGCTGGGCATGCACCTGACGGCGGATCAGCCGGGGGCCAATCCACCCATCCTGGACATCCGCCCCGCCGTCCCGCCCGGCAGCCCGGAGGAGATCGAGCACCGCCCGGCTGGCCCGCTGGGGACAGGGGGCCGATGCCACGCCATCGGCCAGGGCGCAGAGACCGGCGATGACGTCGACCGTCCGCGCCCGGGGCGCAAGATCGGCCGACTGATAGAGCGTATCGGCCACCAGCAGGGCGTCCTCCTGCCAGGACACGAGGTGTCCGCGATGCTGGCTAAAGGCGATGTGGAGGGCAGTCGTCATCGGTGCATTCCTCGGCCACAAAGATCAAACCGGTACCGCGCTATCTTTCATCCGCCATTCCCCCGCCAGCCGCCGGAGGAACTGCTCCGGCGTCAGCGCCTCTCCCAGCAGTTCCCGCTGCCGACAGACCGTGGCGAAGTCCCCCGGCGTCAGCCCGCTCAGGGCGTCCAGGGGGCGGGCAAAAGCCTCCGGTACCGGTGCTTGATCATCCCCCATGGCCTCCCGGGCGAACAGGGCCCGGCGCTGGGCCGAGGTCAGGGCCCGGAAGTGCAGCTTGAAGTCGAAGCGCCGCAGGGCCGCCGGGTCCAGGCCGCTGATCAGGTTGGTGGCGGCGATGAAGATGCCGGGGTAGCGCTCCATCTGCTGGAGCAGTTCGTTGACCTGGGTGCGCTCCCAGGCCTGGCGCGCCGCCTGGCGCGCGGTGAGGAAGCTGTCCACCTCGTCGAGGAGCAGCACCGTCTGCCGCGGATCGCCGTCGCGAAACAGGGCGGCCAGGTTGCGCTCGGTTTCGCCGTTCCAGGGGGAGAGCAGGTCCGCGGCCGGGCGCGCCACCAGTTCCCGGTCCAGGGCCGCCGCCAGGACCTCGGCGAAGGCGGTCTTGCCGGTGCCGGGCGGGCCATAAAAGCACAGGCTGCCCTGGCCGCGGCGCGCCAGGGCCTGGACGATGGTGTTGGGGCGGAGGTCGCCGGCCAGGTTGAGGAAGGCGACGTCGAACCGGGTCGGTGCCGGGCGCCGGCGGGGCGCGGGGGCGCCATGCAGCAGGGTGCGCAGGGCGCCGAGGCCCGCGCGTACCCGGGGTTCCGGCGCCGCCGTCGGGCACAGCTCCAGTAGCCGCCGCGCCGCCCCCAACTGGGCCGGGGCCAGGGCCGGGTCCGCGGCCAGATCGTCCAGCAACGCCGACGGCAGGCCGCGATCGCCCAGGTGGCGCTCCGCCATCTGGCGGCGTATCGCGCGCGGCGGCAGGCCACAGGCCACCGGCAGCAGGAAGCGCCGCAGGAAGGCGGGGTCCATGTGATCGGTGCGGTTGCTGATCCAGAGGGCCGGGACCGGATTGTCCTCCAGGATGCGGTTCATCCAGCCCTTCTGGCGTCCGCTGACCGGGGCGCCATCGAGCAGGGCCTGGAAGGGGTCGTCGGGCGTGAAGACGTCCTCGGCCTCGTCGAAGATCACCAGGGCCTGGCCCCGGCGGGCGAGCAGGTGCTGGGCTACCAGGTAGGCCGCGAGGCGGCCGGCGCGCTGGAGCCCGTCGCCGTCCTCATCGGCGCTGCGCACCTGGTAGGCGCGCAGGCCCTGAGCCGCCGCCAGGGCGCGGGCCAGCTCGGTCTTGCCGGTGCCGGGGGGGCCATAGAGCAGGGCATTGACGCCCTCGGCGCGGGTGGCGACGGCGGCGGCCAGGGTCTCCCCGGCCAGGCGCGCCGCGGTCTCCAGGTGGGGGAAGGCGGTCAGGGGCCAGGCGGCCGGGGGCGCGGGCTCGATGAGCAGGGCCAGCAGGGCGGCGTCATCCGTCGGCGCCGCCTCCAGCACCTCCCGGAGCAGGGGGCTGGGGCGCAGGAAGTCCTGCATGCCGCAGGTCTGGGGTGCGAATTCCACCAGGCCCAGGCGACGCAGGGGGGCCTCCTTAGCCAGGACCTGGCGCAGCGCGGCCTCGGGCAGATCCAGCACGGCCGCCAGACGCGGGAAGTGGCGGCGGCTGCTATTGAAGCCATCGATCCGGCGCAGCAACTCGCCCAGGCCGGGGGTGGCGATGAACTCGTCGAGAAAATCCAGGACGCTCAGGGTGGGCCCGTCCAGGTGCAGACTGGCGCCCAGCAGGGCCACGGTCGGTGAGGCCGGCACCCGCTCGGGGTTGGCCGCGTCCAGCCGGGCCAGCGTCAGCGGGTCACCGCGCCGGATCAGCCAGCGCAGCCGCTGGACGATATAGACGGAAGGCATCGTCGCCATCACCCAGGGGTCATGGTCCGCCTCGAAGGCCATGATTTCCTCTTCCAAGAGGGCATGGCCCAGGGCGAGCATGACCTGATCGTCGCTCGTCGTCAGGGGGGCGTCTGCCGGGGGGGCGTAGTCAGACAGATCGCAGGTATCCAGCACCTCAACGGCGTCGTCAGCCAGACCACCGGTATCCAGCACCTTAACGACGTCATCGTCCTGATGCACAAGGTCCGCCACCCCCCGGGGTGGTCGGAGATAGTCGATCAGGTGGCGCGGCTCGAACAGGGGTTGGAGCATGCCCCACAGCAGGCCTAGGCGGTTGGCGTCGAGCCGACCCGCGATCGGGTCCCGCGGCAGGCTCAGCAGGCGCAGGGCATAACCGGCGCTTCGGCGTTGCTGGGGGGAGAGCATGCTCAGGTCACGGCGCCAGCAGTCACGGATTTCGGTCATGGTCAGGCCTCCTGGGTCCAGGTTGGGAAGAAATAGGAGACCGGGGTGACCTGGGTCTGTCGCGCCCGTGAGCGGCTGCACCCCCGTGGAGGCTTCAGCGCTGCCTGGGGACTATGAAACCATGACGATGCGTCAGGGGATGTCGGATGGTGGCTTGCGCCGAAACGTCCTGGGCTTGGCGCCACTGGCCGCAGAAATCCCTCAGCAGGCCTCAGGCATCAGGTTCCCGACATGCTGGATTAAACCAGAGGCAACATCAGGACTTCGTACTGGTAGCCCGTTAGCTGACGGCTTTTGGATTTCGCGCGCCGCAAAAACTGTTTGGTTCTGTATTTCAGTTGCGAGTCTCGGTACTTGGTGAAGGTCACGGGAGCGTTACGAAAAGAACCGGCTGGCGCCGCTATACTTGGTCAAGAAACAGTCGTAACCAATGCTCAACAGCGGAGGGAGGTATCCATGACTAACATCGTCGCATTGCTGGGAGATGAGGCCGAGGATCTGTTGGGACACCAGTGCCTGGGCATCCCGCGGGACCTGCTGCACTTACCGGGTCCCGACTTCGTGGAACGGGTGATGATGGACTCGGACCGCAAGCCGGGGGTGCTGCGCGGCTTCGCGACCTTGCTCGGGCACGGGCGCCTGGGCGGCACCGGCTATCTCTCGATCCTGCCGGTGGACCAGGGGGTGGAGCACTCGGGCGGGGCGTCCTTCGCCCCCAACCCCCTCTACTTCGATCCGGAGAACATCATCCACCTGGCGATCGAAGGGGGCTGCAACGCGGTGGCCTCGACCCTCGGGGTGCTGGGCGCGGTAGGGCGCCGTTACGCCCACAAGATCCCCTTCCTGGTCAAGCTCAACCATAACGAGATGCTCGCCTACCCGACCATCTACGACCAGACGCAGTGGGCGTCGGTGGATCAGGCCTTCGACATGGGGGCGGTGGCGGTGGGGGCGACCATCTATTTCGGCTCCGCCGAGTCGCGGCGCCAGATTCAGGAGGTGAGCGCGGCCTTCGCCCACGCCCATGAACTGGGCATGGTCACGGTGCTCTGGGCCTATCTGCGCAACCCCGCCTTCAAACACGAGGGCACCGACTATCACGAGGCCGCCGACCTCACCGGTCAGGCCAACCACCTGGCCGTCACCATCGAGGCAGACATCGTCAAACAGAAGCAGGCCACTTGCGACGGGGGCTACACCGCCATCGGCTTTGGCAAGACTCACCCGCGGGTCTACGCGGAGCTTTCGGGTGGCCACCCCATCGACTGGGTGCGCTACCAGGTGGCCAACTGCTACCTGGGCCGGGTCGGCATGATCAACTCCGGTGGCCCGTCGGGGAAGGACGACCTGCACCAGGCGGTGCGCACGGCGGTGATCAACAAACGTGCCGGGGGCATGGGCCTGATCTCCGGGCGCAAGGCCTTCCAGAAGCCCATGGCGGAGGGGGTGCAACTCCTCAACGCCATCCAGGATGTCTATCTGTCGTCCGAGGTGACGATCGCCTGACCCGGCGACCGGGCTGGCCCTCGGCCAGAGAAGGCGGTCAGTTCGGGCCGACCGGCGCGAACGCCGTCAGGCCATCTAGACCACCGCGGACCCTGATCGTGAGCGCCCTTTCTATGGCCCGCATCGTCTAGCCCCCGCGCGGAAGGGCTTCAGCGCCGGCGGGTGATCCCCCAAGCCGGGGGCTTGGCTCAGGCGCTGCGCAGCCGGCTCAGCTTGACCAGGGCTACCGTCGCCAGGGGCAGGACCAGGCCGATCAGCAGGGCGGCCAGCATCAGGGTCCCCAACTCGCTGTAGTCCGCCGGGACGCTGATCTCCCCGCTGGCGGGGTCCTTGACCTCCCGGGTCACCAGGAAGATCTCGTTCAGGTACTTGGTGCCCAACTGGCTGGCGGACAGGGCCAGGTTGGTGAAGGAGGCCATGACGGCGAAGAAGGTGGCCTTGAGGTTGTCGGGGGCCGAGTTGGCGATCCAGGCCAGCATGGGCACCATGGCGATCTGCCCCAGGGGCGACTCCAGGGCGGTATCGACCACGGCGATGAAGCGGGCATCGACCAGGCCGCCGGTCAGGGCCGCCGTCCACTCATGCAGCCCGTGGTACATGCCGATGATCGGCAGATAGAGCAGGCTGGAGATAAGGGTGAGGAAGACCACCACGTAGGCGATGGAGCGCTCGGCCATGAAGCGGCGGAAGAGGAAGAGCCCGAGCAGGGTCAGGCTGCTGCCGATCAGGGACAGGACCGACAGGAACTGCTGGTCGAAGGCCAGTTCGTCGATCATCCACCAGGTCTGGCCTGACCCTGGCCCGGGCATGGCGCGGAAGACGAAGATGATCAGGGCCGTACCCACCAGATAGAGCCGGGCCTCCGGCTCCAGGGCCTGCATCAGGCGCGCCATCAGAAAGAGGATGATGACCATGGAGCCGACAAAGATGATCTCCTGGTTGTAGGGCACCTCCAGCAGGCCCAGGGTGAGGGTGAAGGCGACGAAGACCAGGCTGCCACCCAGGATCCACCAGTTGGGCTGGGTTTTCTCCACCGGGTGCTCCAGCCGACGCCGCGCCTCGGCCCGGTCCAGGCCTCTGGCCATCAGGCGGCGCAGATCGCGGCGCCGGATGTAGGACGCCAGGGCCACGCCGAGGATGGAGACGAGGGGGATGGCCAGGGCCAGCTCATAGATCAGGATATAGGTGGCGACCTTGTCCGCCTCGGACATCCCCTCGACGTCGGCGAACAGGTAGACGTTGGCCAGGGATACCAGCACCCCGCCGCCGATGATCGCCACCCGTCCCAGGGTCTGCATGGTGGTGTGCATCAGCTTGCGCATCGCCGGGTCGACCGGCTGGCCATTCGCGTCCACCCGCGGCACCGCCTCCACCGTCATGGCGTCCGCCACCACGTCCTGGATGACGTAGCCCACCGGCGCCAGCAGGGCGGCGAGGACGTACCAGGCCTCCACCGGCATCACCGCCGCCATGGCCGCCCGGTCGCCGAGCAGGCCGAGCATGATCAGCAGGCTGGCGGTGAGCAGGGCCGCACCCAGGTAGACCAGCAGGGCCTTGTGGCGCCAGATGAGATCCACCAGATGGCCCAGGGGCATCTTCAGCGCCCAGGGGATGCCGGCCCAGAAGCCTAGCGCGGCCAGGAAGGCGGCGGACAGCCCCAGGTAATCCTTGACGAAGAAGGTGCCGACGATGGCCGTGAGGCCCTGGATGCCGTAGGCCACGTAGACCATCAGCGGTGGCAGGTAGGACAGGCGCAACTCCCGCCCTAGTTCCAGGATGTTGCGGTCGAACCAATGGGCCAGGCGCTGGACATGGCCGCCCTGCCGGGACGGGGGGGTGGTGCCGTGGGAATGTGCGTTCAAGCCGTGCTTCTCGTGGTCGAAGGGAGGGGGACAGGTTACGTCATCACTGGCCGTGAGACCTATACCCACCGCCAACGAATTTCTCGCCGATCAATTATGCCTGACCAAGGCGCCCGTCCTTTCCTGCCCAAGCGGCTTTCATGTTATCGTCCCGCCGCTAAACCCTGGGGTCAGGGATGCCGCCGGCGTGACGGTTCCTCTCCGGTACCAAGGGCCGGGATACTGGATTCCCGGCCCGTCGCGGGTTAGGTGCAACCTGACGCCAGCAGTACGGCAATGACATCTGACCACCCTGAACGATTGTCGGGCCCCATGACGTTGCCATGATCCCACTCACCGTTGAAATCGAATCCCTTGAGGCACGGGTCAACGAACTCCAGACCCGCTTGCGGCTGGCCGAGGACCAGGCCCGCCAGGCGGAGGCCCGCGCCCGGGACAACGATGCCCGGCGGCGCCTGTTCCAGGATCTGGTTGAAAGCCTCCGCGACGTGGTCTGGGTGATGGATGCCGCGACCCTGCGCTTTACCTACGTCAGCCCCGCCGTGCTCGGGCTGCGCGGTTACACCCCCGCCGAGATCATGGCCGCGCCCATGGACGCCGCCCTGACCCCGGATTCCCGGGAGCGGGTGCGGGCCCTGATCACCGAGCGGGTGGCCGCCCTCCTGAGCGGTAACCTGGACCCGGACACCCACTTCGTCGAGGAGGTGCAGCAGCCTTGCAAGGATGGCTCGGTCGTCTGGACCGAGGTCATCACCCGTTATTACCGCAACGAGGCCACTGGCGCCGTCGAGATTCAGGGCATCACCCGCGACATCACGGAGCGGCGACAGGCGGAGGAGAAGATCCGCCACATGGCCCAGCACGACAGTCTGACCGGCCTACCCAACCGCGCCCTCTTTTCCGCCCTGGTGGAGCGCGCCCTGGCCATGGCCCAGCGGGAGCATCACCAGGTCGCCCTGGCCTTCCTGGACCTGGACCATTTCAAGCCCATCAATGACATCCACGGCCATCTGGTCGGCGACCTGGTGCTCCGGGAGACGGCGCGGCGGATCACCCAGACCCTGCGCAAATCCGACACCATCGGCCGCATCGGCGGTGACGAATTCATCCTGCTCCTGCCCAACATCGGCACCGCGCACCATGCCCTGGAGGTGGCCCACAAGGTCCGGGAGGCGGTGCGCCAGCCGATCCTGATTAACGACCTGAGCCTCTCCGTCTCCACCAGCCTGGGCATCGCCCTGTATCCCGAGCATGGCCTGGATGAACTGGCCCTGGCCAAGAGCGCCGACCAGGCCATGTACTTCTCCAAGAAGATCGGTCGGGATTGCGTCACCCTCTACGTCCCCGAGCTCCATGTCGAGGAACTCACCAGCGGCACCGCCGGTGACCGGCAACGGCCGGCATCACGGCCCCGGCTGCAACTGGGACAGATCAAGCGTGGCCTGGAAAACGGCGAGCTGTCCTATTTCTACCAGCCCAAGATCTCACTCCTCAGTGGCCGGGTGTCCGGGGCCGAGGCCCTGGTGCGCTGGGTGCGGCCCGATGGCGAGATCATCCCCCCGGGTGACTTCATCCCCCTGGCCATCGAGTCCGGCCTGATCAAGCAGATGACCCTGAGCATGTTTCCGGACCTGGTGGCCGATCTCAACATCATCCAGGACACCTGCCCGGGGCTGGTGCTGTCCTTCAACCTGACGGCCCGGGATCTGGAAACGGCGGATATCGTCACCGCCGCCCGCGCCGCCTTCGCCCGCTTTCAGCTCGATCCGGGCCTGTTGCAGGCGGAATTGACCGAATCCTCGGTGATCAACAGCTCCGGCAAGGCCCGGGATCACATCCTGGAGTTGACCGGCATGGGCCTGGGACTGGCCATGGACGACTTTGGCACCGGCTACTCCTCCATCGAGGTCCTCAGCCAGTGGCCTTTCTCGGCGGTCAAGATCGACCAGGGCCTGATCCGCGGCATGGAGACCTCGGAGAAGTGCACCACCATCGTCCGCGCCAGCATCCAGATGGCCCACCAGTTGGGCATCAAGACCGTCGCCGAGGGCGTGGAGAGCCGCCAGGTCTTCGATTTTCTGCTCAACGCCGGGTGCAGCGAGGTCCAGGGCTTCTGGCTGGGGCGGCCCATGCCCCTCAGCGACTTTCTCGGCTACCTCAAGCAGGACTCGCGCTGGTCTGGCATCCCCACCGGCCTGATCCACATCGCCCAGCTTGACCACATCCACTGGCGGCGGGGCCTCATCGACCACGCCATCGCCCAGGCCTTCGGCAAGGCCGGGCGCAACGCCATCCGCGGGCTCCAGGTCGAACTCGACCCCCGCCGTTGCCAGCTCGGCCAGTGGTATTACGGCCAGGGCCAGGAATTCCACGGCCTCCCCTCCTTCGACGCCCTGGAGGAACCCCACTTCGAACTGCACCGTCTCGGCGAGGCCTTGCTGGCCGCCGTGGAGGAGGAACAGCCGCCGGCAGTGATTATCAGTCTGATCCGCCGGGTCACGGACCAGTCGGGCATCGTCCTGAGCATCCTCCAGGCCCTGGAGTACGAAAGCCTGATGGCGCGGGGAGAACTGCCGCGTCCCGTGCGGCAGGACCTGAGCCCCCTCAGCCCCTTCAGCCCCTGATCGCCGGGATCGCCGGAACGGCGCGCCCGCAGCTTTTCCCGAGCCAGGGCGAGGCCCCGTGGTATATTAGGAAATCCTTCAGAATGACGGAGGGCCCCGCCCCCTGGCGCAGGGCTCTGCGGCATTGGCCCGTGATCTCCCGATCCAGGTCGCCGACCAACCGTCCCACGCTTTCCCCACGCCCCAACCTGCGCAACCAACATTTTAAAAAATCAAAAGACTAGAGGAGATCCTTATGTCGATCAATCACCCCGTCATCGCGGTCACCGGTTCCTCGGGCGCCGGCACCACCACCGTCAAGCGCGCCTTCGAGCACATCTTCTACCGTGAAGGCATCACCGCGGCCATCGTCGAGGGTGACAGCTTCCATCGTTACGACCGCGCCGAGATGAAGGCGGAGACGGCCAAGGCCACCAAGGCTAGGCGCAACCTGAGCCACTTCGGCGCCGAGGCCAACCGCTTCGACCTGCTGGAGGAGTTGTTCCGTACCTACGGCGAGACGGGCACGGGTAAGAAGCGCTACTACCTGCACAGCGAGGAGGAGGCCCAGGAGCATAACGCCCGCCTCGGCACCGACCTCAAGCCGGGCCAGTTCACCCCCCCGGAGGACCTGCCCGAGAAGACGGACATGCTCTTCTACGAGGGCCTGCACGGCATGGTGATCACCGAGGAGCACAATGTCGCCCAGCATGTGGATTTAGGGATAGGCGTGGTGCCCATCGTCAACCTGGAGTGGATTCAGAAGATCCACCGCGACAATGCCGAGCGCGGCTATTCGGCGGAGGCCATCGTCGACACCATCATGCGGCGCATGCCGGACTACATCACCACCATCGTGCCGCAGTTCTCGCTGACGGACATCAACTTCCAGCGCGTGCCCACGGTCGACACCTCCAACCCCTTCATCGCCCGTGACATCCCCACCCCGGACGAGAGCTTCGTCATCATCCGCTTTCGCGACCCGACCAAGTGGGACGTGGACTTCCCCTACCTCCTGTCCATGATCCACGACTCCTTCATGACCCGCCGCAACAGCATGGTCGTCCCTGGCGGCAAGATGGGCTTCGCCATGGAGATCATCCTCCAGCCCATCATCGAGTGCCTGATGTTGAAGTGTAACGGCTGATTGACAGTCACTTTTCAGCCTTGGCCCGGGTCGGGGGGTATCTGGCGGGGGACGCCGTGAATACGTCCATGTAGGCTTGCCGCCAGCATCCTTGCTGGCGACACCCCCGCCAGATGCCCCCCGCCCCTCCCTACCAGACCTTCACTGACCGCACCAAACACCGAAGAACGGTTGGATGGCGTAGCCACCGCTTCAGCGGGAGGCACGCCCGGGGGCGTCGACATAGCCCCCCTCACAGCCTGGCGCATGCACCGGCGCCGCGCGCATCAGCTCACCCAGCGGGACCGCCCCGGGTTGGCCCCGCAGGCTCAGCCGTAATTCGACGATCAGGTCCTCGCGACAGCTCAGACCCACCCTTGACCCGGTGCCGGGCCCGAAGGCGCGGTCAAAGGCGGCGCGAATGTCCCCGATCTCCAGTCGTTCCCCCACATGGGTGGCGAAGAGCCCGGTCACGGCGGAGGCATTGAGCTGTTCCAGCACATCGAGGGCGGCGCGAAAGTAGTCCTCCGGGGGGGCAGCCTGACAACTGCCGTGCTTACTCCATTGATAGCGGTCCAGGTGGGAAGCCACCCCGGGCATGAGGACCGACAAGCGCTGGCGGGTGTCGGCGCTAAGATCCAGGGTCGGCAGCCGCGACCAGCGACCTTCCTCGGCATGGGCGCGCTCGCCGGCGGGCACCTGGCAAAAGGCCCGTTCCCGGGGCTGGGGCCAGAGGCCATGGAGGGCGAAACCTTGCCCTTGGGCGGGTGACCGCTGCTGAGCCCAGCCGGGCCCGGGGTTGGCGGGCTTAGGGGTGGGTGAGCATTCGGGTTTCTTGGTCTGGATCTCGCAGAAGGCAGGATGCCAGGTGGCGGCCAGGACGAAATCGCCGGCGGCCAGGGCTGAAACGGGCGTGGTCGGGGAGGGCCCTTGGCTGGCCGCCCGAGGAACGGCCGGCGCCGGCTGCTGGGGGGCTACATGGGGATCGGCTGGTGCCGGCTGCGAGGGAGCTGAACGAGGATCAGCCAGGGCCGGTCGTTGGGGAACTGCACGGGCATCGGCCGCATCGGCCGGCGCCGTCCGCGGGAGGGTAGCATCAGGATCGGCCGGGGCCGGGGACTGTTCAGGGTCACCGGCTCCCTGCCCTGGGCTACTGATTTCGCCGCACCCCACCTCCACCCAGACATCGCCCGACTCCAGGCCAGGGACACGGATCAGGAGATGCGTCGCTTCCTCCCGGTTCTTGCCCAGGAGGGGATAAGCCTGTCCGGGCACCAGGCGGGTACCCTCCACCTGGGTGCCTTTGCGGATGGAGCGGAAGAGGGGGCAATCCTGGGTCGCCCGGAATTCCCCACGGAGGGGCAATGTCGCCAGCGTCGGCCAGGCGACCAGGAGCAGACCCACCGCCAGGGCAAAGACCGCAAGCCGGGCCGGCGCCAATACCCCTGTCAGGACTCCGCGGGGGATAAGGCGCCTTAGCCGCGACTGGCCCGGGAAGCGATCGGTCGTCAAAGGGTCAGCCTTCATCCGCATAAGGGGGCGGGAACCCCAGGTTGGCCAGCAGGCGGGTCTCCAGGGCCTCCATTGCCTGGGCCTCGGCCTCGTCCCGGTGGTCATAGCCGAGGAGATGCAGGACCCCATGCACCACCAGATGCGCCCAATGGGCCTCCGGGGCCTTGCCTTGCGCCGCTGCCTCCCGCGACACTACCGGGACGCAGATGACCAGGTCCCCCAGATACCGCGGCCCCTCGATCCCGGGCGGAGGCTCGAAGGGGAAGGAGAGGACGTTGGTCGGCCCTGCCTTGCCGCGATAGCGCTGGTTGAGGTCGGCGGACTCGGCCTCGTCGACCAGGCGCAGGCTAAGCTCAACTTTCTCACCAGTTGCCTTCTGGTCGGCGGCCTTTTTGCCCGCCGGCTTGCTGCCGAAGGCGTGATGACCGGCTGCCCATTTACCAATTGCCTCTTTGCCAGCCGACATTTTTTTGTTATAGGCCTTTTTGGCTTTTTTGGCTTCGGTGTTCTTGGCTTCCCGTTGCGGGGCATCGCCTTGTGGTGGCGTAGCCCATCCTCCCAACGCCGCCATTGCCCAGAGCCTCAGGTCCGCCTTGGCGGGTAGGTCCTGGGCGATCGAAGCCCGTTGCAAATGCAGCTTCAATTTCACTGACGTGATCTCATCGCAGAGTCATCAGCAGGCAAGACACCGCCATGGGACGGCAGCACCCCCAGGGTGCCTTCACCAACCGGAGCTATAGCGAGAGCCCTCATGACTGACCGCTAGCGAGCTGGCACGCCCCAGGCACGATCTCCGCGCGCCCCCTCATTCTGCCGGGAGGCCCTTATCGAAAGCCTCGTAGGCATTGACGATGCGCTGCACCAGGGCGTGGCGCACCACGTCGCGGGCATTGAAGAAGGTGAAGCTGATGCCCTCCACATGGCGCAGCACCTCCACCGCCTGGCGCAGGCCGGAGGTCTGACCCCGGGGCAGGTCAACCTGGGTGACGTCGCCGGTGATGACCGTCGTCGAGCCGAAGCCGATGCGGGTGAGGAACATCTTCATCTGTTCAGGCGTGGTGTTCTGAGCCTCGTCGAGGATGATGAAGGCGTCGTTGAGAGTGCGGCCGCGCATGTAAGCCAGGGGGGCCACCTCGATGACATGGCGCTCGATGAGGCGGCTGACCTTCTCGAAGCCGAGCATCTCGTAGAGGGCGTCGTACAGGGGCCGCAGGTAGGGGTCGATCTTCTGCGCCAGGTCGCCGGGGAGAAAGCCCAAGCGCTCGCCGGCCTCCACCGCCGGGCGCACCAGCAACAGGCGCCGCACCTTATCGCTCTCCAGGGCGTCCACGGCGCAGGCGACGGCCAGGTAGGTCTTGCCGGTACCGGCGGGGCCGACGCCAAAGTTGATGTCGTGGCGCAGGATGGACTCCAGGTAGGCCTGCTGATTGGGCCCCCGGGCACGGATCAGAGCGCGCTTGAGCCGCACCGCCAGTTCCGGCCGGGCCTCGTCGGTGTCGTCGAGCAGGGCCTCGACCCCGGAGGCCTGAAGCTGAAGGTGGATGGCCTCGGGGGTCAGCACCTCCGTGTCCGTGGCGGCGTAGAGGCGCTGCAGGACCTGCCCGCCGGCGCGCACCGCCTGGCCCTCGCCGATGAGACGGAAGAGGTGGCCGCGGTTGGCGATCTCGATGCCCAGGCGACGCTCGATCTGGCGCAGGTGGCTGTCGAGTTGGCCGGTGAGGTTGGCGAGGCGGCTGTTGTTCTCTGGCGCGAGACGAAGGTCGAGGGTTTCGGGTGTCGGTGACAAGGGTTGTGGCAAGAACGGATAGTAGTGGTCAGAAAACCCGGATCAGACATGATGAGGCGATATGCCGCAAAGGCAATTACTGTCTGGCCGGGCGGCTGTTTGGATGACTCGCTGGGTGGTGGCTGGGTGGAAGTTGAACCAAGAACAGGGGAGCGAGCCAAGACACCTTCCCAGTCCGGGGCTCGCCAGAAAAAGGGCTGACCCTCAAGCGGCTTGTTTCCCAGGCCGGGCTCAGGCCAGCTCCGCCTGAAGCCATTCCCCGCGCAAAGAGTTGGGCAGGGCCTGGGTGATGTGGACTTCAGCGAACTGGCCGATGAGGTCCGCCGGGCCGGCGAAGTTGACCACCCGGTTGTTCTCGGTGCGACCGGCCAGTTCGGTGGGGTCCTTGCGGGCATGGCCTTCCACCAGCACCTTTTCCACCCCGCCGACCATGCGCCGGCCGATGATCTGGGCGTGGTTGGCCAGCCGCGCCTGGAGGCGCATCAGGCGCTCCTGCTTGACCGCGTGCGGGGTAGCGTCGGGATAGTCCGCCGCCGGGGTTCCGGGGCGGCGGCTGTAGATGAAGCTGAAACTGGTGTCGAAGCCCACCGCCTCGATCAGGTCCATGGTGGCGGCGAAGTCCGCGTCCGTCTCGCCGGGGAAGCCGACGATGAAGTCCGACGAGATACTGATATTGGGCCGGATCTCCCGCAGCCGGCGGATCTTGTCCCGGTACTCCGCCGCCGTATGGCCACGCTTCATGGCCGCCAGGATGCGGTCGGAACCGCTCTGCACCGGCAAGTGCAGGTGATCCACCAGTTCCGGCACCTCGGCGTAAGCCTCGATGAGGGCGTCGGAAAATTCCACCGGGTGGGAGGTGGTGTAGCGGATGCGGTCGATGCCGTCGATGGCCGCCAGATAGCGGATGAGCAGGGCCAGGTCGGCCACCTCGCCATCGTGCTGGGCGCCGCGGTAGGCGTTGACGTTCTGGCCCAGCAAGTTGACCTCGCGCACCCCCTGCGCCGCCAGGGCCGCCACCTCGGCGATGACGTCATCGAAGGGCCGGCTGACCTCGGCGCCGCGGGTGTAGGGCACCACGCAGTAGGTGCAGAACTTGGAGCAGCCCTCCATCACCGAGACGAAGGCGGATGGCCCCTCGGCGCGCGGGGTCGGCAGGCTGTCGAACTTCTCGATGGCGGGAAAGGACACGTCCACCAGGGCGCCCTTGCCCGCCTCCAGTTCCCGCAGCATCGCTGGTAGCCGGTGCAGGGTCTGGGGGCCAAAGACCAGATCGACGAAGGGCGCCCGCGCGCGCAGGGCCTCGCCCTCCTGGCTGGCGACGCAGCCGCCGACACCGATGACCAGCCCCGGTCGCTTCTGCTTGAGCGGCTTCCAGCGTCCCAGGGCGGAAAAGACCTTTTCCTGGGCCTTCTCGCGGATGGAGCAGGTATTCAACAGGAGGACATCCGCCTCCTCGGCACATTCCGCCAGCTCCAGGCCATGGGATTCCCGCAGCACGTCCGCCATGCGCGCGGAGTCGTACTCGTTCATCTGGCAGCCGTTGGTCTGGATGTAAAGCTTCTTCATCATGGGGCGGCAGAATAGGGGGAAAGGGGGGCAAAATCCAGCCAGGGGCGGGGCTGGATCAGGGTTGAATGACGTAGCCCACCTCGGTGATCGACCAGGGCCCCACACTTTGGCCCTCCCCCGCCATCTGGCCCAACCGGGCGGCGATAGCCGCGCCGACCGAGCCGGCGCCGGTTTCCGGTGTGGACTGTACCTGGAAATCCTTGTCCAGCAGATCGTCCAACGCGACGGGCTCCGGGGTCAGGATGGCCAGCAGGCGCCCCCGACCCGTCGGCTCGCTGGCCGTGAAGCGCAGGCCAGAGCTGGGACTGGGGATGGTGATCCCACGGCCGGCGCGGACCCGGTTGTCCAGGGCACCGATCTCTCCGCCCTCCATGGGATAGACCTGAGACAGTTCCCCGCCGGCATTTAGGTCCAGCACCAGCAGGTGGCCCGCCTCCTGACTGCTGACCCGGAAGCGCATCTCCTGACCCAGGCGATAGTTCGGCCCGGGGAGGAGGCTGATCGCCAGTCGCGCCGGATTAGGCAAGGCGATATCTGGCGCGGTCCGCGCGGCAGCGCCGCCCTCCGCCTGGGACTGGCCCGGGGACGGGACCGCCACCGGGCCCACGAGCTTGCGCGCCAGCAGGTCAATCTGTTCCGGAATGCTGTCGCGGTTTTTGGTCTTGATCTCGGCGGAGGTACGGATCACCCCCGTATTGGTATCGATCATCCGCGCCACCAGGGTGATGGTCTCCCCCCACTGAATGACGGTGCCGCTGACGATGGCCTCGACGCCATGCAGGCGCCCCGCCTCCGCCAGGGTCGCCTCATCGGCCAGGTGACTGGACTGGAGTTCCTGTTCCTCCAGCAGTTGCTGGAGCAGGACGCGCTCGACGAGGGTATAGCGTCCCGTGGCGGCCAGGGCCCCATTCAGCATCTCGGCGATGCTGGCGCCCGCGTCGGGGATGCCCAGGTTGCCGCGGACATTGAAGGGCAGGACCGCTACCCGGGGCTTGGCGGGCGAGGTGGACGTGCCCGACGCGGTCGCTTGGGCTGAGCCGGTGGTCAGGGCGGACTCGCTGGCCCGCGCCGACTCCCTGGCCCTTGCGGGCGGGTTAGCCGCTTCCGTAGCGAAGGCATCTTCCCCGGATGGGTCCATATCCGGTCCATCCGCGATAGACCCTGGCTCCAACTCCTGGATCTCACCCAAGGCGGGCCGGGAATCGCGCCCAGATGACGCTGGCTCATCCTGGCCCCAGGTCGCCAGATCGGGACGGCTGGATTGGGCCATGATTGGCGCAGCCAATCCAAGAAATATGATTCCAGCAATGACGAACCGTCGCATTACGAGTCACCGAGTGGTTTTGAGGCGGAGAACAGCTAGTCTAAAGGGGATGGCATTAACTTAGTTACGCACAAGGTTCACCAGAGT
>ERZ1645187.1682-NODE-1682-length-20119-cov-7.544159_pt1 | contig 20119 bp, 17 predicted proteins | sample MGYA00575352_ERZ1645187 | MGnify/ENA primary metagenome ERZ1645187 (study PRJEB40837, sample SAMN11349314) | freshwater sediment metagenome | isolation source: river sediment | host: Sediment | place: India: Wazaribad , New Delhi | collected 2017-02-21 ... | reverse complement strand
CTCAACCTTTACAAGGAGAGCTTCCTTGAGGAGACGAGGGTCGAGGTCATCCGGTCGATGAAGCAACTCACCTTGAACACCTCGGCCGATTATTTTAACCTCCGAAGTCATCTGATCGCCTTCTACAAGGACCATGAGAACGACATCCCCCTCCGGATCAAGAACACCCTCCCGGAGACCCTCAAGGCCCTCCAGAAGTACGGAGACCTGATCAACATCCGGGAGAGGGTCCAGAAAGAGGCCGAAAAGCTGATGGAGATCCTCCCGGACAACCCCAAGGAGGAGTACCTCCTCTCGCTCCGCAAGAAGGTGGAGGAGATGGACGAAGAGATGGACGCCGCCTTCTCCGCGATTCTGGAGAAGTTCCTCTTAGGCCTCATGGAGAAGAACCTTCAGCACTACGGGATCACCGACCTCTGCACCGTACTCCTCCCCAAAATCGGATCCCGCCTCTCCCTTCTGCCCTTGGAAAGACTCCGCCTGGAGAGTTCTGCCTACGGAATCCGAGTTCAAGCCGAGAAGGCCGCCGCGGCCCTTCGGGAACGGCTCGGCCTCCTTCCCAAGGCCGTCTACCTCTTCGTAAAACCCGTCTATTTGAAGAAGCTTCTCCATGAAGGGTTTGAAGCCCTCGGCTTTCTCGTTCATGAGGTTGATGACCCCTCCCTGCTCTGGGAGCTTCCCCAAGACTCCTTCACGGCCCTCCTCTTCGACCTTCAGGGGGTAGAGGAGGGAAAAGAGGTGCTTCTCTCCTGGCAATCCGCCCACTCAGGCCGCTCCAAGACCGTAGTCCTCTTCCTCAACGATCAGGAGAGAGAGGCCCCCTGGAACGACAAGACCCTCTTTCTCAAGAAACCCTTCTCGAAGAAAGATGTCAAGGATACGGCCGAGGCTCTTCTCGGCTAAACTCCTCTGCCTGCTTCTCCTCCTTCCCTCCTGTTCATCCCACCCCCCCAAGGAGCAGCGCTTCCGGCTGACACTCCCCCTCTTCCCCACCACCCTCAACCCCCAGCTGGCGACGGACATTACCACCTCCTCTCTCCTCTACCCCCTCTACTCCTCCCTCTTCACCTTCGACGGGGAGGGAAAAATCGTTCCGGACATCGTCGAAGAGTACTCATGGCCCACCCCCAGAAGGCTCCGTCTCAGGATCAAGGAAGGGCTGACCTTCCGGAACGGGCTCCCCCTGAACGGGGAGACCGTCCTGGCCAACCTTCGCTACTTCTCCGACCAGAAGGGAAACTTCCCCTACGCCTCGGAGTTCGGGTTTCTGGAATCGCTCTCCGCTAAGGGGCAGGAGGTGACCCTCCACCTCAAGCACCCCCACGCACCGCTCCTCTCCCTCCTCACCTTCAAGATTCTCCTCCCCTCGGAGCTAGGAAAGGAGCGGGGGAGGGTTGTCGGAACCAGGGGCTCCGTTCTCTTCGCCCACGAGGGGAGGAGCTCACTCCTCTTGGAGGTCCAGGGAAAAACTGTCGCCGTCTCCGTGGAGAAGGATCCTCTGGCCGCCTACCTCCGCCTCAAGCGGGGAGAGAGCGACGCCGTCTTCGGCCACCGTTTCGAAGAGGGCCTCCCCCTGGAAGAGGCAGGGATTGAGAGTGTCGGATACTCTCTCTCTTCGCTCTACTACCTCGCCTTCAACCTCCGCTCCCCCCCGCTGAACTCCCTTCTCCTCCGGGAGTACCTGGCCGCGAGCCTTCCCCCGGGCCCCTTCTTCGCGCTCCTGAAGGGTCATGGCTTCTACTCCCCCTTCTCCCTCCTCCAAAAGGACTACAGGCTCCCTCTCCCTCCCTCCTCCCGTCGCCCCCTCTCCTCCCGAGTCCCCACCCTAGAGCTCCTCCTCAACTCCGAATCCCCCCTCCGAAGCCGGTACGCGCTTCTGATCCAGGACTTGCTGAGTAAGAGAGGAATCCGGGTCAGGATTCTGCCGATCGAGTACCCTGCCTACCTGGACCGTCTCAAGAGGGGTGCCTTCCAGCTTGCCCTGGGGGCCTTTGTTTTCGACGCGGACCCCCACCAAGGGGACCTCTGGGGAAGTGAGGGGGGAATGAACTACTCAGGCCTCTCCCTCCCGGAGGTGGATCGCCTGATCGAACGGGGGAGGGAGGAGACCGATCCCTCCCGCCGCCGGGAGATCTACCTCCGTCTCTCCTCACTGGTGATGGCCGCGAAGCCCCTGGTTTTCCTCCCTACGCCCCAGCAGGTTCTCTACCGGAGAAAGGGGCTCAGCACCCCGGTTCCCGAGCTTGTCGCCTCCAACTCCTCCGCACTGATGTCCTTGGGAGAGTGGGGCCTTCCTCCCTTGCCAACCTCAGATCGGTAAGGTATATTACTCTTCTGCTACTCCTATCGAGGTGAACCATGAAAAAAATTGTCGAGTGTGTCCCGAACTTTTCCGAAGGCCGAAACCCTCAGGTTCTTGAGGAGATAAAGAGGGCGGTTCTCTCCGTCTCTGGGGTTTCCCTGCTCAATGTCGACCCCGGCTTCGCCACCAACCGAACCGTCTTCACCTTCGTCGGCGAGCCCCAGGACGTCTCGGAAGCCGCCTTTCAAGCCATCAAGAAAGCGGCCGAAACGATCGACATGCGCCTGCAGCACGGCGCCCACCCTCGGATGGGAGCCTCGGACGTGGTTCCCTTCGTCCCCGTTCAGAACGTCTCCATGGAGGAGTGCGCCGAGCTGGCCAAGAGCCTGGGAAAACGGGTAGGGGAGGAACTTTCGATCCCAGTCTACCTCTACGAGGCGGCAGCACCCTGCGAAGAGAGAAGGAGTCTTTCCCACCTGCGGGAAGGGGAGTACGAATCCCTCCCCCAGAAGCTGGGCTCCCTTCCGCCTGACTTCGGACCCAGGACCTACGACGAGAACGTGGCCCGTACCGGCGCCACCGTGATCGGAGCCCGGGAGTTCCTGATCGCCTACAACGTGAACCTGAACACAAAGGATAAAAAGCTCGCCAACGAGATCGCCCTCACCATCAGAGAGAACGGTCGAATCAAGAAGGACAAGGAGGGGAACACCCTCCGGGACGGCAACGGCACCGCGCTTCGGGAGCCGGGAATCCTCTCTAACGTTCGCGCCATCGGATGGTATATCGACGAGTACGGAATCGCCCAGATCTCCATCAACCTTCTCGACTACAAGAAGACTCCCCTCTGGAAAGTCTTCGAAACGGTCAGGGAAGAGGCGGACAAGCTGGGGCTGTTGGTCACGGGAAGCGAAGTCGTAGGCCTGATCCCCCGGGACGCCCTTCTTGACACGGGCCGTTTCTACCTGAGCAAACAGAAACGGACGACCGGAGTCCCCGAGAAGGTACTTATTGAGATCGCCGTCAAGAGCCTCAACCTCGCCTCGGTCTCCCCCTTCGACCCCAAGGAGCGGGTCGTGGAGTATTTGATCGATCAGGAAGAGGAGAAGAAGCGGCTCACCTCCCTCAGGGTGACCGGGTTCGTCGACGAAGTCTCCGCGGTCTCCCCTGCGCCCGGAGGGGGTAGCGTCTCCGCCCTCGCCTCCGCCCTCGCCTCCGGCTTGGCCGCCATGGTGGCCGCGTTGACACACCACAAGAAGGGTTACGAGCAGTGGGACCAGGAGTACCCCCCCCTGGGCGACAGGGCCCAGGAGTTGAAAGATGAGGCCCTCCGCCTGATCGACGAGGACACAAAGGCCTTCAACCTCTTCATGGAGGCCGGGCGTCTCCCCAAGGGAACGGAAGAGGAGAAGGCTCTTCGGACGAAGGCCCTGGAAGAGGCCGCCCAGAATGCCGCCTGCGTCCCCTACAGGATCATGGAAACCGCCGTGCACTCCCTCTCCCTCTTGGAAAGGATCTCCCTGATCGGCAACAAGAACTCCATCTCCGACGCCGGAGTGGGAGGATGGATGGCCAGAGGCGCCGCCGAAGGCGCTTATCTGAACGTTCTCATCAACCTCTCTTCGATCAACGACGAACCTTTCCGGAAAGAGATCCGCGCCAAGGCCGACAAGCTGATTCTCGAGGCCCGGACCCTCTCCGAAGCCGTCGCCAAGAATGTCTCTTCCCACCTCTCCTGAGGCCTCTGTGGAGAAGAGTCTCCGGCAGGAAGGGGAGGAGAGGGAGCTGCTCCTCCTCCACCCCAGGGCTTTCCGTTCCTCCCTCTCCGCCGGTCGTGAACTACCGGAGGAACCGGATTCCCTGAAGAACCCCTTCCAGATCGACCGCAGTCGTATCCTTCTGAGCCGTGCCTTCCGAAGGCTCAAACTCAAGGGTCGCCTCCCCCTTCTCTCCCCCTCGGAGAGGTGTCACAGCCGACTCTCTTCGGTCTGGGAGTGCTGGGACCTCCTCAGGACCCTCTGCGGTTCCCTCAGGCTCAACGACTCTCTGGCTGAGGCGATCCTCTTCTCCCGACCCCTCGGCCACCCCCCCTTCGGTTCCGCAGGTGAATCGGCACTCTCCCGGCTCCACTCCGAGGGGTTCCCCCTTCAAGAGCAGAGCCTTCGGGTCGTGGAGAAGCTGGAAAACCAGGGCCTTGGGCTTAACCTGACCAAAGAGGTGAGGGACGGAATCCGGGTCATCCCCAAGAGGGGGCCCTTCCCCTTCACCCCCCGGCACAAACCCTCCACCCTCGAATGCCAAGCGGTTCTCTGGGTGGAGGTCTTCTCCCCGCTCGGTGAGGAGTTGGAGGAGCTTTTCCGCTCGGGGCTCCTCAAGAGCGAAGACCTTCCCGTCGAATCCCTGGCCGCGCTCGGAGCCGACCCGGAGACCCGCCGGAGACGATTCCTCGTCTCTTTGATCCAGGAGACTCGAAAGAACGAATACTCCTATCTCTCCCTCGAACCCTCCCTGGCCGACGAGGTCTTCATTCTCAGGGACGGCGTGGAGAGAGCTCTCAGGGAGAACCCCCTGATTCAGGAAGAGACCGCCAAAGAGGAGCGGATTTTGGAGGAGCTTTTCCATCTCTTCCTCAAGAACCCGGAGCCCTACGTTGACCCCTTTCCCCCGGAAGAGCGCTTTGAAACCAGGATCATCGACTCCCTCGCCGCTCTCTCAGACCCTGCCGCGCTCTCCCTCTTCCGTCGCCTCTCCCTTCCGGTCTCCTGGAATTCGGTCTGATCTCCGGAAGATCCTTTTCAGAAGGGGAGCTTGCCCCTCTTCTTGACAAAGACAGCGCTCGATGTATAATACCTGTTATCATATTTCGGAGTGAATCTATGAAAATCTTTGTCGACGATATTCCTCAGAAGGGTTTGACGATCAACGAGATCTTCGACCTCAACCCCAACGAATTGGTTGAGGAGGGATCCTTTGTCAACCCCGTCTCCTGCCATATTCAGATCTACCGCGAAGGAGACAAGGTCGTCGTCCGTGGTGAAGTCCATACAACCTTGGAGCTCCTTTGCTCCCGTTGCCTCGCCCCCTACCATGAACCTGTAGACTCCAGGTTCGATCTGGTCTTCTTCGAGGAAGACGGAGATTGGGACGAGGAAAACTCCGAAGAGGCCAAGGAGATTCAAGAAGAGGATGTCAACACCCTCTTCTACGAAAACGGTCTCATCGATCTGGACAACGTGATTCTCGACCAGATCAACCTTTCCCTTCCCTTCAAACCTCTCTGCGGAGAGCTTTGCAAGGGGATCTGCCCGATCTGCGGCAAAGACTTGAACGAAGGACCCTGCGGTTGCGAAGTCAAGCGCAAGGATCCCAGAATCCAAAAAATCACCGACACCTTGAGAGGTAAATAAAATGGCCGTACCCAAAAGACGAACTTCCAAGACTCACAAGCACAAGAGAGCCTCTCACCACGCTCTCACGGTAACAAGCCTGACCCTTTGCCCCAAATGCAGCGCCCCAGTCAAACCCCACAGAGCCTGTGGAGAGTGCGGACACTACAAAGGCCAACAGGTCATCGACGGATCCCAGGAGAAATAACCCAAACTCTATGAAAGGCATCGCCTTAGACATTATGGGGGGGGACCACGCCCCCGACGAGGTTATAAAGGGAGTCAAGGAAGCCCTCGAAGAGTCCTCTTCCTTAAAACTTTTCCTGGTTGGTCCAGAGAAATTGGTCCAGAAAGGGATCGAAAAGGTCGGGGTAAGGAACCTCGACAGGGTTGAGATCGTCGATGCGCCCGAATTCGTTACCATGAAAGACTCCCTCTTCAACTACTGGAGAGGGAAGCAGAAATCCACCATAAAGGTGGGGCTCCAGCTCGTCAAGGAGGGGATAACCGATGGGTTCTTCTCGGCGGGAAACACCGGCGCCGTCATGGTCAACGCTCGGCTGATCCTCGAGCCCTTGGAGGGCGTCGAACGCCCCGCACTGGCGGTCCTACTGCCCACCGACAAAGGCTTCTCCCTCATCGTCGATGCAGGCGCCAACTCCGATTGCCGCCCCACGAACCTTCTTCAGTTCGCCCACATGGGAACGGTCTTCATGGAAGAGTTCGTCGAGAAGAAGAACCCCACCGTCGGCCTCATCTCCATCGGAGAGGAGGACAGCAAGGGGAACCGCCTGACCAAGGAGTCTTTCCGCCTCTTTTCTCAGAAAGTACCCAACTTCGTAGGGAACATCGAAGGGAACAGAATCATCTACGGCTCGGCGGACATCCTCGTCTCCGACGGCTTCACCGGAAACGTGACGTTGAAAGTCGCCGAAGGGGTCGCGGAAAACCTTCTCCTCTACTTTCGAAACGCCTTCATGAAGAACCTTCTGACAAAGCTGGCCGCCCTCGTGCTCAGCAGGAGCGTTAAGAAGCTGAAGAAACGGCTCGATTACTCCGAGTACGGCGGGGCGATCCTTTTAGGCGTCAAGGGAATCGCCGTCATAGGCCATGGCCGCTCCAAAGCCAAGGCCATCAAGAACGGCATCCTGGCCACCAAGGGGATGGTCGAGAAGTCTATCCACTTGAAGATTCAAGAACGCATGGGAGAACTGAACCTCGATGTCTGACAGGCCTGTAGCCGTTCTCACCGGGGCCTCCCGAGGTATTGGGGAGGCTATCGCCCTTCGGCTCGCCGAAGAAGGTTGGAACCTGACGCTGATCTCCCGTTCCATAGACAAGGCCTCCGCCCTTCTGGAGTCCCTCTCGAGACCGGAAGATCACCTGCTCTTAGCCGCCGACGTCTCCCTCTTTTCGGAAGCCGAGAGGTGTGTCTCCGAATCCATGAAGAGGTTCGGCCGTCTCGACGCTTTGATCAACAACGCCGGGATCACCAAAGACAACCTTCTGATCCGCATGTCCGAAGAGGAGTGGAGCTCGGTCCTCTCCGTCAACCTTCAGGGGGCCTTCAACTTCGTTCGTCACGCCCTTCCCGTCATGGTTCGGCAGAGAAGGGGACGGATCGTGAACATCGGATCCATCGTTGGTCTCATGGGAGGGGTAGGGCAGATAAACTACTCCGCCTCTAAGGCCGGTCTCGTAGGCCTCACAAAATCCTTGGCCCGGGAGTACGGTTCCAAGGGAATCACCGCCAACCTGGTCGCACCGGGTTTCATCGAAACAGCTATGACAGACGTTCTCTCGGAAGAGAGGAAGAAGGAGTACCTTTCCGGGATCCCCCTTCGGCGATTCGGGACACCCGAGGATATCGCCGGAGTCGTCTCCTTTTTGCTCTCTCCTGAGGCATCCTATGTTACAGGAGATGTCATTAATGTTTCCGGCGGCCTCTATATGTAGGCCGACAATCCATCAAGGAGGATGAATTTATGACTAAAGCCGAAGTTTTCGAAAAAGTGAAGAAGTTTATTGTTGACGAATTCAAGGTGTCAGAAGATCAGATCAAAGACGAAGCCTCTTTCCTCGAAGATCTCGGGTTCGACTCTCTGGACGTTTCCACTCTCGTTCAGGACGTCGAGAACATGTTTGACATCCGCATCCCCGACGAGGACCTCGATAAACTGACGACCGTCGGTGAACTGGTCAACTACGTCGCCGAGAAAAAGGCCTGATTTCCCTAGGCATGAACTTCATTAAAAAAACCATCTCCCTTAGAAGGGTGGTGGTGACAGGTATCGGTCTCGTCTCCCCCATGGGAGTCGGGACCGAGGAGAGCTGGGAGCGTATTAAAAGGGGAGAGAGCGGGATCGGTCCTACCACCCGTTTCGACAGCTCCTCTTACGGTTCTCAGATCTCTGGCGAAGTGAAGGCGTTCGATCCCTCCCTCTTTATGGACCATCGTGAGACCAGGAGAAACGATCGTTTTCTTCACTTCGCCATCGCCGCGTCCAAGCTGGCCTGGCAGGATGCAGGCTTGAAGGAGTTGGACCCCTCCGAAGAGGAGAGTACCGGAGTCTCCATCGGTTCCGGAATCGGCGGCCTTGACACCATCGCTCAGAACCAGGATACCCTCCGAACCGAAGGCTTGCGCAGGATCACTCCAACCTTTATTCCGGGTACCATCATCAACATGGCCTCGGGTATCGTCTCTCAACACTTCAAGGCCCGGGGGCCGAACCTCTCCACTGTCACCGCCTGCGCGACTTCCACCCACTCTCTCGGTGAGGCCTACCGTCTCATCGAAGCCGGTTACGCCAACATCATGCTCTCCGGAGGAACCGAAGCCCCCATCACCGCACTGGGTGTGGCGGGTTTCGATATCATGAGGACCCTCTCCCGACGGAACAACCCCGCCGAGAAGGCCTCCTGCCCCTTCGACAAGACCAGGGACGGGTTTGTCATCGCCGAAGGCGCCGCCGTCCTGGTTCTGGAAGAGCTGGAACACGCGGTACGCCGAAACGCGAAGATCTATGGGGAACTCATAGGTTACGGTATGAGCGGAGACGCTTACCACCAGACCGCCCCGGATCCCGAAGGACGAGGAGCCGTCAGGGCCATGGGCGAGGCCATCAGGGAGGCGGGAATCGCTCCCGAAGAGGTCGATTACATCAACGCCCACGGCACTTCGACACCCCTGAACGACAAAATTGAGACTCTCGCCATAAAGAAACTCTTCAAGGAACACGCTTACAAGGTTTCCATCTCCTCTACAAAGTCGATGACAGGCCATCTCTTGGGCGCGGCGGGGTCTCTGGAATCCGCCTTCTCCCTTCTGGCCATGCGTGATTCCATCGTTCCCCCAACGATCAACCTGGAAAACCCCGATCCCGAATGCGACCTCGACTATACCCCCTTGAAGGCCAAGCCCAAGGAACTGAGGGTCGTGATGAGCAACTCCTTTGGATTCGGGGGAACCAACGCAGCGTTGGTCTTCCGTAAGCTCTAAGAGTTTTCTCTTCGAAGAGGGGAGAGGGGCCTAAAGGCCCGTCTCCCTTCCTTCCCGAAGGGAGAGAAGAAGGTCTTCGAGAATCGCGATCACCTCTTCCCTAGAGGCTTTCTCTTCCTTGAACTGAAGTTGCAGTTTGAAACGCCGGTCCGGAGCGGAAAAGCGAAAGACATACCTCTTCGGCTTCTCCGTCACCTCTTTCCTCTTCTCCCTCAGGTCATCCCTGGTCGCCCCTTGTCCGGGGTCTAGCCTTGCCTGGAGGGCCTCGACCATCTCTTTTTCTCCGGGAAGACGGGCGAGTTCCAAGAGGAAGCTCTTCGACCCGATCCCCTGCTCCTGACATAGGAGGGCTACCTGGGGAGGGAGGGAGGCGATCTTGATGGTCTCTGTAACCGACGACCTGCTCTTACCGAGCCTCTTGGCGATCTCCTCGTGGGAGAAACCGTAGCTGTCGTTGAGGGTCTTCAGGGAAAAGGCCTCTTCGAAGGGGGTCAACTCCTTCCTCTGAAGGTTTTCGACCAGGGCCAGCTCCAGAGCCTCGTCGTCTTCAAGCTCCATGACGACCGCGGGAACCTCTTTCAGGTCGGCCTCCCGGGCGGCGCGTACCCGGCGTTCTCCGGCCACGACCTCGAATCGCCCCTCCCGAGGTCGGAGGATCACGGGCTCAAGGACACCCTTCTCCTTAACCGAGGCGATCAGCTCTTCCAGATCGCCGAACTCCTTGCGGGGCTGGTAGGGGTTGAGGTCGATCCTCTCCAGGGAGACCGTGCGGAAGAGGTAGGAGGAGGAGACCTCCGACGCGATTTCGTCCACGAAGTGGTTGTCGTGGCGCATACGAACCGTTTCGGGGAGACCTCTTTTCTTACTCACAGGCCATGATCTCCTCGGTCAGTTGTGAGTACTCCTCGGCACCCTTCGATTCGGGGGCGAAAGTATAGATCGACTCTTTGTAGGCGGGGCTCTCCTCGAGGCGGACGTTCTTGGAGATCTTCGTCTCGAAGACCTTGTTGTTGAAGACCCGCCCGATCTGATCGACGATGTCCCTTCCCAAGGAGGTTCTCTTGTCGTGAAGGGTGATCACAACCCCCAGAAGTTTCAGGTCCGGGTTGCTCCGGAAGCGCACCTTGTCGATGGTTTCCAGAAGATCGTCGGTCCCTTCCAGGGCGAAATAGGAAGATTGGATGGGAATCAAGATGTGGGTGGAGGCCACCAGGGCGTTGAGGGTAATGATCCCCAGGGTGGGGGGGGTGTCGATGAAGATGTAGTCATACTCTCCGGCAAGGTCCGAGAGCTTGTCCTTCAGCTTGAAGTGGCTGTCGATGTCCCCAAGGAGCTCCCTCTCCAGCTTCGCCAGGGAGATCTGGGCCGGGCAGAGGGTCAGGTTGGGAATCTTGGTCTGTATGAGAGCCTCTTGAAAAGAGGCCTGATCGGTAAGAACATCGAAGATCGAGACCCCGAGGTCGTGGGGGTCCACGAAGGACATGGTGCTGTTGGCCTGGGGGTCCAAGTCCACCAGGAGAACCCTCTTGCCCCGAAAGCTCAGTCCTGCGGAGAGGTTGATGGCCGTGGTGGTCTTTCCCACCCCGCCCTTTTGGTTGGCTATGGTTATTATCACAGGCGCACCTCTTTTCTAGAAAACATTATATTGGAATCACTCCCTCCCATCAAGGCCATCATTTATCCGAGATGACCCCTGGAGGAGCTCCATCGCTCTCGATCAGCTCTTCGTCGTACTGGATGAGATCCTCTTCATCCTGATCGACATAGAGTCGGCCGCTACTCCCCTCCTCGTAGTTGAGGCAACAGACCAGCCGCCCGCAGACCCCGGAGATCTTTGTGGGGTTGATGTTGATGTTTTGATCCTTCGCCCTCTGAAGGGTCACCGGTTCGAACCTCTTCAGGAAGGAGAAACAGCAGAGGGGGTTGCCGCAGATTCCGAAGCCCCCCAGGACCTTCGTCTCGTCCCGAACACCGATCTGCTTCATCTCGATGCGCATCCTGTACCGGCGGGCAAGGTCTTTGACGATGTCCCGAAAGTCCACCCGACCCTCCGCGGTGAAGTAGAAGATCGACTTCTTCTCGTCCGCGAAGAAGATCACCTTCAGGAGCTTGAGGGGAATCTCTCGGATTCGGATCCTCTCCTTGCAGAAGTGGTAGGCTTCTTTCTCCCGTTCGGCCTTCTTTCGGAAGTGGTCGACCTCTTCCACGGTGGCCCTCTTGAGAATCCCAGGAAGGATCTTGTCTTGCAGGTGCTCCAGAACCGAAGGGCTCTCGGGAAGAACCTCCGCCAGAAGCCCTCCCCCTTCCGAAGGGATCAAGACGAACTCCCCGGGCGGGACCGCTTCCGCAAAGGTGAAGTGGAGCGTCTTACAACAACCGTCTATCTTAATCTTCAGGATGGGCATCTTCAGGTTTGGGATCCTCCGACCCAGATTGATTATACCCTAGGGGGGAGGGAAAGAAAACCTCACTCAGAGAAAGGAGGAAAGGAACGCGGCCAGAAGGACCTCTGCAGAGGCATTGGAGAAGCTCTCCCGGTAGATCGCCTCCGTCTTCAGAAGAAGCTCCCTGACCTCTCTCTGCCAGGGCTCCTTCCCCCTCTCCTTCACCACCTCGGCGAGGAGAGAGCGCCCCCTCTCCATGGCCCGGGAGAGAAGGAGGCGCAGGACCCTCTTGCTCTCCTCCCTCCCCGCCTCTTCCCAGAGCTCCTTCAGCTTCACCGCCGCCACCGCCGAGCCTCTACCCCCGGCAAACAGAGGGTCCATGCACTCCCGCATCCGCGAGAAGAGGATCTTCTCCCCTTCGGGGATCTCCGACCAGCGAAGACCTCTCTCCCTCAGAAGGACCAACTCCTCCCTCCCGGGAAGGCCGAAGTAGTCCAGAAGGTCCCTCTCCTTCGGCTCCTGGAGGGAGAAAACCTGGCTTCGGGAGAGAATCGTCGGCAGAAGGGTGTCGATCCTTCCGGTGGTCATGATGTAGTTCACATAGGGGTGGGGCTCTTCCAGAACCTTCAGGAAAGCGTTCTGGGCCTCCTGGTTCATCCTGTCCATGTCGGAGATCACCACAACCTTCTTGGGAGCCACCATGGGGTGCGCCCCGATGAAGCGTATGGCCTCTCGAACCTCGTCGATTTTGATCAGATCGCCGGGTGGGTCGAGGATCAGCATGTCCGGAGGCGTCAAGGGCCTCCCCTCTTCGTCTCGGCCGAAGAGACGGCAGAGGGGGCAGACACCGCAGGCCTCTTCGGCCCCTTGACTGCAGAGAAGCGCCCTGGCCAGCTCCTGGGCGATCTCCTCCTTGAAAGTGAGTCGCTCCCCCTTGAGCAGTAGGGCCTGGGGAAGGGTCTGGGAGAGCGTCATCTTCTTGAGAAGCTCTTTCACCTTTTCGTTTCCAGGAAAACTACCGTACCCCATGAAACACCTCTCTCAAGACCTTTCCCGTGAGGGATTCCTCGACTCCCGCGACCTCCTCGGGGGTTCCGCAGGCGACGATCTTCCCCCCTTGGTCTCCTCCTCCCGGGCCCAGGTCGATCACGTAATCGGAAGAGAAGATCACGTCGGGGTTGTGCTCGATCAGCAGAACCGTGTCGCCCCGGTCCGTGAACTTGCGAAGCGAGAGGAGGAGCTTGCGGACATCGTGGAAGTGGAGCCCCACGGTAGGTTCGTCGAGAAGGTAGAGGGTGCGTTCCCTTCCCCCCTTCCCCAACTCCCTGGCCAGCTTGATCCTCTGAGCCTCCCCTCCGGAGAGGTGGGGCGTCGGCTGCCCCAACCGGAGGTAGTCGAGTCCGATCTCCTGGAGGAAACGGAGGCGGCTTTCGAGCCTCGGGTTGGCCTTGAAGTGCTCCAAAGCCTCCTCTACGGTCATGTCCAGGATGTCGGCAATGCTCTTTCCCTTGTAGAGAACCTGGAGAACCTCTTCGTCGTACCTCTTCCCTCCGCACTCCTCACACTTCAGATAGACCGGGGGAAGAAGGCCCAGTTCGACCTTGACGATCCCCTTTCCTTCGCAGAGGGAGCACTTCCCTTGGGAGGTATTGTAGGAGAAGACCGCCGAATCGAAGCCTCGGCTCCTGGCCTCGGGGAGGAGGGAGAAGAGATCCCGGATCTCGTCGAAGATCTTGGCGTAGGTTGCCGGCGTGGAACGGATGTTCCTCCCTATGGGTTTCTGATCGACCACCAGAACCCTGGAGAGGGCCTCGGTGCCCTCTAGGGAGTCGAGCCCCTCCATGTTCAAGGGTTTGTCCGGAGTGGCGAGAGACCTTCTGAGCCCTTCCTGAAGCAACTCCAGGGCCAAGGTGCTCTTCCCGGAGCCGGAGACGCCGGTGATACAGAGAAGGACCCCCAAGGGGATAGGAACATCCAGAGAGGCGAGGTTGTGCCTGCGCGCCCCCCTCATCTTGAGCCACCCTTCCGGCCTCTTCCTCTTCCCGTCCAAGAAGGCCCTCTCCTCGCCCCTCATGTACTTGGCCGTCAGGGTCTCCGCCTCTAGAAACTCCCGTTTGCTACCGGCGAAGACGACTCTCCCCCCCCTCTCACCTCCGCCGGGTCCGAGATCGACGACGTAATCGGCCTCCCGTATCGTGGCCTCGTCGTGCTCCACCACCACCACCGTGTTCCCCTGCCTCTGAAGCTCTCTCAAGACGCCGATCACCTTCCGGTGGTCCATGGGATGAAGGCCTATGCTCGGCTCGTCCAGGACGTAGACGATACCTCTGAGCTTCGCCCCCAACTGTGAAGCCAGACGGATCCTCTGGGCCTCACCTCCGGAGAGGGTCTCCACAGGCCTGAAGAGGGTCAGATACCCCAAGGAGAGATCCTCCATGAGCCTCAGCCTGGGGAGAAGCTCCGGGAGGATCGCTTCGACGATGGTCCCCCGCTTCCCCACAAGCTTGAGCTCCTCCAGCCTCCGGTGGAGCCGTGTCAGGGGAAGGGTCGCCCAAGCGGCGATGGAGTCTCCCTCCAGGGTCACCGAGAGGGCGTGGGCGTTGAGTCTCAGGCCATGGCACTTCGGACAGAGCTTCCCGATCTCGTCGTACGCGGAGAGGAAGACCCGTCCCAAGCCAAAGCACTGGGGACACTGCCCGAAGGGGGAGTTGTAGGAGAAGAGCCGTGGTTCGGGTTCCTGCAGGGAGAGAGAGCACCGGGGACAATAGTAGCGAGTCGAAAAGAAGGTTTCCCGCCCATCCTTTTCGAGAATTACCCCCCGTGGGGTCAGCTCCGCGGCCCGGGCTAGGGAGGCGGCCAAACGCTCCCGTTTGGTCGCATCGACGACCAGTGAGTCGACGAGAACCGACAGAGTGTGGCTCTTCCTCTTTTCGAGGCGCTCCTCTCCCTCGATCTCCCTCCACTCGCCGTCGATCTTGACCCGTAGGAACCCCTTCTTCAGAAGCTCCTGAAACACGTTCTTGAACTCCCCCTTCTCCTCAACCGCCAGGGGGGCGAGGAGGCGGATCTTCTCTCCTGAGAAGCCTTTGATGAGCTCTTCCATGAGCTCTCCCTCTCCCATCCTATGAATGGTTCCGCCGCACTCGGGGCAGGTCACTTCGCCGACCCGGCTGAAGAGGAGCCGGAGGTAGTCGTAGACCTCGGAAACCGAACCTACCGTGGAGCGGGGGTTGGCGGCGATGGTCTTCTGCTCCACCGAAAGGGTGGGGGAGAGGCCCTTGATGGTCTCAACCTCTGCCCTCTCCATCTGGTGGATAAACTGCCGGGCGTAGAGGGAGAGGGTGGCAAGGTAGCGACGTTGCCCCTCGGCATAGAGGGTATCGAAGGCGAGGGAACTCTTCCCGGAGCCGGAGACACCGGTTATCACCGTGAGGAGTCCCCTGGGGATATCGAGGTCAACCCCCTTCAGGTTGTGCTGTCGGGCCTTACGGATCTCGATGTTCTCCACGGAGCTCTCTCAGAAGAGGGTGGCCAGTAGGTTCTCCTCTCCTTTTTTCAGGTCCTCGTAGAGACGTTCGTCGCAGAAGTCCAAGGAGAGGGGGGCCACCGAGGCGTACCCCTTTTCCACGGTCTTCACATCGCTCTCCTCCTCTCCGAAGGTCCGGATATGGCCGGGACCGATCCAGTAGTAGGGTTTCCCTCGGGGATCAACCTTCTCGACGATCTCAGAATCGTACCGCTTGTGGCCGAGTTTCGAGAAGAGGACCCCTTTAGGACGGAAGGGGACGTTGACGGAGAGGATCTTCCCCTCCTCGAGGGGGTGGTCCAGGAGGAAGGGGATCAGCTTTCGAACGATCCTCGAAGCCGCGGTAAAATCGTACTCCCCCTCTCGGTTCTCGATGGCCGAGACCGCGAGGGCGGGAACCCCCAGGAGCGAAGATTGGAAGGCCCCTGCCACGGTTCCCGAATAGATCGTGTCCTCACCGAGGTTGGCTCCGAGGTTGATCCCGGAGACGACGAAGTCCGGGCGCTTGGGAAGAAGGGTCTTGATTCCCAGGTAGGCGCAGTCGGTAGGGGTTCCGGAGACGGCAAAGTGCCGTTGGTCGAGGCGGTTGACCCGGAGAGGCTGCTGAATCGTCAAGGTGAAGGAGACGGCGCTCTTTTCGGTATCCGGAGCGACTACATAGAGGTCTCCCAGCCCGGAGAGGGCCTCTTCCAAAGCTTTCAGCCCCGGAGAGAAGATTGAATCGTCGTTGGTAAGAAGAATGAGGGGCAAGGGAACCTCCGGAGAGAAGAAAAATCGGGACGAGTGGATTTGAACCACCGACTCCACGCACCCCAAGCGTGTGCGCTACCAGGCTGCGCTACGTCCCGATCAATTGAGGTTCTTTTATACCCTATTTTCTGAGGTAGGTCAAGAGCTTTTCAAGCTCCTCACGGACCTCTCCGATCAGCTCCCCTCCTCTCTGCACAGGGGCCGGGGAAGGGGAACCGGCTCGCGCCTCTCTCTCTTCTTCTCTCCTCTCCGGTTCGCTTTCGGGCTCTTCCGCCGGAGGCAGGGGATCTCCGGAGAGAGCCGATTTCAAAGCCTCCTCAAGACTCTTCCCCTCCCCTTGAATCGCCGCTTTCACCCGCTGGAAGAGGAGAACCTCCTCCTTCTTGTAGAGGGAGCCACCTTTGGCGTCGGTCTGTACGGAGAGGTCGGGGATCCTGGAGGCCCAGAGCTGAAGGACCCTCGAAGAGACCTTGATCAGCTTGACGACCTCCGCCTCTTTGAAGAAGAGTTTATCGGGAATCCGTTCCGAGACCATTCCCGTATTATGGGCGAAAACAGCGAATATTTCAAGAATCTGTGCTTCTCTCCCGATTCGTTGTAGAATCGAACCATGGTGTTCAGGGAAAATTCCAAAGTCTCGGAGATTATTGTCAACCTTGAACTGGAGCCGCTCTTTCCTGAGGGGGGATACTACAGGGAGACCTATCGTTCCGCCGATACGCTCCTGAGCGGCCGAAACCTGTCAACAACGATTCTCTACCTCCTGACCCCCAACACCCTCTCACGGCTCCACAGGTTAGACAGCGATGAGGTCTACACCTTCCTCCTGGGAGACCCTGTGAAGATGCTCTTGCTGACACCTTCTGGGAGAGGGGAGATCCTCCACTTGGGCAAGGGTCTCTCCACCAAGACCCTCTTCCATGTTGTCGTTCCCCGGCAGACATGGCAGGGGTTCTCCCTGGTTCCGGGAGGGGAGTACGCCCTCTTGACCACCACCGTCTCCCCGGGCTTCTCACCTAAAGGGTTCGATCTGGGGAAGCGAGAAGAGTTGAAGAGACTCTTCCCCGACTATCAGGAGGAGATAGAGCTTCTCACGACGGATCTTTAAAGGAGTGAACGGTTCGGCAAGAAGAGGGTCGCCTCTCCCTTTTCCCCTGTGGTCTTGTCGTAGAGGGTAACGGTAACCTCTGTCTCTTTCCAGGGGTCTACGCCCTTGGGAAGCTCCACTTGAAGCAGGAACGCCTTCACGAGCTTCCCGTTCCCCACCGCCTCCACTACGGGGGAAAGGGCCATGAGAGCCGCTTCTTGCCCGTTAACCTTTATTTGCAACCCTTCCGGTTTCACTTCCGGACAAAGGTCAAGGTTGGGAATCTTTGACAGCTCCTTCCCTCCTGAGGCTTGGATTGCGGCCTTTGCCTTTTCAAGGCTCATGGGACGAAAGTAGATCTGCAAAGATGGGTAGGCTCCCTGCGGAACCCATGCGTTCAGAGCATAAACCTCGAGACGGTCGAAACGAGGGTTAATCTCTCTATCGCTCTGGGCAGGGAGATTCCACGCCCAATACTCTAGCTTCTTTGTAGCATAATCTTTGCAGGCAAAGAGGCTCATATAGGTTCCCCCTTGGGGGAGAAGGATGGAATAATACCCTCCCTTGCCGGAAAGGGTCTTCCCTGCATCTTGAAACGTCCTTGTTTTCACCGCCACTTCGGCCCCTTCGATGGGGTTGCCTGAGAAGTCTGTCACTCTGCCGTAAATACGGATTTGCCGCTCTTGTGCCCCAAGAAGAGCAAAGAAAGGAAGAAGATAAACGCATACCTTGAAAAGGGCCCGTCTTTTTGTCATAGAGTCTCTCCCTTCGCTCTGGCTGTGGCTGCTCGTTCCGGAAAGGAGTGTCTCACAATCCCACTAAGGCCCTTTTCGCCTTCGAGATCGTCCCCTTCCGGGTTCGTACATCCACTCAGAGATGTTTTAAGAGAGAGTTTAGCAGAGGATCCCCCTCCCTTGTCATGGTTTTTCTCTGCTTTTTCAACGATCAGGAGTCCCCCGGGACTCTTCGCCGCCACGGCATTCCCTCTGGACCCCTGCCAGAAACCTTGAATTATCGCCCCTTTCCGTGTAAAATTAGGCTTTAATTCTCCGGCCCTCCAGGGTCAGGAGAGAGGAGAGATCATGGAAGAGTTTCCTAAATATTACGGCGGGTTGGAGACCGAAAGCCTCTGGCAGAAGAGGTGGGAAGAGGAGGGAATCTACAGGTTCGACCCGGACTCGTCAAAGCCTGTCTATTCCATCGACACCCCCCCGCCGACGGTTTCCGGACAGATCCACATCGGCCATGTCTTCTCCTACACCCAAGCGGAGATCATGATCCGCTACTTCCGCATGAAGGGGTTCAACATCTTCTACCCCTTCGGCTTCGACGACAACGGCCTTCCCACGGAGCGCTTCGTCGAGAAACAGCTCGGAGTCTCCGCCGCCTCCCTCCCCAGGGAGGAGTTCATCTCCCAGTGTCTGGAGATTTCCAAGAACATTGAGGCCCAATTCAAGGAGCTCTGGCAGAGCCTCGGCTTCTCCGTGGATTGGGATCAGCTCTACTCCACCATCGAGCCCTCCTCCCGGCGGATCTCTCAGCGCTCCTTCCTGGACCTGTACAAGAAGGGTTTGGTCCAGAAGAAGGCCATGCCCGCGCTCTACTGCCCCTTCTGCCGGACCACCGTGGCCCAGGCGGAGAGCGAGGACAAGGAGATCCCCTCCCAATTCGTGGACCTGCTCTTCCATCTCGATGACGGAAGGGAGTTGATCATCGCCACGACCCGCCCCGAGCTTCTCCCCGCCCTGGTAGCGGTCTTCGTCCACCCCGACGACCCCCGTTACAAGGAGCTCCACGGACACAGCGTTCGCTCGCCCCTCTTCGACAGGGAGGTTCCCCTCCTGACCGACGGAAAGGTCGATCCCGAGAAGGGCACCGGTGTGGTGATGTGCTGCACCTTCGGCGACACCACCGACATCGAGTGGTTCAACACCCACTCCCTTCCCCTGCGCCAGGTGATCGACGGCGCCGGACGGCTCAACGAACTGGCGGGTCCCTACCAGGGGTTGAAGGTGAGCGAGGCCCGGACGAAGATCAAGGACGACCTGGAGGCCGCCGGCCTCTTGAGGGGTCGCAAGGAGATCGTCCATTCCGTCAACGTTCATGAACGGTGCGGTAAGGAGATTGAGTTCCTCGTCAAGGATCAGTGGTTTATCAAGATTCTGGACAAGAAAGAGGAGCTCATCGCCCAGGGCGACAAGATCCACTGGTTCCCGGATTTCATGAAAGAGAGGTACGTCAACTGGGTCAAGGATCTCAAGTGGGACTGGTGTATCTCCCGTCAGAGGAAGTACGGCGTCCCCTTCCCCCTCTGGTACTGCAAATCCTGCGGCCAGGTTGTTCTGGCCAAGGAGGAGGAGCTTCCCGTCGATCCCCTGCAGACCCTTCCCAAGGACCCCTGCCCCCATTGCGGCGGTCGGGAGTTCCTCCCCGAGGCGGATGTCATGGACACCTGGGCGACCTCTTCGGTGACCCCCCAGATCAACGGTAGGTGGGGAGAGGGAGATGACCGCTTGGAGAAGATCTTCCCCATGAGCCTCCGCCCTCAGGCCCACGACATCATCCGTACCTGGGCCTTCTACACAATCGTGAAGAGCTACTACCACCACGGGCAGGCCCCTTGGAAGAACATCATGATCTCAGGCCACAGCCTGGCCCAGAACAGGGAGAAAATCTCCAAGTCCAAGGGAAACGCCGGCGTCACCCCCGCCCAGATCATCAAGAACAACACCGCCGACACGGTCCGTTATTGGGCCGCCGGTTCCAGGTTGGGGATGGACACCTTTTTCTCTGAAGAGGTGCTCAAGAACGGGAAACGGCTGATCACCAAACTTTGGAACGCCTCCAAGTTCGCCCTCATGAACCTGGAGAATTACCGCCCCGGAACAACGGGAAAGAGGAACCTCATCGACCTCTGGATCCTCGCCCGGCTCGACCAGCTCGTGGAGGGAACGACCCAATACATGGAGAAGTACGAGTACGGACTGGCCCTCTCCACGTTGGAGACCTTCTTCTGGAAGGACCTCTGCGACAACTACATCGAGCTTGTGAAAGGGAAGATCAAGGAAGGGACGGAAGATGAGCGGATCGGAAGCCAAGAGGTCCTCTACAAAGTCCTCTGGACAACGCTGAGGCTCTTTGCCCCCTTCCTTCCCCACGTCACCGAGGAGATCTACTCCCTC
>ERZ1645187.1681-NODE-1681-length-20121-cov-5.969351_pt1 | contig 20121 bp, 23 predicted proteins | sample MGYA00575352_ERZ1645187 | MGnify/ENA primary metagenome ERZ1645187 (study PRJEB40837, sample SAMN11349314) | freshwater sediment metagenome | isolation source: river sediment | host: Sediment | place: India: Wazaribad , New Delhi | collected 2017-02-21 ... | reverse complement strand
ATCTGCACATGGCCGGGGCAGTTCATCGGCTTGAGCGCGAACACCCGCTGGTCGGCATCGGGATCGTTCGGCTTGATCAGCGCGGTGGCGGATTTGACCGCGAACATGTTGTCCGAATACCAGCCCCAGTGGCCCGAAGTCTCCCACAGTGATTTGTCGAGAATCTGCGGCGCGTTCACCTCGTCATAATCGCGCGCCAGCCGCCGTCGCATATAGGCGGTGAGCTGCTGGAACATCCGCCAGCCCTTGGGGTGCCAGAACACCACGCCCGGCCCCTCCTCCTGGAAGTGGAACAGGTCCATCTCCCGGCCCAGTTTGCGGTGGTCGCGCTTTTCCGCTTCCTCGATCTGCTTGAGATAAGCGTCGAGGTCTTCCTGTTTCGCAAACGCCGTGCCGTAGATGCGGGTCAGCATCGGGTTGTTGGAATCGCCGCGCCAATAGGCGCCGGCCACCTTCATCAGCTTGAAGGCTGTGCCGATCTTGCCGACGCTCGTCATATGCGGGCCGCGGCAGAGGTCCACCCATTCGCCCTGCGCGTAGAACTTGATGTCCTCGTTGCCGGGAATGGCATCGACCAGTTCCACCTTGAAGAGTTCGCCCCTGGCGCGGAAGAACGCCTTCGCGTCCTCGCGGGTCTTGGTCGTCTTGGTGAAGGGCGCATCCTTGCCGATGATCTCGCGCATCTTCTTCTCGATGGCGGCGAAATCCTCCGGCGTGAACGGCGTCTCGCGGTAGAAATCGTAATAGAACCCGTTCTCGATCACCGGGCCGATGGTCACCTGCGTGCCCGGCCACAGCGCCTGCACGGCTTCCGCCAGCACATGGGCGCAATCGTGGCGGATCAGTTCCAGCGCGCGTGCATCCTCGCGGCCGAGCAGTTCAATTCTCGCGTCCGCAGTGATCGGATCGGCCAGATCGCTGACCACACCATCGAGCGCCATCGCCACGGTGCGCTTGGCCAGCGAGGGGGAAATGCCCTTGGCAATATCAAGGCCCGAGGTGCCGGCAGGGAACGAGCGCACCGCGCCATCGGGGAAGGTTAACGAAATCATAATTTTCTCCTTGGCTCACTCCTGCAAACGGGGCAGGTAAGAAGGGCCGGACAATTCCGGCGGCTTGCATGGCGCGTTGGATACACGATCCGGGTGCGGCCCAACAAGCCTCAACAGTCGGTGTTGCGTATCGGATATGGTGAGACGTCTGCGTCTTCTTGGGGGGCTCCTCGGTCTTGCCGCCACCGCGCTCGCGGGTCTGGCGCAGGCGGAACCGTCCCTGCCGTTGCGCGGCACCCTTTCCAGCATCCCCAAATCCCCGCCGGTGATGACCCTCCGCCTCGGCCGCACGGCTGGCAGCCCGGCCTGCGGGCTGGCCTGCGCCGAATTCATTGTCGCGGAAGGCGATATCACGCGCGACAGCGCCGCCGCGCTGGCCACGCTGGCGCGCCGCCTGCCGCGCCCCCTGCCGGTGTATCTCGCCTCCCCCGGCGGCAGCCTCGAGGGTGGCATGGCGCTGGGCCATGCCCTGCGCGCCGCCGGGCTGGAGGCGATCATCGCCCGGCGGGAGGCGGTGGCCTGCGAGGCGACCACCTGCACACCGGCGGATCAACTGGCGGGACTCACGCTCTACAGCCCCGCACTGCTGCCGGCCCGGTGCCAGTCGGCCTGTGTCTATGCCTTTGCCGGCGCTGCGGCGCGGCAGGTGGCGGAAGGGTCCAGCCTCGGCATCCACCAGTTCTTCGTCGCACGGCTGGAGGACCGGACGCGCCAGCCGAAGACCAGCTATTCCCGCGAGGATTTCGTCCACCTGCAAAAGACGGTGGCCGGCGTTGCGGCCTATCTGTCGCTGATGGGCGTCTCGGTCGATCTGATCCACCGCGCGGCGGAAGTTGACCCCGCCGCCATCCGCACCCTGACCCGGGCCGAGCTCGTTGATCTCAACCTTGTCACCCCGCGCCTTGCCGCCCCGCCGCCGGCGCGTGTGCCGATGCCGCATGAGAGCGCCGCCGCGCCGGCGGCCTGGCCGGTGATCGAGCGGGCGGGCCAACCCTTCGTGGTGCTGAAGCTCGAAAGCCAGTCCCGCCGCTATGGCGCCATCGCCAACGAGGTGGCGATCGGCTGCGCTGATGGCGAGGACCGCTATCACGCCGCCTTCCGCGAGATCATCCCTGCCCGGCCCGGCGCCGCCAACGATGCCGTGGCGCGGATCGGCCCGCAGAAAGCCGGCCAGCCGGCGAAAGCCGCCGGCACGCTCAGCCGCACCGCCGCGCTGGAAGCGGCGCGCACCGGCGTTCTGGAAGTCGAGGTCACCTCCACCGCCACTGCCGGCTATCCGATGACGCTGGAATTTCCCGGGCAGGATCTGCCCGCCGCGATGGAGCGGCTGGATCAGGCCTGCAAGCGGCGCTGAAAGGTCAGCGCTTGTCCGGCGGCACCGGGTTGGTGCCGCGCCACAGGCCATAGCGCCACGGCCGATACCACCGCGCCGACGGCGGCAGGTCCTCGCAGACAAAATCCAGCCCGCTCGCCCCGCCCGGCCGGCAGCGGCAGATGCGCGCCAGCCCGATCCACCCGCCGGCCCAGCCGCCATGCCGCTTCAGCGCCTCGGCGGTGTATTCCGAACAGCTCGGCATATAGCGGCAGGTCCGCCCCATGAAGGCCGACAGAGTATAGCGATAGACCATCACCAGCCCGAGGAGCGGCAGCGCGAGAAGGCGGCTGGCAAGTGAGGGAGAGGACGGCATCGGCAGAACTTTACACCCGTTAACCATGCGCCTTGGGCCGGCGTTAACCCAAACAGCGTAAACGAATCATGGGGGATTTGGGTAAGGTTTTTGTCATGATGCGTCTGATTGCCGGTGCCGCGGCAGCATTTCTGGTCTTCTCGGGCTATCAGCCGGCCAAAGCGGCAGATACCACCCGGATGGCCTTTGTCCCCTCGATGTTCGATGGCTACATCGTCACCGTGAAGGGCAACATCCTCGCCAGCCCGAAGTATCAGGGTGCCGATCCGCTCAGCGTCATCGGCTATCCCTCGCTGTCGTTCCGCAAGGCAGGCGAGGCGCCGAAGTTCTCCTCGCCCGATGATGGCATCGGTTTTGCGCTCTATGACCAGAACCGTTTCTCCGCCGGCCTGGTGTTCCGCTACAAGGGCGGGCGCTACGACGGCTCGGACAAGGACCTGCGCGGCATCCACGATGTCCGCTGGACGGTGGAATCGGGCGGCTTCGTCGAGGCTTGGGCGCATGAGAACATCCGCCTCAGGGCCGAACTGCGCCGCGGCTTCCGCGAGAAGGACGGCTTTGCCGCCACCCTCGGCATGGACTGGGTGAAGAGTTTCAGCGGCTGGACGGTGGCCATCGGCCCGCGTCTGGCCTTCGCCGATGGCTCGTACATGCGCCACAACTTCGGCGTCACCGCGCGCGATGCGGCGCTGAACCAGCGCGTGTGGGAATACCGCGCCAAATCGGGCCTGAAGTCGGCCGGCGTCTATGCCTCGGCCACCTATCAGTTCAACGAGGCCTGGGCCGCGACGGTGCACGGCGGCTATGACCGGCTGGTCCGCTCGGCGGCGAACAGCCCGATCACCACCTCGCTCGGCTCGCGGGATCAGGTTTCCTTCGGCCTGACGGTGGCCTATTCTTTCCCCGTGAAGGGGTTCTGATCCCCCCTGCCCGGATTTGACCATGGTCGAGAGCCAGAAAGGCCCCATGCGCGCGTTTTCGCCCGTCCTTCTGGCTCTCGTTCCGCTGGCCCTTCCCGCCGCCGCCCAGCAGGCATCGCCCAAGCCGCCCCCGGTAAAGGATGCGATGACCTTCGAACTCGTCACCAACGATCCCGACGCCCCGGCGGACAAACAGCAACGCTGGGTGGCCGCCAGCGGCGGCATCGTGCCCGAGACGGGCAAGGCCTTTGAAGACTTTCTGAAAACCGTGGTCCTCACCCCGGATATTCCGGTGGTGCTGGATTCCAAGGGCGGCAGCATCCAGGGCGGCCTGCGGCTTGGCGAGGCGATGCGCAAGGCCGGCGCCTCGGTCACCGTGGGCCGCTCCATCCCGGTCAGCGCCGCCACGCCCGGCGGCAAGGGCCTTGCCCGGCATCAGCTGATCCCGCGCCTCGGCCGCTGCTTTTCCTCCTGCACCTATGCCTTCCTCGGCGGGGTGAAACGCACGATTCCCGCCGGCGCGGCCTATGGCGTGCACATGTTCTGGCCGTCCGAGTTTCTCGATGGCCACCTCCAGCGCAAATATGACTACCGCGAGATCGAGCGCGCCCAGCGGCTCTCGGCGCTGATCGCCGTCTATATCCAGAAAATGGGGGTCGATCTCGGCCTGCTCCAGATGGCTGCCAACACCCCGCCCAAGGTCGCCATCCGCCGTCTCACGGCGAAGGAGATCGTCGATCTGAAGATCGCCACCATGGTGGAGCCGGCGCCCGTCTTCGCCGCGCCGGGCAGCTGGGGCATCGCCGGCACCGGCACGGGCGCCACCCTGTCGACCGGCGGCACCGCCACCCTGCCGACGGGGCGGGACATCCGCTATGTGCTGGAACTGAGCTGCAACACCGCCCCCGGCTTTGTCGATATCCGCTACGAGCAGACACCGGCGAACGACGCGGCCGCCGCCGGCCGCCTCACCTTGCGCAAGATCATGATCGCCTCGGGCAACAAGGATGCGGTGGTCGCCCGGCAGGGCAAGGACATCCGCCCCCAGCCTGCCGCCTTCCCGGTTGTCGGCACCGACAAGGCGGGGGTGTGGATCGGCCGCTTCGGCACCGTGATGGACGAGGTGCTGGAGAACGCCGCCGCCAACCCGCGCGAGCCGCTGGCCGTGCGGCTGGAGGATGGCGAGGGCCGCAAGGGCGAGTTCCGCCTGCCGCCGGGCAACCTCGCCACCCAGTACCGCTTCTGGAAGGCAAGCTGCGCCCAGCCGCGCCCGGCGGGCGAGCGCGACGCGCCGGAATGACACGCCCGCCGCACGCCGCGCATCCTGATTGTTGACAGGGCGGGCAATCCGCTGTTCCTGCCCGGCGGGGCGCAGCGCCCCGCCGCCCGAGGATTGCGCCATGTCGACCGTACCCTTCACTCCCCCGCCCGTGTGCGAGACCGAGCGCTTCCGCGTCGAGATGACGGTGAGCTGCCGCGATTGCGACGGGCTGGACCGCGTGGCCGAGGCCGGCCGCGTGATCGAGGAGAGCGGCGAGCGCATCCAGATCATGCACAACGGCGTCCGCGTCATCGAGGGCGGCTATTACGGCGCATGGATGACCGAGATCATCGAGCGGCTCGGCGGTCACCACGAGCCGCAGGAAGAGCGCGTTTTCCACGAACTGCTGAAACACGTCCGCCCCGATGCGACGATGATCGAACTCGGCGGCTTCTGGTCCTATTATTCGCTGTGGTTTCTCTCTGAGGGGCAGGACCGCCGCTCCGTGGTGCTGGAGCCGGACCCGCGGAACATCGCCGTCGGCCGCAGGAACGCCGAACTGAACGGCAGGACCATCGATTTCGTGCAGGCCTATGCCGGCCCGGTGACGCGCGAGGCGGTAACCCACACCACCGACACGGTGCGCCGGCTCACCTTGCCGCAGCATACGGTGGCCGAACTGATGGGCCGCTTCGGCTTTCCCGCACTCGATATCCTGCATTGCGATATTCAGGGTGGGGAAACGGCGCTGATCGAAAGCTGCGAGGACATGCTGCGCGCCGGCACCATCCGTTTCGGCGTGTTCTCGACCCACGCCCACCAGATCAGCGGCGATCCCCTGACGCATCAGAAATGCCTGCATCTGATCCGCGAATTCGGCGGCTCCGTGCTGGCCGAGCATGATGTGCACGAGGGCTTTTCCGGCGACGGGCTGATCGTCGCCTACTTCGGCAAGGAACCGCTCGATTGGCCGGCACTGGAGATCAGCCACAACCGCTATGCGACCTCGCTCTATCGCAACCCGCTGTATGATCTTGCCGAGGAGCGCGCCGCCGGTGCCCTCGGCCACATCATCAAGCGGGCGCGCGGCATCGCCCGCCGGCTGGTCAGGGGCTGATCCTCAGCCCGCGACCTGTTTCGCCTCGATCTGGCCGATAGCATCGACCACGGCATCGAAAGTCAGCAGCGTCGAGGCATGGCGCGCCTTGTACTCGCGCACCGGTTCAAGCACGCGCAGATCCACCCATTTGCCGTCCTCTGGCGGCGCGCCGTTCTCCTTCAGCATGCGGCGTACCGTCTCGCGCACGCTGCGCAGTTCCTCCGCGCTCGCCCCGATGATGTTGTGCGCCATGATCGAGGAGGCGGCCTGGCCGAGCGCGCAGGCCTTCACATCATGGGCGAAATCGGTCACCCGCCCGTCTGCCATCTTCAGGTCCACCGTCACGGTCGAGCCGCAGAGCTTGGAATGGGCGGTGGCGGTGGCATCGGGCGCATCCAGCCGGCCCAGCCGCGGGATATTGCCCGCAAGTTCCAGAATGCGCTGGTTGTAGACGGCATTGAGCATGGCGGCACCGGAGAGCAGGACGATGCGCCGAATGTAAGCCCCCCGCGCGGGAAATGCGAGGGGGCGCTTGACAACGCGGCCCCCGCCCCGTTTGCCTGATGCCATGTGGACGACGAAAACCCCTTTCGCCCCGCCCGGCAGCAAGGCCGCGCTGGAAGCCGGCACCGCGCTGACCCCGAAGTTCGATGACAACGGGCTGATCCCGGTCATCGCGCAGGATGTCGACAGCGGCGCGGTGCTGATGCTCGCCTATATGAACGCCGAGGCGCTGGCCAGGACCATCGAGACCGGCGAGGCGTGGTACTGGTCGCGTTCGCGCGCGGCCTTCTGGCGCAAGGGCGAGACGAGCGGGCATACGCAAACCGTCGTCGCACTGATGACCGATTGCGATCAGGACACGATCCTCATGAAAGTCCGGCAGATCGGCCCGGCCTGCCACACCTTGCGCCCCTCCTGCTTCTACCGGCAGATCGAAAGGCAGCCTGACGGAACGATAACGCTGGCGTTCATCGCGGGTTGAAGCGTTTTAGGCTTCAGTCACATTCTTGTTCCATCCTGTCCTTAGGGGTGGAAACCGGCAGGCCAAAGGCCGCCGCCATGGGAATGGGAAGGGAGTACCGCGTGCTGTCTGTTCTCAATTTCCGGCGCGATCTGGTGGCCGATGCCAAGGCCGAAGGCGCCCCCCAGCCCAAACCCCGCCACCCGGTCATCGCGCTCGCCCTCGGCGCCGGCGCGGCGCGCGGCTGGGCGCATATCGGCATCCTCAGAGTGCTGGAGCGCGAGGGCATCCGCCCCAAGATCATCACCGGCACGTCGATCGGCGCGGTGGTGGGCGGCTGCTGGGCCGCCGGCTATCTTGACCAGCTCGACCTCTTCGCCCGGCGGCTGACCAAGCGCGGCGTATTTTCGCTGATGGATCTGTCGCTGTCCGGCTCCGGCCTCGTCGGCGGGCGCCGCCTGCGCGAGATGCTGGATGAAGCCCTGCGCGACCGCGACATCGAAAACCTGCCCTGCCGGTTTGCGGCGGTGGCCACCGAGTTCCGCACCGGGCATGAAGTGTGGCTCAAACGCGGCCACCTCGTCACCGCCGTCCGCGCTTCCTATGCCATTCCCGGCGTGTTCGAGCCGGTGAAGGTGGGCGGCAAGTGGCTGCTCGACGGCGCGCTGGTCAATCCCATTCCCGTCACCACCGCCCGCGCACTGGGGGCGGATATGGTGATTGCCGTCAACCTCAACTCCGAGCAGTTCGGCCGCGGCACGGTGATTGCCGATCACGCAGCGGAGCCGACCCACCCGCCGGCGACGCCGGACCCCGCCTCCAGCCTGTTGCGCCCGGTGAAGGACGCCGCCAACGCCATGTCGGTGATGTTCAACGGCCGCCCCGCCACCGCCGATGGCGCGCCCTCCATCGCCTCGGTGATGATCGAGACGATCAACATCACGCAGGATCGAATCGCCCGGTCGCGCCTGGCCGGCGATCCGCCCGATGTGATGATCGCACCCAAGCTGGCCCGCATCGGCCTGTTCGAGTTCCATCGCGCCGACGAGGCCATCGCGCTCGGCACCGAGGCCGCCGAGCGGATGCTGCCCGATATCCGCGACACCTTCGACGCGCTGGCCGAACGGATGTAGCCCGGGCGCACAGGCGCCGCCGGGCCGGATGAACGCCGCATGCCCTGCCCTTCCGGCGGCTCATGCGGCCCGGGGCTCGCTCACCCGTTGATGTATTCGCGCAGCGCCTGGCTTTCCGCCGCCAGCTGTTCGAGCCGGAACTTCACCACGTCGCCGATCGAGATGATGCCGTTGAGTTTGCCCTCATGCTCCACCGGCATGTGGCGGAAGCGGCCCTTCGTCATCTCCTGCATCACCGAATCGATGCTGTCGTCCGCCCCGCAGCTGATCACCTTCGCCGTCATGTGGGTCGAGACCGGATCGTTCAGTGCCCCTGCCCCGGCGCGGGCCAGCACCTTCACCACGTCGCGCTCGGAGATGATGCCGATGATCCTGCGGTCCACGTCCGTCACCACCAGCGCGCCGATCTTGCGGTTTCCGAGCACCAAAACCACATCGCCGAGCGTCTTGTCCGGTGTGATGGTGGCAACATCCCGGCCCTTCTGATTGAGAATGTGAGCAACGATCATGGCTTCCCTCCCTGAAGCGGGCCGGCAACTTATGCGCGGCCCTCATGCCGCCTATGCGCAAGGCGTAGGGCTAGAATTGCGTTCCTGCCCGCCGCTGGCAATGGAAAAATTGCAGCAGGCCGCGGAAGCGTGCGCGGCAAATAAAAACCGCCGCACCGGGAGCGAATCGGTGCGGCGGTTCAAATTCAATCGGAGCGAGGGAAAGGTCTCACGTTCCTTTCGCCTTTGCAAACACCCGCTCGCCTTAAGGTTAAGTTCACCGTCGCCAACAGGTTAACGCCGCCGGGCACGCCGCTCGCACCTGCGCCAGCCAAACGGCGGATGGGCCGTTGCGCCTGTGCCAACAGGACACGCAACACCGCCCGCCGCCCCGGAATGGAACAGACGAGGCAGGCGGACCCATGCGCCATAACGCGACAAAGCATGTCTTCACCTATTGGCGCCGGCTGTGCGGCAAGGCCACCGCGCCAGCGCGGCAGGCGCTCAATCCGGTCGATCTCGGCCGCCATCTCGCCGATATCCTGCTGCTGGAGCGGGCGGCGGACGGCACCGTCGTCGTCCGCATCGCCGGCTCGCGCGTCTGCGCCCTGTTCGGGCGGGAGCTGCGCGGCGTGCCGCTGGCCGATCTGTTCATCCCGCTGGCCACCGACGATCTTGCCGAGATGCTCTCGACCGTGACCACCGACTGCCTGCCTGTGATCGGCGGCATCTCCGCCCTGCTTGGCGGCCGGCTGACGGTGGAGGCCGAACTGCTGCTGATGCCGCTGGTCCATAACGGCAGCACCGAGGAGCGGATTTTCGCTGTCCTCTCCCTGTCAACGGAAGAGCGCATCGCCGAAGGCAGCTGTTACGGCTTCGATATCCTCACCTTCCGCGTGCTGACGGACGAGACCACCCGCTTCCTGCATCCGGCGGACCCGATCCTGCCCTTCGGCACCCGTGTGCGCGAGCGGCGCGGCCACCTGACCGTGCTCGACGGCGGGCGCAGCTGAACCCCGTCACAGGGCCTTCCCGCGTTTTCAATTCTGCAAGGAAAACCGGCGAGGCCCGGTTTGCTTAATGTAATTTTAAAATGTCCGTTCGTATCTTGGTCATCTGATAATTCCGCAATACCGCAATACCGTTTCTGTCTCGACGGACCTTTAGAAATGTCGTCTTTCGTTTCGAAAATCGCGGCGCGCCCCGTTGAACAACGGCGGTTTCAGCGCGTCCCGGTGACGCTCCACGGCCGCTACATGCTGCCGGACCGGACCGAGTACGAATGCATGACGGTGGATATGTCGCCCGGCGGGCTGCTGGTCCGCGCGCCCCGCTCCGGCGAGGTCAACGACCGCGTCATCTGCTATCTGGAAACCATCGGTCGCGTCGAAGGGCTGATCGCCCGCCGCACCGTCGATGGCTTTGCCATGACGATCAACGCCACCCTGCGCCGTCGCGACAAGCTGGCCGCCCAGCTCACCTGGCTGGCCAACCGCTCCGAGCTTGGCCTGCCGGAAGATCGCCGCCACGAACGCTATGTGCCGCGCAACCCGAACGCCCGGATGATCACCGCCGGCGGATCGGAAATGATCGTCCGGTTGATCGACATCTCGCTCTCCGGCGCGGCGCTGACCACCGACCTGCACTTCCAGAAGGGCGACCTGATCCTGCTCAACGAGACACCGGCCAAGGTGGTTCGCATCTTCGAGCGTGGCGTCGCCGTCGAGTTCACGCGCCCGCCCGCCCCCGGCGCCTTCGAGTTCTGACCCCTCTCCGTCCCCGCTTCGGCTGAAAAAGGGCGCGCCACCGGCGCGCCCTTTTCCGTTGGGCCGCCCGCCCCCCTCCGCACCGGCAAAACGCCCGCTGGCACGGAGGAACCTTGCGGCGAAATCCGGGCAAAGCCGCGGCGTCTTGTCATCAAGCCTCACAACTCTCTAACGGGCGAAGTAAATCCCAAATAGAGATTTTATCGCGCATTTGACACAAATACCCCCTTTAAACGAATTTAAATGTGATTTTTCAATGCGATAGGTTCATTTTGCGCTTTCCGGACACGCCTGGAAGAGCCGAGCAACCCACGCATGGCTGACAATTGATGAATCGATACGTTCGAGTTTGAACGCAAAAATCCAAGTGAATTCAATCTGATCAAGGCAACTCTTCTCGTGACGACGGGGAGAGGAACCATGTACGGTTCAGTCACTACACAGATTTCAAGAATGGTCTTTGCGGCAACGACGCTGTTCTGCATCGGGGCTGAATTCGCAACCGCCCAGCAACTGGCGCACAATCAGGCGCCGGCCGGCGCCAACACCAGTTCGCCGATCGGCTGGGTCGAGTTCTGCGAGAACAGCCCCAGGGATTGCAACGTCCCGACGCTGAAGCCCGCGAACATCACGCTCGACGAAACCTCCTGGCGCGAGATCGTGCGGATCAACGCCGCCGTGAACAAGGAGATCACGCCGATCACCGATATGGAGCAGCATGGCGTGGTCGAGGTCTGGTCCTACCCGGATAACGGCAAGGGCGACTGCGAGGACTATGTGCTGGAAAAGCGCCGGCGTCTGATGCGCGCCGGCTTCCCCCGGCAGGCCCTGCTGATCACGGTTGTGCGGGACAAGAAGGGTGATGGCCACGCCGTGCTCACGGTCAAGACCGATCGCGGCGATTTCATTCTCGACAATCAGGCGGCCAAGGTGCTCGCCTGGTCCGAAACAGGCTACCGCTTCATCAAGCGCCAGTCGCAGGAGACACCCAACCGCTGGGTCTCGCTCGGCGGCTTCGATACCGCCACGGTGGCGGTTTCCAATCGCAAATAAGCAAGATTAGGTCCGGTCGCACCCCCCCACCCCCGTCCCCAATGATCGGATCTGATGGAGCCGGCAGCCTTTCCCCGAGGCGCCGGCTCCTCCCCTTTTCAAGGCCGCCTTATCCGGCAGCCCCCATCAGAAGCGGCGCTGCCGGCCAGTGCAGCGTCACGAAGCGGGGAATGCTGAGCAACAGGTGGCCGGAGGCCAGTGCCCAGAACAGCGCCAGGACAATCCCTGCCAGCGCGTGGAAGGACAGCCAGCCGTCCTCCCCCGCCGCAGCCCGCGCCAGCCGCAGCAGCAGCATCGGCCCTGCGAACAGCAGGAACGGCACCGCCCGCCAGGCCTGCCGCTCGGCGCGGAAAAGCAGATCGAACCCGATCGCCTCGTAGGTCAGCATCCCCACGGCCTCCATCAGCGCGGCGCTGAAGGCCAGCCCCGCCCCGAGCGAAACGACAAGGGTCAGCACATCGCCGGTCATCTGTCCCACCATGGGCCCGCTTCGTGCCGGGCTGAACCATTCATCCCGTGCGCCGGCGCGCCCGTCGCTCTGCCTGCGCCGATCATGCCAATGGACAGCACCGAATCGGCTTACACTCGCGCCACGGAACAGCAGGGGGATATCGGCAAGCGATGCTGCGGCTCATTCTGGTCGGCCTGATTGTCGGCATCGTCGCCGTCGGCGGCATGTTCGCGCGCCGCATCTATACCGACAGCCGCCCCCCCGCCGGCAGCGCGAGCCTGCATGTCGGCGGGCGGACGCTGACTGTCGAGCGCGCGATGATCCGCAACCGCGAATTGCACAACGGCGGCGCGGTCAACCGGCTCGATCTGGTGCTGCGCTGGCCCGATCTCAATGGCGCCTTCGCGCTGGTGGGGCAGAAGGATGCGCCGCTGCTGTTTGTCACGGTGGAAGACGCCGCTCCGCTGCGGCGCGGCCCGGATGATATCGACCCGGCGGACCGCCCGGCCGACCTCTACGCCCGGTTTCTGGAAGGCGAGGCGGAGCCCGGCCCCGGCGCGCTGGTCATCCGCCGCTTCCGCAAGAACACGCCCTATGAGGGAGAGGAACTCTATCTCTCGACGCCGGATGAGCGGCTGTTTTCCGCCCGCTGCCCGGGGGCCGGCTCACCCGGTGCGCTCGCGGGCGATCTGTGTCTGTGGCAGGCGCGCATCAATGGGCTGGAGCTGCACAGCCGCTTTCCCGCCGCCTATCTCGGCGACTGGCAGACGATGACCGCCGGCGTTGCGGCGCTGGCCCGGCGCATCGGCGCCGAAGGCCTGCCGGCGGCGAAAAAACCCTGATCACTCAAGATCGGTATCGAGGATCGCCATCGTGAAATTATAGGACAGGTCGCCGTCTTCCTTGTCCTCGTGGACAAGGCCGACGAACTCGTCGCCGATGAACACCTCAGCCGAATCCTTCTTGCGGGCCCGCGCCATCAGCCTGATGTTCGCATTGTTGAACGTGCGCCTGAGATATTTTTCAACGCGCTGAAGTTCCGGCTTGTCCAAGGTCGTCTCCTGAGAGGGCGGCCCCGCGCCGCGCGGGTGCTGACTTGCCATGAGTTGGCGCGCCGGGCAAGCGGCGAGCAGCCCCGCCGGCTCAACTGTCGCTGTCGGTCCGGAACCACTGGTCCATGATGCGCGAGGGTTCGGCACAGCCCGCCTCTCCCACGATCCGCGCCGGCACGCCGGCCACCGTCTTGTTGTGCGGCACGGGCTGGAGCACCACCGACCCGGCGGCGACGCGCGCGCAATGGCCGATCTCGATATTGCCGAGGATTTTCGCCCCCGCGCCGATCAGCACGCCATGGCGGATCTTCGGGTGCCGGTCGCCATGCTCCTTGCCGGTGCCGCCCAGAGTCACCCCTTGCAGGATGGAGACGTTATCCTCGATCACCGCCGTCTCGCCCACCACAAGCCCGGTCGCATGGTCGAGGAAAACGCCCTTGCCGATCCGCGCGGCGGGGTTGATATCGGTCTGGAACACGCTGGACGAGCGGCTTTGCAGATAGAACGCGAAATCCCGCCGCCCGGTGGAATGCAGCCAGTGCGCCAGCCGGTGCGTCTGCAGCGCCTGAAAGCCCTTGAAGAACAGCAGCGGCTCGATCGGCCGCGCGCAGGCAGGATCACGATCCACCACCGCCATGATATCGGTGCGCAGCCAGCCCGAGAGGTGCGGCTCCGCCGCGAACAGCTCCTGAAACGCCTGCTTGATCAGGTCGGACGAGACATCGGGATGATCGAGCCGCGCGGCAATGCGCTGGGCCATCGCCATCTCGAGGCTCGGCTGGTTGATGACATTCGACAGCACCAGCGCCGCCAGCGACGGCTCGCGATGCAGGATATCCTCCGCCTCGCTGCGGATCTGCTGCCACACCGGATCAACCTGCCCGATTTTGGCCCGAGTGCTGGTGGTGGTCATCGCATGCGCTCCGATCTTGCAACCGCTGGCCTCGCAAAATAGTCCTGTGCGGGCGAGAATGCGACTCCTATCCCAAAAGTGTGAACGATCATGCGCCAGCTCTCCACCCCCTGCCCGCGCCTCACGGCCGCTGTCGATGGTCCGGTCGGCCGGCTGATCATCGACAACCCGGCCCGGCGCAACGCCATCGATCTCGACATGTGGCAGGCCTTCCCCGCCCTCGTCGCTGCATTGACGGCAGAGCAGGATGTGCGGGTGATCGTGCTCACGTCCCGCACCGGGAATTTCTCTGCCGGGGCGGATATTTCCGAGTTCGAGACGATCCGCGCCACGGCCGCCGGCAGCCGCGCCTACGAGGTGCAGAACGTCCGCGCCTTCGAGGCGCTGGCCCGCTGTCCGCGCCCGGTCATCGCCGCCATCCGCGGCTTCTGCTTCGGCGCCGGCTCGGGCCTTGCCCTGTCGTGCGATCTGCGCGTGGCGAGCGAGGAGGCGAGCTTTGCCATTCCCGCCGCGCGGCTGGGCGTTGCCTACCCGCCGGAAGCCTTCGCCTCCATCGTCGCCACCATCGGCCCGGCGCGGGCCAAGGAGCTGTTCTTCACCGGCCGGCGCGTCGGCGCGGAGGAGGCGCTGGCCATCGGCCTGCTCAACACCGTGGTGCCGGCGCACCATCTTGACGCCGCGGTGAGCGATCTGGCGGCCACCATCGCGCGCGGTGCGCCGATGACCCACACCAGCACCAAGCGCTCGGTTGATCTCGCCGCCGGATACCCCACCGCCCTGCCACCGGGCGAAGTGCAGGCGCTGGCCGACGCCTGCTTCGAATCGGGGGATTTCGAAGAGGGACGCAACGCCTTCCGCGACAAGCGCGACCCGGTGTTCAAAGGGCGCTGACGCAGCATCCTCATCTGCTTGCCTGCGCCGCCGCATCGTCTGCGGGAGGCGCAACAACAGGGTGAATCAGGTCTTGAACCCGTTGATTCACCACATCAGCCGCCCGATTCAAAACCTCAGAAGATGTATTCAACCCACTGAAATCACGCACTCTTCAGGTGCTTGTCGAAAAATTGCAGCGCAGCGGCGCGGTGCGTCCTGTCCCCCACCGCGACATTGTGATCCCGCCCGATGATATCGAACGCCTCGGCATTGGGCATCACCTCGGCTAGGCGCCGCGCCTCCCCGGCAATCGGGTCCGCCGTGCCCACGGCGACCAGCGTCGGCGTGCCGATCATCCGGACATGCTCCAGCGGCATCGTCTGGCGCGAGCCGCGGATGCAGGCCGCCAGCGCTGCAAGATCGCTCCTGGTCTGCTCGGCAAAGGCGCGGAACATCCGCCCCATCGGCTCGGTCACATCCTCCAGCGACGGGGCTTCCAGCGCCTCGGCGATGCTCATCGGCAGGCCGACGCCATCGACCAGCCGATAGCCGAGCCCGCCCATCGCCAGCGCCGCCACCCGGCGGGGATGCGCCCGCGTGAGGAAGGCGGAGATGCGCGCCCCCATCGAATAGCCGACCACGCCGGCCCGCTCGATGCCGAGATGATCGAGCAGCGCGCGCGCATCCTCCGCCATCTTGAAGGTGGTGTAGTCGGCCGGATCGTACAGCTTGTCGCTCTGCCCGTGGCCGCGATTGTCGAGCGCGATGACACGGTAGCCCGCATGGCTCAGCCCGCGCACCCATTGCGTGCCCACCCAGTTGACGGAGTGGTTGGAGGCAAAACCGTGGATCAGCAGCACCGCCGGCCCCTCGCCGTGGTGCGGCGCAACGTCGATATAGGCAAGGCCAACGCCCTGATGGGTGAAACGATGCATCGGCGGGCTCCCCTGTTGGCGCGCGGCTTGCGCCCTTGTGTTGCAAACGGATCAAAGGAACAAGGTCAAGCCCCTAGAAATTGTGGCCGGAAGGGACTAGGGTCGCGCCGTTCTTTTCCGGACAGGCACCATGGCAGAGCATCACGCAATCCCCCATTTCCACAATGACGCCGGCGTCCCCGTGATCGAGGTCGCCGCCAAGGAGTTCATGTGCATCGGAGCGCAGCCGCCGCTCGATCATCCGCATGTGTTTCTCGACATGGGCGCCGATTCCGAAATCATCTGCCCGTATTGCTCGACCCTGTTCCGCTATTCCAAGGCGCTGCACGGCACCGAATCGAACCCGCCTGCCCTGTGGACAGCTGCCGCCTGACGGAGGCGTGACATGGGCTCTGGCCCCTCTGCGGTCGTTGTCGGCGCCGGCATCGGCGGATTGACCGCCGCCTACGCGCTCGCCCGTCAGGGCTGGCGTGTCGATGTCTACGAGCAGGCCCACAAGCTGGAGCCGGTCGGCGCCGGTATCCAGCTGGGCCCGAATGCCACCCGCGTGCTCGACAGCATGGGCCTGATGGAGGCGGTGCGCGGCGTCGGGGTGGAAACACAGTCATTGCTCATCCGCTCGGGCCGCGATGGCAGGACGCGCGGCGGCATGCAGCATGGCGAGGCAGCGCTTCGCCGCTGGGGCGCGCCGTTCTTCGTCATCCACCGCGGCGATATGCAGACCGTGCTGCTGGAGGCGATCGAGCCGCTCGGCTCGGTCACCATCCACCTCGGCCAGCGGCTGGAAAGTGTGACGCAGGCGGACGGCCGCGCCTATGCCACCTTCTCCAAGTACGGCGAGGACCGGGTGGTGGAAACACCGGTGCTGATCGGCGCCGACGGTGTCTGGTCGAAGATGCGCGGGCACATCGGCCTCTCCGGCCCGTCGAATTTTTCCGGCTGCGTCGCCTGGCGCACGGTGGTGCCGGCCAGCGCCGTCAGCGAGGAGGTGCGGCTCCACCGCTCCAACCTGTGGCTGGGGCCGGATGCCCATGTCGTGCACTACCCGATCCGCCGGGGCGAGGCTATCAACATCGTCGCCGTGATCGAGGACAGCTGGCGTGAGCGCGGCTGGTCGGAATCGGGCGATATCGCCTGGATCAACCGCCGCTTCCGTGAGTGGCACCCCGATCTGTCGAACCTGATCGCCAAGGCCGAGACGTGGTTGCGCTGGTCGCTGTTCGACCGGCCGCCGGAGTGGATCTGGACACGCGGCGTTGCCACCCTGCTGGGCGATGCGGCCCACCCGATGCTGCCGTTCATGGCGCAGGGCGCGGCGCAGGCGATCGAGGATGCCTTCATCCTCGCCCGCTGCCTGAACGGGCAGACCCCCGTGCCCGCCGCGTTGCAGGCTTATCAGCACCAGCGCCTGCGCCGTGCCGCACGGGTGCAGAACACCTCCCACCGGCAGATGCGCATCTACCACGCCTCCGGCCCGCTGGCGGTGGGGCGCGATCTGGCGCTGTCCATGCTGGGCGAGACCGGCATGGCCGCCCGCTATGATTGGCTCTACTCCGGCCCGGAGATGACCTGAGACGGGATTTTCGCTGGCGCCAATTTGCTTAGGTCTATAATGATGGACCCGAAGCGAGACCCCGCGTGACCGAATCGACCCCCGCCCCGTCCCAGCCTGCCGACACCTCGCGCCAGCGGCTGGTGGCGATTGTGCTGACCATGGGCGCGGTCATCGGGTTCACCGCCATCGATGCCGCAGCCAAATGGCTGAACCCGCGCATCGGCGTGATCGAGACGATCTGGCTGCGCTACACCACGGGCTTTGTCTGGACGGCGCTGTTCCTCAATCCGTGGACCGTGACGGGCCTTCTTTCCAGCCGGAAGCCGAAGTTGCAGCTCCTGCGCGGCGCGCTGCTGTTCAGCGCCACGATGTTCAATTTCTTCGCCCTGCAACACCTGCAACTGGCGCAGACGACATCGATTGCCTTCATGGCGCCGCTCACTGTTTCGCTGCTTGCCGGGCCGATTCTGGGCGAATGGGCCGGCCCGCGCCGCATCATCGCCATTCTCGTCGGCTTTTGCGGCGTGCTGGTGATGACGCGCCCCGGCATGGGGGCCATTCACCCCGCGGCGTTTCTCTCCGTCCTCGGCATGATCTCCTACGCCGGGCTGCTGCTGATCACCCGGCCGCTCTCGGCCGCCGACAGCCCGGAAACGACGATGTTCTATTCCGCGCTGCTCGGCGTCATCGTGCTGGCCCCGGTGGCACTGTTTCAATGGGTCTGGCCTGCCAGCGCGCTGGAATGGGCGGCGATCCTCATCATGGGGCTGGGCGGCGCGGTGGGCCACTGGCTGCTGATCCAGGCGCAGCGCCGGGCCGAGGCGCCGGTCCTCGCCCCGTTTCTCTACACACAGATTGTCTGGATGACCCTTTCGGGCTACCTGATCTTCGATGATGTGCCGGACCGCTGGACCGTCATCGGCGGCGCCATTGTCATCGCCTCGGGGCTCTACCTGCTGCACAGGGAGCGCGTGCGCGCCCGCGAACGGGCGGCACAGCGGCCGCAATAGGCCGGGCGTTTACTGGCAGACGCGCATCCGCTCGGTCTTGGCGTAGTTGCCGGATTTATCGAACAGATCGACCATCTTGATCGCGCAGCTCTCGTTCTTGCGGATCGAGCCGGTGATATCGCCACGGTTGCCCCTGGCGGACGCGACCTTTTTCACCGTGCTCTTCTTCTGCACGGTCCTGACCGTCGCTTTGGCCGTCTGCTTGCCGCCCGTCGTGGCGGCAGCGGTCGAAGCGCGCCTGGTCGTCTCGGTGGTCGTCCCCGTCGCGGTGCGCGCCGTCACGGTCTTGGTCACGGCCTTGGTGGCCACCTTGGTGGCCCGCTCCTTGGCCATCGAGGTCGCCTTGTCCTTCACCATCGACGTGGCGGCCGTACGGGCCAGCCCGGCCTTGTCGGCAAAGGGATTGGAAAAAGGATTGGCAACCGCCCTGGCCGTTGTCAGCGAGAGGCCAGCAGCGAGCACGGCGACCGGAACCAGCATCTTCATCATCATGGCACTCATCCACCTTCATGCACCGCGGGCGGGAAGACGCCGGCGGCGATACGCAAAACCGTGAGCGGCCGATGCAACCAGGCAAGCCGCAGTTCTCCCCCGAAGCGAAAATCGCCTCAAAGTCTTGCGGCCCGGTTAAGTTTAATGAAATGCTGTGTGCCCTTCGCGTTATGGTAAACGAGGCGCTAAAATCCGGCCGCCTCAGGCTTTCTTGACGAATTCGGTGCGCAGCACGAGGCCCTTCACCTTGTCGTTCTTGCCTTCGATCTCGTCTTCATCATCGGTGAGGCGGATACTCTTGATCACCGTGCCGCGCTTGAGCGTGACATTGGCGCCTTTCACTTTGAGGTCTTTGATAAGGGTGACGGTATCGCCATCCTTGAGTTCGGTGCCGTTGGCATCCCTGACAGTCATCTTCCATTCCTTCTGTGCGCTGGTGCGGACAGCGGGGGTCGAACCCGCACGGAGTTGCCTCCGAGAGATTTTAAGTCTCTTGCGTCTACCGGTTTCGCCATGTCCGCGCGCTATGAGGGTTAGCGCCGTTGGGCCTGCCGGGCAAGCTGGCGCGGCAAAACACCTCTGGACGAAAAAAAGGGGGCGCTCGGCCCCCTTTCTCATACCCGGCGGGATGGCGGATTACAGCGTGCCGGGGTAGGCGCCGCCATCCGCCACCAGGTTCTGCCCGGTGATGAAGCCCGCCTGCCGTGAGCAGAGGAAGGCGCAGGCCGCGCCGAATTCCTCCGCCGTGCCGAAGCGCCCGGCCGGGATTTTCGCCTTCATGTCCTTCACCACCACATCCTGCGCATTGCCGGATTTCTTCATGTTGGTGCTGATGATCGAGGCGAGGCGATCGGTCTCGTGCTGGCCGGGCAGCAGGTTGTTGATGGTCACGTTGTTCTTGGCCGATGTGCGCGCCAGCGTCGCCACCGCGCCGGTCAGGCCCGCGCGCACGCCGTTCGACAGCTCCAGCATCGGGATCGGCGCCTTCACCGAGGCGGAGGTGATGTTGACGATGCGGCCGAAGCCGCGCTCCATCATGCCGTAGATCGTCGCCTGGATAAGCGCGATCGGCGTGAAGAAGTTCGATTCCGCCGCCTTGCGCCAGTCGTCCAGCGTGAAATCCTTGAAATTGCCGGCCGGCGGGCCTGCCGCGTTGGTCACCAGGATATCCGGGTTCGGGCAGGCGGCGAGCACCGCCTTGCGCCCCTCCTCGGTCGTCACGTCACACGCCAGCCCGGTGACCTTGACGCCGTATTTGGCGGCGATGTCGGCCGCCGTCGCCTCGACATCGGCCTTGGTGCGCGCGCAGATCACCAGATCGACGCCCTCGCCCGCCAGCGCTTCGGCACAGCCGCGCCCCAGCCCCTTGGAGGCCGCGCAGACGATGGCCTTCTTTCCCCTCAGGCCGAAATCCAT
>ERZ1645187.1680-NODE-1680-length-20131-cov-38.013250_pt1 | contig 20131 bp, 13 predicted proteins | sample MGYA00575352_ERZ1645187 | MGnify/ENA primary metagenome ERZ1645187 (study PRJEB40837, sample SAMN11349314) | freshwater sediment metagenome | isolation source: river sediment | host: Sediment | place: India: Wazaribad , New Delhi | collected 2017-02-21 ... | reverse complement strand
GTTTAAAGGCCATTGCCAAGGGCGACCGTCCATCATTCCAGTAGCGAGGACCAACAGTTCCCAAACTCGGGCCGCAAATTACCCCGCGCGAGGCGGGGTAATTTGGGTTTTATGGCGGGTTCAGGCCGCTTCGCATTCCAGGGCATGAGGGTGATTGGTGGCGAAGTGGTCCAGGACTTCCTTCCAGTGCTGCGCCTCCTGAGGATGGCCATGACGCCTGGCCGCTTCGATATCATCCTCGATGATATGCTCGATACGCGCTTCGCCCTTGGGATCGTGAACCAGCCAGCAACCCATTTCGGCGGCGACGATTTCCGGCACATGCTCATGTTCGGCGATGGCCGCGATTTCTTCTTCGTCCAGGTCACTCAACCCGACGCAATCTTCGAAACTCAACATGACACATCTCCCGTTCAATCAAGTTTTTACCGTATCCCAAAAACAAAAACCGGGCTGCCCTTGACAACCCTAACGGGGTCATCTCCGGCAGTCCGGCAGTCCTGAAGTCTCTCACAGGATCCGCGACTTTCCGCCCCTGCCTCACGGCAGGTTCGGCCTTGGTGCTGAATCGCTTATTTGCAAAATAGCATAGCACAAAAAACCGTGCTCCGCATGGGTTATTGCATTGCTACAGCGTATCATCTCCAAGGTTCGACGGCGCCAGTAAACGGTCGAGCGCCGCCTCAGCATCGAACAGCGCCTCGGCTGGAATACGGAAAGCGCGATGATGGAAGTTGCCAGCGGCGTCGGGCTGATACAGAGGGCGGTAATAATCCGGCCGTATCAGCAAATCCCGAATGCCAGCCAGCAGCGCCGCAATATCGTCCTCGGTGGTGTACAGGCCGAGACTGGCTCGCACCATGCCCTGCCAAGGCTTGAGCAGGGCTACCGCATTCTCGGCGTCGGGGTCAATATCCAGCGCCCACAGCTCCGGTTTCAACAGTTCCCGGACATAGGGATGCGCGCAGAAACAGCCGTTGCGCACCGCTACGTTGTGGTAATCGTTCAAGACGGCGGCGACCAGCCCGTGTTCCAGTCCCACCAAGTTGAACGAGACCACACCCAAGCGTGGCGTGCGGTCAGGATCGGGATCGCCGTAAATCCGCACGCCGGGGATGGCCGACAATTCAGCCAGCAAGCGCCGCAGCAGCGCCTGTTCGGCGGCGTGAATCCGCGTCATGCCGATTCGTTGCAGTACATTCAGCGCCGCGCCGAGCTGAACGGCGCCGATGATATTGGGCGTACCGGCCTCTTCACGGTCTGGAAACCGGGAGGTGATCTGGTAACTGCTCAGGCTGACATCGTCGACCATGCCACCGCCCAGTTCATCGGGATCGCTACCCTCCAGCAACGTCCGCCGCACCACCGCTACCCCTGGCGACCCCGGCGCGTACAGCTTGTGGCCGGAGAACACCACCGCATCCAGTTCCCGCTCCGGCGCACCAGTGTCACTGAGCCTTAGAGGGGCATGGGCCAGATACTGGGAAGCATCCACCACCACCCAGGCGCCGTGAGCATGGGCCAGTTCAGCGATGTCATGGACCGGATTGACGATGCCAGTGACGTTGCTGGCCGCCGATATCGCAATGTAATTGACTTGGCTAACATGCTGTTCCAGCAACCGTTCCAGCGCCGCCAAATCCACTGCACCCAAAGTTGGCGCCGCGCCGGTGAGCGGAATATGGAGCACTCGACCCGTATGTTTCCGGTGGGGCAAATCATTGGCGTGATGCTCCATGAGTGATACCAGCACCACACCCCGTTCTGGTCGGCGCAACGCCAAAAACCGCGCCAAGCGGTTGAGATGGGCCGTGCAGCCACTGCCGGCAAAAAAAGCTGCGTGACGGCAGGGATTGGCCTGAACGAACTTCAGAACCTGGCCGTGCGCCCAGTCATAGGCATGGCTGGCGATCCGTGCGGAAAAATGCAGCTCGCTGTGGGTGTTGGCGTAGTGGTGGAGCAGTTCGTCCGCAACGGCGCGGGCGCAACTTAACGCCAGCGTCGAAGCGGCCGAGTCCAGGTAGTGGCGGCGGGTTATCCGTCCGTCCGCCAGAGGATAGCGAGTGGCAAGACCGAGGAACGTGGGGTGTAACACAGTGGAAAGAAATAGATCGCGCACAAAACAATCCCGTTGAATCGCTCGGCCACGCCATTCACGATCCTGAACAACATAAAATTACATCTGTCCATCAGAATACATGGCAACCCAGTGGCGTCAGCATTTGTGCACACTCAACGCTGCTCAATCGGGACGTAATTGGAAAGCGTGCAGCCGGTGTAAATTTGCCGTGGCCGGGAGATGCGGGATTTGGGATTGTCGTGAATTTCCTTCCAGTTGGCGATCCAGCCTGGCATCCGGCCCATGGCGAACATCACCGTAAACATGTTTACCGGAATACCCATCGCGCGCAGGATGATGCCGCTGTAGAAATCCACATTGGGATACAGCTTGCGCTCAACGAAGTAGTCGTCATTCAGCGCCACGCCTTCCAATTCGAGGGCGATGTCCAGCAGTGGATCACTGACGTTCAGTTTCGCCAGCATTTTATCAGCCGCCGCCTTGAGGATCTTCGAGCGTGGATCGAAGTTCTTATAGACCCGGTGGCCGAAGCCCATCAGCCGCAGCCTGGTATCCTTCATCTTCACCCGTTGGACGTATTCGGACACGTTCATGCCGGACTGGCGGATGAATTCCAGCATCTCGATCACCGCCACGTTGGCGCCGCCGTGCAGCGGTCCCCACAACGCACAAACGCCCGCCGCGCAACTGGCGAACATGTTGGCTTGGCTGGAGGCGACCATTCGCACCGTGCTGGTCGAGCAGTTCTGCTCGTGATCGGCGTGCAGGATCAGGAACAGATTCAACGCGCGCGCGACTTCCGGCGTCGGCACGTATTCCCGATAAGGGATCGAGAACATCATGTGCAGGAAGTTTTCGCAGTAGTGGTATTCAGGATGCGGGTAATCCATCGGTTGGCCGACCGACATCTTGTAACTGGCCGCCGCGATGGTGCGCACCTTGGAAATCAGCCGGGCAGCGGCGCTTTCCAGGGTGTGCTCATCCTCGATCTGCATCATTTCCGGCTCATAGCAACTGACGGCGTTGATCATGGCCGAGAGAATCGCCATCGGCGGGGCGTTGGGCGGGAACCCCTGGAAATGGTTGCGCAGGCTCTCGTGCATCATTTCATGCTGGGTCAGCAGGGCGCTGAAATGATCCAGTTCGGCCTGGGTGGGGAGCCGGCCCCAGATCACCAGCCAGGCGGTTTCCACGAAAGTACTGTGTTCAGCCAGTTGCTCGATGGGAATACCGCGATAGCGCAGGATACCCTTGTCGCCGTCAATGTAGGTGATGGCGGACGTGCAAGAGCCGGTGTTGCCATACCCGTCGTCCAGGGTGATATAGCCGGTGCGGTCGCGCAACGCACTGATGTCGACCGCCAGTTCGCGTTCAGTTCCCTCGACAGTAGGGAATTCGTAGGACTGACCGTCCAGTTCGATACGGCAGGTTTGGCTCATGGCTTGGGCTCCATTGGCGTGTGTGGGGATAAGGTAGATTGGTTTTGATGTGGGCATCCCGTTAAGTTCTGATTATAACCCGGCAGATCGGGTTGAATACTGCGCGCCTAACCAGCTTTGGCGGCCGCGCGCCGATGCCGCCAGTACTCCACCACCCCCGGCATCAGCGACAGGATGATGATAGCCAGGATGACCAGGCTGAAATTCTGTTTGACAAACGGCAGATTACCAAAGAAATAACCACCATACAGGAAGGAGGCGGTCCAGGCGATAGCACCGGTTACGTTGTAGAACAGAAAGTGCCGGTAGGTCATGCGGCCGGCGCCGGCTACGAACGGGGCGAAGGTGCGAATAATCGGTACAAAGCGGGCGATGACAATGGTCTTGCCACCATGGCGCTCGAAAAACGCATGGGTACGATCCAGATATTCCTGTTTGAGCACCCGGGCGTCGGAGCTGAACACCTTCTCGCCGAAATAGTGGCCGGCGGCGTAATTGACTGTATCGCCAAGGATAGCGGCGACAGTCAGTAACAAGAACAGAGCATGGATGTTCAGTGATCCCACTGCGGCCAGGGCACCGGACGCGAACAGCAGCGAATCACCGGGAAGGAACGGGGTGACTACCAGTCCGGTTTCACAAAAAACGATCAGAAACAGGATGCCGTAGAGCCAGTGGCCGAACTGGCCGGCCAGTTCGGCCAGGTGGCGGTCGAGGTGCAGGAAGAAGGAGAACAGGTCGGAAAGGAGTTCCATGGAAAAAACCGATCATTTAAAGGTGGCGGTTAGCAGAAAAATGGCCAATAATTTCCTAGCGAGTCGGTAGGAAATCAACGGCGTCCTTCAGTCGGCGCAGTTGCACCAAAGCTCCATATCCACCGGCTGGACGGGAAGATAGCCGCCGCGCCGCAACGCCGCTTCAGCTTCGGGTGGCCAGCGCAGCAACTCCACTTCCCAGGGAGCCAGGGAGGCGCCGGCTGCGTCCAGCAGGACCGGCGAATCGTCCGCTTGTACGCTCAGGCGCAAGCTATGGATTGTTTTGCCATCGCTGGCGAAAATCAGGGTTGGGTCGGAATTGGCGGGTAGCATCGGGCCTCTGGCGGGCGTAGTCGTACCGGGCGTTACTATAACCGGAATGGAGGATAGATACCGTGTTGGCCAACAAACCGAACAATTTTGTGGCGCGCGGCTGGCTTGAGTTGCTGGTCGCGGTGGGCTTGGGCGCCGGACTGGCGCCCGCTCTGGCGGAGGCGGCGTGGAACGCCGTTGTGCGGCCCGATCCCGTCACCCGGCAATCCCGTTGTCTGCTGGTCAGCGATGCGGTGATCACCACCGACGGCTACGATGCCACGCCAGTCTTTCTGGTGGTGGATGGCGCGAACTTGCGGGTGATCACTGAATCCGAGCTGGATGACTCCTTTAACGATCTGCGGCTGGAAGTGGATACGGAGCCGCTGATCCAGGGCAGCCAGATCATCCATAAAAAGATGGTTCTGGTCTTCGACCGGGATGTGCCCCGGCTGATCGAGCGCTTCCGAGTGGGCAAACAAGTGGCCGTGCATTTGCGGTTCTGGCCGACCTGGCCGGCGACTCAATCTTTCTCCGTGCGGTTCAGCCTGGCCGGATTCAGCCGAGCGCACGACCGTTTCACCGAGGGTTGCCAGCCCACCGGCTGAACCCGATTGTCATCCTTGGAGTTTTCAGGAGGTTGCCCATGGGTTTGCGCATGAAATTCAACCTGGTTCTCCTGCTGGCTTTCGTAGTCGGCCTGGCGCTGGCGGCGTACTTGTCTGACCGCATTCTGAAGGATAACGCTCGCGAGGAAGTGATTCAGAACGCGCGCATCATGCTTGAGAGCGCGCTGGGCGCCCGCGCCTACACCGCCGAACAGATCAAGCCGCTGTTGACCTTGCAGATGAAACGACAATTTTTACCACAAACGGTTTCGGCCTACGCGGCAGGGCAGAGCTTCAAGGCGCTGCGAACCCAGTTTCCCGAATACACGTACAAGGAGGCGGCGCTCAATCCCACCAACCCCAACGACCGGGCTACCGACTGGGAAACAGACATCATCCACGAATTTCGCAATAACCCCGAGCGCACGGAACTGATCATCGAGCGAGATACCCCGACCGGGCGGATGCTCAATCTGGCGCGGCCGCTGGGCATCTACGACGAAGGTTGTCTCACCTGCCACGGCAAGGTCGAGGACGCTCCTAAAACCATGACGGACATCTACGGCGTCAACAACGGCTTTGGCTGGAAGCTGAATGAAATTATCGGCGCCCAGGTCGTCACGGTACCGATGTCAGTACCCCTGGAGCGGGCGCAACAGACCTTCACTACGTTTCTGATCCTGCTGGGTGGCGTCTTCGCGCTGTTGCTGGCGCTGCTCAATATCCTGCTGCATTTTGTGGTGATTCGGCCGGTGACACGGATGGCCGTTATCGCTAACGAGGTCAGCATGGGCAAGCCGGATGTACCCGAATACGTGCGGCCGGGTAAGGATGAAATTTCGTCTTTGTCGCAATCATTCAACCGGATGCGGTTGAGCCTGGAAAACGCCATGAAGATGCTGGGCGAGTAAGGGAGAGGAGATGAGCGCTAGCGGCGAGACCAGCGTCACCCTGCCACCACGCATCGGCCGTTACCGCGTCACTGGCCTGCTGGGCCGCGGTGCGATGGGGGTGGTCTATCTGGGGTACGATGCTGCGATTGATCGCCCGGTTGCGATCAAAACCATCCACCGCCGCCTGTTGCAGGGCGAGGAAGGGGTGGAATGGCTGGCCCGGTTCCGTCGGGAAGTGCGGGCTGCTGGCCGTTGCTTGCACCCTAACATCGTTACGGTGTTCGAATACGGTGAGGAAGAAAACGCGCCCTATATCGTCATGGAATACGTGCAAGGCCGGGAATTGCGCGATTACCTGAAGGAACGCAAGCCGTTGCCGCTGGCCAACGCCGTGGCGGTGGTTATCCAGGTGCTGCGCGCGCTCGGCCATGCGCACGCTTCCGGTGTGGTGCACCGCGACATCAAGCCCGGCAACATCATCCTGCTGGCAGATGGTCAGGTTAAAGTAACTGATTTCGGCATCGCCCGGCTGGAAACCGGCATCGGGTTGACTCAGAACGGGATGCTGGTGGGCACCCCCAGTTACATGGCGCCTGAGCAGTTTCGGGGTGAGAACACCGACCAGCGCACTGACCTTTACGCCGCCGCCATGGTGTTTTTCGAACTGCTGACGGGTGTGCGACCCTTTGACGGGCGCGGCGCCAGCGAATTGATGTATCAAGTGTTGAATGAACCGCCGCGCCGGGCCACGGCGTTGAATCCCCGGCTACCGCTGGAGCTGGACGCCGTGCTGGAGCGGGCGCTGGCCAAGGCGCCGCAGGATCGGTTCCAGGAGGCCAAGGCGTTCATCGCGGCGCTGGAAGGGTTGAAGCTGGTGGAACGCGAGGCGGGCGCGGATGCTTCGACCGTGATTCAGCCCGCGCCGCTTCAGGCGCCCGCGCCACCCCCTCCCAATATGCCGCCAGGTTGGGATCCGGTTTTGTTGACGCAGGCCGAACGGTGGTTGGTCGAAGTCCTGGGACCGATGGCGAAGATACTGGTGCGCCGGACCGCGCTCCAGGTCGGCAGCCCGGTGGAACTGGTTCAGCAATTGATGGCGACGATCCCTGGCGAGCAGGATCGCCTGCTGTTTGGGCGACGGATGCGGGCGGCGCTGGGCGGCGCCATGACCGGCTTGGGGGCGGTGACCAGCGCTTCGGTGATGAGCAGTCAGATGAGCGGGTCGCTGGGATCGTTCGAGCAGACTGCGCTGGAGACCGCCCGGCGGGATTTGGCGGTTTACCTTGGCCCCATCGCCAAGGTTTTGGTCAAGCAGACTGCCGGCAAGGTCCAGACGATCCAGGAGCTGTATCAGCGTTTGGCGGAGCATATTCCCACGGCCCCGGATCGGGCGGCTTTTCTCAAGCGCGTGCCGAAGGAAAACCTTGTCTAAGGGCATTGCTTACCAGTTAAGCCAACCCTGACAACCGCTTCTAAAGACCAAGCTTAATCCGCTCATCGGCTCAGCCGGTATCGCGTGTACGCTCCTGAACGGTCGGGAGTGCGCCATCTCGCCTCACTTCGGCGAATCTTCCCGATTTTCGCATCCGGCCTGAACGGCGAATTACGGTAGACTGTCAACTCAATCAGTCCCGTAGACGACGGGAGAACCGTCCCGTGGAAAACAATCAATCCATCATCTTTCGCAGCGGCCTGACCATGGGCGGCATCGTGCTGCTGGCGCTGCTGAGCATGATCAGCTCGGTGTTCATCGCCGAATCCAGCAAGGGCGACGCCGCCGCGATCAACCTGGCGGGTTCGCTGCGCATGCAGTCCTATCGCATCGCGACCCGCCTGCAAAATCCCGTCGGCGACGCGGCCAGCCACATCGAGGCGGTCGCCCGGGAAATTGGCGAATTCGAGCGCCGGTTCGAGCGGCTCTGGCAGACCGGCGCCATCGCCGCCGCCGCCGGCGACCGTCGCAACCAGGCGCTCAACACCATTCAGACCTTCTGGCGCGAGACCCTGAAACCGATCCTGAAAGCTTCCGCTACCGGTCATCTCTCTTCCGCCGCCTACCTGAGCCAAGTAGACGACTTCGTCGCCAAGCTGGACGCCTTCGTCAAACTGCTGGAGCAGGATAGCGAGGCCAAAATCCTGTTGTTGCGGCTGGTGCAGGGCATCGCGTTGTTCATGACCCTGGTGCTGATCTTCGCCGCCATGTACCAGTTGCACACGGGTGTGGTGGCGCCGCTGCGCGAACTGGTGGAGCTGGCGCGCAAGGCGCGCGGCGGCGATCTGTCAGTGCGCGCCAGCCACGTCGGCAACGACGAACTGGGGGTGCTGGGTCACGCCTTCAATTTGATGACGGCTGACCTGTCGGCGATGTATGCCGATCTGGAAGCGCGGGTCGAACAGCAGACCCAGGCGCTGCGCCTCAGCAACCGCTCGCTGGAGCTGCTGTACCGCACCGCCCAGCGGCTCGGCGAGTCGGTCCCCGATGAAGCGACCTACCGGGCGCTGCTGGCGGAAATCGAAAAGCTGACCGGCATGGGTTCGGTTACGCTCTGCCTAATGCAGCCTGCCGCCCGTCAGGCCAGCCAGGTCTTCTCGGCCCGCCCAAGTCCGACGGCGGTTCCATCATTTTGCACGCGGCCGAACTGCGACGTTTGTTTGATGGATGGCGCCACCCATCCGCTCGATGCGGACAACGACACCTTTTCGATCCCGGTCAAGGACCAGGACCAGCAGTTCGGCGTGCTGATCGTTCGCAATCCCGGTTTGGAATCGGCCGCCGCCTGGCAACTGCCCCTGTTGGAAGCGGTGGCGCTCAATATTGCTGCCGCGCTGCGGGCTAACGAACAGACCGAGCATCGCCGGCGGCTGGCGCTGCTGGAGGAGCGCAACGCTATCGCCCGCGAGCTGCACGATTCCCTGGCGCAATCGCTGTCTTATCTGAAGATCCAGATCAGCCGCCTGCAAACCTTGCTCGGTGGCGCGGAGCCGACCCCCGAAGTGCGCGACACCGTCGCCGAACTGCGTGAGGGCCTGAGCAGCGCCTACCGCCAGTTGCGGGAACTGCTCACTACCTTCCGCCTGAAGATGGAGCATCCGCGACTGGAGGACAGCCTGCGCGATACGGTCGAGGAGTTTGGCAAGCGTGGCCGGCTGCCTGTTGAACTGGACTGCGCCGGCTGGCAGTGCGCGCTCAGTCCCAACGAGCAGATTCACGTCATGCAGATCGTGCGGGAAGCCCTGAACAACGCGGTGCAGCACGCCCGAGCCAGTCGGATCGTAGTTCAGTTGCGCGGCGCGCGTGGCGGCGAGGCGATCATCGGCGTCAGCGACGATGGCGTCGGTTTGCCAGCCAAGCCCGAACGCGAGAACCATTTCGGCCTTAATATCATGCGCGAACGGGCGCGGCGTCTGGGTGGTGCGCTGGAGCTGCAAGCCCGGACCGGCGGTGGTCTGCTGGTGCGGCTACGATTTGTTCCGACCAACCAACAGGGGTTGGCGGCTGAGATCGAGTACGAGGCGAGTCATGCTTGACGACGTTCAGACGGTGTTGGTTATTGATGATCATCCATTGATGCGCAAGGGGATTTTGCAACTCATCGCTCTCGAGGACTCCCTGCGCGTCGTCGGCGAGGCCGGCGATGGCCGCCAGGGACTGGAACTGGCTCGCCGACTCCAGCCCGATTTGATTCTATTGGACCTGAATATGCGCGGTTTGAGCGGGCTGGACACACTGAAAGCGCTCAAGGCCGCCGATTCGGACGCCCGGGTGATCATCCTCACCGTTTCCGATCACGAGGACGACGTAGTCGCGGCGCTGCGCGCCGGCGCCGACGGCTATCTGCTCAAGGACATGGAGCCCGAGGAGGTGCTTGACAGCCTCAAAGCCGCGGCGCAAGGCCGGATGGCGCTTGGCGAGCGGGTTGCCGAGATCCTGGCTGACGCTCTGCGCCGTGAAAACCAGCCCAAACCGGTGGACAGCGTCAGACTCACCGAGCGGGAACGAGAGATTCTTGCGCTAATCGCCGTGGGCCACAGCAACAAGCTGATCGCCCGCGAGTTGAAAATCACCGAGGGCACTGTGAAGGTTCATGTTAAACATTTGTTACACAAACTGGATTTGGCGTCGCGGGTCGAGGCAGCGATCTGGGCGGTCAGAAGCGGTTTTCGTAAATAATGAAGAACAAATAGTTTTTAAAGGTTACAAACCTGCGAATGGAAGACCGTGAAAATTTACTAGGTATTCCGAGATACCACTAAAGAGTTACCAGAATCGAACCACAACACCTGAAAATCGAAGTTTTATTTATAATAAAATAATATAAATCATAAACTTGAATAAAAATAACTGAATACCTCCAAAGTAGTATATTTTCATTGCGGACCTCCCAAAAGTGACTGATAAACCTTGATAAATATCAAGGTTTAAGCCTTTGGTATGCGTAATATCGCACTCGCAGCATTTTCGCGAGGTCCGCCATGGCTACGCTTCAAAAAAAACAAATTTCTGTTCTAACAATGAACACCATGGCCTTCGCGGTGAATTTCGCCGTGTGGGTCATGTTTTCCGTGATTGGGATCAAGATCAAGGCCGAACTGAATCTCAATGAAACCGAGTTCGGCCTGCTGGTGGCTACCCCGATCCTGACCGGTTCGCTGGTGCGCCTGCCGCTGGGCATTCTCACCGACCGCTACGGCGGGCGGATCGTGTTCTTCATTCAGATGCTGCTGGTGTCGATTCCGACCTGGCTGGTCACCTACGCCACCGAGTACTGGCAATACCTGGTGCTGGGGCTGTTCGTCGGGCTGGCCGGCGGTTCGTTCGCGGTCGGCATCGCCTACACTTCGGCCTGGTTCAGCAAGGAGCGGCAGGGCACGGCGATGGGCATTTTCGGCGCCGGCAACGCCGGTTCCTCGCTGACCAAGTTCATCGCCCCCATGATCATTGCCGCCACCGGCGCCTGGCAGATGGTGCCCAGGGTTTACGCCGTCGCCATGGTGGTCATGGCCGTGCTGTTCTGGTTCTTCACCTACACCGACCCGCTGCACGAAAAGGGCGCACAGGAGAATCGGCCCCGCCCGTCCCTGGGCCAGCAGCTCATGCCGCTGGTTGATCCCCGGGTGTGGCGCTTTGGCCTGGCTTACGCCTTCGTGTTCGGCGGTTTCGTGGCGCTGGCGCTGTGGCTGCCCAAGTACTACGTCGGCGAATACGGCCTGCCGCTGGCCACCGCCGCGTTCCTGACCATCTTCTTCGACTTGCCTTCCGGCGCGATCCGCGCCCTGGGCGGCTGGGCTTCGGACAAGTGGGGCGGCAACACCGTCACCTGGTGGGTGCTGTGGATCAGCCTGATTAGCCTGTTCCTGCTCAGCTATCCGCCGACCACCCTGGTCGTTCACGGCATCAAGGGCGAAGTCTCGGTCAATCTGGCCGTGGGCATCGTCCTGTTCACGGTGCTGGTGTTCGTCGTCGGCATGGCGCAGGGCTTCGGCAAGGCCAGCGTCTATCGCAGCCTGGCCGATCATTATCCCACCCAGATGGGCGTGGTCGGCGGCATCGTTGGCCTCATCGGCGGCCTGGGCGGCTTCGTCCTGCCGATCATGTTCGGCGTCGCCGCCGACGCCATCGGCGTGCGCAGCAGTTGCTTCATGCTGATGTTCCTGCTGGTGGTGGTCACCATGCTCTGGACCTGGGTGGCCGAGAAGAACGAGCGCGAAGACATTCTGGACCGCCACGCCGACGTTCGCGCCGAACTGGCGGGCGCCGAACTGGCCGACCGGGTGCATCGTCGCCGGCATTTGCTGGTGGACTGGCGGCCGGACGACGAGGGCTTCTGGCAACAGATGGGCCGGCGCGTCGCCAACCGCAACCTGTGGCTGTCCATGCCTGCCCTGCTGCTGGCCTTCGCGGTCTGGGTGGTGTGGAGCGTGATCGTGGTCAAGCTGCCCAAGGTCGGTTTCCAGTTCACCCCGAACCAGTTGTTCTGGCTGGCGGCGCTGCCGGGCCTGTCCGGCGCGTTGTTCCGGGCGCTGTACTCCTTCGTGGTGCCGATCTTCGGCGGGCGCAACTGGACCGTGTTCAGCACCGCCCTGTTGCTGCTGCCGACGTTGTGGATCGGTGTCGCGGTGCAGGACGTCAACACCAACTACGCGGTGTTCGTGGTGATTGCCCTGCTGTGCGGCCTGGGCGCGGGCAACTTCTCCTCCAGCATGGCCAACATCAGCTTCTTCTACCCGCAGCGGATGCAAGGCACCGCGCTGGGCCTGAATGCCGGCGTCGGCAACCTCGGCGTCGGGCTGGCGCAGTTGATCACCCCGATTGCGATTTATGGCGGGGCGTTGTTGATTCTGGGCGGCAGCGCCCAGAATCTGACCGATGACAGCGGCGCGACCACGCAAATCTGGTTGCAGAACGCCGGCTTCATCTGGGTGCCGTTCATCGTCGCCGCCGCCGTCGCCGCTTACTTCGGCATGGATAACATCGCCACGGTCAAGGCCGGTTTCGCCGAGCAGGTGGCGATTTTCCGGCACAAGCATCAGTGGTTGATGAGCTGGCTCTACACCGGCACTTTCGGCTCGTTCATCGGCCTGGCCGCCAGTTTCCCGATGCTGGTCAACACCGAGTTTCCGACGGTGGACGCCTTCAAGTTCGCCTTCATCGGCCCGCTGCTGGCGGCGCTGGTGCGGCCCATCGGCGGCTGGTTGGCCGACCGGCAGGGCGGCGCGGCGATCACCTTCTGGAGCTTCGTGGTCATGGCGGTGGCTCCGCTGGGCGCCCTGCTGTTCCTGCCCGGCGCGGAGGGCGGCGGCAGCGTGGTGGGGTTCGTGCTGATGTTCCTGGTCCTGTTCCTGGGCGCGGGCATCGGCAATGGCTCCACCTTCCGCATGATCCCGACCATCTTCCGCACCTTGCGCGAGCGGGAAGCGGCTGGCCAGGACGAGGCGGCGCAGGAGCAGGCGCGGCGCATGGGAATCACCGAGGCCGCCGCGACGCTGGGCTTCAGTTCGGCGGTCGCCGCGTTCGGCGGGTTCTTCATCCCCATCGCCTACGGCACGTCCATCGGGCTGACCGGCGGGTTCCAGAGCGCGCTGATTTTCTTCAGCCTGTTCTATCTGAGTTGCCTGTGGATCACCTGGAAATGGTATTCGCGCAAGGAAGCCGAGGTGCCTTGCTGAGAAATCCCCCCAACCCCCCTTTGGAAAAGGGGGGTGGCGAAGCCGGGGGGATTTACCGAATCCAATAAATTTCTTTTCCGCGACTGGAGCACGAAAACGATATGTCCGAACACAACCCCCGCACCTGGTTGAGTACCTGGACTCCGGAAGACCCGGCGTTCTGGGAAACCACCGGCAAGCCGCTGGCCTGGAAGACACTGACCATCACCACCTTGAACCTGATGATGGCGTTCATCGTCTGGTTCGTGGTTAGCGCCCTGGTGGTGCGCCTGCCCAACATCGGCTTCAAACTGACGCCGAACCAGTTGTTCTGGCTGGCGGCGATGCCGGGGCTGGCCGCCGGTATTCTGCGCGCCATTCACACCTTCCTGGTTCCGCTGTACGGCACCCGCCACGTGGTGACCTTCTCGACCCTGTCGCTGCTGATTCCGGCGCTGGGCTGGTTCTACGCGATTCAGGACCCGACTACGCCTTATTGGGTACTGCTTTTGCTGTCTTTCCTGGCCGGCTTGGGCGGCGGTAATTTCTCGTCATTCATGCCCTCGACCAGCTTGTTTTTCCCGAAGCGGCTCCAGGGTACGGCGCTGGCGATTCAGGCCGGCATCGGCAATTTCGGGGTTAGCGTGGTGCAGTTCGTGACGCCGTGGATCATCGGTTTCGCCCTGTTCGGTACGCTGGCCGGCGCGTCTCAAACCTTTATTCCTTCCGTGCCGGGCGCCGCTACCAAGCCGATGTGGTTGCAAAACGCGGCGTTGATCTACGTGCCGTTCATCGTGGTGTTCGCCATCGCGGCCTGGTTCATGCTGAAGTCGGTGCCGGTGCGAGCCAATTTCCGGGAACAACTCGACATCTTCCACCCCAGCAACATCCACGGGTTTTGGATGACCTCGCTGTACATCATGACCTTCGGTTCGTTCTCCGGCTTTGCCGCCACCTTCCCGTTGATGATCAAACAACTTTACACTGGTCTACCCGGTGGCCCCGATCCGCTGACCTACGCCTTCCTCGGCCCGCTGGTCGGCGCCGCCGCCCGCGTCATCGCCGGCCCGATCTCTGACAAGCTGGGCGGAGCCATTGTCACGCACTGGTCGGGCATCGGTCTGTTGGCCTGCACCATCGGCGTGACTTTCTACACCCATCCGGATCCGACGACTGGAATGGAGCAGTTCTCGCTGTTCGTTGGAATGATGCTGGGCGTGTTCTTCTTCAGCGGGTTCGGCAACGCCAGCACCTTCAAGCAGATGCCAATGATCTTCGAGCCGCGCCAGGCCGGCGGCATCATCGGCTGGACGGCGGCGATGGCTTCGTTCGGCCCCTTCATCTTCGGGATGCTGATCGGCTGGTCGTTCGCTTCGACCGGCTCGCCCAACGCCTTCTTCTACGGTGCGGCAGTGTTTTATCTGTTCAACATCGCCATCAACTGGTGGTACTACGCCCGTAAAGGGGCGGAGAAACCGTGCTGATTATTTCTCCCCTCTCCCTGTGGGAGAGGGGTAGGGGTGAGGGCGCGCGTTACCCCCTCACCCTAACCCTCTCCCCCAAAGGGGCGAGGGAACCCTTGAAGCGAGGTCAATTGCTATGAGTCATTTTCTCGACCGGCTGAATTTCCTAAAGAAAGTCACCGACACTTTTTCCGGCGATCACGGCATCGTCACCCAAGAGGATCGCGGCTGGGAAGACGCCTACCGCGCCCGCTGGCAGCACGACAAGATCGTGCGCTCCACCCACGGCGTGAACTGCACCGGCTCCTGTAGCTGGAAGATTTACGTCAAGAACGGGCTGGTCACCTGGGAAACCCAGCAGACCGACTACCCCCGCACCCGCGACGATCTGCCCAACCACGAGCCGCGTGGTTGTCAGCGCGGAGCGTCCTATAGCTGGTACCTGTACAGCGCCAACCGGGTGAAATACCCGATGGTGCGCGGGCGGTTGCTCAAGCTGTGGCGCGAGGCGCTGGCGCAGAAGAAAGACCCGGTGGACGCCTGGGCCTCCATCGTCGAGGACCCGGCCAAGGCGAACGAATACAAGACCAAGCGCGGGCTGGGCGGCTTCGTCCGCTCGACGTGGGAGGAAGTGAACCCGCTGATCGCCGCCGCCAACGTCTACACCGCCAAGAAATACGGCCCGGATCGCATCTACGGCTTCTCGCCGATCCCGGCGATGTCCATGATTTCCTACGCCGCCGGTTCCCGTTACCTGTCGCTGATCGGCGGCGCGTGCGGTTCGTTCTATGACTGGTACTGCGACCTGCCGCCGGCCAGCCCGATGATCTGGGGCGAACAGACCGACGTGCCGGAATCGGCCGACTGGTACAACTCCACCTTCCTGATGATGTGGGGCTCCAACGTCCCGCAGACCCGCACCCCCGACGCCCACTTCATGACCGAAGTGCGCTACAAGGGCACCAAGACGGTCGTGGTTTGCCCGGACTACTCGGAAGCCTCCAAGTTCGCCGACATCTGGCTGCATCCCAAGCAGGGCACCGATGCCGCCGTCGCCATGGCGATGGGCCACGTCATCCTGCGCGAGTTCCATCTCGACGGGAAGTCGGAGTACTTCAATAAATACGTGCGCGAAACCACCGATTTCCCGTATCTGGTGCTGCTCGACCCGCGCGCGGACGGCAGCTATGTCAACGGCCGCTTCCTGCGCGCCGCCGACCTGAGCGGCAGCGCCGGTCAGGCCAACAATCCCGAATGGAAGATGCTGGCCTTCGACGAGAAGAGCGGCAACCTGATCGTGCCCAACGGCTCCATCGGCTTCCGCTGGGGCGAGAAGGACGGCATGGTCGGCAAGTGGAATCTGGAGCCGAAGGAATCCCTGACCGGCGCCGAAACCCAGTTGCGGCTGTCGGTGAACGAGATCAAGGACGAAGTGGTTCCGGTCGCGTTCCCGTATTTCGGCTCGACCCAGCACCCGCACTTCGCCTGCACCAGCCACAGCGAAATTCAGGTGCGCAACGTGCCGGCCAAGAAGGTCAAGCTGGCCAACGGTTCCGAGGCGCTGGTCGCTACGGTGTACGACCTGACCCTGGCCCAGTACGGCCTCGACCGGGGTCTGGGCGGCGGCAATGTCGCCAAGACCTACGACGACGACGTGCCCTACACCCCGGCCTGGCAGGAGAAGATTACCGGCGTGCCGCGCGACCAGATCATCACCGTCGCCCGCCAGTTCGCCGAGAACGCCGACAAGACCCACGGCAAGTCCATGATCATCATCGGCGCGGCGATGAACCACTGGTATCACATGGACATGAATTACCGGGGCGTCATCAACATGCTGATGATGTGCGGCTGCGTCGGCCAGAGCGGCGGCGGCTGGTCGCACTACGTCGGCCAGGAGAAGCTGCGCCCGCAGACCGGCTGGACCGCGCTGGCGTTCGCGCTGGACTGGCACCGCCCGCCCCGGCACATGAACTCCACCTCGTTCTGGTACATCCACAGCAGCCAGTGGCGGCACGAGAAGGTCACGATGACCGAGATTCTCTCGCCGCTCGTCGACCCGAAGCAGTGGCAGGGCACGCAGATTGACTACAACGTGCGCGCCGCCCGCATGGGCTGGCTGCCGACCGCGCCGCATTTCGACGCCAATCCGCTGGACCTGGTCAAGGCCGCCGAGGCCGCTGGTCAGGCGCCGGCCGCGTATCTGGCCGAGAACCTCAAGGCTGGCAAGGTCAACTTTGCCTTCGACGACCCGGACAATCCGGTCAACTTCCCGCGCAATCTGTTCGTCTGGCGCTCCAACCTGCTCGGCTCCTCCGGCAAGGGCCACGAATACTTCCTCAAGTACCTGCTGGGCACGACCCACGGCGTGCAGGGCAAGGATCTGGGCGAGGAGGGTGGCGAGAAGCCGCTGGAAGTGAAGTGGCGCGACGCCACTCACGGCAAGCTCGACCTGCTGGTGACCCTGGACTTCCGCATGTCCACCACCTGCATGTATTCGGACATCGTGCTGCCAACCGCCACCTGGTACGAGAAGAACGACCTCAACACCAGCGACATGCACCCGTTCATCCATCCGCTGAGCGCGGCGGTGGACCCGGCCTGGGAAGCGCGGTCCGACTGGGAAATCTTCAAGGGCATCGCCAAGGCGTTCTCGGAGACCTGCCCCGGCCATCTCGGCGTGGAGAAGGACATCATCGCCCTGCCGACCCATCACGACACGCCGAGCGAACTGGCCATGGCGGACGTGAAGGACTGGAAGAAGGGCGAATGTGACCTGATTCCCGGCAAGACCGCGCCCAGCCTGATCGTGGTCGAGCGCGACTATCCCAACACTTACAAGAAGTTCACCTCGGTCGGGCCGCTGCTGGACACGCTCGGCAACGGCGGCAAGGGCATCAGTTGGAACACCGAGCACGAGGTCGAAGCGCTGGCGACGCTGAATTACACCGTGCTGGAAGAGGGCGTTTCCAAGGGCCGGCCGCGCATCGAGAGCGACATCGACGCCGCCGAAATGGTCATGATGCTGGCCCCGGAAACCAACGGCCATGTCGCGGTGAAAGCCTGGGCGGCGCTCGGCAAGATCACCGGCCGCGACCATACCCATCTCGCCCTGCCCAAGGAGCACGAGAAGATCCGTTACCGCGACATTCAGGCGCAGCCGCGCAAGATCATCTCCTCGCCGACCTGGTCCGGGCTGGAAGACGAGAAGGTCTCGTACAACGCCGGCTACACCAACGTCCACGAGTTGATCCCGTGGCGCACCGTGACCGGCCGCCAGCAGTTCTATCAGGATCACCTGTGGATGCTGGGCTTCGGCGAAGCGATGTGCACCTATCGGCCGCCGGTGGACATGAAGACGGTCGAGCCGATCATCGGCAAGAAGCCGAACGGCAACAAGGAAGTGGTGCTGAACTTCATCACCCCGCACCAGAAGTGGGGCATTCACAGCACCTACACCGACAACCTGATCATGCTGACCCTGTCGCGCGGCGGGCCGATCATCTGGATTTCCGAGGTGGACGCCAAGAAGGTCGGCATCGAGGACAACGACTGGATCGAGGCGTACAACGTCAACGGTTCCATCGCGGCCCGCGCCGTGGTCAGCCAGCGGGTGCCGGAAGGCATGTCGCTGATGTATCACGCCCAGGAGAAGATCGTGAACACCCCCGGTTCCGAAACCACCGGCACCCGGGGCGGCATTCACAATTCGGTGACCCGCACCGTGCTGAAGCCCACCCACATGATCGGCAGTTACGGTCAGCAGAGTTACGGCTTCAACTACTACGGCACCGTCGGCGCCAACCGCGACGAATTCATCATCGTCCGCAAGATGGCCAAGATCGACTGGATGGATGGCGAACCGTCCACTGAAGTTTCGCCCCAGCCTGCAACCACCACCACCGTGGAGGCGCATTAATCATGAAAGTACGCGCGCAAATCGCCATGGTCCTGAACCTGGACAAGTGCATTGGCTGTCACACCTGTTCGGTGACCTGCAAAAACGTTTGGACCTCGCGGGACGGGGTGGAATACGCCTGGTTCAACAACGTCGAGACCAAGCCCGGCATCGGCTATCCCAAGGAGTGGGAGAATCAGGATAAGTGGAACGGCGGCTGGAAGCGGCGCAAGGACGGCAAGATCGAGCCGAAGCAGGGCAGCCGGTGGCGGATTCTGGCCAACATCTTCGCCAATCCCGACCTGCCGGCCATTGACGACTACTACGAGCCGTGGGACTACGACTACGCGCATCTGCACACCGCGCCGGAGTCGAAAGCCATGCCGGTCGCCCGGCCGCGTTCCGCCATCAGCGGCGAGCGGATGGAGAAAATCCACTGGGGGCCGAACTGGGAGGAAATCCTGGGCACCGAATTCGCCAAGCGTTCAAAGGATTACAACTTCGAGGGCGTGCAGAAGGAGATTTATGGCGAGTTCGAAAACACCTTCATGATGTACCTGCCGCGCCTGTGCGAGCACTGCCTGAATCCGGCCTGCGTCGCTTCGTGCCCCAGCGGCGCGATCTACAAGCGCGAGGAGGATGGCATCGTCCTGATTGACCAGGACAAGTGCCGGGGCTGGCGGATGTGCGTGTCCGGCTGTCCGTTCAAGAAGATTTACTACAACTGGAACACCGGCAAGTCCGAGAAGTGCATTCTCTGCTATCCGCGCCTCGAGTCCGGCCAGCCGACGGTGTGCTCGGAAACCTGCGTGGGCCGCATCCGCTATCTGGGCGTGGTGCTGTACGACGCCGACAAGATCGAGCAGGCCGCCAGCGTGGCCGACGAGAAGAGCCTGTATCAGGCGCAACTCGACATGTTCCTCGATCCCTTCAACCCGGCGATTCTGGCCGAGGCGCGCAAGGTCGGCATTCCTGAAGCCTGGCTGAAAGCCGCTCAGGATTCGCCGATCTACAAGATGGCGATTGACTGGAAGATCGCCTTCCCGCTGCACCCCGAATACCGCACCCTGCCGATGGTCTGGTACATCCCGGCGCTGTCGCCGATCCAGGCTCGGGCCGAGGCTGGCCAGATCGGCATGAACGGCATCATCCCCGACGTCGGTTCGCTGCGGATTCCGCTGAAGTATCTGGCCAACCTGCTGACCGCCGGCGACGAGAAACCGGTCCAGCGGGCGCTGGAGCGGATGTTGGCGATGCGCGCCTACATGCGGGCCAAGGAGGTGGACGGCGAGATTCGGGAGGACGTGTTGAAGGCGGCCAACCTGCGCATTGACCAGGCGGAGTCCATGTACCGCTATCTGGCGATTGCGAACTACGAGGATCGTTTCGTCATCCCGACCTCGCACCGCGAATACGCCAACGCGACCTACGACGCATTCGGCGAACGCGGCGGCTGCGGCTTCAGCTTCGGCAACAACTGCTCGCCGGGAACGGACAAGACCAACCTGTTCGGCGGCAAGAAGGTGAACGTTCGCCG
>ERZ1645187.1679-NODE-1679-length-20147-cov-7.379504_pt1 | contig 20147 bp, 24 predicted proteins | sample MGYA00575352_ERZ1645187 | MGnify/ENA primary metagenome ERZ1645187 (study PRJEB40837, sample SAMN11349314) | freshwater sediment metagenome | isolation source: river sediment | host: Sediment | place: India: Wazaribad , New Delhi | collected 2017-02-21 ... | reverse complement strand
AATGCATTCTCCGCTTCGCTTCCCCGATGCTTGCAGGCGGATTCGACGGAAAAGACTCTTCGCCCGCTAAGATCGTAGACTTCATCCAGTGCGCAAATGGCGATGAATTCTTCAGAGCCCGTAGCGCCATCTGCACATTGACGTTCCTGCAGGATAGTCTGGTGCTTGCACATGGCAGTCTCTAGGACCTGGGCGGGCTCGGCGAAAGCAAGAATCAGCCAGAACCCCAAAAAGTACTCAGGCGGGCAAATGGTGTCTCTGGACATGCGAAAGCAGAAGTCAGTGAAGTCCGTACTTTTCGATTTGATTCGGCGAGTCAAGTTCCCCGACTTGGTGCGGCTGAGTGCGGCCCACATGCCATCGGGGGCCGATGAGGACGGCGACTGCATCTGGCGAAGTATCACTCCTATTCGCGTGCCGTCCATGCCGCTCTGCTCACATTTCAGTCGATAGGTTCTTTCGTCAAAGCCAAGCGGGCTTAGTTCGGGAATGCTCATCTATACCCATTTCTTTCTTGCTGTCGATGTGACGCTGGGCGCCAAAGAGATGCACGAAGACACATCCCGGCCCATCTCCTTTAACATATATCATTATGAACTTCTCTTCGGTCCTCCCTGAAATATCGATCAGGCATTTGGTCGCGCGGAAAAAGAAACTGCTTCAACGACCTCCGTATGGCGGAAGAAAGGCAGGGGCATGAGGTCGCACGATGCTTACAGCTTGGTGAGTCACTCGTGCACACAGGAAAAATTCCCTTCGGCTTCAGAAGGCAGTTTTGGCAATGCAGTTCGAATGTGGCCACAAATTGATCGATCATTTCGACAAGGGGCGAGTGTCGATGTAAAAGTAACGATAGCAGGACCGAACTGTGGTCAGCCGGCAGGAAAGTCGTCGAAACATTTTGCGCCTCCATTTGCCACCGCGCCACCTCGCATTCGGTTATGGGACACCGAAACATGAGTGTTCTGAGCCTTAGGTTTCCAATTATGGGTTATTCAATCCAAGTTGAGCTCCGTGTTTGACTGATGTGATGACGGGCTTAAGGAGGCAGACAGAAAGGGATTCGGCGTTATGGCCGCTGCGGGCGCAGCCTGCCGATTTGGCTATAATCAAGGCCAGGACAGCACTTCTGTCGATTTAGGTGTACTGCGTTGGGAGGGGGCTGTGTTGAGGGTGGAATCGGCGCTCAAGGTGGACGATGGCGAATGTGATGAAGCCTAGGGTGGCGGTGGCGGCGAGGGCGGTGGGCGACAAGGCTTGCAGGTCGAAGGCTCTGGCCAGAGCTGGGATGTAGATTACGCTGAGTTGCAGGATTAGCGTGACGAATGTCAGGCTAACCAGCGCCCAGTTGCGGCCGAAGCGAAAGGGTGTGTCCGTCAAGGCCCGCAGGCCCCAGGCCTGGCCGATCTGGGCGAAGCCAATGGCGGAGAACAAAACGGTCTGCCATTCGAACTCTCGACAGGCGTTGCAATGGTACCAAGCCGCGGCGAGCAGCAAGGAGGAAAGGCAAATGAATGCGCCCATCCAGCCAACATGCCCAATGGCCTGGCGGTCGAGGATGGCAGCATCGGGCTTGCGGGGCGGACGGCTCATCACGTCTGTCTCTGGGGGTTCGAGCCCTAGCCCGAGACCCATGAGTCCATCGGTCAGCAGGTTGAGCCATAGAAGGTGAAGGGGGCGCAAGGCGATGGGACCAATGCCGAAAATCGGTGAGAGCATCATCACGAGCACTTTGCCGAGATTGCCACCAAAGGAAAACTTGATGAATCGCACGAGGTTGTCGAAGATGGTTCGACCTTCCTCGATTGCGGCGACGATGGTGGCAAAGTTGTCGTCGAGTAGAACCATCTTGGAGGATTCCTTTGCGACGTCGGTGCCCGTCATGCCCATGGCGATGCCGATCTCGGCGCGCTTGAGGGCGGGGGAGTCGTTTATGCCGTCGCCGGTCATGGCGACGATATGACCGCGCTTCTGCAAAGCGGTCACAATGCGCAGCTTGTCTTCGGGCGAGACGCGGGCGTAGACGGAAATGAGTTCGGCTTGGATTTCGAGGTCCGCATCAGAAAGCGCGGCGAGTTCAGTGCCAGTTATGACGCGAAGGGATTTGCCGGCGGGGGACAGGCGCAGGCTGCGGGCAATGGATAATGCAGTGAGGGGATGGTCGCCAGTGATCATGATTGTACGGATGCCGGCTTCGTGGCTATGGGCGACAGCAGCACGAACGGCTTCGCGCGGGGGGTCCATCATGCCTATCAGACCACAGAAGATGAGATTAGTTTCGATGTCGCGGGCCTTGGCGTGGGCTGCAGGAGGCGCATCGAAACGGCGGAAGGCGATGCCAAGGACGCGAATGCCTTCGTTGGCCATGCGCTCGTTGTCGGCATAAAACTTGCGGCGGAGCTCGTCGGTCAGAGGCTTAATGTGGCCTCGGTCGAGGATATGCATAGCCCGTCCAATCAAAATGTCTGGCGCTCCTTTTACGGCGACGAGGACGGGCGCGGCCATAGCGTCTGGAAGCGGATAATCGCCGATGTCGCCTTGATGAAGAGTGGTCATGCGCTTGCGACCGGAATCGAACGGGAATTCGGCAATTCGGGGAAATTCTTCGCCGAGGGATTGGGTGGGGATGCCGAAGCGCTCGGCGACGACGAGCAGGGCGGTCTCTGTGGGATCGCCGATCATACGGAGCGGTTTGCCAGATTCCTCGAAGACAAGATGGGAGTCGTTGCAGAGCGCGGCAGAGAGCAGAAGGGGGGCGAGTTCGAGTTTAACTTCGACTGAAGGTGTAGACGGCTTGGCATCTTCGCCGGATAGAATAATGTCGTGGTGGAGAGTATGGAGACGGGTGACGGTCATCCGGTTTTCGGTGAGGGTCCCGGTCTTGTCGGTGCAAATGACGGTGACGGAACCGAGAGTTTCGACGGCAGGCAATTTGCGGATGAGGGCGTGGCGCTTAAGCATGCGACGACCGCCGAGGGCGAGGGTGGCGGTGATGACGGCGGGGAGGCCTTCGGGCACCACGGCGACCAACAGGCTGACGGCCGTTAGAAGCATATCGGTGAATTTTTCACCGCGGATTAGGCCGATGGCAAAAATGGCGAGAGCCGCCACAAGGCCGGCAACAGATAGATGCTTGCCCACCTGAGCAAGCTTTCGTTGCAGGGGCGTGTGGGCAGCCTCGATTTCTTGGATCATGCCGGCGATTTTTCCTAATTCGGTGCGCATGCCGGTTTCGACCACGACGCCGGTGCTGCGGCCGTGGGCGACGATGGTGCCCATAAAGGCAAGATTCTTGCGGTCGCCGAGAGGGAGATTTTCTTCTCGCAGAGGATCGGGGTGCTTGTGCGCATGCTCCGATTCTCCCGTAAGTGCGGCTTCCGATATTCCGCAATTTACACAATGGATGAGGCGCAAATCCGCAGGGACAATGTTGCCGGATTCGAGCAAGACAATGTCGCCGGGGACGAGTTCACGGGCGGGGATTTCTCGCAAGCCGCCGTCCCGGCGAACGCGGACGACGGGGCTCGACAACTGCTTGAGGGCGGCGATAGCCTTTTCAGCCCGGTACTCCTGGATGAAACCGAGGATTCCGAAGAGGATGACGATAGCAAGGATGGCGCCCCCTTCGATGTAGTCGCCGAGGAGGAAAGAAAGGACGGCGGCGGCAAGGAGGATGAGAATCATCGGCTCGACGAACTGGGCTAGGAGCATCTTCCATGCGGGGCGGGAGATGGTTTCTTGCAATTCATTGGGCCCGTGAGCGGCAAGACGGGTGGCCGCCTCAGCGGCGGAAAGTCCCCTGACAGGGTGAGTATCGAGGTCCTTTAGGACTTTTTCGAACGGCTGTGTATATGTGAGACTCATATTGTTCTTTCCAACCACATGTGTAAACGGCGCAATTGACTCCCGGGACCGGAATGGAATTTGGAAGTGCGGTTCCCCCATTTTCCGGACAGTTTCCAGTGAGAGTCACGGCCTGATTTTCCCTATGCTTTTTCCTGGGCTAGAAGTCCAGCCTCAAACGGTTCTCCCGACCTCGGCTCCGCGAGAATGGGCCACCCCGAGCTCGTCGGAGCGGAGGCGAGGTCGGGACGGTTTTCGTTCCGGGCGAACTCGGCCGGGGGCTGGTCGCTCAGGGAGCTGTGGGGCCGCTCCTCGTTGTAGTCCATCCGCCATTCCTCGATGATCTGCCGGGCATCCGTCATGCTCGTGAACCAGTGTTCGTTGAGGCATTCGTTGCGCAGCGTTCCGTTGAAGCTCTCGATGTATCCGTTCTGGCTGGGCTTGCCGGGCTCGATGGGGTCGAGCTTCACGCCGCGGGCATAGGCCCAGGCTTCCAGCGCGTTCCCCGTGAACTCGGGGCCGTTGTCGGTCGTGATCTGTCCGGGAAAGCCTCGTTCGGCGCCGATGGTCTCCAAGACCCGCGCCACCCGGTGGCCGCCGATGGAACTGTCCACCTCGATGGCCAGGCATTCCCGCGTATGGCAGTCGATCAGCGTCAGCAACTTGAGCTTGCGGCCGCCCTGCGCCGCGTCGTGAACGAAGTCCATGGCCCAGACCTGATTCGGCCGGGTCGTCTGCTCCAAGGGCGTCCGGGCCACGGCCGCCATCTTCTTCCGTTTCCGTCTTCTCACCTGCAAGCCCTCCTGGCGATAGATTCGTTCGATCCGCTTGTAGTTGTCGCGCCAGCCCTTTCGGCGCAGATAGCGGGCGATCATCGGCACGCCCCAGCGTTTGCGTCGCCCGGCCACCTCCCGGATGGCCTCCCGCAACGGCCCGTCCGGCCGTTTCGAGCCTTGGTAGTACAGACTGCTTCGGCGGAGTCCGACCAACCCACAACCCCGCCGCCGGCTGATCCCGTAAGCCTGGATCATGTGGCCGACGGCGTCCCGCCGGGCCGTGGGCGTCACCATTTTTTTGAGTTGATGTCCTTCAGGATCTGGATGTCCAGCGCCTGGTCGGCCACCAGCCGCTTCAGCCGCCGGTTCTCGTCCTCCAGCGTCTTCAGCCGCCGCGCCTCGCTGACGTCCAGCCCGCCATACTTCGCCTTCCAGCGATAGAACGTGCCTTGGCTGATGCCGTGCTTGCGCAGCAGGTCAGGCTGCGGCAGGCCCGCTTCGGCCTCCTTCAGCACTCCGATGATCTGCTCTTCCGTGAACCGCTTGCCCTTCATTCGTCGTCCTCCGTGTGTTTGTTGTAGACCAGAGGACTCTCTTTGAAAACGGTCCAGTTTCAGGGGGGAACCGCAGAAGCCCGAATAGAAGGCAACCCAATCCATGAGGATTTTGTAGGCACTTGCCTTACCGCTGGGCTGTTACACCGTTAATGTTGGGCGGAAAAATAGCGGGAGGGAGAGTGGTTTGTCAACCAGGGCTCCGATTGTGATCCTTACTCCATAGCATTGCATATTTTAATGATTCAGGGGGGGCAGGAACCAAATGCCCCCCCCCTAGTCGGGGCTCAATGAAAAATTATGCCGGAATCATAGATATTATCTTGCCGACCGAGTGCGTTCTCAGATATATAGACAGATGTGTTGCTCGCCCGGATTTAGGGCAGAAAGGACGAAATCGGTATGAAAGAGCGGTTTTCTTCGGAGGAATGGGAGAGCTTGAAAATTCTTCCCGTGGCGGTTTTTGTGATGGTGGCCGGGGCTGACGGGAATGTGGACCAGAAAGAAATTCTGGAATTCGCTACTCAAATAGGCAAAGGGGGCATGCTCAAGGATGAATTGCATCGCGAATTGATCGTTGATATTTCTGGCAATCTTAAAGAAGTTTTGCAGAAAGTCGGCAATCCTCAGGCCGCAAAAAACCTTGTCGACAGAACAAAGGGCATACTTAAGGCCAAGCTTTCTGCCGACGAATATCAACGTTTCATCGGAAGCCTGATTCTTTCTGGGGTGAGAATCGCAAATGCATCCGGCGGCGGATTCCTTGGAATGGGGGATAAGGTTAGCAAGGAAGAGAAGACCGTTTTGGCCGCAATTGCAATTGCTTGGGATCTTGATCCGCAATCCATCTCCAAGCATTTTAGTTAATCATCTGACAGTGTAGGCTGCCGGGCAATCCGGTTCGTTCCGCAAATTGTGCCTGACAGTCACATGATTCAAGCCGGGCTTGTGTAGCAATTAACGATTTGGATTACACTTGTGTTTGGGCTGCACGCCGGAGGTCTTCCGGAGTTGACCGGCCAAGAAGGAACAAGTGATCCCCCGCCGCAAGAGAAATGTCTTGTGCCGGATTGGCGATTATCTTTTGTTCGCCAGAGCCGACCCGTCGCTCGACGGCAATTAGAATTTCTTCAAGCTGGGTATTTAGAACAGAAAAGGCTTGTCGGAACGACATACCTGCAAGCGGAGGGGGCAGTGGTTCTTTGTGTAGTCGCGTGGTCGCCTCTGGCGAAAGAAGGAGGCTGAGGAACAGCGATATCCCTGGATTCAGGGCGGCTTGCGTCAACAATCGTATGGACAGGTCGCCGACACAGATGACCTCGTTTGCTGCGGTTCTGCTGAGATGCCTTTTGCTGTCGCGTCGAACGATTTCAACACAGGAATATGTTGCAGGGTTGCAACCTTCGACGGCAAGCATGATCAGGGTGTTAACTGAATCCTTCAGGCTGTCGGATTGAATGCGCCAGTCGAGGGGTATTATGGTGACGGCGGCCTTTCGAACCCCCGCAAGTTCGAGGGCGGTCGATTCCGCCGGGTTGCCGCGAATGAAATGCACATACGGATCTCTTATGGGCGGTTGCTCTACCTTTTCGTCAATGACGACAACATGCCGGAGAATGGGAAGCGAATCGCTGACTAAATTGTTGAGCATTTCGCAATCATTTCTGCCCCATCCGGCAATAACAAAATGGTTATTTGCCTGCACTTTTGCCTGCGACCAGGGGCGGATTGCCGCCCGCACCAGATGTGAGGCCAAATCAGCCGTCACCACGGCAACAAACGCGATTCCAAGAAGCATTGTGAAAATCGCAAGCGCCCATCCGAATCTGGTCGACGGTGGCGCAACATCAAAGCCACTAATCAGAAGTACGACCACCGAGCAGAGGGTATTGCCAACAGTCGAGTAATCATCGCTATGATTCTTTTCTGCATAATACAGTCCGATGGCCCCGCTGAAGGCTACAATGATCAGAGTTAGGCATACTTTACTTGCCGGTCGGCCAAGTGTCGTTAACCATATCCCATATACAAGTCGTTGTGTCTTGTGCCAATAAGTTCGCAAGCGGTGATTGCGCGCTATGACGGGTTGTTGGGGATGTTCCATGCTGTTAACAAAGCAATGCGGTTGTCGCGGGGTCCAATTACAGATCGGCTTATGCCTCGGCTATTGTGAATGGCGTTCTTCTGCCGGGGTATATTCTTTAATCCATTGAGGATAGCTCTCTGCCAGCAGGTAAAGATGGTCGCCCTTTTCAACGGGGAACTCGCCTGGAGGATTTGTGAAAATGCGTTTATCGCGTTTGATGGCCATAACAATGACGGCCTTATTCAGGCTCAAATCAGAGACTAGCTTTCGAAATGGCATGCCGATGAAAGCCGTGGGCGCAGGAGTACAATAAATTTCGCTGCCTTCATTGAAAGTCAACAGATCGTCGAAAAGCCTTGAAAGCCCGTGATTCAAGGCAGCCATGACCAGCATGCGCTGTGAAATTTCAGAAATGCAGATGGGTTCGTCAACGCCGGCTCGTTCCAAATGCCTTTTGCTCTCGGCTCGCATCAGTTCCGCGCAGGCGTACACCTTACTGTTCATCGATTTGATAGCCAGGGTGATCAAGGCGGTTTTGCTGTCACGAAGGCTTGGGTCCGGCAGAGACCAATCCGTGAGGATAATGGCGGTGCGGGCATCTTGGATGGATGCTCTCTCAAGTGTTTCACTTTCGGTGGGGTCACCGTGAATGAACGAGACAAAAGGATCGTCGATCGGACATTGAGTGATTTTATCGTCGATAATCACAATGTGCTGAAGAGTGGCAAGATCGTCGGAGTGTAACTGTTCAACGACAACCCTGGTTGCATCCGACCACCCGCAAATGACGATATGATCCTTTAGCCGCGGCCTGTTCATTTCGTTCTCCTTATGGGGATGGAAATCCCAATGCGAAAATAGTGATAAGGGCACAACCAAACAAGAATATTTAACGAGATGGCCAAAAGAAATGGGAATCTACTGCTGTGATCAGGCGTGTTCACAATCGCCACTCGACGGGCAAGTTGTCGGCCTATTTTCCCCTGACCACCTGACCCGAACCGCTGGATGCGGAGCTGCGTGTCCGGCTATGTGGAAGCTGAGGCTGGTCATTAGCACGTCGGTCCGACACGGCGCTGTCTGTCATCGGTGGAGTAGATCACGACTTGCCTTGTGCCTAAGTATACCGTTACCGGAGCTCTACAGGCCATGCTCTTGGTTCCGCAGCAGCAGCATTGCCTGACGAGCGGTCCCGCCTCTGTCTCGATAGGAGATTTATAGCCGCACGCTCCACACTCCATCATGAGAATGAGTTTCTCATATCCCTGTGTCTTCGTGACAGCGGTGTTGCGTTGGTTCTCCATCATGTTGCCGAAGTCAGTGAGGCTCAGGCGCTGGACTTCATTGCGCATTGTCGCGCCGGCATTCAACTTAGGCTATTTGCCCTTTGTGTGTAGTATGTTGACGATCCTTTCTGCTCTCTGCCATTGCGCTTGGGGCACCTCGATGTTCGAAACCTTGCCATTGAATCCGTACTTGATTTGGCATCGGGGGCTCAACTCGACACCGCCAAATATCTTTTCAGCCAGTTCATGTGCTTCCCGTTCCGGATTCGGTTCTCGTTGTGCCAATCCGGCGCACGACTGCTTTCGCGAGCATGCGGTCACTTCCAGAATTGCCACCAGCGTTTGTGCTTCCGGACATATCCGCACTTCATGCAGGACAGCGTGATAAAGCGGTCCTGGTTCGACCCCGTGCAACTGGCGCCCGCTGGCACCCCTAGGCTCGCATGCATCTCAATTCCGCACTTTGGACAACTTGGGTTTCGTGGCAGATCCATACCAATCTCCTCCTTCTCTTTTGACCGAACGCCGGCGGCGCGGGACGGCGCGAGGCGACATGCCCACCACCACTTGGTTCGCATCATGATTGTGCACACCTTATTTCCTTATGGCAAGCAAAGGAAGGGGCACCCAATGCCCGGTCCTGAAATTTAGCAAACCAACTTGCACTCCACCGCTTTCGGGCCCACATATATTCACTAGTCCCAACTGCACGCCGCAGAACATGCCAGCATAGTTCCACAACCCAGACATGACACCCCGCAACTCGCCTATGTAGTTTCCCAAAACTCCTATGAAGAGACCGACACACTCGCCTTTGGCGATATGCAGCAGTGCTGCCCCAAACCCTCCAAAGAAGTAATCGCAGTAGTTGATCACCACGCCTACGCCCAACCCGCAGAATCTGCAAACAAAGATATTGCCCAGTGCAATGGTGATCCCATAGTTGTCACTAACATACTGCCTATATGTTTGGTCAGAACGCCGAGCGATTCCGACCTCGCCGACTTGGTGCACAAGAGGTATGAGACTCATTATGAACTCCCAGATTGAAAAAGTGCGATTGCAGGTCGAATAGAACCCCACTCCATTAGTTGATATTCTCATGTGCTGCTCCAATGTGCTGTATTCATCTTGACATTGACCACGCCGATCGTTTTGCTGCCGACAACCTTTCCGATATGCGAACGCAGAGCGTGATCCTCGTTTCACCCGCCGTCCACGGCGGGTGAAACGTTGTGGTCCACGCCCTTGTTTTTCAATCTCATCTCACCAAGCGCCCATTCATATCCTTGTCGCATCGATCATATCACTGTGAGTCTTTTTCAGGCGCATGTAATCGGGCGTAAGACAAGCACTCTGCCGAAACAAGCAATGGGCTTTCAGCGAGCCAGCGCGTCGGCAATAGGCGGGGAGACAACATAGTGCCGTCCAGCCATCCACCGTCAGATGGCAGACCCGAGGAGCATGCGGTCTCGAAAAGACCGGAGAACAACAACTTCCGGACTGCACGGATCGCCGAAGCATGCTGTTGCGATGAAACACTCTTGCTTGTTCCCGCTACCAGTGGTTTCGAGCGATATGTCATCGAGCCGCTGCCTTTGTTGGACCGATCAACCGGGGGGCGGGCGTTGCCGACAACGCATGCAAGGACTTGGCATCTGGGACTTCGCCTGTTTCACGGTTCCAGCCGGAATCGGCCTCGACCTTGACCTCGCCCCCGTAAGCGGTGCCAGCCGGGATGATAGGATTCCGGCAGGTAAGAAACTCTCATAAATGTTGGTGCCGCTAACTGGGGCAGGTCATGTTGCCATCATGCCCGAATAGAGTTTGTCCAAGATATCTGGTACGGCATCTGATGTTTGAAGTTTTATCGCTAGGTGGTCGAACTCATCCGATTTAACCCGAAACCACAACAAGAGTTCCTGAATCGATTCTGTGTGTTTAAGAATGTTCTGGACGGTAGCCCTATCGAAAAATTGGGCTATGCGGATGACGCTGTCAAAAGAAGCTCTTAACACGTCGACCGGCCCTCCGCATCGTGACAGGTATTCATAGCACATTTGAATATCCCACTGTCGCCCCTCTTGTTGATTAAACATTTCCAAGACAACATTATGGTACAGTTCTGTGATTAACTGAATTCCTGGATCAACTCTGAATTTTCCACATTGAACACATCTACATCGATGCCATGCATGGGTCTCATCGCGCACTAAGCCGCAACCAACACATTTGCAGCCTTGCCAAGAGTGCGATCCTACCAAACAAAGCAGTCTCATAGTTCATCTCTCAGGGTTGTTCGTCTTCGTAGAAAAGTTATTGAGAAGTTTCTTTTGATTCCGTCGTTTTGCATAACGTCTCGCCAGTGTGGGTTCATTTGTAACGCTTCCTCCCCTGCGGTTGGGCAAAGTTCTTTTGCACGCCTGCCTCCCATCTCATGCGCATCTTGACAGGTGCTCATTAGGGAACCTCCGGTTGGACGGCACGCGTCAGTTCTATTCTCTTGATGTTACTTCCCCCGCCTGAAGGATTCGCCTATCTGGGAATGCATCAACAAAGGTCCAGTCTTTAGCATCAATACATTGGTCGAGCGCGTTATGATACATGTCAACGAAGACCTCCTCAATGCGGTGATGCCCGCAGTCGCATTCCACGGTATAGATGTCAACAGCAACGTGATCCTCACTTGGCGGAATAAGTGTTGCCCCTGGAATGGTCTTGCCTCCTCGTCGCTTGATGAAGGACATATCAGTGACTATCGTCGAACCACGCCGGCGCCACTTGACCCCCTGGCCAGCAGGGCATCGCAAGTGACGGAAATAACGATTGGGTTGCACAGTCATAACAGGATCAGAAGGGCTCATGCCGTAGCCACCAGCCTTTTGGGGTGCTCCGCTCTTTCCTCCCCTGCTGAATATCCGGTCTAATATGCCCATCTTTTCATCCTTTCATTGCGTCCAGACTCTATGGATGAAGCCGGTTAGGCCCAGCCGCTTCCGTGTAAACAAGTGACGCACCTGCGGGAATACCGCGGGCTGCCCGGCAAGCCGGGCCTATCCGCACGCATGAATGAACATGCCAACCAACAGGACACACCATTAAAAAGCATACCTCGGAATCGATTTGCATAAAGACCAAAACTCCGTTGCCCTTGCTTTTGCCGGGCGGGGGATCCAGAGCTGTACGGGTAGACTCCGGCAGATCTGGTTGCATTTGTGCGAATACTGCGGCGGACACCCATGTGATGAACAAGCCGGAGGTGTCAGTTCGAAGTTCCCTGATTGTGTGTAGGTAGTGGCCTGACTCTGAGCCGAAGGCCGGTTCGCCAGTCCGCTCTAGCCTTGCCTTCAGTTCATCCGCCAGATCGTCCAGTTGAGCACCGTGGCGAATCCTACCCAGGCGGCGTAGGGGAGCAATAGCAGCCCGGCAGGTCGGTCCACGCGCCAGAAGGCCCGCAAGGTCGCTAGAATCGCAATCAGGAGAACCAGGATCCCGCCCAGGCCGGAGCGGGCCGAAGAACAGGGTGTCCACAGGGCGTTGAGGGCCCACTGTACGACGAACAAGCTGAGCGCGGCCTTAACCTGTTCCCATTTGGCAGGGAACGGGGGCAATTGCTGTCCCGCCGGACCAAAAATGCGTCTCGCCGGACTAAAATCGGTCCCGATGTACGCAAATTTGGTCCCGGAAACGGCGATTCTGGGGGAGGGGTTGGAGGGGGTTAATTAGACATCAAAACGAGTAATAATAATATAACCATATGTTATCCAGTCGGATACGACTGCCGCCCGTTGCCGGCTGCCGTTGCCGAACCCCCACAGGAGCCTTATGCCAATGGTCCGCTACCCATGGCCGGCGTCTGCGCTCACACCAGACGAGATGGCCTTGCTCTACCACGCCCGGGAGCGTTCGCCCAGTCGCGTTCCCATTACCCAGTTGATCGCCGAAGCCGTGCGCGTCGCATACGGCCCCGGAGCCGCCGTTCCCCCCATACCATTACCAAGGAGTACCCATGACCCAAACCCAAAATTCCAGCCGGAAGAATCTATATTGCAAAATACAACGGCTGAATCTCCCAGCCAGGGCTAAGGCCCTGCTGCGTGAGCTGTACGACCAGGCCGCCGATCTGGTCCGCAGGATCGTGTCTTTCCTCTATGCCAACCGCGTCTTCGCCACCTATCTCGCCCTGGGCATCTGCCTCTACGTGTGCCTGGGCCCGGTGCCCGTCGTCGGCAGGCTGCTGGCGACGCTCGGCCTGACCTTCGGCGTCCTGTACGGCCTGTTCCGGCAACTGGAATTCGATGTCCAGCGCCAGTTCTCCGTGCTGGTCGCTACGCCTGCTTGATCCCATCCCGACTCCAAAGGAAAACCCCATGAAGCTGCTCATTCCCCGTTCCCAATTGAAAGAGGCTCTGGCTGGCCTGGCCAAGGTCGTCAACCCGCGCGATCCCGTTCCGATTCTGGCCTGCGTGAGGCTCGACGCGGAGGGCAAGACTGTCCGGCTCACCGGCACTGACCTCAACCAGGTCGCCACCTATGAGATCGCCATGGCCGAGCCTGTATCGGCGCCCGTGTCGGTCCTCATCCCGCTCGATGCCCTGCAGGCCGTCTTGAAGACGGCGCAGGGGGCCAACATCGAGATCCAGCCTGGCAAGGACGAGGTGACAATCGTGGCCGAAGTGGCGGGTCAGAATATCGGCCGCCGCGTCGAGATCCCCGACATCAAAGACTGGCCGGAGCTGGCCGTGCCCGCCGACACCAGACCCGTCGAACCCGGCTTTCTGCCGAGCTTGCGGCAGGCGCTGACGTTCGCATCGACGGACGATTCCCGCCTGCTGCTCAAGTCCGCGTATCTGGATGTGGATCCCAAGAAAGGCCACCGGATCGTGGCGACCGACAGCCGGCGCCTGAGCGTATTCCCCTGTGGGATCCTGCCGCTGGCCGAATCGGCGATTGTCCCGTCCTCCAAGTTCCTGAACTGGTCCAAGCTGGAAGGGGAGGCCCGGATCGGCGCGGGCAAGGGTGTCTTCACGCTCCGCTGCGGACCCTGGACCTATACCGCCAAAACGGTAGAGGGGCAGTATCCCCGCTGGAGACAGGTCGTGCCGGCCTACGGCGGCGACAGGACGCTAGAGCTGTCCGAAGTGGACGCGGCGATGCTCATCAAGGTGTTGCCCGGCTTGCCGGCGTACGACAACAGCCAAGAGGCCGTTGTGCTGCACATGGACGGAAACGCCGTCCGGGTGTTCTCCCGGCAGGACTCCAAATCGCCCGAGAGCGCCATCCGGCTCGAATCGAGCAAGCACGAAGGGAAGGGGAGCTTCTCCATCGGCCTGAACCGCGAATTCTTCCGGGATGCGCTGCAGTCGGGATTCCGCTTTTGGGAATTTCAGGATGCCGTTAGCCCGCTCTTGGGCCGCCTGTCCAAGGACGACAAGGCCAGCATCCATGTCCTGATGCCCATCCGCACGATCGACGCCGAAGTCCAGCGTACCGAGGCAAAAACCCCGGAAGCCAAACCTGTCCCCGTTCACCCCCAATCCAAGGAGACCCCCATGCCCAAGAAACACGAAGAAGTTCAACCTGCGGCCGAACCCGGCGCGCTGGACAAGATCTTGGTCGCCTACGAAGTCGCCCGCGAGGCGGTGCAGAAGGCCCACCAGGCCCTGGCCGAGGTCGCCCGGAGCGTCCGCGACGCCATCCGCGAGCAGAAGGCGCAGAGTCGCGAAATCGCCGAGGTGCGCGCCGGTCTGGCCAAACTCCAGACCATCCGCGTCTAGTCCGATTCCCACATGCCGATTCCAAGGGCCGCCCGGTTCATCCCGGGCGGCCTTTTCCATTTTCGATGTATGAGAACGAAAACCCAACAAAGAAAGGTTCCCCATGAACAAAGCATACCTGGTTATTCTGGCGATTGGCACCGCGGCCCTGCATGACACCGGCCGTCGGCTGGAGATGCCCGTCATGGCGCCCAGCAAGCTCGATGCCGCCTGCATCGCGGAAAGAAACGGCAATGTGGCCGTGGGCGACTGCGAATACGTCCATGCGGTGAGCGTCCGTCCTATCCGCACGAATCGGTTCGCATTCACGCCCGGCCCCGAGTTGGCCGTGGCCATATAGCGACTGGCGCACATCCCGGAGCACGCGCTCCGGGACCCTTTTCAAACCAACAAACAAGGAGATCCACATGCTGAAATTGATCGCCGCTTTTAACAAGAAGATCCCCGTCGCTGGAGAGCAATACAGCTCGCAGAGCTATCATTGCTCCGTCGAGGTCGAGCTGTCCGATGCCGCCACCCCGGAGCAGCTGCAGGACAAGATTCACGACACGTTCGCCCTGGTGCGCGATGCCGTGGAGTCCGAGCTGCACGGCAAGCCGGTGGCGAAGCCGGAGCCCGCGGTCCAGACGGCCAAGCCCGAACCTGCCAAACCGGATACCGCCAAGGCGTCGAACAAGCAGGTCAAATTCATCTTGGATTTGGCCAAGAACCGGGGTCTGACGCTCAGTGCCCTGAATACTCGGGTCCAAGAGAAGTTCAAGGTCGAGACCATTTATGACCTTCCTCGCTCCGCCGCTAGTCGGCTTGTGGACATGCTCAAAGCCGCGGCCTAGGCATCGGCTACAAGGGGCAGGGCAACCTGCCCCCATCATTTTTACAGAAAGGAAATCCCATGAATCTGTCTGATTACCGAGACCGCCCGCACTGGTCCTTCAGCAGCCTCAATCAGCTACTCAATGTTTGCAGTCTCCAATGGATGTTCGAGAAGCTTCTGAAGCTCTCCCGGCCCTTCACGCCCGTCTCGCTCGCCATGGGCTCGGCCTACCACCGCGTCATGGAGTTCATCGCTATGCACCGGCTGGAAGGTCGGCTGCCGATGCCGGCGGAGACCCGCGACCTGTTCCATACGCTCTGGGAGAGGGAGCAGAAAGAGGGGCCGCCGATGGAGCAGACGGAGGATCCGCCCGAGAAGCTGGCGGAGCAGGGTGCGGGCCTTGTCGCCGCCTATCTGCAACAGATCGATCCGCGGGAGAAAATCATCGAAATCAACCAGGCCTTCGCCGTGCCCGTCGGTGGCAGTGAGCGCCCACTGATCGGCGAGATCGACTCCGTCGTCGAGGGCGCGGACGGCCAGACCGTCCTGGTGGACTGGAAGACCTCCGGGCGACGCTGGCCCAAGGAACAGGCCGACAAGTCGCTCCAGCCGACGGCCTACCTCTACGCCTACAACCAGCTCAAGCCGGGTTGCACCGACAAGTTCCGGTTCGATGTGGCGGTCAAGAACAAGACGCCCGTGGTCGAGCTGAACCATACGACCCGTTCGTCCGACGACTTCCAGAGGCTGGAGCGCCTGGTCGAGGCGGCGGATCAGATCGTGAAGCACGAACTGTTCTATCCCTGCGATCAATCTTTCGCCTGCGCGGGCTGCCAGTACGCCGAGCCGTGTACGGCATGGCACCGGCAAGCCACGCGCAAGACCGTCAACCTAGCTGCTTAACCCCCCATACGAAAGGACAAGACCATGAAATCGATCGTATTTGCGCTCTTGCTCGCTATCCCGATGGCCTTGGGCCTGACCGCCTGCCGGGAGCAGGCCGATTCGAGAATCCCCGAACTGGAACGGCAGCGCGACGCCGCGATGGAGGAATCAGACGACTGGCGGATGGTCGGGATTTTGGCCGGCCTGGGCGTGATGCTGTTTGTCGGCGCCGGCCTTGGCTCGTCTGCGAAAAGGAAATCGGAGGGCCCAAATGGATAACCTTCAAGCCGGCCAATGCCGAAGGCTGCCATCCGTCTGCCGGTCTTTCCTGGCGACGGCGTGGCAGCCAGCACCTTTGGCGACGCCTGTGCCCGTCGAGACTCTGTCCGGCCTTGACTTCATGGAGCGTTCTGCGGCCGCCCTGGCGTATCAGGTCTTGCGGCTGGAGTACGCCCTGTCGCCGGCCGGGCATCTGCGCGCCTGGGCCATGCTCAGCCTGAAGATCGGACTGATGCTGGCGATTCCCGCTATTCTGGTTGTCCCGCCGGTCACTTGGATTCTGTCCGGTATGGCAACCTGGTCCGCGCATCTGGCCGCCATCGCCCTCAACCTGCTTTTGGCGCTCGTGTACATCGTCCTCTTTGCCGCGATTCTGTCGGCGGTCGTGGGCGTGGCGGCGAGGAGGATGAAATGAGCCGGTTCATCCGCATCAAGACGCCCGGCGAACTTCTGGAAGCAATCGCGCTGAAGCCGCTGCGGTTCTTCATCATGCTCAACTACGGGACCGAGAGTTCCAAGCGGATCGGCTACGACCGGCGCCGCCGGGTGTTCAAGATCCGCAACCTGATCGACGGCAGCCGGCAGGAGCTGACCTGCACGCAGCTTATGAGTCCGAAGCGTAGCCACATCGGCCCGGCGATGCGCGGAGGCGCGTTCTACGCCGAAGTAACCTGACTTTCCAAACCATCAACCAAGGAGAATCATCCATGAACAAATGTAATTTGGTTTTGCATTGCGGCGCGGCAGAAGTCCCGCGCAAGGCGCTGGCCGCCGTGCCGACGCCTAACCCCACTGCGACCTGGCGGCCGATCCCCCACGAGGAGTATGTCCGCCAAGTGGAGTGGGAGCTGCCGCGCTACGGGCTTGACGTCGTCCACGAGGCGCACGCGCTGACCCACGACGGCAGCCGGTACTTCGGTCTGGTCCAGGTCCAGAACGGGTACAACAGCCCCGACTATTCCTGGGTCCTTGGCTTGCGTAATAGCCACGATCAGAGCCTGACGGCAGGACTCGTAACCGGTTCCTCCGTATTTGTTTGTGACAATCTTTCGTTTTCGGGAGAGGTCAGCATCTCAAGGAAGCACACGGCGTACATCCTCGAAGACCTGCCCGGCCTGATCGGCAACGCCCTCGGGCGCCTCCTACTGATGTTCAAGTCGCAGGACCAGCGCGTCGAGCGCTACCGGGCGACCCCGCTGGACGATGCCGACGCGCACGACCTGACGATCAAGGCGCTCGACTCGGGCGTCGTCTGCGCCTCCAAAATTCCCGCGCTTCTGCAAGAATGGCGTGAGCCGCGCTACCGGGAGTTCGAGCCCCGGACGGTCTGGTCGTATTTCAACGCGACGACCGAGGTGCTCAAGGGCGCGCTCCATCTGCTGCCCAAACGTTCGCAGGCGCTCTACGAGCTCTGTGACCAGTACGCGGCGGCATGAGCGTGGGAAAGCGCAGGACCGGCCTGCCCCGCAGCCTGGCCGGGCGGAAATTCCGGTACGACCGTCGGACAACGGTGGTGCCAGTCGAAATTACGCCGCGCTCGCCGCACTGGGATGACGTGCCGGAAGCACAGCGCCATACCCGCAACTACCATCTACGGTATCTCCCCAGCGGCGTCCGCGGCCGGACGATCTTCTCGCACGAGCACCTGGCCGACCTGCTCAAGGGCAAAAGGGAGAAGACATGAACGCGCAGCAACGCCTAGATCTGATCAACCGCACGGCGCAGTGGTGCTACGACCAGACCGAGAGCTGGGGCCATGGTCGGTTTGGGGAAGGGGTGGCCTACCTGTTGTGGGCTATTGCCGCCAACGACGGGCGTCCATTCGACAGCACAGCCTGCCCGGAGGATTACGCCGAACTGGTCCTGATCCTGAAGGCCAACCCGAACGGGCTGTGGGACCAACTGGTGGCTATGGGGGCGATTGTTTAACCAACCAAGGAAAGGAAGACCATGCGTTATACCGAGACGACGACGATATGCTGCTACCGGGCCATGCCGGTTGCCGAATTCCTCCGGACGGACGAGCTGGTGCGGGAGCAGGCGGGGGCCGAACGGCCTCTGGACTGGCTGGCCGGGCAGTTCCTGCCGGATGCGGCGCCGACCGAGCCCTACGACGCGTGGATCGCCCGCCAGGTGGGAGCCATCCTGTCTACGGCCCTGCTGCGGGATACGGTGAACGGTTCAAGCCACATCGCCCGGAAGGTCGCCGGCGTGGAGATCGGACCCGAGGACAGGGCTTGGCTGTTCCAGGCGCTTGGCCATCACCCGGCGGTGCTCGCCGTCTGGCGATCCATGCTCCAGGAAGCCATCGCGGCCTGATCCTGAAAACCCATGCCGTCGGCGGAGTCCAAGCCTCCCCGGCGGCGAATCTTTTACCGGGAGGAAACCTATGAAGAATCCGCCAGCCACCTCGGGCGACTGGATCTATCGTCCTTTCATCGACTACCTTTGCGAAGTAGATCGGCTGCTATATGAACAGTATGGAATCGCCTCCGACAATCTTGACCGGGTCGCCGCAGCCCAGGAAGACGGCGACACCCCGCAGGAGCACGTCGATTGGCTGGCAGACCACGATGACCTATGTCCATTAGGCGGCAGAGTTGCAAAATAGAATTAGTCCAGTGTTCGCGCGAGGGTCCGGATTATATTCTGGTTCAGCATTCCGTAAGGGGATCTCTGGCAGGCTTCATGACATCGGCGAATTTTTGCCTAATGAATTGCTGCAACTCTTCGTTTTTCCTAATCTGATATTCCTGCACTTGCACCTTGGCGATGTTGGCTTCGGCTTCGCTGATGCTGACCCCGGGTTTAGCCTGTGCTGGCTCTTGGGGGATGTCTGAAGACGAATCTGCCATCTTGGGCTTCATCTGGCCCAAGATAAATTGCATGAGTTTGATGTATTGAGCCTTGTAGCCGTCATCGTCGTCCTGGCCTGTATCATGCTTCATGCGGGCCTCGGCGATATCGAGGTCACGCATCCGCAACAAGGCGCTGGTGCTTAGTTCGCCGCGAAGCAAGCGTCTATGCAATTCTGCCTCCACCATCCTTGAAAGGGGACGGGAACCATTCGCGGGGCGTGGATCTGGGAGCAGGGAGGCAACCATCGGATAGCCGCCCCTCAAGGCTGCGGTAGCCAGCGCGTGTCTGAATTTCTCCTGGGCACCGGCGGGCTCGTCATGGCTTTCGATGTCCGTGGCCATTCGCATCAGTTGCGAGGGTTTGGACACCCCATTCTTGTCCCTGATGTTGAAAAAGAGCGCCTCGTAGAATTTGACCGCTTCAGGATCGGAGCCCGTGGCCGCTGCAATCTGGGCATCGTCGGCATCGGTCAGCAGCATCGCTTCAACCACAAGGCGCAGGCTTGATCTGCGGATCGATGTGGCCGCAAGGCAGCTTTCGCTCATATTGGTCGCGCGCTTCAGGCAAGCGAGAAGGGCTTTGATGTCGCCATCTTTCCGGACTGCGACCGGCAACCGCGCAATTCCGTTGTCGGCGGCCGCCTGCGCTATCATCGATCGCCAATCCAAATCGTAGAGGATTGCGTCGTCCACGGGGGTTATGATGTCGATGCCTCCGAGCTTCATGTTGAGCTCCTTTTCGCCGGCATGTCATTGGCGATCCTGGCCAGGCTTTTACCGATGGCGTCCTGAATCGCCAAATGTTTCCTCAACTTTCCGCGAGCTCGTTGTTCTTGAACGGTTTGAGGTCGGCAACAACCATATTCGAACTGTGTGAACGCCAATTCCGCACAAGAGGGGAGCAGTGCGGTTGTAAGCATATTGATTTGTTCTTGGCCGAGGAGTTCAAGGAACTGCAGGGCCTTTTCCAGCGCCGCGTGTGGAGCCCG